>PDWI01001325.1_pt1 | contig 39535 bp, 30 predicted proteins | sample 1430891 | NCBI WGS metagenome assembly PDWI01 (sample SAMN01162508, study PRJNA174530) | Oral metagenome, whole genome shotgun sequencing project. | biome: Marine environment; feature: Marine mammal; material: Swab sample of the gingival sulcus; isolation source: swab sample of gingival sulcus... | reverse complement strand
CTCTTCCCATTCCGAACAGAGAAGTTAAGCCCGCCAGCGCCGATGGTACTGCGTTAGTGGGAGAGTAGGTCGCTGCCAATTTTATTAAGCCTGGGTTCTATTGAGCTCAGGCTTTTTTTATGGAATAAAAAGAGAGGTTCACAGAGGTTTATCACTGGAAAAGTTTTGTCAGTATAGGTCGTAGTCAATTTTATAAAATCCGGTTTTTCTCTAACAGTCGTTTTTTATGCAACCAGAAATATTTATATAGAAAAGAACCCAAATCTCTTTTTTAGGTTGGATTAACCCTTTGGAACAGTTGTTTTCAGTATTAATGGCAGCAGTGAAAACTATAAACTCTTTTACTTGAAACCCCTGTTAATTATCGTGAAAAGTTGACAGAAAATGATATTTGCTTCGATGCTTTTTATAGTTTTGTGTATTCTTTATTTCAAAAATATTTATGGCATTTAGAAAAAAATCAATAAAACTTTTTTTTCTTATTCTACTAACGGTGGTTCCTATAGCTGTATTTGCCCAACAGTTTGATGAATTTGATACACAAAGCGAAGAAAAAGAGCCGGGAGTGGAAAAAAAACAAATAAAACCGGATTTCCAAACCTGGAAAATATCCGGATATGGTGCATTTCAGGACTCAACAACACTTGATACCCTTATTGATTTTTTTCAGGTTTATAATCCTGTATTCAAGAATGTAATTACAGCTACTTATCTTGGAAATTATGGCTCACCTGCGTTAAATAATGATTTTTTCAACCGGAAAAATAATATTGATTTTTTCTTTCTCCAATCACGATCTTTTTACCTGTTGTCGCCTGTTGATATTGTTTACTACAATACGCGGACACCATATACACGACTTGATTTTAGTCAAAGTGAGAACAGAAGTGTGAAAAATGAAACTAGATTTAATGTATTCCATTCACAAAATGTTAACCCTTACCTTAATTTTGTATTTCGCATGGATATGGGTAAATCAGCAGGCCAGTATAATTCGCAGGAAGGCAAAAACAATTTTATCACTTTATATTCCAACTACAATAAGGACAATTTAAGCATATATGGTGGATTTATTTCAAATTTAATTGCCAATAACGAAAATGGCGGGTTAATGTTTGATTCGCTTATATCAACGGATACAGAAACAGAACTACTTAAAGTAAATCTAACCGAAAGCAAATCACGCTTTAACAACGTATATTTTTTTGCTGATGGCGAATATAAATTTGGGAAAGTCATTGAAATCGATTCTGTGAATTCGGTTTTCAGGCCTGTTTTTGGATTTTTGTATAATTTTAACTATCAGCGAAATAAACAGGAATTTAGCGAAAACGAAAGTGCAGATAATGTTTTTTTTAGAAATACGTTTTATGGTAGTGATTATTCGAAAGATTCTGTTCGTTTTAATAAACTGGATAATATTTTTCAGATAAAGCAATATGAGAATGCCAACCGGAAAACCAGTTTCGGGAAGCGGGCTTTTCTGGGTATGGAAGCCGTAAAATACAATATGCCAGGTTTGCAGGAAGGAGCTACTGAACGTATAAGCCGTACTTATTCAAATGTTTACGTTGGCGGAGGTATATTCAGGCAGACAGGAAAATTCTGGACATGGAATTTTTCGGGAAAAATGTACTTGTTGGGACGAAATATTGGCCAGACAGAACTTAAGGGTGTTATTTCCAAACCGTTTACTTTTTGGGGCGATTCTCTTGCTGTCTTAAAAATACACGGTAATATTAGTAATCGTGTTGCCGATCCGTTTCAGGAGGAGTTCTATTCTAATCATTTTAAATGGAAAATTGATATGAAAATGGAACAACGGATGGAAGCGGGGGGTACGATTAGCATGCCTGGTAAACGTCTTCTTTTGGGAGCGAATTATGCCTTGATAAATAATTTTATTTACAATGGTTATGATACTATTCCGGCGCAAACAGGAAAAGAGTTGTTGGTGGTTTCGGTATTTGCTGATAAAGATTTTAAACTCGGAAATTTTCATTTCAGGCCAAGGGTGCTTTGGCAGAAAGCATCTAACGAAGAAGTAATTCACCTCCCTGCATTTTCAACCTTTGTTTCAACTTATTTTAAATGGGTAATGGCAAAGGTTATGTATGCGCAAATTGGCGTTGATCTGAGGTACAATACTTTATATTATGCTGATGGTTATTCGCCGGCAACCGGATTGTTCTATCTTCAAAATGAAAAAAAATATGGAAATTATCCTTACCTTGATGCTTATGCAAGCCTGCGATTAAAACGTACGACTGTATTTTTTAAAATGATGAATGCCGGAACACGGTTTGTTTCCGGAGAATATATTACAGCACCACATTACCCGATGCCACGTTCAACTTTCAGGCTTGGCATAAGCTGGGCATTTTATGATTAATGAATTTTTTTTCGAAAAATAACAAACTTAAAGCAAGACTTTTAATTTTTTTTATCTCCGTTTTTCTTCTAACAGGGTGCCATGTAAAGCAGAAAAGGGATAAAGCTGTACTGCAGGAAGATGCAGATAAAGGAGTGTTGGAGCATATTCGGGAAAGAGGAGTGCTCAATACTTTGGTTGATTACAATTCTACGAATTATTTTGTTTACAGAGGAAGGCCCATGGGTTTTCAGTATGAACTTTTACAACAATTATGCAAGGACCTCGGTGTAAGCCTGAATTTAACGGTAATCAATAACCTGGATGAAACATTTGAAGGAATAAAAAGTGGAAAATATGATTTGGTAGCGAAGAACCTGACTGTTTCGCGGCAAAGGAGCAAAGAGGTAGATTTTACGGTTCCATTGCAATATACAAGGCAGGTACTGGTGCAAAGAAATAAGAAAACCAAAAGTCTTGATACTGTTTATATAGGCTCGGTGTCAGAATTGGCCGGAAAGACTATATACGTACAAAAAAATACGGTTTACTACCGTCGTTTGCAGTTTCTTGCGAAAAAAATAGGTAAAAAAATAAATATCGTACAGGATAGTATTTATGGGTTTGAAGAACTGGTAGCACAGGTAGCTGATGGAGACATTGACTATACGGTATGCGACGAAAATATTGCTATTCTGAATAAAACATACTATCCAAATATCGATGTTTCGTTATGGTTGAGCTTTCCGGAGAAAACAGCCTGGGCGATAAAGAAGGGTGCTATAGAGTGGAAAAAATACCTTGATAACTGGATTACTGAATTTAGGGGAACAAGGCAATACCGGGTTTTGTATCACCGCTATTTTGAAAGCCCGGGAATAGCACAACGGTTAGAAAGCAATTATCATAGCCTTTCAGGTGGAAGAATATCGGTTTATGATGAGCTGATAAAAAGTAAGTCGAAAAAATATGGCTGGGACTGGCGGCTAGTGGCTGCTATTATTTATAATGAATCGAATTTTAATGTGGAGGCTGAATCGTGGGCCGGTGCTTGTGGTTTAATGCAATTATTACCATCAACGGCCGAGTCGCTTGGCGTTGAAAATTATGAGTTGCCAGATCAGAATATTAAAGCAGGGTTATTGTATCTTAATTGGCTGGATCGTCAACTATTGGAAGCTGTACCTGATTCAACAGAACGTATAAATTTTATTTTGGCTGCTTATAATATTGGGCTGGGGCACGTGGAGGATGCATGCCGGTTGGCTGAAAAATATGGGAAAGATATGCAGAAGTGGGAAGGTAATGTGGATGAATATCTGGCAAAAAAATCGATGTCGGTTTATTATAAAGATTCAGTAGTACGGGCCGGATACTGCCGGGGTGAAGATGCGGTAAAGTATGTTGAAAAAGTGAAAAACTTATATAAACATTATGTAAATGCTATAGCAGAGAACTGAAACAAAACTGTAGTTGTAATTTCACTTTTTTAAAAAACAGGGCATTATATTATTTTTCTAATACCTCAAAAAACTCTTCGAGGATCATAGCTGTTGCACCCCAGATAATTTCTTTTTCAAATTTGATGCAAGGTACATTATGCCTGCCAGTTACAGTTTCCAGTTCGGCAAATTCAGTGTTGCTATTCCAATGTGAGGTCGGGAAAGGGATAATTCTTTCGACTTCCTGTTTATTTATTTTATACGTGTGTGGTGTTGCCAACCATCCTACAAATGGATGTATCATAAATTGGCTAACATCAATATACAAATCTGAAAGCCGGCCTATAACTTCAATTTGTGAAGGTTCTACGCCAATTTCTTCCCATGTTTCCCGTAAGGCCGTTTCCATTGGCGATTCGTTTTTTTCAATCCTGCCACCGGGAAGTGCAACTTGCCCGGCATGGTATTTCATGTGGGCAGGCCGCTTGATAAGGCATATTGACAACTCACCTTCAACTTCTGACAATAGTAATAAAACACTACTGTATTTTACACGTGCTTTATCGCCTGAAGGCACGGTAAGGCTCCGGTTATAAGGTAACATCTTTCTGTGGGCAGAGTTGCCCGGAAGGCCGGTGTTGAGTGCTTTTTTTATTTTGTCTTTGGTTATTTGCATTATACAAAAATAAAAAAATACCTGCTTTTCGGCAGGCATTCATTTATCTAATCAATTTACAATATATAATGCAAATGCTGTTTCAGTTGATTATAATCTTAAAAATTCAAAAGTTGGGTATCCTTTTTCTCCGGTAGAGTTATAATAGCCGATAAACCTCATTTTATAATAAAACCCGGTTCTGTTTTTAATTACATAAAAATTTTCAGACATAACCGTGTACATAGCGTTTTCAAAATTATATTCTTTCCAGTCGTAACCAATAACATCTTTTTGATTAACAAGTGTTTGTTCCTGAACTGTTTCGAAACTGATTTTATCGAACGGATGAACGGTATCTTGAATAGCAAACGTTTTAAAAGGGTTTAACAGAACACCGGTTACCAGATAAGGATATGGTTCACCATCGCTGGTAGACAGCAAGGTCGAATATTTGCCAAACTGAAGATCCCATGAACTTTTGTTGGGTTCAATATCCACAATTCCGTTTTCAAATGAAAGGCAAACGAAATTTACAGTAGTATCTTTGGGAATTGTTGCCAATTGTTCATTGCTTCCGTCCAGATCGGCAAAACGCACTATGTAAGTTTTTTCATCCTGAAAGTTGAATTTTACTTTTTTATATCCCAGCTGGTTGTAATTTTCATCTGTTCCCCTGTCAACAATAAAAATATTTTCATTAGATACAGGTTTTTTGTTCGATAAAGTGTACCAGATTCCAATTGCTGTACTATCCAGATTTCCATCTGATGGGTCAAAATTCATTTCAATTCCGTTATTATTTGTTACGGTCTCAAAATCGGTTTTGCCAGTGTTTCCTGCCAGCATCATTTTTGATGTATTCAGAATTATGTGCCATCCTGAATCAGATGTTTCAAAACCCAAATCCCATTCCGAAATTAAGTTATGTTTGATCTCTGAATTGGTCTTAAAATCAAAAAACACCTGATACTTATAGGTTTTAGTCAATTCAACTACTCCTTGAGTTAAATCACCTGACTCGTGAGGAGATACTAATTCATCCTCTTTAAAACAGGATGTAAGAGCGAACAATAGGATTAAATAAGCTATTAGTAACCTCAGCATTTTTTAATATTTTACAAAATTTATTTTAAGGCTGGCGAAAAAAGTTCGTCCCCAGCCGACCAGTGAAGATACACCAGCACTGGATCCATGACCGGTTCCTGAGCTCATTCCCTGTCTGCCAATTTCTTTATTGTCGAAAATATTTTTAACACCAACCGTTGCTATAAAGCGGCTGTGCCAGAATTTCTTCATAAGACTCATATCCATATTGTGAAACTTGTTGATATAGCCAATAGTAACTTCGTCTGATGAATTGTAATAATAAGTAGGATATTTTCCAGAGTACTTATAAAAGATGGAGAACTTTGCCATATTTCTCATAAAGTCGACATCCAGGCTTGTATTCCAGTTATTACTATAGATATATTTGTTGCTGTTGAACGAATCGTCTTTTCTTCCAATTCGGGAGTAACCGGCACGTATATTCAGTAGCGAAGAATGGTATAGCGAACCGGAAATTTCAAAACCAAGGCTTGAAAATTTACCGGTATTTTCATTCCGGTAATGAAGCAGGTTGTCTGGATCGACCTGAACAAGGCTGATTTTATTATCTATAACATTGTAAAAAGGTTTTAAATTAAAAACCAATGTTGATTTTCCTTTTGTGAATTTATAATTGGCCGATGCGTTGAAACTATTCGACCGTTCGGCTTTCAGATTTTTATTTCCCTCAATCTGGTGGTTGCTGTCGTAGAAAAAGAGGTACAATTCTTTTAATGAAGGCGAACGAAATCCACGGGCATATGAAACACGAACTGTCATTTTGCCTGGTTTGTACATTAGGTTAACCGACGGGGTTAAAGGTGCTTTATATCGGGTATTATAGGCCACCCTGATACCCGGTTGAAAAGTGATTTGTTCAACAGGTTTAAACATAGCACTTGCAAAAAACGCATAGTCACCAATATTTTCCCGGCCATTTTCAATGCGTTTCCCTTGTGCTGCTTCATAATTTATATCGAAACCGGACTGAAAACTAAATATTCCACTCTCAGGGGTAAAATTATAAGTCCCCCGCAGCACCAAGGCATTAAACGATGATGTATCATGATCGGCAGATGACGTTGTAAGTGTTTTGCTTAAATCGGTTAAATCAATCAGGTATTTTTGTTTTTGCCTTTTATATAATGAATAAGCTGTAAGAATATTGAATCCTGAATTCTCATTGATCTTACCATTAATTTCGGCACTGTTGTTAAAACGAAAGGTTTTATACCACGTATCGTTTGCTTTCTCATAATAAGGCGGAAAGGGTTCATTCCGGTCAAGCAGCCGTTCTCTGAAAAAATCAGACTTTAGCCGTATTCTTGTATTCTTGGCAGTGTAGTAATATGTAGCTCCTGCATTATATTGTTCTTTGGGTTTCCATTCTTTCGACCGGGTATCTTCCAGCGAGTAACCGCTAAAAAAGTTCCGTCCTCCGTTTATTTCAAAAGTATTCTTTTTGTTCCGTATAGATGTTAGAAAATTGAAATTGTATGTTCCTATACTTTCGTAATATGAATTTACATTTGTTTTGTATTGGGCACGAGAGCTTTTTTCTGTGATAATGTTTATAACTCCGCCAAGTGCATTGCTCCCATAAATTACCGACATGGGACCTTCTACCATTTCTATCTGGCTAACATTTTCCAGGTTTAGCTGACTGAGGTCTATGTTTCCATCCAGTCTTCCAATAACCGGGACTCCATCAACCAGAATTTTGATATTTTCTCCGGTAACTCCTTGCAGTGACATGCTGGTGCCTGTTGCCGGATCGTTGGAAAGGCGAATCCCCAACTCATCAGATAAAATATCGGAAAGATTGTTTGCAGCCTTGCTTTCAATGCGTTCCTTTCCGATAAGCTTGATATCGTAAATCGATTTATCGGCACTTACCGGTTTGAATTGTCCGGTTACTACAACTGAGTTCAGTTCATACAGGGAGGGTTTCAGAACATATGTTTTTGATGAAACCCCGGAAATAGTATCAATTAGAGATTTGAACCCCATGCAACTGATACTGATTATTTTGGGCTGAACGAGATGAAACCTTACCTCACCATTTGTATCGGTGATATAATATTCTTTAGTGCTGCTATCAAGGCTTTCAACGCACACATTGGCATATGGTATAGGGTTTCCTTTTGAAGTTTCGGAATCAACAATTTGTATCCTTACTTCCTGTGCAAAAGCCAGGTTGCTAAAGAAGACAATAAGTAGTATGAAAATTATCCTCATCAAATACAACCAAAAAAACGACAAGCTGTACCATAAAAGATACAGCCTGTCAATTAATTTTATCTAATCTTTCAAAAATTTCACTACTTTAAATTTGTTTCCTGAACTTACACGCACACTGTACATGCCTACCGGTAGTGAACTTATGTCAAGCTTATTTTTATTTAAACCTGAGCGTTCAACGGTTTGCGATTTCAATACGGGTTGTCCTGAAATGTTGTATACAGTAATCTCAACGTCGCCATTAAAGTCGTGAATAACATTAATTTCGTTTATTGCCGGGTTTGGATAAACAGTCAGGTTTTGCTCGGTAATATTGTTTACTCCGGTTGGGCCTACCTTCTCTTTGACAAATGAATATGTTCCGGTTGATCTGCCTGAAAAACCTGTAAAATAAATCTTCCAGATAGAATTGTCTGCACCAAGAGTGTCCTGAACGAAGTATACCACATCATCGGCAATGTCATATTGGAAAGTACCCATGTTAAAAGATTTCCAGTCGGAACCGATTTCTGATAAAGTATCGTTCATGGCTGCAACCGAATAATATTTATAAGTTGCCTGAGATACTCCGTCTACTTGTTGCACCCTAACACCAGCATTGGTCAAAACACCTGTAACATAATACGGAATGTTATAATCGTAATAACGAGTAAATAATAGTTGCCACCTTTCCATTGGTTCTTGATTAACAAATTCGTCATTTAAAATGGAATAGTAAATAAATGAGGTGTTTTCGTAATCGTTGGCTTTCAATGTAATAGTGGTGTCGTTTTGGCCATCCAAATCGGCATATTTAAATGTCCATTCGTTTTGAATGCCCTTTTTCTCAACAATCGCAAATTTTTTATATTTATTTTCGGCAAGTTTTAGTATAAAAATACTGTCTCCCGAAATAATGTGAGATGTCATGTTATAGATACCCCAGCCAAAATCAAACATATTTCCTTGTTGGGCATTGGCATTGAAAGCGCCAAGTTCCCAGTTTTCAATAGAGTTATACATGGGCGTCCATGCCATCCCTGTGGTATCAACTGTTTCCCAGTCGCTAATTTTACCCATTGGCCATGTATAAACCATGACTTCGGTTCCGTTATTTGCTAAAACTGACACACTCATTTTATTGGCTGCAAATGCAATGTCCCAGCTATTTCGTGGTGCAGTTTTTAAAGTACCGTCTTCTAAACTGTAGTAAACTTCGTTGGCGTAGTTTTCTCCGGTAACCACATCTACCGTAGTCTGCGAAATGGCAGGTGTAACCAGTAAAACTAACAACAAAAATGTAAAAATTGATTTCATAATGTGTTTTTTTAAGTGTCTTTGTTTTCTATTTCTATTTTATATAAAACATTGTGTGAAAAGAGGTTTGTCGCTTTCTTTTGAATTCGAACCTGTTTAAATCTAATGCAGGACAAACAAAAGAATAAAGTGCCTAAGAATTAAGAAATAAACTGTATTCAAGCCTGAATAATTGAGACATTAATTATGCCTGCCTTATGAAATTCATGTTTCAAGTTATTTACAAGACATACGCATTGTAAATATTCGGATAAAAATGAATTTCGAAACAAAACTGAACAATTATTTCTTTTTAGATTAACAGAAAGAAAAAGGGGAAGGCGGAGCTTTATTGCCTGAGCTTTTATAATAAGCAGATTTTCGCCTGACTTGAAAATCGTCAAAAGGAAAATCCTGAATTATATGTATGTTATTTAATACAAAGCATGTATTTTTTTCTTCATTATAAAAATCGCCGGGATAATTGGAAACGTTGGCACAATTAAAAGAAATTCCACTTTGTGTTTGATATATGGCTAAAAGGTTTGCCGGAGTGTTTACATGTAACACTTTTTGCCCTGAAACCAGAAATATACACGGCAAACATACCGTCAGAATCAGGGTTGAAATTTGTCCGGATATACCTAGAAAAAACATAATTTTACTTTATCGTAACACAATGACAAAGGTACTATTTTATTGTATCCATAAGACACATAATGGTTGATTTAATCAAACCTTATGCTTTTATCGGGAGAAATTTTGCTGACCAGATAACTTGGAATAATTAGCAATGCCATGGTAATCAGCAAGGTACCAATATTGAGGAGTAAAATGTTAAAAATTGAGAAATTTACCGGGGCAATAGCAACGTAATAGGTCTTCGGATTAAGTTTTACCACGTGGAAATATTGTTGAATAAGAATTAAACCAATGCCAATTATGTTTCCCCAAAACATTCCGCGGCCTGTAATAAACATCGAAAGGTAAAGAAATACTTTGCGGATACTCCAGTTGGTACTTCCCATTGCCTTTAAAACGCCAATCATGGTTGTGCGTTCGAGTACTAATACCAACAATCCCGAAATCATATTGAAGCCAGCTACCAGTAACATGAGGGTGAGTATTACCCAAACGTTCATGTCTAAAACTGCCAACCAGTCAAAAATTTGTGGATATTGGCGTGTTGTACTTTCGGTTTTCAAAAGCACATCTTGGTTTGCAGTGTAAGAAACTACCTCCCTCCTTATTTGGCTTTCAATTGAGTTTATTTCTTTAAAGTTGCTTATAAGAACTTCAAAACCACTGATCTGGTCTGGAGTCCAGTTGTTGAGACGCTGAATTTGTTTAATGTCGCCAATGGCAAATAAATTGTCAAATTCCTCAAGGTTGGTACAGTAAATACCACAAATTCTTAACTGTAATATGCGAGGTGTTGATTCATTTTCGTTGATGAAATAGAGAACGATCTTGTCATTGAGTTCCACCTCCAGTAAATTAGCTACATTTTCTGAAATAATTATTTCATTTAACCGTACAGAATCGTTGATCATCGGCAACTCACCTGAAATCAGGTTTTTACGAAAAAAATCCCAGTTGTAATTGGTGCCAACGCCCTTAAAAACAATTCCTTGAGAGTAGTTGTCAGTTTTTATCAGACCCGGTTTTGTGGCAAAAGCTCGCACGTTTTCAACCCCATTAATGGTTGCTATTTCTTTCAGAAAGGGTTGATTTTTAGAAATAGGGGGCATTTCGAATGAATTTTGTGCCTCAAAGTTTACAATTTGTATAAAGCCGCTAAACCCAAAAATTTTACTGCGCACCTCATTTTTAAAACCTGTTATTACTGCTACTGAAACAATCATTACTGCTAACCCCAGTGCTACCGCAAACAAAGCAATACGAATAATCTGCCGCGACAACAAATACCGGTTTGAGCGGTCGAAAAAAAGCTTATTTGCAATAAATAGTTCGGTGTTCATTTACAATGAATTGTCCTATTCTTAGAGAAGATTTCAGGTTTTTATTTCTTCGTTTTCCGGTACTTTTCTGCGGTTTACAAAAGGCAATGCCAGGAGCGAAAGAATTCCGATAACAATAATCATCAGTGTCATTGAGCTATGGGCAACGAAAGCAAAAATAACCCCGTTTTCATATGCTACACCATATAGTTGCAATGCCTCAATAGCCATAAAATGCCATGCTCCAATGCCTCCCTGCACCGGTGCTGCCATACCGAAACTCGCCAAAACAAAAGTTGTTAATCCGGCTATAGGCCCAAGGTGGCTGGTAAAGCCAAAAGCAAAAAATACCACATAAAGCATTAAATAATACAGAATCCAGATTAACGCAGAATGAAAATAGAACCACCCTTTTTTCTTTATCGACCTTATGGATATAAAACCTTCTTTAAAATTTATAAGAATACCTTTAATCTTCTTATAAAACAGGGTATTCTGAATAGGCTTTCGGAATAAAAATACCATTAAAACAAGCACTACAAAACCAATGATTACATAAGGCGACGAAACCGCTGAGGTTAGTTTTTCCTTTATTTCCGGGTTACTGTTCAGGAACTCTATCATTTTGCCAAACTGCGAAAGAATAACAATAACAAGTAGTATCAACAGCGATATCATATCAATCAGGCGTTCGGCCACAACGGTGCCAAAGAGTTTGGTAAACGATATTTTTTCGTATCGCGATATTATGCCGCATCTTGAAATTTCGCCCATCCGCGGAATGGCGAGGTTCATCAGGTAGCCTACCATTACCGCCAGAAAAGTGTTGAAAAATCCCGGCTTGTGTCCGATAGGCTCAATCATAAGGCGCCACCGAATTGTTCTGCTAAAATGGCTTAATAACCCAATAAGCAGCGATAGAACGATCCACCAATAGTTGACCTCGTTTTTTAAAACTGCTTTAATGCGCTCGATATCCTGATCTTTATAAATCAACCAGAAAATAAAAACCCCGATAACAAAAAAGCCGAGGAATTTTAAAAATTTTAACGCAGTTTTTTTCAAACTAATTTCATTTAAAGGCTGTATATTTGTCACGGATTTTTAAGTCAGCGTTAGCTTTCTGCATGACTGAACATAAATTTAATGCCGGATACAGCTGTTTGTAGCATACAAAAGTATAAATTTGTTTTGTTAAAATCCATAATTTGAAACGAAGTAAGAATAAGAAATGAGCGAGTCGGAGCGAAATGAGTTTTGTTCAACCCAAAAAAAAACTTGGTCAGCATTTTCTCACGGACCACAACATTGCCCGTAAAATTGTTGACAGCCTGGACACCGGAACTCCAAATGTATTGGAGATAGGGCCGGGAACAGGTGTGCTCACACAATTTCTTCTGCAACGCTCTGATATTAACCTTAAAGCCATTGAAATAGACCTCGAGGCGATAGCATATCTTGGTGCCCGGTATCCGCAACTCAATATTGTATCAGGTGATTTTTTAAAAATTGGTTTTGAGGATTTATTTCCAGACAAGTTCAGGATAATTGGTAATTTCCCTTATTATATTTCATCACAAATTTTTTTTAAGGTGCTGGAATTCAATTACCAGGTTCCGGAAGTAATATGCATGGTGCAAAAGGAGGTAGCCGAGCGCATAGCTGCGCCTTATAACAGTAAAACTTATGGAATTTTGAGCGTTTTGCTACAAACATACTACGATATTAAATATTTATTTACAGTGCCGGAAAGTGTTTTCTATCCTCCTCCTAAAGTGAAGTCGGCAGTAATTCAACTGGTGCGAAATAACAGGCAAGAATTGCCATGCAACGAAAAATTTTATATTAAAGTGGTAAAAACAGCCTTTCAACAAAGGCGAAAAATGTTGCGTAACTCGCTGGCGACTTTAAGCAATTCGCTGCCGGAGAAATGGGCGACCAAAAGGCCCGAACAACTTGCCATAACAGATTTTATTGATATAGCCGTATTAATTGAGAACCTCGAAAATTAAAAGATTATGCAGTTTGAAATTTCCAGGGAATTAATTGAACAGATTAAAGAATTGATTGAAAACAATCAGGCTGATGAAGTAAAAGCTCTTGCCTCCAACCTTCATGCCGCAGATATTGCGGAGATTATGGACGAGCTGAATATGGAGGAGGCTAAGTTTATGTATATGCAACTGGAAGGGGAAAAAGCTTCGGACGTACTTATTGAGATACCTGAAAATGACCGGCGCCGGTTTTTAAAAGAGTTACCTCCTGAAGTAATAGCCAGTAAGTTTATCGAGTTTATGGACTCTGATGATGCCGCCGACATTGTTGCTGATCTTGATGAAGAAATTAAGCTTGAGGTGCTGAAAGAGATAGAAGACACTGAACAAGCTGGCGATATTGTTGACCTTCTGGAGTATGAAGAAGATTCTGCCGGTGGTATTATGGCCAAAGAGCTGGTGAAAGTAAACGAAAACTGGACTGTTTCTACCTGCCTTAAAGAAATAAGTAAACAAGCGGAGGACGTTGATGAGATTTACTACATCTATGTGGTGGATGATTTGGAAAAGCTAAAAGGTGTTTTATCACTTAAAAGTCTGATTACCAATAATACAAATACTAAAATTTCGAACCTTTACAACAGCGATGTTCGCAAGGTAAACACATCGGTACGGCAAGAAGAAGTAGCTGAAATAATGGACAAATACGACCTTGTTGCCATACCCGTAGTTGACGAAATTGGGCGCTTGAAAGGGCGTATCACGTTTGATGATGTTATCGATATTGTACGTGAGGAAGCCGATAAAGACTACTCTATGGTATCGGGTATATCTGGTGATGTTGAACCCGGCGATAAGGTTTTCCAGATGTTGAGAGCCCGCTTTCCGTGGTTGCTTATTGGTATGTTTGGGGGTATATTGAGTGCATTGGTGTTAAGCCGGCATGAAGCTGCCATAAGCAAAATAACGCAAATGGCCTTTTTTATACCGCTAATTGCAGCAATGGGTGGTAACGTGGGGGTACAATCGTCGTCTATTGTTGTAAAAAGCATAGCCAGCGGTGTGCGCGACCTGGCAACAACTTCGCAAAAAATAATAAAAGAGGTGCTGGTAGCTTTGATAACCGCCATAACTTTTTCGTTACTTATTTTTGGCTATAATTTTTTACAGGAAGGAAATAATAACATTACATACCTGGTGTCTATTTCGTTGTTTATGGTGATTTTGTTCGCCAGCTTTTTTGGCACGGTAATACCACTTTTACTACATAAGTTTAAAATTGACCCGGCACTAGCAACAGGCCCTTTTATTACCACGTTAAATGATATTTGCGGATTGTTTATCTACTTTGCCATTGCGCGTCACCTTTTTGGGGTGATTTAATGAGCTGCTTCAGAATAGGTAATTGGGGCGTTTGGTAGATAAGAATGGGCATTGAACGCCGTTTAAACATTGTATCTTGTTTAAGATTAAACCGAATTCATGGCGTTTACCGGGTCGAGTTTAGCTGCTGTACGGGCGGGTATAAACCCGGCCAAAAAGCCTATTGCACTCGATATAAGAAGGCCTCTTATAATATTCCCTGTAGTAAGTACTATGGTGAAATCGGCAGTAGCATTTGCAATAAGCGTTCCTATGTAGATCATTATCAGTCCAATAATGCCGCCGATTAATGATAAAACAATGGCTTCAAAAATAAATTGTAACAGAATAAAATATTTTTTTGCACCCAGCGATTTCTGTATGCCAATGATTTTTGTGCGCTCTTTCACCGAAACAAACATAATATTGGCAATGCCAAATCCACCAACCAATATAGCGAAGCCGCCAATAACTGCACCTGCAATGTTAATAATACCGAATAGCTGGTCGAAACGGTTGGCCACCAGGCTCACTTCATTTAGTGCAAAATCGTTTTCCTCCATGGGTTTGAGGCGGTGCAAAGTACGCATAATTCCTTCCAGTTCGGCCTTAAATTGGTCACTGTCCGCGTTGGGTTTTGCCTTTACGCAAATAGTCTGTCCCTTGTCCCTGTTACGTAAATTAACCATGTAAAACGATTTTACCGCCGGAATATGTACGTTTTTGTCCATGGAATTGCCAAAAGCATCTTGCCCTTTTTTCTCATATACTCCGATAACCCTGAATTTGTAACCTTGTATCTTTAATTCACGGTTCAGTGGATTCATGTCAGGAAAAAGCTTCTCAGCAATATCATAGCCAATGAGGGTAACGGGTGCTCCTGAGCGCATTTCGTTTTCGGTAAAATAGCGGCCCATAACAACCTGCAGGTTCCACACATCTAATAATCCGTAGGAAGTGGCCATTACCGATACATTTTCCAGTTTGTCGCTGCCCGCCTGTATTGTTCTTGAAAACCCATAAAGGAAAGCTGTGTTGTCTACTGTTTTGCCGCGGCGTAAAATTTTGTCTGCTTCTTCCGGCTTAGGCGATGGCCGGTTTAAATAACGCCACCAGGGATATTCTGTCTCACCTTCCGGAGGGGTCCATGGCCATTTCTGAACATAAATCATATTGCTGCCCAACCCGTTCAGACTGTCACGGATAAACTGCTCCATAGAATCAATAACTGTAAATACTGATATAATGGCAAAAATGCCCACTGTGATCCCAAGCAAGGAAAGTATAGTGCGTAATTTATTTACTTTTAATGAATTAAAAGCAAAGACAAAACTTTCTAAAATCAATCGAAACAGGATCATAGTTTGCTTTTTATTGTCATCGGAAAATAATAAAGGTTATTAAATAAGAGTTTTATTATTCCGCAATTTTTTCTAAAACATTTAATTAGTGTGCAATCGTAAAAAATGATTACAAAAGAAGTTGAAACAGAAGGGAAAATTGTTTCTTTTAGAGAATAAATTTTTAAACCATAAAAATTTATATTAAAAACTTATATGATTTTTCTATCTTTGTATTTGAATTCGAAAAAAGCAATAAATGGCTGATAATAAAAAAATTAAGAGTGCTTTAATTTCAGTGTTTCATAAAGAAAACCTCGATGGTATAGTCCACAGACTAAAGGCGTTGGGGGTGAAAATTATTAGCACTGGTGGCACAAAAAGTTTTATTGAATCACTGGGAGTTGAAGTTACTTCTGTTGAGAGTCTTACTGGTTATCCGTCGATTTTAGGCGGCCGTGTAAAAACGTTACATCCTAAAATTTTTGGTGGTATTTTATTCAGGCGCGAAAACCAGGGCGATGTAAGTCAGCTTACTGAATACGAAATACCCGGAATAGACCTTATTATTGTTGATCTTTATCCTTTTGAAGATACGGTAGCTTTTGGGGCAGCTGAACAGGAGATTATCGAAAAAATCGACATAGGTGGCATTGCCCTTATAAGGGCCGCGGCTAAAAATTTTAAAGATGTTTTAATTGTTCCTTCGCAAAGAGAGTACACACGTTTGCAAGAACTACTAGACGAAAAAGAGGGTGAATTTTCTCTGGCCGACAGAAAATGGTTTGCAGCCAAAGCTTTTGGGGTATCTTCGCATTATGATGCTGCTATTTTTAGCTATTTTAACGAGGGTGAGGGCGAAGCTGCAGAACGCATTAGCCTGAACAATGGACATGAGTTGCGATATGGTGAAAACCCGCACCAAGATGCTGTTTTTTACCGGTTTAACAATGTGCCGAAGGGAATAACCATCGCCGGTGCGCAGGTTTTACAAGGCAAAGCATTGTCCTACAATAATATGCTTGATGCCGATGCTGCCTGGAAATCTGCCAGTGACGCTTACCACTCGGTTTCGAATATTGACAATAAAGTAGCGGTGTCGGTAATTAAACACCTGAATCCTTGCGGACTTGCCGTAACAGGCAATATCCTTGATTCACTGGAGTTGGCCTGGGCCGGTGATCCTATCAGCGCTTTTGGAAGTATTATTTGTTTTACCGACACAGTAACCAAACCGGTGGCAGACTGGTTCGATAAAAAATTTGTTGAAATTATTATTGCGCCGGAGTTCTCACCCGAAGCACTCGAGGTTTTTAAGAAAAAGAAAAATTTGCGTTTATTGGTAGTACCTGTGAAAGACGAAATAACAGGTGAAAAAATATATCGCTCAATTAGCGGGGGAATGTTGGTGCAGGATGAAGATGAAGGCTTAGATCCACAGTTAGAAACAGTGACAGATAGGGAATTTGAACCGTCAAAAGCAAATCTGGCAAAATTTGGAATTACGGCTTGTAAGCATCTGAAAAGCAATGCTATAGCTCTTGTTACAGAAAACGGGGACGGTGCTTTTTGGCTTACCGGTGCCGGCATGGGGCAGCCCAACCGGTTGGATAGCCTGCGTTACCTTACCATGCCCAGGTTCAACCTGAAAGATGAGCCGGATATGGCTAATTCGGTGCTTATTTCTGATGCGTTTTTTCCTTTCCGCGACAGCATTGAAGCTGCCAATGAATATGGAGTGAAATATATTATTGAACCCGGTGGAAGCATCCGCGATAAAGAGGTGATTGAAGCATGTAACGAATTTGGTATAGCCATGGCATTCACCGGGAAAAGACATTTTAAACATTAATATTGAATCTTTATTGAGATTTAAGATAAACGAACGATTTGAATGGGACTATTTTCTTTTTTAACTCAGGAAATTGCCATTGACCTGGGTACAGCGAACACCATAATCATCCACAATGATAAAATTGTTGTTGATGAACCTTCTATTGTAGCCATCGACCTGAAAACAGAAAAGATGGTGGCGATTGGAGAAAAAGCAAGGCAAATGCAGGGAAAAACCCATGCTAACCTTAAAACCATAAGGCCATTGCGCGATGGGGTGATTGCAGACTTTAACGCTGCTGAACAAATGATCCGGGGAATGATAAAAATGATCAATCCCAAATCGAAATTTTTCTCGCCGGCATTGAAGATGGTAATCTGTATCCCTTCGGGAAGTACGGAGGTGGAGATACGTGCTGTTCGCGATTCATCGGAACATGCTGGTGGCCGGGAAGTTTATATGATTTATGAGCCACTTGCTGCTGCCATAGGTATTGGCCTTGATGTGGAAGCACCCGAGGGTAACATGGTAGTGGATATTGGTGGTGGAACTACTGAAATTGCAGTCATTTCATTGGGAGGCATTGTTACCAATAAATCAATACGTGTTGCCGGCGACGACCTTACTGCCGATATTATGGAGTACATGCGGCACCAGCATAACATAAAAATTGGGGAACGAACCGCCGAAGAGATAAAAATACATGTGGGTTCGGCACTCTCGCAACTGAAAGATCCACCACCTGACTATGTGGTGCAGGGGCCTAATCAAATGACAGCATTACCCATTGAAGTTCCGGTATCTTATCAGGAAATAGCCCACTGCCTTGAAAAATCGATATCGAAAATTGAAACTGCTGTTTTGAGCGCATTGGAACAAACACCACCCGAACTGTATGCCGATATTGTGGTAAAAGGCATCTGGCTCGCTGGTGGCGGGGCATTATTGAAAGGCCTTGATAAAAGGTTGTCGGATAAAATTGGCATTCCGTTTCATATTGCCGATGACCCGTTAAGGGCTGTTGTGCGCGGAACAGGAATAGCGCTCAAGAATGTGGATAAATTTTCTTTCCTGATCAAATAGTGTGGTAGGGAAAATGCAATGGGATAACCAATGAGGAGTCTGCTCAGGTATTTGCTTAAAAATTATGCTTTTCTTCTTTTTATTGTATTGGAAGTTATCTCATTTTTGCTTGTCGTAAATTACAATGGCTATCAAAAAGCAAAATACCTGAACTCTTCAAGCCGGATAATCGGATCGGTTTACAAAACTTGCAATTCTGTTATCAGCTACGTTGGGTTGGCTCGTGTTAACAGGCAGTTGTCGGAGGAGAATGCTGCCTTGCGTACGCAACTTGCTAATCTGCCAGAAATAGCTGATTCCATTAAAATACAATCTGTTGTTCTTCCTGAAGATTCGGTTTGCCGTTTTATTTCTGCACGTGTAATTAACAACTCGGTAAATAAATTGTACAATTATTTCACCCTCAATAAAGGGAAAAGAGATGGTATTCGTCGCGACCAGGGGGTAATTAATGGTGATGGGGTGGTAGGTGTTATCACAAAAGTTTCAGAGCGGTTTTCGCTTGGGTTTTCTGTGCTGAATAAAAGATGGGGAGTATCTGCACGGCATTTAAAAAGTGGTACCTTTGGCCCCATTTCCTGGGACGGGGGCGATTACAGGCATGTAACCCTTAATGGTATTCCGTTTCACGTTGACTTGGCCGTGGGCGACACCATTGTTACCAGCAGTTATTCATCGGTATTTCCCGAAAATATTTTGGTTGGCACAATAGCAGCGTTTGATAAGCCGGTGGGAGAAAACTACTACCATATCGTCGTTTTGCTGGCTGTCGATTTTAAATCGCTTTCTTATGTGCAGGTTATTGATAACTTAAAAAGAGAAGAAATTTTATTGCTGGAAAAAGAACTGCCAGATGATTAGAGAGATTAAATATGCCATAATGCTTATCAGCCTGGTTTTGGCTCAGGTTTTAATTTTTAACCAGATACAGTTCAGTGGTTATATAAATCCATATGTTTATATACTTTTTATATTGTTATTGCCTTTAAGTTCACCTCCATATGCTACCATGATTCTTGCTTTTGTACTGGGGTTTATAGTAGATGTTTTTTCCAACAGTCTGGGTGTACATGCTGCGGCATCGGTATTTATTGCAGCCATCAGGCCATTCTTGGTTCGAGTGATTTCTATCCGCGATGAAGATAAAAGTGATTATCCGGGATTGCAACAATATGGTTTCCGGTGGTTTTTGGGCTATACATCATTAATGGTGTTTTTACACCATCTCATTCTCTTTTATGTTGAGGTTTTCTCTTTTAATCACTTTTTTCTTACGTTGGGAAGGGTGCTGTTTAGTTCCCTGTTTTCAATTTTTATTATAGTTTTAAGTCAGTTTTTGGTTTTCAGAAAATAAAAATGACAACGTGGATATTTTTGCTAAACGTAAATATCTGGTTATTGGTGTTTTCCTTGTAGTAGGCTTAATATTTATCCTGAAACTGTTTAACATTCAGGTTCTCGATCGGCAATACAAGGAATATGCTACCAATAATGTCTTGCGCGAGGTGGTGCAGTATCCTGCCAGAGGCTTAATTTATGATAGAAACGGGAATCTAATGGTTTTCAATAAACCTGCCTACGACCTCCTTATTACTCCCCGCGAAGTTGAGCCTTTTGATACAACCTATTTTTGTTCACTGCTTGATGTATCTAGGGAAGACTTGCTTGAAGGTATTCAGAAAGCCAAAGATTATTCAACTTATAAACCTTCTATTTTGGTGAAGCAAATACCACCCGAAACCTATGCTATTTTGCAGGAACATCTATATAAATTTAAAGGGTTTCATACCCAGTCGAGAACATTGCGTGAGTATTCGCAACCGGTTGCAGCACATGTGTTGGGGTATGTCAGCGAAGTGAGCCCGGGGGATATAGCGCGTGATGGTTACTATAAGTCGGGCGACTATATAGGCAGAAACGGTATTGAGCAGATTTATGAAACACAGTTGCGGGGAACTAAAGGAATAAAAAAGCAATTGGTGGATGTTCATAACCGCATTCAGGGTAGTTTTAGAAATGGGAGGGAGGATATACCGGCAGAAATTGGAAAAAACCTGTATTGCACATTGGATCTTGACCTTCAAATGTATGCCGAAAAGCTTTTTCAGAATAAAAGAGGTGCTGTTGTGGCTATTGAACCTTCTACCGGCGAAGTTCTGGTTATGCTGAGTGCGCCAACTTACGATCCGGGTTTACTGGTTGGCCGTATAAGGAGCGCCAACTATTTAAAGTTAACCAAAGATTCATTGAACCCTCTGTTTAACCGTGCCCTTCAGGCCAAATATCCGCCCGGCTCTACGTTTAAAATTATTAATACGCTTATTGGCATACAGGAAGGAGCTATCAATGCTTATACACGGTTTTCATGTGCTGGCAGGGCATCATCGCCAATTAGTTGTACACACGATCATGTGTCGCCAGCGAATGTAATACAAGCCATAAGAGAATCATGTAACTCATTTTTGTGGCATACATTTCGTATAATTATCAGTAAAGGAGAAAATGTTGAAGAGGGATTTAACGCATGGCGTAATTATGTCTATAGCTTTGGCCTTGGAAAGAAGCCAGGAAAAGATTTTAATAACGCACTGGAGGGAAACCTGCCAACATCTGGGTTTTATAACAACATTTATGGCAAAGGCCACTGGAACGCTTTAACCATTCGTTCGTTGGCTATTGGACAGGGAGAGCTGGGGGTAATACCATTGCAAATGGCAAATGTGGCCGCAATAGTTGCCAACCGTGGTTATTATTATACGCCACATCTTGTTAAATCTATTGATAATGATACTGTTGCCAGCGATTTTAAAATAAAAAAACTGACGAAGATATCGCCTGAGAATTTCGAACCGATAATTGAGGGTATGGACCAGGTAGTAAACTTAAAGGTTCCTGGAAAAGCGAAAATTCCCGGTGTTGAAATGTGCGGAAAAACAGGTACAGTGGAAAACAACCAGGGGTCTGACCATTCTGTTTTTATAGCTTTTGCTCCGCGTGAAGATCCCAAAATCGCCATTTTTGTTTATGTGGAAAACGGTGTTTGGGGTTCACGTTATGCAGCGCCAATTGCCAGCCTTATTGTTGAAAAATACATGAATGATACTATCGCCACTAGCAGGAAATGGGTGGAAACGATAATGATGGATGCTAATTTGCTTAATCCTATTCAACCCAAATAGTATGGCAAAAAGAAACAACATGTGGGCGAATATAGATGGAATTACCATTTTACTTTATCTGTTACTGGTGTTTCTGGGGTGGATTAATATTTATGCTGCGGTGTATAATACGGAACATCAGAGTATTCTCGACATTACACAACGTTATGGCAAGCAGTTAATATTCATTGGTGCTGCTGTGGTACTCGCTTTCTTTATTCTGATTATTGAATCTAACTTTTACTCGGTTTTTGCCTACCTGATTTATGGCTTTATGATTTTTTTGCTCGTTTTGGTATTGTTTGTGGGTAAAGAAGTAAATGGAGGCAGGTCGTGGTTTTCTTTTGGAGGTTTTGGTTTTCAGCCTTCTGAATTTTGTAAATTTGCAACTGCGTTAGCGCTGGCAAAATATGTAAGCACCCATCCGTTCAAAAACCAGAGTATTAAAACCTACCTGATACCTGCGCTAATTATTTTTTTACCGGCGGCTTTTATTGTTGTTCAAAACGATACCGGATCGGCACTGGTTTACTTTGCTTTTATACTCGTTTTGTACCGCGAAGGACTTTCTGCAATTGTATTATTTTTTGGAACTCTCATCGCTGTTTTGTTTATTGTGGCATTGGTGCTTCCTAACCTTACACTATCTCTTATTTTGCTGGCATTGGCACTTGTAGCCTATTATGTATTCAGTCTGCGGAGTAAGGTCTTCCCCCGCATAGTAGCAGTTTTTGTCAGCTCTATTCTTATTTTTATTGTTATCGATTTTATGGTTAAATCTGATTTCAAAATGGCAGACTGCATAAATGCAGGATTAATATTGGGGTCGCTAATTTCATTGGGGATTGCCATAAGAAAACGTATAAGCAATATAACTATTGTTTCGCTGGTATTGTTCGCCTCGGTGTTGTTTACCATTTCTGTTGATTATGCTTTTAATAATCTTTTGGAGCCACATCACCAGGCACGAATTAATGAGACCCTTGGCATTGAGTCCAATCCGTTGGGTGCCGGCTACAATGTAAACCAGAGTAAAATTGCAATCGGTTCGGGTGGTTTCTCCGGAAAAGGATTCTTAAAAGGAACCCAGACCAAATTTGATTTTGTGCCTGAGCAAAGTACAGATTTCATATTTTGTACTGTTGGCGAAGAGTGGGGATTTATTGGAACACTCACAGTAATATCCCTTTTTATAACACTTTTCATTCGCCTTATTTTACTGGCCGAACGACAGCGATCTGCATTTTCACGCATCTATGGGTATTCCGTAGCTGTTATCTTGTTTTTCCATTTTATGGTGAATGTTGGTATGACCATCGGTATTATGCCGGTAATAGGCATACCTTTGCCATTTTTTAGTTATGGCGGATCTTCACTCTGGTCGTTTACCATTTTATTGTTTATATTTATTCGAATGGATGCCAGCAGGTACGAAAAATTCTGATTCACAGAATAGTTTATAATCAGCTTCATTTGAATATATTTGTGAAAATTATCGGGAGACATTCCCATTAGTCGAGTTTGTTTCTCAGATAAAAAAAGAGAAGAAAATAAGTCTAAGATATTGTAAAGTAATAATTTTAAAATTTTTATTGGATGAAACTCTGGGACAAAGGCATTTCGGTAAACAAAGCTATTGAAGATTTTACGGTTGGGAAAGACCGTGAACTGGATCTTTACCTTGCGCCTTTTGATATATTGGGTTCTATGGCTCATGTAACAATGTTGAATTCCATTGGCCTTTTAGAAAACAGTGAAAGAAAAAATCTTTTATACGAATTGAGGAAGTTGTATCAGCAGGCAACAGAAGGAGAATTTGTAATAGAAGATGGTGTTGAAGATGTTCATTCTCAGGTAGAGCTGATGTTAACCCGGTTGTTGGGCGAAACGGGAAAAAAAATCCATAGTGGCAGGTCGCGCAACGATCAGGTTTTACTCGATCTTAAACTGTTTACACGCGATGCATTAAAGCAACTGGTTAACAGTGTGTCAGAGCTGATAGATGTATTGTTAAAGAAAGCCGAAGAAACCAAAGATATACTCATGCCGGGTTATACCCATCTTCAGGTGGCTATGCCATCATCGTTTGGGCTGTGGTTTAGCGCATGGGCAGAGGGGTTAACAGATGACCTTGAAATAATACTAGCTGCCTATAACATTGTAAATCAGAATCCATTAGGTTCGGCAGCTGGCTATGGCTCTTCATTTCCACTCAACAGGCAGTTAACCACCGACTTATTAGGTTTCAGAAGTATGAACTATAATGTGGTTTATGCGCAGATGGGAAGAGGTAAAGTGGAAAAAATTGTTGCTTTTGCAATTTCCAATTTGGCAGCTACACTGTCTAAAATGGCTTTTGATGTTTGCCTGTTCATGAGCCAAAACTTCGATTTTGTGCGTCTGCCACCTGAGTTTACAACAGGGTCGAGTATCATGCCACACAAAAAGAATCCCGATGTTTTCGAACTGATACGTGCAAAATGCAACCGCATACAGGGCATTCCAAACAATATCACCTTAATTATTAATAATCTGCCAAGTGGATACTTCCGCGACCTCCAGATGGTTAAAGAGGAGTATCTGCCAGTTTTTGGCGAAATGGAGCGTTGTCTTTCCATTGCCACACTGGCACTGCAAAATATGCAGGTTAACGAAAAAATACTTGATGACCCCCGATACAACTATATTTTCAGTGTTGAAGAAGTTAATAATTTAGTACTGAAGGGCATACCTTTCAGGGAAGCGTACCGGCAGGTGGGCGATTTGATTGAAAAAGGGCAGTATACTCCTCAAAAAGAAGTAAAGCATACCCATGAAGGAAGCATTGGCAATTTGTGTATTGAAAAGATCAGGAACAGTAAAAAGGAAGTCCTTAAAAAATTTCGTTTTGATCAGACGGATGCTACCCTGCAACAATTGATTCAGGGATAAACAGGCAGGTAATACTTAAGTTAAAAGAATGTTATTTCGGCTGCTATTGGCCGTTATAAATAGCATAATACTGTCTGATTGCTTACTTTTGCTTTCACTTTGAAAGAAAAACAGCCATTTTACTTACATTTTTGCAGTAGCTCGAATTTGTTCGGATTGCTGTTTTTATATGTAAACAAGGGTTATAAAAACAGAATTTTACGATGATGCAGACAAATTTACCCATTGCACAAGGGTTATATCGACCGGAGAATGAGCACGACAACTGCGGAATAGGTTTTGTTGCACATATTAAGGGTGTACCTTCGCATGAAATTATTGAACGCGGCCTCGAGGTTTTGCTTAATATGGATCACCGTGGAGCCAAAAGCGCCGATAATTCAACTGGCGATGGAGCCGGGTTGCTGATGCAAATTCCGCATGAGTTTATTACCGATGTGTTGAAAATAAATGTAGGTGATAAAGGGAAATACGGGACAGGTATAATATTTTTACCTAAAAACGAAGAATACGCTAATCAGTGTATTGACATATTGAATAAATATGTTGAGCAAGAAGGATTAAAACTTATAGGTTACCGCGATGTGCCGGTAGATGGCAATGCTCCTGGTGAAATTGCCAAAACAACTGAACCGGCAATGAAACAGATTTTTGTCAAAGGAAACCTGGAACTAGATGCGTTGGAACGAAAGTTATACCTTGTGCGTAAGCAGGCGCAAAGAGAAATAGTGGAATCGGATTTAAAAGGCCGCAAGACATTTTACATGCCCAGTTTTTCTGCGAAAACTATTGTTTATAAAGGAATGTTTACGCCCGGCCAGTTGCGCGATTATTATCTCGATTTTAAACATCCAAAATTTAAGAGTGCCATAGCCCTTGTACACTCAAGGTTTAGTACCAATACTTTCCCAACATGGGATTTGGCGCAACCATTTCGTTTGCTGGCACACAATGGCGAAATTAACACCGTGCGTGGAAACCGAATGTGGATGCAGGCACGAGAAGGACTAATGAAATCTGAAGTTTATGGTAGAGATCTTAGTAAACTTCTGCCGGTAATCGAACCTGAAAAATCGGATTCAGCATCATTCGATAACGTTTTGGAATTTTTACATATGACCGGCCGCACAATGCCCCATTCATTATGTATGATGGTTCCCGAATCCTTTAACCATAAAAATCCGATACCCGATAGCCTGAAAGCTTTTTATGAATACCACTCCACAATTATGGAACCCTGGGACGGGCCTGCATCAATGGTTTTTTCCGATGGAAGATATATTGGCGGGACACTTGATAGAAACGGACTACGGCCATCGAGGTATGTTATTACTAAAAATGACCTGATTGTTATGGGTTCCGAAGTAGGTGTTCAAACTTTTCAGCCGGAAGAGGTTAGTGTAAAAGGCCGCCTGCGACCCGGGAAAATCCTCCTTGTAGATACTCAGTTGGGCATAATCATCCCCGACGAAGAGGTGAAAAGCCAGTTGAGTAATCGTCATCCTTACCAAATGTGGTTGAAAGAAAACCGGGTGATGATGAAAGATATACCCACGATTAAACGTGTGCCTTCTGCCATCGACGGCTTTGAAACTTATGCCAAAGTTTTCGGATACTCTAAAGAGGAGATGTACGAACTTATCCAACCAATGAGCGTAAATGGGGCAGAGCCAACCAGTTCTATGGGGAATGATGTTCCTATGGCAGTTTTTTCCGATAAACCCAAACGTCTTTTCGATTATTTCAGGCAAATGTTTGCCCAGGTTACCAATCCACCGATAGATCCTATACGCGAAGGATTGGTAATGTCGTTAAGCAATTATATCGGATCGCTGCATTCCAACATGTTATCTGAAAGCCCAGAGCATTATCGGCTGGTTAATTTCAAAGAACCAATACTGACCAATACTGACCTTAGAAAAATAAAAGATGTTAAAGACCAGATGTTTACCCATGCATCGATACAGATGCTATATCCTGTAAAAGAAGGACGAAAAGGGTTGGAAAAGGCATTGAACAGGATGTTGGCTGAAGCTGAAAAGGCAGTGGACGATAAGAAGAATTTTATTATACTTACCGATAGGTTCATTACCGACGAAATGGCGCCAATTCCATCACTTCTTGCTGTTTCTGCGGTGCACCACCATCTTATCAGAGCACAAAAAAGAATACAGGTAGGTATTATCGTTGAAACAGGTGAAGCACGCGAAGTAAACCATTTTGCTCTCCTTTTGGGTTATGGTGCAAGTGTTGTTAACCCATATCTTGCTTTTGCTGCTATCGATTATATTGTAAAAGAGGGTAAAATAAAACTCGAATATGGCGAAGCCAGAAAAAATTATATTAAAGCTATTAATAAAGGGCTTTTAAAAGTAATGTCGAAAATGGGCATTTCAACGCTTCGAAGTTACCATGGAGCGCAGATTTTTGAAGCGATAGGTATAGGCTCCGAACTGATAGATAAGTATTTCAGTGGAACAGCATCGAAAATTGGTGGTGTAGGATTGGATGAGATCAGCCGCGAGGTGAGTATGTTTCACGATGAAGCCTACAAAAAAAGCATGGCACCCGAACCTTTCCATTTTGAGAACAGAGGGGTGTATTCCTGGAGAAAATATGGTGAGCACCATGCCTGGAATCCTGAAACCATTGGTTTGTTGCAATGGGCTACAAGAACAAAAGACTATTCAAAATTTAAAGAATATACAAGGTTAGTTGATAAGCAAAACCAGAAACCTGCTTTTATCAGAAGTTGTTTTCGGTTAAAAAGCAATCCGATACCTATTGAAGAAGTTGAGCCTGTGGAAGCGATTATGAAACGCTTTGTTACCGGTGCTATGTCCTACGGTTCAATAAGTAAAGAAGCGCATGAGGCACTAGCTGTTACCATGAATGCCATTGGCGGACGAAGCAATACCGGAGAAGGAGGTGAGGATGCCGGCCGCTTCAGGACGGAAAAAAACAGCAAAATTAAACAGATAGCATCCGGAAGATTTGGCGTAACCAATAATTATCTTACCAATGCCGATGAGCTTCAGATTAAAATAGCACAGGGGGCAAAACCAGGAGAAGGCGGGCAGTTACCGGGCTTCAAAGTGAATAAGATAATTGCAAAGTTGAGGCACTCAACTCCCGGAATTACATTGATTTCACCGCCACCACACCACGATATTTATTCGATTGAAGACCTGGCACAACTTATTTATGACCTGAAAATTGTCAATCCGAAAGCTAAAGTTTCCGTAAAACTGGTTTCCGAAGATGGGGTAGGTACTATATCTGCCGGCGTTGCCAAAGCATTCTCCGACGTAATTATAATTGCCGGTGCCGATGGTGGTACGGGTGCTAGTCCGGCAAGTTCTGTCAAACATGCCGGATTGCCTGTTGAACTGGGCATATCTGAAACACAGCAAACACTGGTTATGAACAACCTGCGTGGCAGGGTAAAACTACAGGTAGACGGGCAGTTAAAATCTGGTCGCGATATCGTTACTATGGCGTGCCTGGGTGCTGAGGAATTTGGATTTTCGACTTCTGCGCTTATTGTGCTCGGATGTATAATGATGCGGAAATGCCATATGAATACGTGTCCGGCCGGGATAGCCACTCAGGATAAAAGTCTCAGAAGGCGTTTTATCGGCAAATCAGAATATACCATAAATTTTTTCCGGTTTTTAGCACAAGAGGTAAGGGAATACTTGGCAGAAATGGGATTCAGGAGCTTTGAGGATATTGTGGGGCGTACCGACCTGATGGAAGTTGACCCGCAAATTACCAACTGGAAAATGAAAGGTGTAGACTTTTCTAAGTTGTTGTTTCTTCCCGAGGCTACAAAGGTGAATGATATTCATAATACCCATGAAAATGCGCCGTTAAGTGGCAGACATATGGATATTGGGTTAATCCGCGATGCGAAGAAAGCTATTCAGGGTGCGGAAAAAGTTTGGATTTCGCGATCAATTGTAAATGTGGACAGAACTATTGGAGCTATGCTTTCTGGTGAAATATCGCGGAGGCATGGTGAAGCCGGACTTCCTCGCGACACCATCAGTTGTACCTTCCGCGGCACAGCAGGGCAGAGTTTTGGCGCGTTTTTGGTAAAAGGCTTAACATTTAAACTAATAGGCGATGCTAACGACTACATTGGCAAAGGCTTGTCGGGAGGGAAAATAATTGTTGTTCCCCCGGAAGGGTCGACTTTTAAACCTGAGGAGAATATCATTGTTGGGAATACCTCTTTTTATGGTGCCACAAGTGGTGAAGCATATATCCGTGGCGTAGCCGGAGAACGTTTTTGCGTAAGAAACTCGGGAGCAAAAACAGTTATTGAAGGTACTGGCGACCACTGTTGCGAATACATGACGGGAGGCCGTGTGGTTGTGTTGGGAAAAACAGGGAGAAACTTTGCTGCTGGTATGAGTGGTGGCATAGCCTATGTGTTGGATGAAAACGGCGACTTCGATTTTTATTGTAACCGGGGCCTTGTTGACCTTGTCCCAGTGGAAGATAAATTGGATATCCAGGAGTTGCAGGGGATGATTAACAACCATTTGCTGTATACACAAAGTGCGCTCGCCTCTAAAATTCTTACTAATTGGGAAGAATACATTCCGCAATTTGTAAAAGTTATCCCATTTGAGTACAAAAAAGTACTTGAAGAACAAAAACTGAAAGAGTTAAGTAAAAAATTACAATTGACGGAAGACGAACCTTTTCGTCATGAGTAAAAATGAGTTGAACGAAAAAAAATCAAGATATGGGAGATCCCAAAGGATTTATGACTGTTCTGCGTAAAGAGGCCGGTTACAGGCCTGTGAAAGAGCGAATTTACGATTTTGGTGAAGTAGAGCAAACATTGAATGAACAAGATAGAAAACTTCAGGCTTCACGTTGCATGGACTGTGGAATTCCATTTTGCCATTGGGGGTGCCCAGTGGGAAGTAAAATACCGGAGTGGCAGGATGCTATTTACCGTGGAAGGAAAGATGAAGCATATTTTATACTAAATTCAACCAATAGTTTTCCGGAAATAACAGGGCGTGTTTGCCCTGCTCCATGCGAAAAATCGTGCGTTTTAGCCATTCATGAGGAGGCAGTTACAATTCGCGAGAACGAATGTTCGGTTGTTGAACAGGCTTTTGAAGCAGGTATTGTAAAAGCAAACCCGCCACAGGTGCGAACAAATAAAAAAGTGGCTGTTGTTGGCTCAGGTCCTGCCGGTTTATCAGCAGCTGATCTTTTGAACCGTGCCGGTCATACGGTTACCGTTTTCGAAAAAAATGACGCCATTGGCGGTTTACTCCGATACGGGATTCCCGATTTCAAACTGAATAAAAGCATAATTGACAGAAGGCTGGAATTGTTTGCAGAAGAAGGTATAATCTTTAAAACTAATGTTAACGTTGGTGAGGATATTACCAAAGATGAGCTTTTGGATAGCTTTGATGCCATTTTGCTTGCAGTGGGTGCTGAGAAGCCGCGCGATTTGCCCGTTGAAGGGCGAGATCTTGACGGTGTGCATTTTGCCATGGATTTTCTTATGCAACAAAATAAAACTGTAGCAGGGCAGGAAATTCCTAATGAAATAAGGATTTCTGCCAAAAATAAAAACGTGGTAGTAATTGGTGGTGGCGATACCGGTTCCGACTGTGTGGGTACCTCCATTCGTCAGAAAGCAGCATCGGTAACGCAAATAGAAATTATGCCTAAACCACCGGAAAAACGATCAGACAATAATCCGTGGCCTTATTGGCCCAATACAATGCGTTCGTCCAGTTCACACCAGGAGGGTTGCGAACGTAGGTGGTGGATTTCCACGAAACGGTTTATTGGTGAAGGTGGTAAGCTGAATAGCATGGAAGTGGTTAAAGTAGAGTGGGCACAGGATGAAAGTGGTCGTTGGGTTATGAGCGAAATGCCCGGTACAACTGAAATAATACCTGTTGACCTGGCATTGTTGTCGATGGGATTTACCCAACCAGTACATGTGGGCCTGCTTGAGTTGCTGAAATTGGAATACGATGCCAGGGGCAATGTAAAAACTAACGACAAAAAACAGACAACTGTTGATAAAATATTTGCTGCCGGTGATGTGGAACGTGGTGCCAGCCTTGTTGTACATGCTATTGAGGCCGGAAAGGTTGCAGCAAAAAATATCGATGAATATTTGAGAGAAAAATAGCAGGAAGTGGGGGAAAGGATGTTTTTATAATTGTTCTTTCAGTTATTCCACAAGATCTGTTCCCTCTGGTCTTTTGTGTTTCCACCTGCGGTGCGACCATAAGTAATATTCAGGTTCTTTTTTGATTACCTCTTCGGTTTTACGGATATAGGCAAGCAAAATATCACCGGGTTTCGTCTCAGCAGGGTTTTCACATAATGGAATAAACTCTACACTATATCGTCCGCGCCCGGTTTTTTTGACATATTGAAAAAATACCGGCTCGTTGTTTTTGTGTGCTATTTTTTCCGGCCCCGAAAAAAATGGTGTTTCCTGATTCAGAAACATTGTCCAGAATTTAGCATTTGCAGGAGGGGTTTGATCGGCGGCAAGCCACAAAGCAGTTTTTTGGCTTTCGGCGTTGTATCGAAACAGAGTACGTACTGTTTTATGTACCGGAACACATTTCCCGCCCCATCTTTCCCTAGAGGTTAACATAAATTTTTCAAGAGCATAATTGCCACGTATCGGATTGTAAATTATTAATATAAGGTGCTTTATTAATGGTTGGCAATTGCTTACCCATTCCCAATTGTTATGGTGTGTGGCCATAGCAATAAGGTTTATATCCCGGTTAAAATATTCGTTGCAGGATTCAATTCCTTTAAATTCAATTCGTTTTTTAAGTTGCTTTTCCGGAATACTGTAAAGTTTTATGGTTTCCACAATCAGGTCGCAAAAGTGGCGGTAAAATTTTTTTCTTATGGTGCTGATTTCTCTTTCCGTTTTTTCCGGAAAGGCATTCCTGAGGTTGGTGGTAATAACTGTATACCTGTATCTTACAACAAAACGCAGGAGCAGATAAAGTACATCAGAAATGCGGTATAATAGCCAAAACGGCAGGTGCGACAAACCAATAAGTAAACCCACTCCCATTTTGTTTAACACTCTCTGTAAAACAGGTTCGCGGTATCTTCTATCGCGACTTTCAAGTTGGTTTCTTGTGTTATCGTTCATCTCTTAGTAGCTTTTTCATTCTCCTCTGGTTGACGCCGGTGTTTCCAACGCTTATGCGACCAAAGATAATACTCAGGCTGCGTTTTTATAGCATCTTCCATTTTTTCGATGTAGGCTTTCATAATTTCATTGTCGTCTATAACCGATGGATTTTCTGTAATTGGCTCAACAACTGATTCGTAACATCCTCGCCCGGTTTTTACAACGTGTTGAAACAGAATTGGAAGGTCAAACTGTTTTGCAAGTGTAGCTGGCCCGGGATAGAACAATGTTTCGCGGTTCAGAAAAACAAACCATGGAGTGTGGTGCAAAGGCGGGGTTTGATCGGCGGCAAGCCATACCAAAACCGGTTGCTGTGCTTTTTTTGCTTTAATTATGCGTCTTAACACCTGGGTGTTTTTAACCATTTCTGTGCCTTCTGTACTTCGGTTATTAATCATGTATTGGTCAAAATATACATTGTGTAGTGGTTTGTAAACCGCAAGTATAGTATGTTTCAGGTATAAAGAAAGATGGCTTCCCCATTCCCAGTTGTTATAATGCATGGTTAGTATTACTACACTTTTCCCCTGTTCGTAATACCGGCTTAAAACTTCCGGGTTACGTATTTTTAGCCGCTTACGAAATTCCGACTCATCCATTCTTCCCATTTTAATTGTTTCCAGTACCAAATCGCTGAAATGACGGTAAAAAAGGTGCATAATATGTTTTCTCTCCTGTGCTGTTTTTTCCGGAAAGGCATATTTTAAGTTTTCAATAATTACCTTTCGGCGGTATGCGAAAACATGATCGACAAAGAAACAAAGGAAGTCTGATAGTCTGTATGTCAGGGAAAAGGGTAGCCTGGCAATCAAATTCAAAAAGAATAGGACTATTTTTGTAACCATATTATATAGTAAGTATTTAATCGAATACAGGAAGTAAAACTACATTTTTTTAATTCAAATCTTGCAGGTATTATTGCTATACTTACTATTTTAGAAGCCGAAAAAAGAAAACTAAAACAAAAAAAATGAGAGCAACTCTGTTTTTACTGATTATTTTATTGTCTTTGCAAGTGAAAGGACAAAAGATAATTGCACATCGAGGTGCATCTGATCTGGCTCCTGAAAATACTGTTGCATCTGCAAAACTGGCCTGGGAATTGGGTGCCGATGCTGTGGAATGTGACATTTACCTTTCAAAAGATAACCGTGTTATGGTTATTCACGACCACAATACCAAACGTACCTGTTCGGGTAAGAAAAATCTCATTATAGCCAAAACACCTTCACTCTTGCTTCGCGAACTGGATGCGGGTAGCTGGAAAGATGAAAAATACAGCGGTGAAAAAATTCCTTTTTTATCTGAAATTATTGAAACCATTCCTGAAGGGAAAACACTTGTTGTTGAGATAAAATGTGGTCCCGAAATAATTCCGGCATTGCAACGCAGTATCGAAAAAAGCGGTAAAGGAGACAGGTTAGTTTTTATTAGTTTTGGATGGGACACTATATTGGAAACACACAAAACTTTCCCCGAAAATAAATGTTATTGGTTGAGTGCAACAAAATCATGCCTGAAGAAAAAAATGAAAGGATTGGCAGATGAAGGGTTAGCAGGTGTTAATTTGAAGTACTCTATTATCGACAAAGAGGTGGCCACCCTTGCCAAATCGTTGAACCTGGAATTATTAACATGGACTGTTGACGACCCGCAGGAGGCAAAAAGGTTGACGAATTTGGGTGTGGTTGGCATAACCACTAATAAGCCCGGTTGGATGAGGAAAGAACTTGATTTGTTTTAATTTTATACACTAGTATTGCTTATAGCCATTAAAAAGGTGCCACCGGCAATTGATTGCGTGCTCTCAATAGAAATTTCATTTTTTGGCAAAATTGCAGGTAAACCACCGAGGTTGTAATATTTTCTGAAATTCCTGAAATGCGACCTTCCCGCAAGAAATTCGGCAACGCGACTGCCAATACCGGTAAAGTTAAAAGGCAATGGAACATTGTAGTCAACAAACAAGAGGCGAACGGCAATACGCTTTAGTTCTGCCAGTATTATTGGATAAGTCAAAGGGTCGAATTGATGTAATGCCATCGACATTAATCCATAATCGAAAGATTGGTTTTCTATCGTCTCCAAATTCCGGGCGTCGTTTACAGAAAAAATAACATTGTGAATTTGTTGCTTAACCGCTTTTTTTTCAGCGTAACTAATCATTGATTTTGAGAGATCAATACCTGTAACCATAGCCGATTTTTCAGCCAGTTGAAAAGCCTGTGACCCGGTTCCACAGGCAATATCTATAATTTTCTGTCCGGGAGGAATAGCCTGGGCTACTTTCTCTCTCAATGTTGCCAGCAGTGGGTCGACTACGGCACTATAAAAAATTCCCGATTCAACCATTCGTTTTGCTCTTACTATTTAAAGCTAAATATTTACTACAAAAAATTTTAAAGAAAGAAAAAAAATTACGTTTTTGTATTAACATATAAATAGTTGTAGGAGTCAGATTTTTGATGATAATAAATTTCTAAATAAATATTAAGATGAGAAAATATATAGTAATGGTGGCATTATTGGCCATATTCAGTGCATTTAAAGCAGATAAACCAGCTTATACTCTGTTTGATAAAGATGGGAAAAGAGTGAAATATGAGAAGATGATTAAAGTACTGGAAGGTGCTGATATTGTGTTGTTTGGCGAATTGCACAATAATCCGGTGGCACATTGGCTTGAGCTTGAAGTAACCAAAGACCTTTTTAATGCCAGGGGAAATAACCTGGTATTGGGTGCCGAGATGTTTGAAAGCGATAACCAGGTAATTTTAAACGAATATCTTGACAGCCTTATCAGACAAACCAATTTTGAGTCGGAAGCACGCTTGTGGCCCAACTACAAAACCGATTACAAGCCACTGGTTGAGTTTGCCAAGATACACCGTATACCGTTTATTGCTACCAATGTGCCACGCCGTTATGCTTCCTTGGTAAATAAAAAAGGTTTTGAAGGACTGGAAGAGCTATCTGACGAAGCTAAAGCTTTTTTGCCTCCGTTGCCTGTTCAATACAACCCCGAGCTGAATTGTTACAAAAGTATGATGGAAATGCAGGGAATGGGAAGCCATATTACGCCCAATTTTCCCAAAGCCCAGGCGATAAAAGATGCCACTATGGCTTATTTCATTATAGAAAACAGGGGGCAGGGAAAACTGTTGCTTCATTTTCATGGATCTTATCATTCTCAGGATTACGAAAGTATTTATTGGTATCTAAAACAAGTTGATCCGGATTTGAATATTACTACCATTCATACCGTTTCACAAGCAGATGTTTCGGAACTCGAACCTGAAAATACCAGCAGAGCTGATTTTACCATTTGCGTTGATGAGGATATGACCAAAACACGCTGATTTTCACTTAGGAGGTGAGCCGGCACAAGTGATATTTTTTCATGTAAGGCACTCTTGTTTTTAGTGATAACAACTTTAATTTCAGGATTTAAATTTTGCTAAACAGCCTCGCGGATTACTTTTTGTAGAAGTTCATTTCTTCTACGTATTGCCACACCTTTTCGGGCATAAAGTGACGAACATCTTTTCCTTCTGAAATGGCTTTACGGATAAACGAAGCTGAAATCTCCATCAGCGGTGCATTAACAAGGGACGTATTTTTTGTTATTTCAACTTTTGAAGGCTCAAAGCCCGGGCGCGGATAAACCAAAATGCCATAGTTTTCGATAATTTCCTCAAAATTTTTCCATTTGTGGAAATTTTCCAGATTGTCGGAGCCCATAATTATCACAAATTGATAATCCGGGTGTTGTTCTTTGAGGTAGGTCAGCGTATCGATGGTATAGCTTGGTTTTGGCAGGCTAAACTCTATGTTGGAGGCCCGCAGGCGGTCATCGCCTTCCACGGCACGGTGCACCAGCTCGAAACGTTGGTAATCGTCAAGTAGCTTTTTTTTAACCTTGAAAGGATTTTGGGGCGAAACCACAAACCAAAGTTGGTCTATAGATGTGTATTCTACCATGTAATTGGCAATGGCCATGTGTCCGATGTGGATGGGGTTATAAGAGCCAAAAAACAAACCTATCGTAAGTTTTAAATTGGTCTTAGGGGCAAGAATATCCAATACAAAGTTACTCATAAATAGTAGTTTAAATTACAATCTGGGCAAATATAGCAAACGCGGCTTTATCATTATTTTTATGTACTTGGCAGAAGAATTAAACAATCGTTAATATTCAATCCAAATTTTTGTTCAATTTTATGCAGAACTATACACCTGAGTTTTGCCTGCAAATGCGAGTTGCCTTCAGAATGCTGTTAATCAATGCATTATTTCTTTACAGGTAAAGATAAAACATTAAAAAAGAATTTGGTAGTAGCGGGTAAATATTTGTTTTTTCGTAAAGTTTGTGTAGTTATTTAACAGTGTTAAAAGCATAATATTGCTGCGAAAGAGAGAGACCCTTCGGCCATGCATTTTCGACAACTTGCTACTATTTTTCTACGAAATTGGCAATAGAACTAATATAAGCAAAGTGGCTGATAAAATAAGTACATCTCTGTTTAGTTGACGCGATTATTTTTTTTGAAAAGCGCGAAAAGAAGCTATAAGCCAATCCATTGCGCAACCAGTTTTTCAGCTTTAGTACAGGCCGTTTCCAAGTTATCGTTTATTAGTATTTTATCAAAATTCTGTGCAAAGCTAATTTCCTTTTCAGCTTTAGCAATGCGCATGGCTATTTTTTCCTGGGTTTCTGTTTTACGTTTTTGTAGCCTTATTTTCAGCTCATCGATTGAGGGTGGCATTACAAAAATAGCAAGTACTTCTTCGCCATAGTATTTTTTTATGTTGAGGCCACCTACCACGTCCACGTCAAAAATCACATTCTTGCCTTTGTTTCTTAGCCGTTCAACTTCGCTCTTTAAGGTGCCGTAGCAGGTTTCGGGGTATACCTCTTCCCACTCGAGAAATTCATTATTGCTCACTTTTTGTTTGAAAACTTCGGAAGATAAAAAATAGTAATCCTGGCCATGTACTTCGCCTGGTCTTGGATTACGGCTGGTGGCCGATACAGAGAAACCCAGATTAAGATTTCTTTGCATCAGATAACTTACAATACTGGTTTTACCTGCACCCGAAGGTGCCGAGAAAACAATTAATTTACCTTTCATAATGGGTGTAAAGGTACAGTTAACTTTTTATTTCCTGTAATACTAATTGGATGAGAAATGTTTATTTCGTTTCGGTATTTGTATTTCTTGGCAAAAGCAGGTTCAGCAATATACCTACTGCAGCTGCCAAGCCAATTCCGGCAAGCGAAAAACTACCGTATTTGATAATGGCTCCTCCAATGCCTATTGTTAGCACTATGGAAACGATAACCTGGTTGCGCGTATCTGAAAGGTCTGTTTTTGATTTGATTAATGTTTTTATACCAATGGAAGCAATCATTCCAAAAAGCAAGAGCATAATACCGCCAAGAACAGCCTGTGGAATGGTCTTCAGGAATCCGCTAATCTTACCCACAAATGCAAAAATAATAGCAGATATGGCAGCAATACGTAAAATAAACGGGTTGGTAATTTTTGTGAGCGAAATAGCTCCGGTTACTTCTGAATAAGTGGTATTTGGTACACCTCCCAAAAATCCGGCTACAGCAGTAGCAATTCCGTCACCCAGAAGGGTGCGGTTCAAACCGGGTTTTTCAACAAAGTTTTTTTCGCAAACACCGCCAATGGCATACATGTCGCCAACATGCTCAATAATTGGAGCAATAGCCACTGGCACCATGTAGAGAATAGCCTGTATGCTAAATTTCGGAACAGTAAATTCAGGTAACATAATCCAGGTAGCATCTTTTATGGCTGTATAATCTACTTTCCCCCATATCATTGCAACAAGATACCCTACAACAATGCCAATAAAAATCGGGATAAGCTTGATCATCCCACGGCCAAAAATTACCACCACAACGGCAGTAAATAAAGCTATCACAGCCAGTATCCAGTCGGTTTTGGCCATGTCAACTGCTGCAGATGCCAGTGACAGTCCGATAATAATAATTACCGGCCCAACAACTACTGACGGGAAAAGCCGTTCAACAAATTTAATCCCCCGTAGTTTTATAAGCATTGAAACCAATCCGTAAACAAGCCCTACTACGATAATCCCTGACAGTGTTCCCGGCCAGCCGAAGAGCCGCGTAGCTTCAATGATGGGTGCAATAAACGCAAAGCTGCTACCTAAAAATACAGGCACCATTCCACGGGTAATAAGGTGGAAAATTAAAGTACCAATTCCTGCTGTAAAAAGTGCAACCGATGGGTCGATACCTACCAGTAGTGGTACTAAAACAGTTGCACCAAAAGCAACAAATAAAAATTGAACTCCAAGGACTGTGTTTTTCAGGGTAAGCTGTTCACTAAATGATTTTTTCATAAGTTTGGTATATTTTTTACAAAGGTTATTTTTTCTGTCTTTTTTTTCAAAAAAAGATTTTAACAAAGCTTTGGATAGCTGTTTATAAATAACTTATTTCTCAGATTGGCCATCTTTATTTTCATTTTTCAGGTATGCCGCAGCCAATTCAACCTCTTCGTACCATTCTTTACCATATTTTCTGATTAGTGGTTCTTTTAAAAATCGGTAGAGCGGTGTTTTCGATTTAGCACCACATATTTTGCCGGGGCTGCAGATCTTCAGCTCCTGGTAGTTTACTGCCTCAAAATGCGTATATATTTTTACTCTAATGGGGAAGAGGTGACAGGAAATTGGTTTGCGAAATTTTGCTTCACCATTTAAAAAAGCTTTTTCGATTGCGCAATTTAATACCCCGTGTTTATCGGTAAACGAATAAACACACTGCCTGTTATTAATAAGTGGTGTTACCCTGTCGCCATCACTATCTATTATCGAAAATCCCTGTTTTTTTATTTCTTTTTTCTGGTTTTCAGGGATATATATGCTGACTGATGCATAGTTTTTAGCGATAGATGCAGCTTCTTCTTCGGTGAGTGGCGCTCCCGAATCGCCCTCAATACAACAAGCTCCCTTGCATTTAATGAGGTCACACACAAAATGTTCCTCAAATATATCACGGCTGATAATCGTCTTTCCAATCTCAGATACTGTCCTGAAAAATAAAAAACTTTCGCCGAATTCAGAAGTAAATTCGGTTATAGAATTGTTTTTTGAGTGCAAAAAGGAAGTCAATATACCAACAAACTGAGACAGTAATTAAATACTTTAAAATAGTAGCTATAATCTGTGAGCCTGTCTTAGCAATTCAGCTCGAATTAAACAGGGTATTTTTTATAGTAAGCTTTAATCAGCAGTCTAATTTAATAATATTTTATCTTTACCCTAAATTTTTTCACCATGGCAATTACTGCATTTCGTAACATGAAACCTTTTTCTCAACTGTTTTTTACCGTGTTTGTTATTTTTGTCAGTTTTGTGGTTTTCATGATTTTATCGCTGATAGTTGCCATTCCTATGTTTGGTTTAAACCCGGTTTTAGACATTGCTTCTGCCACTAACTTCAACGATCCTGAAACACTTCGTATGCTCAAATTCTTCCAGGTGGTGCAGTCAATAGGGTTGTTTATTATTCCACCATT
>PDWI01001304.1_pt1 | contig 39551 bp, 29 predicted proteins | sample 1430891 | NCBI WGS metagenome assembly PDWI01 (sample SAMN01162508, study PRJNA174530) | Oral metagenome, whole genome shotgun sequencing project. | biome: Marine environment; feature: Marine mammal; material: Swab sample of the gingival sulcus; isolation source: swab sample of gingival sulcus... | reverse complement strand
TGAAAATTTTATTTATTTTATTGGGAGTAAAGAATCAACTAATCCAGATACTTTTGATGAAGATATCTATTTACTAAATTTAAACACAAAAGAAATGAAGCAAATAACATTCACTGGAAATATTAAAGACAATCTACGATATTATGAATGATTTTTGTTGGCAACTTGCATTAAAAATGGAGCTTACCCCGCCTAAAAACATTGCGAGGCATACTCTGTGCAACTATTATAAAACAGCCACTATACAAAATTTGTGTGGTGGCTAAAATAAGTTAAAAATATTCGGTAACGGAATGATAGGCTATGTGAAGAAACAAAACACAACGGACGAACGCTTTTACTTTGTAAATGACCATCTTGGTAGTGTACGCTTAACACTAAACGATAATGGAATAGAAAACGGAAAAGGCTATTATTTACATGACTAATGTTGTTGAAGCTATAGAAAAGTAACTAAAAATTGTTCTCTTTTCCTCTTAATTCTTAAAAAAAACTTTTTTGTTCGGAATCAATAAATTTTTCAATATAACTTTTTACATTAAACTTTCTTTTACAGCCGTTGTAGTTCATGTAACGGATTTTCCCAAAGATTGGTCTTTCTGTCCAAGCTCTATCGTGTACGCCGCCAATTGACCAAGCAACTCCAACATAACCGTTTGGATCTCTACCATCAAGTTCATATTTGTCGTTTAGGTAAATTGCAAATTCCATTGCTTGTTCGGGACTTTCCGTCCACTCAAGAATTTTCTTTGCCCAATACATTCGCATATATCCGTGCATTTTCCCTGTAATAATCATTTCAAGTTGGGCAGCATTCCAAAGGTCATCGTGAGTTTTAGCTTCTTCAAATTTTTTAAGAGAATAAATATATTCACGTTTATCATTGCGGTGTTCGTTCAAAGTTTTTTTTGCCCAATCAGGAAATCCGTTAAAGTTGTCATAGTTCTTATTGTAATAACAAAAATTATCGGAAAGTTCTCGTCTTACAATTAATTCTTCTAGATATGTTTTTACTGAATTATTGGAACCGTTAAAATTATTTAACATTAAAGCAATTCTTTGAGCTGAAATTTGTCCGAAATGCAAATAAGGTGAAATATTCGATATAGCATTTTTATTTGGATTATTTCTTTCTTCCGAGTATTTATCAAACTTTTGTTCAATAAAATGTTTAATCGTTCTAAAAGCAGCATCTTCTCCCGAAGTAAAAATTTTATTTGGTTTTGTGCTGCTATTTATTTTTAAGCTTTTATAGAGCTTTTCCCACTTGATTTTACTTGCACTAAAATTTTTATTTTGCAGTTTACTTATTTTAGGAAAATCGTCTAAAAATTCGCTGAGTTGTTTATTTATTTTCGGTCTGATAGTGTATGCGGCAAATTCTAACTTGTTACTTGTTTCCCAAACAGGAACGATGTTGTGTGCATCTATCTGATGGAATGGTATTGAAATTTTATTTTTAACTTGTATTTGCCATTTTTCAATAATTCTAATCGGATTGAAATCCGTTACAAGTAAAGATGCCCTTTCTTTTTTGATTAATTTTGGAATTTCATCTTCGGGCTTTCCTGTGGTTAAGTAAAATTTTATATTTAATTTATTTAAATTTTCTTCAACTTCTTTTAAGCCTTCAATCAAAAAGTGATATTGTGTTAAAGTTGCTTCCAAAAATTTTGTTACAAGATTGAAAACTACAATTAACTCACTTTTGTTTTCTTTAGCTTTTTGATAAGAATAAATTAAAGCCCAATTATCATGAACACGCTGCTCTCTCTGCATCCAATAAACTAATGGACCAACTCCAATGTTGCCTTCACGCAAATATTTAATTCTTTTTTTATTTATCATTTTTATCTTTTAATTGAACAAATTATAAATAATCTTTTCTACTAAAATTCTAAACTGATTCCTATTGAAGGTAAAATTCCAATTTCTTCATTTTCTTCAATTTTTTTAGTACGATAATTATATCGTACGCCCGTAATATTTTTTTGATTATAAATATTTTGTAAATCAATGTAGGTTATTAAAGTTAAATTAGAAAAATCCCATCTCCTATCAACTCTAATATCAAGACCGTGAGAACTTTTTAAGTTTAAACTTAAATAGTCTGTAATATTTTGTGTCCCATCCGGATTAAAAGGTGTATAAGGTGAACCGGTTGCAAATCTAAACTTAAAAGAAGTTTCCCATTTACTGTTGAATATAAAACCGCCGCTTAAATTAATAATCCAACTTTGATTATATTGTCCTTCACGTTCAACATTATCCAATCCCGCAAAATAAGTCTGGCAGTATGTTAAGCTTGCAACACCGTAAAGATTATTTTTTGTGGATTTTTTTTGGACTGAAAATTCAACACCCCTTGAATAACCTTTCCCTTTGCTTGTTAGTGGTTCCAAACCAAAGGCTCCAAAGTTATCTTTTGTGCCCGAGTAACCTGCTCCGGTATTTGCTAAAACCAAGTAAGGACGAATTAAACTTGTAGGATATTTAGAGTAGTCTTTAAAAAATGTTTCTACTTTAAGTTTTGTATCCTTTCTGAACATATAACTTAAACCAAGGATATATTGATTAACCTGAATTGATTCTAACTTTTTATTTTCCGGTATGGCAAGCCAAATATAAGATGGTGCTTGTCTGTAAATTCCTGTACTAAAATTTATGTTTATTAGATTGTTAATGTCGTAACCGAGAGATAATCTTGGACTAACTGTAAATTTATTTTCAACTGCATTAAAATAATTGGTTCGCAATCCGAAATTGAATCTTAAAGCACCAAAGTAATTTGCACTATAAAGAGCGTATAAACATGCTTTGTAAAAATTTGTGTTTGTATTTATTGACGTTATTGGTAAAATTTCACCGAATGTAGTTCTATATTGTTTGGGAAAAAGTATTTTACTTTTAAAGTTTATAATCTTAAATGATGTCCCGATATTTACTTCGGAGGACTTTGCAATTTTATAGACCAAGTCTGCTTTAAATTCATGTTCTGCTTCTTTGGACTGGTTTAGAAATATAGGATTAAGTAAAGTATCTTTTTGAAACCCGTCATATTTCACATAATTTCTATTTAATGTTAAATTGTAAAAACCTTTGCTAAATAAGTGTTTGAACGAAATTCCTGTAGTGTATTGATTTTGATCAGTTCCGAGTATTCGAGAATTATCATATATATCATCTTTATCGTCGTTATTAAATTTTACTCTATCTAATGCTCCGATGAAGAGATAGGATATTTTATTTTTGTTATCGATGTTATAATTATACTTCGTTAGCAAATCATAATATTCCGGTACAAAATTAAATCCGGCTGCGTTAAAGATAAAATCAAGGTAACTTCTTCTTATCGAAAAAAGAAAATTGCTTTTATCATTTACGGGACCTTCTAAGTTGAAACCAAACTGACTTGCAGAAACTAAAACTTTACCACCAATTCTATCTTTTCTTCCTTCACGTAAATCAATTTTTAAGACTGAAGAAAGTTTATCGCCGTAATTAGCTTGAAAACCACCGGTTGAAAATGTAGTTTCATTTACGAAATCTAAATTAATAAAACTTAAAGGACCGCCCGTTGAACCTTGACTTCCGAAATGATTAATATTTGGTACGGTAAAACCATCAACTAAGTATAAATTTTCCGAAGGTGCTCCTCCGCGTACAACCAAATCATTTCTTCCAGCACTTTGTCTTGCTACACCGGGTAAAATGGAGAGTGCACGCACAACATCTTCAAATCCTCCGGGTGCTCTGCGTATTTCTTCGTATGAAAATGATTTAATGCTGTTTACTTCTGTTGGAACATTCTCGAAAAGATCTGCGGTAACGGTAACGCCTTCAAGCTCAATTACAGATTCTTCCAACTTAAAATTTATAAAACTTGGTTTGGTGCTGTTTACGATTACATCTGATTTGATTTGGGTTGTGTAGCCAATGAAACTTGCTCTAACCTGGTAGTTACCCACAGGAATATTTTTAATTTTGAATTCACCATTTATATTCGTAGATGTTCCAAAATTTGTTCCTACAACAAGAATATTTACACCGGGTAGAGGTTGGCTGGAAATTATATCAGCAACTTTTCCGCTTATTGTTCCTGTAGTTTGTGCAAATACATTTAATGAAATAATTTGAAATAGGAGAACATAAAATATTTTTAGAAATTTCATTACTATCCTTTAATTAACCGGAGAATATAATTTTAGTGAAAAAGATTTAGTATGATTAAATATAGTTAATTTCTAAATAAAATAATTATTGTAATCCTTTTGGGTATCTAATTTTCCTTCTCGCTCACCGAAGCGGAACGAGAAGGAAGTTTAAACTATAATTCTTCGTTATATTTATCTAAATGTAACTTTTTAGCTTGTTCTCTCCAATCATCTCTTGTTATCCTATCATGGAAAGCTCCAAGTTTATTAGATAAATCTTCAATTTGTTCATCCGTAAAGAAAGCGATTTGTTTAAAAGTTGTAATTCCATTTTGGTGTAAAAGTTCTTCAAGTACTTTACCTACGCCTGAAATTCTCTTCAGATCATCATCTTTAGGAATAATAACCGGTTTGGGAGGATTTTCTAACAGTTTAATTCGTTCTTCCAATTTAGCAATTAATTCATCTCTTTCGGAAAGTTTTCTTTGGAAATCATCTCGCATAGAAGCAAAATTAAAATTATATTCCTTCAATTTTTCATCTACTTCAGGTTTTAAATAATAATTTCCAAATTTTGTGTCTAAATTATTTATTTGATTATCATAATTTATATCTGCAAGTTTAGTAGTAAGCTCGTTAATCTTGGGTTCAAAGTCTTTTGTTTCAAGCTTGGAGTTTATTTCTGTCCTTAAATGATTTAGATTATTTGATAAACCGTCTAGTTTTTCATCTACATCATTTTTTGAATAGTGCAAATTAAATTTATTTTTAAGTTCATTTAATTGTTCGTCATAATTTTTAGCTTCAATTTCGGAAGTTAAATTATTTTTAACATTGTTCAAGTTTTTATTTAAACCGTTAATCTTTTCATCAACATTATCTTTAGTGTAAAGCAGATTTAATTTAGCTTTAAGCTCGTTTAACTGTTCATCATAGTTTTTAGCTTCAATTTCGGAAGTTAAATTATTTTTGATGTTGTTCAAGTTTTCGTTTAAGCCGTTAATCTTTTCATCAACATTATCTTTAGTGTAAAGCAGGTTTAACTTAGCTTTAAGTTCGTTTAATTGTTCATCATAATTTTTAGCTTCAATTTCGGAAGTTAAATTATTTTTGATGTTGTTCAAGTTCTCGTTTAAGCCGTTAATCTTTTCATCAACATTATCTTTAGTATAAAGCAGATCGAAATTATCTTTAAGTTTGTTCAACTGTTCATCATAATTTTTCTGTTTCAGTAATTCATCAAACTCAGCTTTTAATTTGTTAAGATTTTCTGTCTGCGATTTAATTTTATTATCAACTTCTTCTTTTTTGTAAAAAGAATTAAGTCCTTCCGAGAGCGTTGTAATTTTGTTATTGCTTTCTTTTAACGAAACATCAATATCGTTCTTAAACTTATCACTTAAATTATTTATGCCTAAATTAATATCATTAATTTGCTTATCATAATTTTTATCGAATAACGAAGCAGTTAATTTTGTTTCTATATCGGAAATTTGATTTGAATGTTCATTAAACTTAGGCTCTAACATACTTAAGTTTGACTTTAAATCAGTTGCAATATCGTTAGTGTTATTTAAATCATTTTGAAGTTTATTGGTTTTTTTATCGAAGTTCAAAAATTTTGCTTCTAATTCAGAAATTCTATCTTTTAATGGACTTAATTTTAATAATCTTGCAATTAAATAACCTAAAATGAATGCAAGTATAAGACATAATAATATCTGCAATATTAGATACCACATTTTAATTCTCCTTAATTATTTTAAATTCTACTCTTCTATTTTTTTTGCGACTTTCTTTCGTTTTGTTATCTACAATAGGCTGCGAACTGCCGTAACCGTTGGTTACTAATCTGTTTTGAGAAATTCCTTTACTAACCAAATAATTTTTAACGGATTCGGCTCTTTTTTTACTTAGCATATTATTGAATTCCGGTTCTCCGGTAGAATCCGTATGCCCATTAATGTTAATGGCAAGATTAGGATTTTCTTTTAAGATAGTTACAACTTTGTTTAGTATCGGATAGCTTATCGGTTTGATAATTTCTTTAGCCGTTTCGAATTGAATATTTTCTAATCCAATGATTTGGTCAAGTTTATTTTGGATTATTTGTTGCTTGGCTGGTGTAGGAGTTTCAGATTTCTTTATTATTAAATTATTGGAAACGCTGTTTACTCCCCAAATGTTTTCCGTAATATTACCTGCTTTCTGTTTAATGTTTTCAGATTTAACAATACCTGAAAGAGTAACTGCCCTGCCGTCTATAATTAAATTTTCAACTTTAATTCCCGCTTCGTTTAAGGCGTTACGGGTTCTGTTGCGCAGATCCTCTTCAATTGTTTGTATCTTGAAGAACATACAACATAAGCAAATTAGGATAAAAGCAATTGAACCTAAAATCCAAATTGTTTTTTTCTTCATTTAGCTCTCCTATATGTTATTGTAATGATAAATTATTTAAGTTTAATGCTTTTTGTTTTTTAAAATTTAAAACTCCGCTATGTTAGTTCCCTTGTTGATTTAGGTTGGCATATTCAATTTATAAATTTTTTCCCTAATATAAAACAAATAATTAAATAAATACTAAAAGGATCATATTAAACTGCAATCCTAATAATTATTTTATAAAAAGTAGTCTTTTCTTTTATGATTAGTTACAAGATTTTTTACTTGCGGATTTGTTTTTGTGATATAACAAAATCTACCAAATATTTTGAATAAAACTTGATGCTAGAAAATAACAAAACAGCTATTTTTATTGTTGATGACTTTTATTCGGAAAATTTTTGATAATGAACATTATGCTTTAGTTTGTGTAATAAGCTCTATACTCTTAATAACAAAAGTAGTTCTAAAAAAACTTAAAATATTCATGCCTTTGTATAAAGTTGTGTTTCCACCAGTATTGAAATTTATATTTATAAATTTCTTCTGGAAAATTTATTTTTTTATACTAATTTTATTTCAAATAAATTGTTTTACTTTAGACCTCACAAATTAAGAATTTAATGCAAAAACCTAAAAAGATTAGATTAAAACTTGAGGATAAAAGCATATACGAAGGATTCTCTTTCGGTTATGAAAAATCTGTTGCAGGGGAAGTTGTATTTAACACAGCAATGACAGGCTATCCCGAAAGTTTAACCGACCCCTCTTATTACGGACAATTATTAATTTCTACCTATCCGCTTATTGGTAATTATGGTGTCCCTAAGAATAAAAACACAAATGGAATGCCGGAAATTTTCGAGTCGTCCAAAATTCAAGTCAGAGGATTTATTATTTCCGATTATTCGTTTGAATACAGCCATTGGAATGCAAAAAAAAGTTTATCCGAATGGTTAATCGAAAATAAAGTGCCTGGAATTTTTGGATTAGATACAAGAGCCTTAACAAAAAAACTAAGAGAAAAAGGTTCTATGCTTGGTGAAGTAATTGTTGATAATGAAATTGATTTAGAAGACCCGAATAAAATTAATCTTGTAGAAAAAGTAAGTACAAAAGAAAAAGTTGTTTACGGAAATGGTAAGAAAAAAATATTGCTTGTTGATCTTGGTGTGAAAAATAATATAATCAGATGTTTGCTAAAAAGAGATACCACTGTTATCAAAGTTCCATGGGATTATAATTTTGTAACTGAAGATTACGACGGACTTGTTCTTTCTAACGGTCCGGGAGATCCTACTTTTTGTGAAATAACCGTAAACAATATCAAAAAAATTTTGACACGAAATAAACCGATATTTGGTATTTGCATGGGCAATCAATTACTTTCACTTGCTGCCGATTGTAAAATATATAAATTAAAATATGGGCATCGAAGTCATAATCAACCTGTAATAGAAGCTGGTACAAACAAATGTTACGTTACTTCGCAGAACCACGGTTATGCTGTTGATGATACAAATCTTAATAAAGATTGGGAAACCTACTTTACAAATTTGAATGATGGAACATGCGAAGGAATCAGACATAAAGAAAAACCATTTTTTTCTACACAATTTCATCCGGAAGCATCGAGTGGTCCTACTGACACAGAGTTTTTGTTTGATAAGTTTTTGGATTACATTTAATGAATAAAGAAATTAAAAAAATATTACTACTCGGTTCGGGGGCATTAAAAATAGGAGAAGCCGGAGAGTTTGACTATTCCGGTTCTCAGGCACTAAAAGCTCTAAGGGAAGAAAATATTGAAACAGTCTTAATTAACCCTAATATTGCTACCATACAAACCTCAGAAAATATTGCCGACAAAGTTTATTTTCTTCCTGTAACTCCATATTTTGTAGAGCAAGTAATTAAAAAAGAAAAGCCTGATGGAGTCTTGCTTTCATTCGGTGGACAAACAGCTCTCAACTGCGGGATAGAATTATTTAAAAAACAAATCTTCAAAAAGTATAATGTTGAAGTACTTGGTACACCAATTCAAGCGATAATAGATACCGAAGATAGAGAACTTTTTGCAAATACCTTAAAGCAAATAGGAATTAAAACACCCAAAAGCATTGCCGTAACATCGGTAGAAGATGCTTTACAAGCTGCCGATAAACTTAGTTATCCGATAATTGTAAGAGCTGCTTATACTCTCGGCGGACAGGGAAGTGGATTTTGTGTTAATCCGAAAGAGCTTAAAACATTAGCTTCGAAAGCTCTTTCTTATTCGGAGCAAATTTTAATTGAAGAATCATTAAAAGGCTGGAAAGAGGTTGAATATGAAGTTGTAAGAGATGCCTATAACAATTGTATAACAGTTTGTAATATGGAAAACTTTGATCCGCTTGGTATCCACACAGGCGAAAGTATTGTTGTTGCTCCATCTCAGACTTTAACTAATACCGAATATCACAAACTTAGAGAAATTGCAATCAAGCTAATTCAGCATATTGGAATTATTGGTGAGTGCAACGTTCAGTATGCCCTTGATCCGTTTTCGGAAGATTACAGAGTTATAGAAGTTAATGCCAGACTTTCTCGTTCGAGTGCTCTTGCTTCTAAAGCTACAGGTTATCCGCTTGCATTTGTTGCTGCAAAACTCGGTTTAGGTTATGCTTTGCATCAGCTTAAAAATTCCGTTACAAAAACTACTTCGGCATTCTTTGAACCTGCTTTGGACTATATCGTTTGTAAAATTCCGCGATGGGACTTGAATAAGTTTGATGGAGTATCAAATCAAATCGGCAGTAGTATGAAAAGTGTCGGCGAAGTTATGGCAATAGGAAAAACCTTTGAAGAAGCTATTCAAAAAGGTTTGCGGATGATTGGGCAAGGTATGCACGGTTTTGTCGGTAATAGAAATATTTCAATCTCAGATACTAAAGATGCACTTTTAAATCCAACCGATATGCGTATTTTTATTATTGCCAAGGCTTTTGAGGAAGGCTTGAGTATAGATGAGATTTATGAATTATCTAAAATAGATAAATGGTTTTTGGTAAAACTTCAAAATATATTTAATCATAAAAATGAATTGGAAAAATATGATTCAATAAAGCAAATCCCGGATCAACTCTTATGGAAAATAAAAGCATTGGGATTCTCGGATTTTCAGATTTCAAGATTTGTGTTTAAGAATAATGGTAAGTTTTCCAGAGCCAACCTTTTGAAAGTAAGAGAATACAGAAAATCCAAAGGAATTATTCCGTTTGTAAAACAGATAGATACACTTGCTGCAGAGTATCCTGCGCATACAAATTATCTTTACTTAACATATGGTGGAATTGAACACGATATTGATTTTATTGACGATAAAAAATCAGTAATTGTTTTGGGTTCAGGTGCATACAGAATAGGAAGCAGTGTAGAGTTTGATTGGTGCGGCGTAAATGCTCTTAATACAATCAAAAAAGAAAATTATAGATCGGTAATGATAAACTACAATCCAGAAACAGTAAGTACGGATTACGATGTTTGCGATAGACTTTACTTTGATGAACTTACTCACGAGCGTGTGCTTGATATAGTTGAATTGGAAAATCCCAAAGGAGTTATAGTTTCTACGGGCGGACAAATACCTAACAATCTTGCTATGCGTCTGCATAAATCTGATGTTCACATCTTAGGAACTTCGCCAACATCTATTGATAGAGCAGAGAACAGACACAAATTTTCTCAAATGTTGGATGAATTAAAAATAGATCAACCGAGATGGAAAGAACTTACAAACATAGATGACATCAAAAAATTTGTTGATGAGGTAAATTATCCTGTTTTGGTGCGTCCTTCTTATGTTTTATCTGGTGCCGCAATGAATGTTGTTTCAAATGAAAATGAATTGGAAGATTTTTTGCAGCTTGCCAAAGAAGTTTCTAAACAGCATCCCGTAGTGGTTTCCGAGTTTATAGAAAATGCAAAAGAAATAGAAATTGATGCGATAGCTGACAAAGGCGAAATAGTTCTTTATGCAATAAATGAACACATAGAATTTGCAGGTGTTCATTCCGGTGATGCTACAATGGTTTTCCCACCACAGAAAATTTATTTTGAAACGGTAAGAAGAATAAAAAATATTTCAAGAAAAATTGCAAAAGAACTTAATATTTCGGGACCTTTTAACATTCAGTTTCTTGCAAAGGATAATGATGTAAAAGTAATTGAATGTAACTTAAGAGCAAGTAGAAGTTTGCCGTTTGTCTCCAAGGTTCTTAAAGTTAACTTTATTAAACTCGCTGCTGAAATAATGCTAGAGACAAATTACACTAAACCGAATAAATCTTTATTTGAGTTGGACTATATTGGCATTAAGGCTTCCCAATTTTCATTTTCAAGATTGGCAAAAGCAGATCCAATTCTCGGAGTTGATATGTCCTCTACAGGAGAAGTTGGTTGTATAGGTAATGATTATTATGATGCATTATTAAAATCGATGTTATCTGTTGGTCATAAAATACCAAATAAAAACATATTACTTTCTACAGGTCCGGTACAGAGCAAAGCAGAATTACTTAACAGCTGTAAGTTGTTAACCCAAAACAATTATAATCTTTACGCTACAAAGGGAACATACGACTTTCTGATAGAAAACAAAATTGATGCACGGTTACTTTATTGGCCCAATGAAAATAAATTGCCAAATACACTTGAGTATTTACAAAAGAGAAAAATCGATTTGGTTATTAATATTCCGAAGAATTTAACCAAGAATGAACTCGATAACGATTATAAAATTAGAAGAAGTGCAATAGATTTCAACATTCCGTTAATAACCAATTCACGTTTGGCTCAAGCATACATAACCGCTTTCTGTAAAAAGAAAATAGAAGACATTTCCATAACAAGTTGGAATGAGTATTAAGTAGGTTAAAAAATCGAGACTGAAAAATAATTTGTATAAATGGAAAAATTGAGTTAAAAGTTATAACAAATTTAGATTCCGTAAAAAGACATTCTAATGTATCAAGATTCATTAAAGCAGCTTGTTCTGTAGGAGCTTTATAAACTTCCTTAAGTTGATTCATAAATATTTTTTTATCCTTAGAAGCAACATATTTTAGTGTATTTCTTATCTGATGAATTACACATAACTGTATTTCTGTCTTAGGAAAAACAGAGTTTATTGCCTCCGGAAATCCCTTTAATCCATCAATAGAAACAATGAAGATATTCTCAACTCCTCGATTCTTTAACTCAGTTAATACTGACAACCAAAAGTTAGCTCCTTCTGCTTCTCCTACCCAAAGTCCCAGTAAGTTTTTCGTCACATTCTATTTGTGTTTTTGTAATTCGATTCATATACTAATCCTAGTAAATCTTTCAGACTTTTACTTTTAGTACCTATTTTGAAGGAATCAATCTTCTTTAGAAAAACCCAATTTCTCGATAAATTTACCACCTGCTCTGAAAACCTATTCACCTTCATGTCTTCCAAAATCAATTCTAAGATTTTGATCTCTATTCAAGTAAGACCCTGGTCTAAATAATTTATATGTCGTTGTCGCCGATTACCTTTTCACGAAATGACCCACAGTCGAAAATAAGGCAAGTTTCATATTATCAATAGCCATTTCTCCAGTTACATACATGTTGGTCATACCATAATTATCATTGTAATATGAAAAACCTAAATCATCTTGCCATGCCCCAAATCTTTCACTTTCTGAAGTCCCTAAAAATTTGTAACCATTTCCACCATTTACAAATTGATTTACACCAACCCAAGCCTGACCTTCACCTAAAATATCACCAGCATTATCTTCAGTTAAATCTTTATTATTATTCATACTATCTATATACTGCAACTTCTTTACCCATTAGATCCTTCATATGTTTTTGCATCTTTTAGCTCGGCTTTGAGTTGTTCGATGATTTCTTTGGTGAACTTAATTGTGTAATCTTCTTATTATAATTCTGCGTTCTGCTACGCTTAGCCTTAATTCTTACTTTAACCATTTACACAAATCTTTTTTCACTACCTCCAATTTACTTTTTAAGCCTAATTTATTTACCATTTCGTTTATTATTTAACTTTTTATGGAATAACTAATGTTTCATTGTAAGAAACCTAAATGCTCCTCTTTACCCAAATACACCCTATACTTTTATAGTTAATTTTCATGGAGGTTTTTACGAGCGGTTTCTGAATATGGAAAACTTAAAAAGGTTACTGAAAACAATCGACCAATAATAAATGCAAGCATAGCAGCTATAACTCCTATCAAGTCAAAGTAAGAAATAGAAATAAAGAGAGTTAAAATTATTACTGTTACTTCAATAGTAGTTGCATAAGTAATTGGTTTTGTATTTTTAAACTTTACTAACATTGCCCTTTGAACAGAAATTAAAACCGTTAACGCCGGCATAATTGAAATAATTATTGTAGGTGTTATTGCAAATAAACTCAATTCTTTAGATAATCCGGAAACTACTCTAAACCATATTCCTGAAATTGGAGTTACTGAAACAGTTATTAAAATAACAGCCAGACCTATTGCTAATTTTTTCGCAAAATTAATTACCGATTTGTAATTTTCACCTTCATCCCCAATCAATGCGATACAGACTTCTTGATAAGATAAAGCCAAACTCCTGAAAATAAAGACCAAAGAATTTATCACCGGAAGTACTGCAAGAGATTCTAAAGACATTCTGCTTTGCCCTATAAAAAATGTAATAAGAGGATGAACACCTAAACTGATTAAAGAAGTTAAAGCAAGTGGATAGTAAAAATTTATAATCTCTTTGTATGTTAAATTGCTTTTGCTTTCTTCAGATTTAATTTTTGCCAAAACTGAATTGCACATAAATCTACTTGCCAAACCTTCAACCGAAACACCTACAGAAAGAGCACTTGCTCCCACAATCGCTCCAGGCAGTTTTGCAAAAAGGTATAAACTTAAAGCAGTTACAGCCATAGAAGCCAAACGCAAAATTGTCCCATAAGCAACTCTTTTTGTTAGATTATTTCTTATCATAACGCCTTGATAAAATCTGCGGTAACCAATTGCTCCGGGCCAAGGGAGCAAACTAAAAAATGCTTTATACGTAAGCTCGGCAACCTTTTCCTCCAGACCAATCAAGTTGTAAGCAATAAAATTAAATATCGTAGGAATAAGAAGAATCAGCATAATTGCAGTAATTATTCCGCTCAAATAGAAATTAAAATTCCTTAATTTTTTAAAAGAGAAGTAATCTTTAACAAGTGCAGTTGAAGCACTCATCATCATTATTACCGGAGCCTCAATTATCAAAGCAAAAGAAAAAGCCACTCCGTAGGCTGCAAGATTATATTTGGGCTCAACTAATCTTGCTATAATTGCCGCAAGAAAAGGACCCTCCAAAGACATCATCAACCAAGTTGCAGCAAGGGGTACCCAAAATTTAAATATTTTTTGAGAAGATATATTTTCAGCGTTCATTAAAATCAATTATAAGTGAGCACAAAAATACAACCTATTTAGGTCAATAAAAATTTAATGATAAAAAATCATGAACAATTTATAAAATTTCGCTTTTTATGATTTGATATGGTATTAAAAACTGCCCTTATATTTGTTTCATAAATTTTATATTTTTACCCATATTTTATACATAAGTATCATAAAAATAATTTAAATTAAATATAAAACTTAGTACTATACTTTTTCTATTTTAATCCAAAGGTAATTTTCTTACCTTTAAGGAATTATTCACAGAGTATTAAAAATAATGGAAAGCGAAATAAGAAATTTAGAAAAGCCTCACAGAAGATTGAATTTATTAACCGGAGAATGGATTCTAGTTTCGCCTCACAGAACAAAAAGACCATGGCAAGGTAAACAAGAACAACAGTTTATTGATAACAGAAAAAATTATGACCCCAAATGTTATCTATGCCCAGGTAACGAACGAGCCGGTGGAGAAAAAAATCCTAATTATGAAAAAACTTATGTCTTTACAAATGATTTTGCAGCTCTGTTACCAGATACTCCCGATTTTTCCATAGAAAAGAATAACTTATTCAAATTGCAATCTGTAAAAGGAACTTCAAGAGTAATATGTTTTTCGCCGAGCCACAATTTAACACTGGCGGAAATGGAAGTTTCAGATATTAAAAAAGTTATAGAAATGTGGAGCCAACAATTTGCCGAACTCAGTAAAATTTATAAGTGGGTACAAATATTCGAAAACAAAGGAGACATTATGGGGTGCTCTAATCCGCATCCACACGGACAAATTTGGGCAAGCAATCAAATCCCCAACGAAGCTACAAAAGAAGATAAACAACAAAAAGAATATTATACAGAAAACGGAAACATATTATTAATTGATTATTTAGAAAAAGAGTTGGAATTAGATGAAAGAGTAATTTTAACAAATAAACATTGGGTTGTGTTAGTGCCATTTTGGGCAACCTGGCCCTATGAAACCCTCCTTTTACCAAGAAGACATATTACAAAAATTAATCAAATTACCGATGATGAAAAAAATACTCTTGCTGAAATAATGAGCAAGTTTTTAATTAAATATGACAATTTATTTGAAACAATTTTTCCTTATACGATGGGATGGCACAATGCCCCTAATTGCGAGGGTTGTAATGAACATTGGCAACTGCACGCACATTTTTATCCTCCGCTCTTAAGATCGGCTACAGTTAAAAAATTTATGGTGGGTTACGAAATGCTTGCCGAAGCCCAGAGGGATATCACGGCAGAACAAGCCGCACAAAAGTTAAAAAAATTACCAGAAATTCATTTTAGCAAAAAATAAAATCGAGAAAATTATTATGAAAATTGAAGATGTATTAAAAAAACTAAATGTTTTATATGGCGAAAATATTGATGAATTAGATTACCAAAGAAAGAGATACATCGATTTATACGAAAAATATCAGCAAGAATTTAAATCTGAAAATTTCTACTTTTTCAGCGTACCGGGCAGAACAGAAATAAGTGGTAATCATACTGACCACAATAACGGCAAGGTGCTTGCCGGAAGTGTTAACTTAGATTCCATTGCAATTGCTTCGCCCAATGATTCACCAATTGTTAAGATTTACTCAATAGGATATAACGAACCTTTTCAAATCAGCTTATCTGAATTAAATTCATTTGAAAATGAAAAAGGAACTACGAATTCCTTAATCAGAGGAATAGCTTCAAGATTTAATCAATTAAATTGTAACATAAACGGATTTGATGCTTTGATTTCAAGCGATGTTTTACCCGGTTCGGGGTTAAGTTCTTCTGCTTCTATTGAAGTTTTAATAGGAATTATTTTCAATGTATTATTTAATAACGGAGTAATAAAACATGAAAGACTTGCAAAGATAGGTCAGTTTGCTGAGAATAATTTTTTCGGTAAGCCTTGCGGACTTATGGACCAGATGACTTGCGCTATGGGAAATGTTGTAGCAATTGATTTTAAAGATTTCCAAAATCCTATTGTTGAGAAAATAAACTTAGATTTAGATAGCTTAAATTATAAATTAGTTGTAGTTGATACCGGTAAAAATCATACTGATCTAACAGATGATTATGCTTCTATTCCTAAAGAAATGTTCTCCGTTGCAAAATACTTTGGAGTAAAGAACTGTCGGGAAATTTCTTATTCGCAACTCCTTGATAATATTGAAAATTTAAGAAAAGAAGTTGGAGATAGAGCAATATTGAGAACAATTCATTTCTTAGAAGAAAATGAACGAGTTGAGAAACAAGTTACCGCATTAAAAGAAAACAGGTTTAATGATTTTCTTGAGCTTGTAAATGAATCAGGCAGTTCATCAATAAAATGGCTTCAAAATATTTATTCTACTAAAAATACAAACGAACAAGGCACAACATTAGCTCTGGCAATTACAAACAACTTTATTTCAAAAATTGGTGAAGGTGCATGCCGAATACACGGTGGAGGCTTTGCCGGTACAATTTTATGCTTTCTGCCTAAAAACCATATTCAAGAATACAAAAAAATTATTACTCCCGTCTTTGGTCAAAATAGTATAAAAGTATTATCAATCAGAAAACAAGGAATTTATTGCTTCGATGAAGAAATTTGTAACGGAAACTCTTTCTAATTATTTTTATTCTATAACAAATCAAATATAATTACTTAAAAGAAAAATTTTAAAAATCTCTATGACTTAAATAGTTTTAGGGATTTTTTATATATTTCGTCAATGATTAATAGAAAGCTTAAACCCGAACCTTTTGGTAAAGTCAATTTTAGATTACCCGAAATAAACCGCTTTAAATTAAAGAACGGTCTATCTGTCTATCATTCTTTTAAGAATACACTTCCTATTATTCAATTAAAATTATTTATGCCGAGTGGAAGTATTTACGATCCGATTAATAAAAAAGGTGTTTCAACCTTAGCATCTTTATTGATGGATGAAGGAGCTGGAAATTTAACGGGTTTGGAAATATCTGATAAAATCGAAAACTTAGGTTCAATATTAAATATTAATTCAGGTAAAGAATTTACCACTTTATCTTTATTGTGCTTAAAAGAAAATTTCATTCCTTCAATTGAAATTTTATCAACAATAGTTTCTTCACCTCATTTCAATGAATCTGATTTTAATAGAGAAATTAAAAGGTTAGAATCTCAAATATTGCAATTAAATGCCGACCCTTCTTTTCTTGCATGGAATTATTTTAATAAAAAAATATTTGCTTCTACACCCTATCAGTTTTCAAGTTACGGATTATTAAAAGATTTAAAAAATATTGCTAATAGCAACATAAAGAAATTTTATGAGAATCATTCATCTGCTCATAATTCATTTATGGTAGCAGTAGGAGATGTAAAACAAAAAGAAATTGAGGGAATATTTAATAATCACTTAAATAAGTTGAAGAATACGAAAACGCTTAATTCCGTTAATTACAAATTAAACAATTCGGAAAAACAAATACTTTTAATCGATAAGATGAATTCCGAACAATCGGAAATAAGAGTAGGACATTTAACAAAAGGAAGAAATGTTAAAGATTACTATGCTTGCTTAGTGTTAAACACAATACTCGGCGGACAATTTTCAAGCAGGTTAAACCATAATTTACGTGAAGTAAAGGGATATACTTACGGTATTCATTCTAATTTTAATTACAATAAACTTGGCGGTTCTTTTTCAATTTCAACCTCTGTTAAATCTGAAAATACGGCAGATGCCTTAAAAGAAATATTATTTGAACTTAAAGAAATTCAAAAAACAATTACGCAGGAAGAAATAGACTTTGCAAAATCTTATCTTGTAAGAAGATTTCCGGCGTTATTTGAAACTTATAATCAAATTGCAGCAAATGTTTCTTCACTTCCCATTTTTAATTTACCTGATAATTATTTCGTAAATTATATAGATAAAATTAATAATGTAACTTTGAACAATGTAGAAAAAGCAAGCATCGATAATATTTTACTTGATAATCTACTGATAGTTGTAGTCGGAAATAAACATGTGTTGAAAAGTAGCATTGAGCTTTTCGCTAAAGAAAATAATTTTCAGTTTAATGAGACATAATTAAAAATTTGTTTGGCGAAATAATTTTATTTCCTTTCTTTAGAAATTTTGTAATAATATTTTGTACTTCAAACCAATCTTGAGCATCTATAAAAAAACATTTGCTGTCATTCGGATTAATATTTTTCAAATGAAATTCTAAAAGAGATTTCAAATCTTCAATATTCTCCCCTTTCAAGTAAGTAAAATTCTCACTTAGTAAAATTATTCTTCCCCTTTCTGCAAACTTTTTGATAATATAATTTTTAATTAATTTATTGAATCCTGAAGTTTTACTGTTAATAAAAAAATATTTAGGCGAATTGAAGAAAGAAATTATTTGGTTACTATTTTTAGTTAATTTTTTAATATCAGAATTATTACTTAATTCAAAATCCATAAAATCGGAATTATCGGTAATATCAATAAAATATTCTTTTTTATTTGACTTTATTTCTGTTGCATTTTCAATTGATCCTTTTTCCAAAGGTAAAACAATTCCAAAAGGATGAGCAAACTTAAACAAAACACTTCTTTCATTTAAACTTAAATCATTATAATTATAAATAATAAAAGATATCTGCGATGAAGCTCTCGCTAACTTATTATCATACTGAAACTTTAATAAAAACTTTGCGATGCCATTTGAGCTAAATGTCACAAGTGTTTCTTCAGATTTATTTTTTTCATTTACAGTTAGTTCCACATCACCATCAATAAAATTTTTTGTTAATTCTTTAACAATAACAGAAGTTGATAAATCACTTGGAATTTTTACAAGATAATAATATTCAAGTGAATCCCTTTTTTTTTTCAACTTTCGTTTTGTTATCCAATTTTTATTTAAGGCATAATCTTTTAAAATTAAATCAACTGTTTTTTTTATTTCGGCTTTACTCGATTGCTTTTCTTTACCAATGTGGGAACGATTGTTTTGAGTTTCAACGAATAAATTTATCACAAACAGTATAACTGCAACAGAAGTTAATAAAAAAATTAGTTTAGTTTTATTCATAAAAAGAAGCTTAGTTTTTTAAATCTTATTTTAATTTTTATTGCATTTGTCTCGTTTAAGCAATGGATAAAATTACTTTGATTTGAAGATGTAAAAATAAAGAATATAATTCTATTTAGAAATATTATAGTAAATTAAGATTAACTTATTTACTTTATACATTAAATAATAAATTAAAATATTATAAAACATGGTTTAAAATGAAAAAATTCTCTTTTATATCTGATCGTTTTCTTAATAGATTATTTTTAGTTGTTACAATAACAAACATTATTACCTCTATAACTCTTTCTCAACAAACTTTTAAAATTTTCTCGCCAAATAATAAAACCAGGGTTCAAATTATAGTAGATTCAAGTATTAAGTTAAGTGTAGCTTACAATGATACAAATATATTTGATATATCCAATGTAAAAATAATTGAACTCAACAATAATGCTATATTTGAAAACTTTGAATTTATTGAAAGTAAAACAAACTATGTTGAAAAAGAATATCATCCTGTGATAAAAACAAAAAGTGCTGTAATCAAAGAAAAGTATAACCGGTTAATTCTTTCATTCAAAAATTTTAATTTTGAACTTCGGGCTTATAACGAAGGGATTGCTTATCGCTTTATAGGCAAAATAAATAAGGAAGTACTAATAAAAAATGAATCGTTAAACATTAGTTTTCCGAAAAACACATTTACTTATTTCCCTGAGGAAACCAGTATGTTCTCTCATAATGAACGATTATATCTTTTTGAAAAAATTGACTCTATGAATTCAGGCAGATTTTGTTCTTTACCAGTTTTAATGATTTCTCAAAAAATAAATGTTTTACTCACAGAAAGCAGTTTACAAAATTATGCAGGGATGTGGTTAGAAAAAAAAGATAAATTAAAATTTACGGCAGTATTTCCAAAGTATCCACAAAATACTAAACTTGTAAGCGATAGAGACGAAAAGGTTGTTTCAACTGAAAATTACATTGTTAATACAAATTCGTTAAGAAAATTTCCTTGGCGCATTTTTGCAATTTCTGAAAATGATGAAGGTTTATTGAGCAATCAACTTGTTTGGTTGCTATCCGAAAAAAACATATTAGATGATACAAAATGGATCAAACCGGGAAAGGTTGCATGGGATTGGTGGAATGCGAACAATATTTATAATGTGGATTTTAAAGCGGGAATAAATACAAAAACTTATAAATACTATATTGATTTTGCAGCCAAATTTGGAATAGAATATATTATTTTAGATGAAGGTTGGTATAAATTAGGTGATTTATTTGATGTTGTACCTGATATAGATATGAAAGAATTAATAAGTTATGCGAAAAGTAAAAATGTAGGTATTATTCTTTGGGTTGTATGGAAAACTTTAGAACAGCAATTCGATAAAGCTTTCGAGCAATTTGAAAAATGGGGCATAAAAGGAATTAAAGTTGATTTTATGCAAAGAGATGATCAATGGATGGTAAACTTTTACGAGAAGGTTGCGGCTGAAGCTGCAAGACATAAACTCTTGGTTGATTTTCATGGAAGTTACAAACCTGCGGGATTATATAGAAAATACCCTAATGTTCTTACAAGCGAAGGTGTGAAAGGCTTAGAAAACAGTAAGTGGAGCAATTGCATTACGCCCGAACATGATTTAATTTTACCCTTTACAAGAATGGTCGCGGGACCAATGGATTATACACCCGGGGCAATGAAGAATGCTGCAAAAGGTAATTTTGTAGGAATTTTTAATGCTCCAATGAGTCAAGGTACGCGTGTACATCAAATGGCAATGTATGTTATTTATGAAAGTCCATTACAAATGCTTTGCGATAATCCTTCAAATTATTTGAAAGAACAAGAAGTAATGGAATTTTTATCTCCTGTTCCCGTTCAATGGGATACTACCAAAATCATTCAAGCAAAAATAAGTGACTATATTATTACCGCACGAAAATATCAAGAAAATTGGTATCTTGCTGTAATGAATGATTGGGAACCTCGTAAGTTTTATATTTCTCTTAATTTTTTAGATGATAATAAAAAATACAAAATGCTGATTTTTAAAGATGGAAAAAATGCACACAGATACGGCAGCGATTATATTAAAGAAAACAACGAAGTAACTTCTAAATCAAGTGTAGATATTGAACTTGCACCGGGTGGCGGTTATGTATGTAGAATTATTCCAATAGAATGAATTCATTAGTTCGCATAGTTTTTATAAGAATTGTTTTATTCTCATAGAATACTCAATAATTTTTAGTTCCCTTAAGTTTCCTTATCAAATCTTTTTAACTTTAATAGTAAAGTATTAAAAGATTTTAATAGTTGAATTATCAATCCTCTTTTAATAATTAACAATATATTTTATTTTTGTAAGAATCATTTTAGCAAAGGTAAAAAATGGATGCACTACTTTTAATGATTGTAACTTGTTTCGGTTACATTTTGATGTATAGATTCTACAAGAATTTTATTGCGAAAAAAATTTTTAGATTAAACGATAATAACAAAGTTCCTTCAGCCGAATTTGAAGATGGTATCGATTTTGTCCCGACCAAAAAAGAAATAATTTTCGGACATCATTTTACTTCCATTGCAGGTACTGGTCCTATTGTTGGTCCCGCAATAGCAATTATTTGGGGCTGGGTTCCGGCAGTTATTTGGGTTTTCCTCGGCTCTGTTCTAATAGGAGCAATCCATGATTTTGGTTCACTTATAATTTCTATGCGTAATCAAGGTAAATCAATTTCCGAATTTACTTCAAAATATATTAATAAAAGAACAAAAAACTTTTTCTTTCTCGTAGTTTTCTTGGCTCTTTGGGTTGTAATTTCAATCTTCGGATTAGTAATTGCTGTAATTTTTAGTATGTATCCAGAATCGGTTTTACCTGTTTGGCTTCAAATTCCCATTGCAATTTATCTTGGACATTTATTTTATAAAAAAGGAAAAAGTATTACCTTCTGGTCAATTATAGCGGTAATTGTAATGTACGCCACAATAATTCTCGGTTCTTATTTACCAATTCAAATGCCCGTAATTTTTGGAATACCTCCAACCGGAACTTGGACAATCATACTTTTAATTTACGCCTTTTTTGCTAGTGTTCTTCCGGTAACAACATTGCTTCAACCAAGAGATTACATAAATTCGCATCAACTTGTTCTTGCAATGAGTCTTATGATACTCGGCATTTTTGCAAGTGCATTTTGGGCAAATTTAGAAATTGTTGCTCCTGCTGTTCAAACAAATCCTCCCGATGCTCCTTCGATGTTACCCTTTCTGTTTATTACAATAGCTTGTGGAGCTATTTCGGGGTTTCATTGTTTGGTTTCTTCGGGAACTTCATCAAAACAAGTAAAGTGTGAAAGTGATTCTTTATTTGTAAGTGTTGGAAGTATGCTGACCGAAAGTGCTCTTGCCATCCTGGTAATAATCGCAGTTTCTGCCGGAATTGGGTTAGGCTACACAGATAAAACCGGAACAACCCTGCTTGGTGCTTCGGCCTGGTCGGCACATTATTCATCTTGGACTGCAATGAGCGGACTTACCGCTAAGGTTGCAGCTTTTGTAGATGGTGCCGCTAATATGATTCAAAATATTGGAATACCGAGATCAATTGCAGTTGGTATTATGGGAGTTTTCGTAGCTTCTTTTGCAGGAACAACACTCGATTCCGCAACACGAATTCAAAGATATGCTCTTACGGAGGTTATGGTAGACTTTAAAATTAAGGCTTTCAAAAACAGATACCTCACAACGGGGGTAGTTGTTCTTTCGGGATTGATTCTAGCTTTTGCAAGTGGTGCTGATGGAAAAGGTGCATTAAAACTTTGGCCCCTTTTCGGAGCAATAAACCAAACTCTTGGAGCTTTAGCTTTAATTGTGATTACAATGTATCTAAAACGAAAAGGCGGTTGGAAGTGGATAATTTCCGGAATACCCGGATTGTTTATGATTTTAATGACATTGTGGGCAACAATACTTAATCAAATTTCTTTTAACGAAACAAGCAATTTATTATTACAAATCATAAACATAATTGTTTTAGTTTTAGTAGTCTTGATAGTAATTGAAGGAGTTATTGCATTCTTCAAACAACCAATTGAAAAGTAAAATTTTATTCACAAAAAATCATCTAAGCATTGTTACATAGACTTTCGAATTTGTAAAACGGTTTTAATTTTAGTTGCAACTGAATATTATATCTAAAATAATTTCTAAAAATTAATGTACATTCTATTTTGTTAAAATTTTTTAAGATTATTATTTCTGTTATCATTCAAGTATAACATTAGTACATAACAATAAAATTTAATAGAAGTTTACTTTCAAATAAAACTTTATAAATCCAAATCAAGATTTACTCTTTTTTTCGGTAACGGTTTTAATGGATAGAGCAAGGCAATCATAAATGAAATTATTGCAAGAATAACAAAGAATAATCCGACTAATTGATCATATTCAAGAATTCCCATTCTACTTAAAAGCCAATGCCAATCATGATAAACTTTCTTACCTCCAAGTAAAGGCAACTTTTGTGCAACAGCATCCGCAGCGTATTTAGAAATGTTAAAAAGATTTTCGCCAAGATAAACCAAAGAAATCTGTACCCCAAAATTTTTCTTGTTGGAATAGAAATAATAAATAAAAATTGACGGAATAATAATCTGCATAAGCGTTCCACCGAGTGTGTAAATAAACTTACCGAAAAAACGGAATATTCCATGTCCGCCTTCGTGAATTAGCAAATTAAAGTGGTCAAGCAAAAAAATAAAATCCCCATAGTTAAGCACTAACCAAATACAAATTGGTAAAAGTATAATTGAGCTTGCAAATTTTTTAAGTAATTCCAAAGCTGTTGTCCTCTTTTTGATAGAATTATCGAAATAAAATCAGTTATAATAAATGTGTTATAATTTTTACTTCTATTATTAGATTTTTATTGTTACATCAAGACTTTAGAATTTGCTTAACTCTTAAAGAGTGGTTATATTTTGATATTAAATGCTTTGGAGATTTTATGAACTTAGATAAAGATATCAAATCAACACAAGAAGTAAGAGATTTAGTAAAAAAAGCTAAAGCCGCACAATTAGAATTTAAACATTTTAACCAAGCTCAGGTTAATAAAATTGTTGAAGCAATGGCTGATGCAGGTTACGAAGCAAGTGAAAGACTTGCTAAAATGGCTCATAAAGAAACCGGTTTTGGCAACTGGAAAGATAAAGTTGTGAAAAATCAATTTGGCAGCAGAAATGTTTATAATTCAATAAAAGATTTAAAAACTGTCGGTGTTATTGAGGTAAAAGAAAACGGAAAAATTGTAAACATTGCAGAACCAATGGGAGTTGTTGCAGCATTAATCCCATCTACAAACCCTACTTCAACAGCATTTTTTAAAACAATAATTTCTCTAAAAACACGCAATGCTATTGTTGCAAGTCCGCACCCGCGAGCAGTAAACTGTACTACCGAGGCATTAAAAATATTAAGTAATGCAGCGGTAAAAGCAGGAGCTCCAAAAGATTTAATTCATTGCATGCAGACCCCGACTTTGGAAGGAACGGAAGCATTAATGAAACATTCCGATGTAGCTGTTATTCTTGCAACGGGAAGTACACCAATGGTAAAAGCCGCATACAGTGCCGGAACTCCGGCTTATGGTGTCGGCTCAGGTAACGTTCCAGCATTTATTGAACGAAGTGCAAATTACGAAAAAGCTGTTTTAGACATTATTGCAGGTACAACTTTCGATAACGGAACTCTCTGTTCATCGGAACAATCTATAATTGTAGATAGACCGCTTGTAGAAAAAGTAAGAAAATTCGCTTCGGAAAACGGCGGATATTTTGTTACTTCTCAAGAAAAAAGAAAATTAGAAAATACTATTCTAAATGATGGGAAAATAAATCCAAATATTGTTGGAAAATCGGCTAAGTACATTGCTACTCTTGCAGGTTTTAATATTCCCGATTCAACCAAAGTTTTAATTGCTGATTGTGACGGAATAGGAAAACATGAACCTTTATCAATTGAAAAACTTTCACCTGTGCTTGCATTCTATGTAGCTGACGGTTGGTTAGAGGGCTGCCACAAATGTATAGACTTGCTGAATTTTGGAGGTGTTGGCCACACAATGGCAATTCACTCAAACGATCAAGAAATAATTATGAAGTTTGCTCTCGAAAAGCCTGCTTTCAGAATAATTGTAAATTCAGCTTCGTCACTTGGAGCAGTTGGTTACACAACAGCATTAAATCCATCATTAACTCTCGGAGTTGGAACCTGGGGCGGTTCAATCATTTCCGAGAATGTAACCGCAAAACATTTAATGAATATTAAAACATTAGCATTCGAAGTTAATCCGCTCAACAAAGGAAATTCCGTTACTAATTTGGATAGCTCTCAAACCGGAAATACTTCTAATAATTCAGAAAGTTTCTTAAATAAAATAGAGGAACGTTTAATAGCTCGTGCAGGAAATCCGGTTGTTAATAATAGTTTTAACTTTACACAAAAAAATGAAACATCAAGTAAATCCGTAAAAGGAAAATCTTACGGTAACGGAATCAGTGAATCTGAAATTGAGAGAATAATTAGAGAGTTTAATTCGTAAAATACCTAAAGGTTTGAATTAAATCTTACATTGCTACAGTGAGAAATTACTTTGCAATAATCTATACTTTATTTTATCAATTCACTATTGCCTGCTCATATTTCATCATTAGCTTTCCACTCGTAAAAAGACAGACTGTCTCTTTCAAATTTAATTCTTGTCTTCAACAAAACCTTTTAACTTTTCGTACGTCTAACAATTATCAGCCAATAATATTATTTTTAATTAAGCAATTTTTGTAATTATTAATTATGGAGTACACTAAATGAAAAAACTTTCTTCGGTTCTTTTTATCATTTTACTTTTACTTGCAGAAAGTAATTTTGCTCAAATTAGTGCAAGGCTTTTACAAACACCCGATGTTTCAAAAACTCAGGTTGCTTTTTCTTATGGCGGCGATATTTGGATTGCTCCCAAAGCAGGGGGACTTGCCAATAAATTAACTTCAGCAGATGGCTTTGAAGGAATGCCGCACTTTTCGCCCGATGGCAAACAAATTGCTTTTAGTGCAAATTATGATGGCAACACAGATGTTTATATTGTGCCTTCAAAAGGCGGAATTCCCAAAAGAATAACTTTCCACGGAATGAACGATAGAGTTATTGATTGGACACCAGACGGCAAATATTTAATTTTTGCTTCTTCAAGAAAAAGCGGCAAACAGAGATTTAATCAATTCTACAAAATTTCTGCCAATGGCGGTCTTGCCGAAAAATTACCTATACCTTTTGCAGAATTCGGAAGTTTATCACCTGACGGTAAACAAATTGCATTTACTCCGCGTACCAGAGTTTACAGAACTTGGAAAAGATATCGCGGTGGAATGGCATCTAATATTTATACTTTTAATCTTGAAAATTATAAATCTAAAAATATCACAAACAACGATGCCAATAACGAATTGCCGATGTGGCACAAAAATAAAATTTATTTCCTTTCAGATAACGGACCTAAAAAACGTAGTAATATTTGGAGCTATAATTTAGATACTAAACAACTTTCGCAAATTACAAATTTTGTTGATTTCGATATTCATTTTCCTGCAGTTGGTTCCAATGATATGGTTTTCGAAGCTGGCGGGAAATTGTATGTGATGGATTTGACAACTGAAAAATATAACGAAATTAATATTGACGTGGTTACAGATGAATCAACTTTAATGGCAAAATCTGTAAATCCAAAAAATCTAATTCAAAATGTTTCAATTTCTTATGATGGAAATCGTGCGATACTCGAAGCAAGAGGAGAGATATTTTCGGTTCCCGCTGAAAAAGGTCCTGTTTACAATTTATCACAAACTTCCGGTGTTGCTGAAAGATATCCGGCGTGGTCTCCAAATGGAAAATATGTTGCTTACTGGTCTGATAAAACAGGGGAATACGAGCTTACAATAAGAGACTTTGAAAATAATAATAAAGAAAGAACTATAACATCATTTGGTTCTGGTTATAGATATAGAATATATTGGTCGCCAGATAGTAAAAAACTTTCTTTTATTGATAACGCAATGGATATTTATGTTGTTGATGTAAAAAGCAAAAAAGTAACTAAGGTAGATCATCAGTTATTTTTAATGGAATTCGGACTTAGGAATTTTGCGGTTAATTGGTCACCTGATAGCAGATACATAGTTTACGGAAAAAATTTGCCAAATAAAATGAATGCAATTGCAATTTACGATACTAAAAATTCTAAACTGAATGTTGTAACAAAAGGATTTTATAATGATGCAGCTCCTGTTTTTGATCCTGAAGGTAAATATTTATACTTTCTAACAAACAGATCATTTAAACCGGTTTATAGTGATTTTGATAATACTTGGGTTTACCCAAATGCAACTCAAATAGCAGTTGTACCGTTAACCAATGAAATTACTTCGCCGCTTGCTCCCGAAAATGATTCTACAACAGTTAAAAAAGAAGAAGCTAAAAAAGATAAAAAAGAAGATGATTCAAAAGACAAAGATGAAAAGAAAAAAGATAAAGTCGAAACTAAAATAGAGTTTGCAGACTTTGAAGAAAGATTGGAAATTTTGCCAATTGATGCAGGAAATTACGGAAATTTAACTGCTGTTAAAGGAAAAGTTATTTATCAAAAATATCCAAACAGAGGTTCGGCAAGTAAAGAACGACCAATAAAATTTTTCGACTTTAAAGAACGAAAAGAAAAAGATATTGTTTCCGATGCAAATGGCTATATGTTAAGTGCAGACGGTAGTAAAATGCTCGTTATAAATAAAAGAAATTTTTATGTTGTTAAAACCGATGCAGGACAAAAGTTAGAAAAAGCAATGCCGATAGCACAAATGGAAATGATTGTTATTCCACAAAAAGAATGGAAACAAATTTTTAATGATGCTTGGAGATTGGAAAGAGACTTTTTCTACGATCCTAATATGCATGGCGTTGATTGGAATGGTGTAAAAAAACAATATTCAAAATTGTTAGAAAATGCCGTTACCCGCTGGGATGTAAATTATATTATTGGTGAAATGATTGGCGAAATAAATGCGTCGCATGCATACAGAGGCGGAGGAGATGCTGAACGTGCAAAAAGAAAACCCGTTGGTTATCTTGGAATTGACTGGGGTAAAAAAGACGGGAAATATTTCGTAAAGAGAATCGTAAAAGGTGCAAGCTGGGATAGCGAAGTTAGAGCCGCTATTGATAAGTCAGGCTTAAAAATAAAAGAAGGTGATTTTATTCTTGCCGTTAATAATATTCCGCTTAACACAAACAAAGAACCTTATGCAGCTTTTCAAGGTTACGCCAATGAAACAATTTCTCTTACGGTAAACAATAAACCGGATATGGATGGTGCTTGGGAAGTTTTAATAAAACCTCTAAAAGACGAAACAAGATTAAGAAATCTTGATTGGATTGAAAATAACAGAAAAAGAGTTGAAGAGGCGAGCAATGGAAAAATCGGTTATGTTTATGTACCGAGTACAGGTGTTAGAGACGGACAATATGAGCTTGTAAGAATGTTTTATCCTCAAATGAATAAGCAAGGTTTAATTGTTGATGAAAGATTTAATAACGGCGGTCAAATACCTGATAGATTTATTGAACTTTTAAACAGAAAACCATTGGCATACTGGGCAGTTAGAGATGGGGCAACATGGCAATGGCCACCAGTTGGACACTTTGGAGCTAAAGCTATGTTGATTAATGGATGGAGCGGTTCTGGCGGTGATGCTTTCCCCGATTATTTTAGAAAAACCGGACTTGGTAAACTTATCGGTTCCAGAACTTGGGGCGGACTCATAGGCATTTCCGGAGCACCAAGTTTGATTGATGGCGGTTATCTAACAGTTCCTACTTTTAGAATGTATGATCCTGACGGGAAATGGTTTAAAGAAGGTTATGGAGTTGATCCAGATATTGAAGTGGAAGAAGATATGACGGCACTTGCCAAAGGTAAAGATACACAACTCGAAAAAGCGATAGAGCAAGTTATGAAAGAGTTAAAAGAAAATCCAAATACAATACCAAAACAACCTCCTTATGAAAAAAGATAGATAATTTACTAACATAGGGAAGGGCTTGAGCCCCTTCCCTATAATACTATCGCTCGTAATGACATGTTCTCTAGCGTCATTGCGAATGAAATGAAGCAATCTGCCGAGATTATTTCGAGAAATTCTTTCTCTCTTAATGACTGATTTGAGTGTTCAAGAAAATGTTATTTTAAGCTTACAGAGATTTATCTAAAAAATGGACTATGCCTATTAGAAATTGGACTGTTGTTTTATCCCATTTTTCTATTTATTTAACGACAGATTTGAGGATATTCTATAACCCAATTTTCCCATTTACACAAAACATTTTTCAGTCTCTTTTTTTCCTAATTTAACTTATTTTTACTTCTTTTCTTTTGTTTTAATACTTTTTCTTTTCCTATTCTTTTTCTAAATCTTGTCATTGAAGAGGGGGTTATTGGAAAATGATGCTCAAAATATCTGTAATACGGATTTTCTATATACTTCTCTATTATTGTTTCATCTCTTTCATTATAAAGATATTTTAGATAATGTAACCCCACCATCAAACATAAAGACTTTCCCGGTGAACCCATCTTTTTACTATAGTGATTTTCAAGCGATTTTTCTATAAATGTCCAATTTATTTCTTCTGATAATATTACTAACGGATGTCTTTCGTTTATTATTTTTCTTGCAATTTATTAATTTATTTTTACTTTATAAAGTCTTGTGTCATCTTAAGTTATACTCTTTTTCAGAGACAGCTATTTATTAACTTGCTTTATAAATAAATTAACACTTTATTACTATATTAAAATTTATTATTTTAACAAAAATTATTCCGAAAGATTTATGATAGATTTTGAAAACATAGACGGCGTTCTTGTGAGCCGTGAAATTTTTAGAACGAAGTTTACTTGTGATCTAAATGCATGTAAAGGTGCCTGTTGCACAATGAAAAGTGAATATGGAGCACCATTAAATACGGAAGAAATACAAATTATTAACGAACTGCTTCCGATAATAAAAAATTATCTTCCTAAAAAGAGTATAATTGAAATTGAAAAAAATGGATTTTGGGAAGAAAAAGAAAACGAACTTATGACTCGGAGCCATGGAGATACCGATTGTGTTTTTGTATTTTATGAAAATGACATTGCTAAATGTGCAATAGAAAAAGCTTATAAAGAGGAAAAAATTAATTTTATTAAACCCATTTCATGTCATTTGTTTCCTATCAGAATTACAAATTTTGGCGGAGATGTAATAAGATATGAAGAATATCATGATTGTAAACCTGCTCTTAAAAAAGGACAAAAAACCGGTATTACTATTGCAGATTTTTGTAAATCTTCTTTGGAAAGAATTTATGAAGATAGTTTTTTAAAAAAACTAAATAAAATTAACGGAAAATAATTATGTTATCTTTACATCAAAAATTATCGCAACAACAAAAATTATCGCCACAGCAAATTCAATATCAAAAGCTTTTGCAGCTTAATACAATTGCACTTGAACAAAGAATAAAAACCGAGCTTGAACTAAATCCAATTCTTGAAGAAGTTTTGGAAGGAGATTATGAGTTACAAGATCCAAGCGATAACTTGAGCGATGATACCAACGAAGATACCGTTAACAACAACGATGAATTTGAAGTTGAAGATTTAATGAACGAAGGCGATCTCGATAACGATAGATTAAATAAAAGCTCTGATACTGAAGATAACCGACCTATTGCTCCAGCAAGAATTTCTCAAACAGAAAGATTATTAGACCAACTTCATATTTCCAATCTGCCCGAAAAACTAATGATACTCGGCGAAGTGATTATCAGCAGTCTATCAAAAGACGGTTACTTTAGGGAAGACTTAAACCAAATAGTTGAAGATCTTAAACTTTTAGAACATATTGAAGTATCAGCGGAAGAAGCAGAAAGAGTCTTAAAACTTATTCAAACTTTTGAACCTGTTGGAATTGCAGCAAGAGATTTACAAGAGTGTCTCTTAATACAAATTAAAACTTCTTCTTACGATCCGTACTATTCTTATCTTGCGGAAAAAATATTGAGCGAACATTACAAAGATTTTGTAAACAAAAGATTTGAAGCAATTCAAACAAAAATGGATCTTACGAAAGAAACATTAAAATCTACTTTGGATTTAATTCATAAATTAAATCCTAAACCTGGTGGAGGCTCAATTGATACGGAGGAATCTAACCAAATTACACCTGATTTCCTCATCGAAAAAGTTGATGATAATTATGTAATAACTTTGAACGATAAAAGTTTGCCTTCAGTTACAATAAGCAAAACTTATTTGGAAATGCTGGAAAATAAAAAAAGTAAAAGAAAAGTATCCAAACAAGAAAAAGCTACAAATCAATTCTTAAAAGAAAAATTTGAATCTGCAAAATGGTTTATTGCCTCTATAAAACAACGCCGCGAAACTTTGATGAAAATTATGCGTACCATTTTTGAAAAACAATTTAATTTTTTTGAAAACGGAACAAAATTTTTAAAACCGATGATATATAAAGATATTGCCGATGAAATTATGATGGATATTTCTACAATAAGCCGGGTTGTAAACGGAAAATATGTTCAAAGTCCAATGGGAATTCATGAATTGAAGTATTTTTTTAGTGAAGGATTATCAACCGATACTGGCAATGATATCTCCAATAAACATATAAAAATTCTGATAAAAGAAATTTGTGATTCGGAACCCAAAAATAAACCTTACAGCGATGAAAAACTTGCCAAAATATTAGTAGATAAAGGCATTCATATAGCACGAAGAACAGTAGCAAAATATAGAGAACAAATGCAAATTCCGGTTGCTCGTCTCAGAAAAGAATTATGAGTCTTTTTTTTGATATTTTAATTATCATATTTCTCTTTGTCCTTTTTGCCGTACCGCATTCCTTGCTGGCTGCTTTTGGTGCGAAGAGTAAAATAGCGGAGGAAATCGGGAGTAAGATAGCATTTTATCGTCTCTTTTATAATGTTATTTCTATACTAACTTTTATAGCAATCTATTATTTATCTCCTAAGCCTAAAATAACTTTATACGATTTGGATTTTCCTTTCGATATTTTGATTTTTGCGATTCAACTTTTAGGCATAATTGGATTATTTTGGTCAGCTTCGTATTTGGATATTCAAGAATTTATTGGTCTTTCTCAAATAAAAAGATATTTTGAAGGAACTTATAAAATCGATTCAATTGATGAAAATCAAAAACTGATAGTAAAAGGACCATTTAAATATTCGCGTCATCCCATTTATTTTTTTTCAATAATTGTCCTCGGTTTTAGAGCAACTATGGATATTTTTTCTTTCATTTTTCTTTTGTGTGCATTAGCTTATTTTTATATCGGTTCTATTTTTGAAGAAAAAAATTTAACCAAAAGATATGGTAGAGATTATTCTAATTATAAGAAAAGAGTTCCCAGGTTGATACCAAATCCGTTTTTATTTATTAAGTTTTAATTATTAAACATGAAATACTTTCTATTTATATTTTTGCTATTTATCAACATAACTGTAACTTTTCCTCAACAACAAGATGCAATACTTGCACAAATTGGAAAAAACACAATCACATTAAAAGAATTTTCCGAACGTTATCAACTTTCGCCTCATAAAAAAGGAAATTTTGATAATGATAAAAAAGGTATGGAAGAATTTCTCTATACGCTTATTGCAGAAAATCTTTTCTCACTTCAAGCCGAAGAAGAAGGCTTTGATACAAGTATTGCAATGAAAATTAACTTTGAGCCCTTAAAAAAAATGTTTTTGAGAGATGGTCTTTACAAATCTGAGATAAGTAAAAAAATAAAAGTAAATTCCAAAGAGTTGATGGAAGGATTAAAACTTATTGATAAAAAAGTGAAAGCTGATTTTATCTTTACTGAAAGCAAAGAAAAAATTAACTTGCTTTACAATAAACTTAAAAACTCAAATAATTTAGACTCTGTTATTCACACTTTAAATAATATTGAAAAACAAAGTGATGTTAAAGAAATTGCTTACGGTGATATGAACAAAGATATAGAGCAAATTCTTTTTAAACAAAATAAGAACTCAATTACAAAACCGATTGAAACTCCAGAAGGTTGGTACATTTTTCGCATTATTGACTTTATTCCGAATAATTTCAATTCAAATGATGAAAGAATAAATTCTGTAAAAAAAATAATTCAAGATAGAATTGAAGATTCGCTCTATAATAATTTTTGGAACAATTTTTTTCATGATAAAAAAATTACAACTTCGGGAACACTCTTTTGGTACTTTGTTGATAATATTCACGAATTGATTGTTAAAAACAAAGAGAAAAATAATCTAAGTGATAAAGCTAAGATAAATGTTTCGCCGGAAAGTATTTTAACTCTGCGAAACAAATTAAATAGCGATTCATTAAATTCTGTTTTTATAAATTTCAACAAAAATCCTTTAACATTAAATGATTTTGTAATTGATTTTGCTTATGAAGGATTTTACACGTATTCAACAGATAAAAAAATAATTGCTGGACAAATTAGTTCAAGAGTAAAACGACAAATTGAATTGGAACTTTTAACTCGTTTGGCAGTGAAGAACGGAATTTCTCAATTAGCCGAAGTTAAAACTTCTACTCAAATTTGGAAAAATCATACTTTGGCAATGCTTTTTAAAAAAGAAATTCTTAACAATACTAAATTATCTAAACGTGAAATTGATTCATTAAACATTAATCTTTTTTCAGAAAGAGAATTTAAGGTAATTGAATTGTTAAGTGATAGTTTAAGTTTAATTCAAAAGTTTTTAGAACATAGCGATAATAACGATTCATTAAAAATTCTTGCACAAAAATATTCTAAAAGAAAAAATGAATTAAATGAAAATGGAGAATTAGGTTTTTTTACTTTCTATGATTACGGTGAAATAGGCAGGGCAGTTTCAATTATGAAACAGAATGCTGTTTACGGACCAATAAAAACATCTGAAGGGTTTTCAGTCTTTAAACTAATACAAACAAAAGAAAAAAAACTAAACATGTCTAAAAAAAATATTGATAATAACCTACTAAATAAATTAAGATATAAAAAAATTATAAACAATTTGGAAGATTTAGCTGTAAAACTAAGCGAAAAGTATAAAGTTTCAATCAATAAAGAACTTTTGAACAAACTTGATATTAAAAATCAACAAATGGTTGTCTTTCAAAAAATTGGTTTTGGAGGCAGAGTTCTGGCTATTCCTTACATAACACCTTTTTTTAATTGGAAAAAGAAATTGGAACAAAAAACCAAAAAAACATTATAAGGTATCTGATGCAAAATAATTTGCACTACTTTTTATTATCTTAAAGTTTTTGATTAAATAAAATATTGTAAACGGAGATTTGTTTTGAAACGAAAAATTAGATCAACAACAGTATTAGGCGTAATACATAAAGGCGTTGCTGCACTTGGTGGTGATGGACAAGTAACTCTCGGAAATACTGTTATGAAACACAACTCAATGAAAATTAGAAAACTTCTTAATGGAAAAGTTCTTGTTGGATTTGCGGGTTCCGCTGCAGATGCATTTACTTTGCTCGGAAGATTTGAAGAAAAATTGGAGCAATACAGAGGAAATGTTGAGCGTTCTGTTGTTGAATTGGCTAAAGATTGGAGGACCGATAAATATTTAAGAAAATTAGAAGCTTTGCTTGCTGTAGTTTCTAAAGATAAGACTTTTGTCGTTTCCGGAACCGGTGATGTAATTGAACCCGATGATAACATAATTGCAATCGGTTCGGGTGGAATGTATGCTTTATCAGCAGCAAAAATGTTGGTTAAATATAGTGATTTGTCTGCAGAAGAAATTGTGAAAGAAGCCTTAAAAACCGCTGCAGAAATTTGTATCTATACTAACGATAAAATAAATGTTGAAACAATAGAAAATTAAGTGGAAAATATGAAAAAAGATATAATGAAAAATTTAACTCCTTCTCAAATTGTAAATGAATTGAATAAATACGTAATAGGGCAAAACGAAGCTAAAAGAGCTGTTGCAATTGCATTAAGAAACAGATGGAGAAGACAAAAAGTTGAGGAGTTTATTAAAGATGAGATTATGCCTAATAACATTATTATGATTGGTCCCACCGGTGTTGGTAAAACCGAAATCGCAAGAAGACTTGCAAAACTAACCGGTGCACCTTTCTATAAAGTTGAGGCATCTAAATTTACTGAAGTTGGTTACGTCGGACGAGATGTTGAATCGATGATAAGAGACTTAACAGAACTTTCAGTAAATATGATAAAAGCTGAAAAAGCCGAGTTAGTACAAGAAAAAGCTGAAAAAATTGCCGAAGAAAAAATTTTGGATATTTTAATCCCGCCTGTAAAAAATCCTGTAAAAAGCGAATTAACCGAAAATAGAATTGAAGTGGAAGATGAAAGTTTACGCAATGAAAAAACTCGAGAGTGGATGAGAGAAAAATTACGCAAGGGTGAACTTGATAAAAAAATGATAGAATTCGATGCAACAACACCAGCTATGGGAATGCAAGTTGTCGGACCTTTCGGAATGGATGATATGGGAATGAATATCCAAGAAATTATTGGAAGTATGGTACCCAAAAAGAAAAAGAAAAGAAAAACTTCTATAGCTAATGCAAGAAAAATAATTGCTCAAGAAGAAGCTCAAAAACTTATTGATATGGATAACGTTCAAAAAGAAGCTATTAAACGCGTGCAAGAAACTGGGATTATCTTTCTTGATGAAATTGATAAAATTGCAGGTAATACAAAAGTAGGACAAAATGGACCCGATGTTTCCCGCGAAGGTGTTCAAAGAGATCTTCTTCCTATAGTTGAAGGTTCTACGGTTAATACAAAATATGGACCCGTAAAAACAGATCATATTTTATTTCTAGCATCCGGAGCATTTCATGTCTCCAAACCTTCAGATTTAATCCCTGAATTACAAGGTAGATTCCCGATTAGAGTTGAATTATTGAGCTTAACAGAAGAAGATTTTATAAAAATTCTTACTATTCCGGAAAATGCTCTGCTTAAACAATATTCCGCATTACTCGGTACAGAAAATGTAAAGATAACTTTTAAAGATGATGCTATAAGAGAAATAGCAAAAATTGCTACACTTGTAAATGAAGAAGTTGAAAACATTGGTGCAAGAAGACTTCATACAATTTTAACAACTCTGCTGGAAGATATTCTCTTTGATGTGCCCGATAAAATGCCTGATGAAGAAGTTGTTATAAGTGGTGAAATGGTCAAAGAAAAATTAAATAAAATTGTAACTAATAGAGACTTAAGCAAATATATTTTATAATTATATTTCTAAAATTTTAACATTTCATGCCCAAAAGTGTGGAATGTTAATTTTTACCGACAAATTCAATATCAAATATATCTCAACTAATGATAAAACAAAAAGCTTTAATCAAAATAAAAGAGCAAAGAAAAAATTTGATTTCTTTTAATTTTAATTGTACGGAAATTGAAGAAAAGCAATATAACTTTGAGTTTACAGCATCAAAAAAGAATAAAAATAAAATTCAAACTTTTTTTGGAAAAAAAGGAATAAAAACTGTAATCCAAGGAAACAAAGAAACAAATGAATATTTAGAGATTAACAATATTCTTACAGAAAACTATTCATTTACCTTTTTAACTGAGAATGAAAATGTTTACGATGAGTACATTGGTACTGATGAAACCGGCAAAGGTGATTTTTTTGGTCCGCTTGTAATTGCAGGATTTTATCTTAAGAAAACGAACCAAAAGAGGTTAAAGGAATTAGGTGTTAAAGACAGCAAGGAACTTAATGACGAAAAAATAAATAAAATAGCATCTATAATAAAAAAAGAATTTTCCGATAATTATTTCATTTTGAAACTCGAACCAAAAGAATACAATAAACTTTATGAGAAATATCAAAATTTAAACGAACTCTTAAATCGTGCTCATTCAATGGTTATAAAAAAACTTTTGGGAAATAACCAGGCAACAGTTGTAATTACTGATAAATTTAGTAATAAGAAATTAAAGATAGAAACTGAGAAAAAATTTGACAATACGAAATTCATTCAAATTACAAAAGCAGAAAAATATATTGGAGTGGCAGCTGCTTCAATTTTGGCAAGAAATGAAATGAATATATGGTTCGAAGAAAAAAATAAAGAAGGAATAGACGTAATTAAAGGAGCTTCCGATAAAGTTATTGATATTGCAAAAAGAATTTATTCTGATTACGGACAAGAAAATTTAAGTGATTTTATAAAGCTACATTTTAAAACAACAAAAAAAATATTAGAAAATTAATATATAGATTAAGAAAATAATCAAAATAACTGTTATATTTAAAATTAAACAAAAATAAAAAGGATAGATAACACATGGCAAATGGTACAAGATTAAAAAGAATTGGAATTTTAACCGGTGGTGGTGACTGTCCCGGATTGAATGCTGTTATTAGAGGTGTTGCTAAACCTGCACATGATCATGGTTTAACCGTATTAGGCATCCAAGATGGATTTGAAGGATTGGTAAGTGGTAAAGCAATTGAGTTGTACAACAAAGATGTTTCAGGTATTTTAGCACAAGGTGGCAGCATTCTTGGCTCTTCTAACAAAGGTGATCCTTTTCATTGGCCCGAAAAATTTGAGAATGAAATCAAAATTATGGATAGATCGGAAGTTGCTCTTAAAAATTATGAAGCTTGGAATCTTGATGCCATAATTGCTATTGGTGGTGATGGAACAATGCACATTTCTAAAAAATTAAGCGAAATGGGAATGAATATTGTTGGTGTTCCGAAAACTATAGATAATGATTTGGAAGCAACCGATCAAACCTTTGGTCATGATTCCGCAGTATTTGTAGTTTCTGAAGCTTTAGATAGATTAAGAACTACTGCTTCAACTCATCATAGAGTAATGGTAATTGAAGCTATGGGAAGATATGCCGGCTGGATTGCATTACATGGCGGATTAGCAGGTGGAGCTGATATAATTCTAATTCCCGAAATACCTTTTGAGTGGGAAGCACTTTACGATAAAGTTGAACAAAGACACATGCAAGGGAAACGTTTCAGTTTAGTTTGTGTTGCCGAAGGAGCTAAAGCCGCTGATGGAGAAATGGTTGTTAAGGCAAAAGATATCAAAAGAACAGACCCTATTCAACTTGGTGGAATAGCTGAGCTTATCTCAAAAAAAATTACGGATAATACTGATTTGGAAACAAGATATACAGTCTTAGGACATTTACAAAGAGGAGGTAGTCCTACACCTTACGATCGAATTTTATCTACAAGATTTGGAACTTATGCAATTGAACTTGCAATAAAGAAAAAATTTGATAGAATGGTTTCCTTAAAAGGCTCCGAAATTACTAGTGTTAAAATTAGTGATGCAATAAAGAAACAAAAACTAGTTACTAAAACACATCAAACTGTGAAAACTGCGTTAGCAGTTAATGTTAATTTTGGAGTAGCCAAATTATAAAACCACTAAAAGTTAAACATTTGTCATTTTGTTTTCTTGGATATTTGTTGAGGGATGACATCATATTTAGACTTGGTAAACAATAAAATTTGGGTTGTTAAAAAGAATAAAACAGAAAGATTAAAAATCTTAGCTTATCGTAAAACTAAGGTTATTTTGAAAATAAGAAATTCTGTAACGAAAAGAATGCAGAGAGAACTATTCATTTAATCTTGGCTATCTTTATTATAAACGTGTAATTGCTTTAATAATTTTTTTTAATGTTTTGGAAAAAATATTTGCAAGAAACCAAAAATAATAGTAAATTTGAAGCCCTTAAAAAAATAAATGTTCTTTTAAGGAATAAAAAAAATAAAAAAATACTTGACAATAAAAAAATAAAACAGTAATTTTAAAGTCTGTATTTGAAACAGTTCTTTGACAAAGTGAGCGACTAAATTAAATTTAGTAATTGCAAATAAGATTAAGTCAATTTTTATAAATTATTTACAACGGAGAGTTTGATCCTGGCTCAGGACGAACGCTGGCGGCGTGCTTAACACATGCAAGTCAAGGAGAAAGTTTCTTTCGGGAAATGATTAAACTGGCGCACGGGTGAGTAATATATAAGCAATCTACCTATGGGTATGGAATAACGTCGAGAAATCGGCGCTAATACCGTATAACGCAGCGGCACCGCATGGTGATGTTGTTAAAGTTCTTGAAACGCCTGTAGATGAGCTTGTATCTGATTAGTTAGTTGGTGAGGTAATGGCTCACCAAGACTTCGATCAGTAGCTGGTCTGAGAGGATGATCAGCCACATTGGAACTGAGACACGGTCCAGACTCCTACGGGAGGCAGCAGTGAGGAATATTGGGCAATGGG
>PDWI01001302.1_pt1 | contig 39587 bp, 34 predicted proteins | sample 1430891 | NCBI WGS metagenome assembly PDWI01 (sample SAMN01162508, study PRJNA174530) | Oral metagenome, whole genome shotgun sequencing project. | biome: Marine environment; feature: Marine mammal; material: Swab sample of the gingival sulcus; isolation source: swab sample of gingival sulcus... | reverse complement strand
CGAGCACGTTACAATATCAATATGTATATATCCTTTTTCTGGCCATGAATGAATTGCAAAATGACTTTCTTCAAGGATATAAACCAAAGAAAGGCCCTGAGGTTGAAATTCGTGAAAAAATTTATTCACTACATTCAACTTTAGGCCTTTTATTATCTCTTCACATGAGTTCTCAAGATTTGGTTTTTTTAGTTTTTCCCCCTTAATTCCTACACCTTCAATAACAACATGTCTCACAATGGGAATATTTTTGTCCCACACACCCTGAACATAGGTTTTGAGATCAAATTCAAACAATCTAATAGTTTTTTCTCGCATATATTGTTTATTACAGTATAAACACTATTACGCTTTTTTCCTTGTCTTTAATTATAAAAAAACTAATGGAAAATATCAATACTACTACATACTTTTTCTATTTTTCTGCTTGAAAAATACACAATTGCCGTAAAGAAAAATACGGAAATTATGGGGAAATATCTGTAAAAAACATTACAAGTTATACACATCAATTGCATTTGTTCTCAGCATTTTTTCTTCAGTCGTGTAAAAATGACGTCTGTATATGTGTCTGGCAATTTTTGTAATAACAACCTCGCAGTCAATAAACAATGACGTGACAATTGTTGATGGTCTCTTGTCATGGTGTAGTACATCATGTTATCCAAAACATCGCCTGCTTTTACAATTGTTGCTGCTTCACCTGTTGCAATGCATCGTTTAATCATATCTTCTCTTTGCGTGTTTTTATCCGTAATCTTTTGATCTTTTGTATTCGCTTGTACAATACATGCAACTTGTAGACCAAATTCCGCTGTAAGCATTTCTGCCGTGACATGTGCACCATCTTCCAAAACATCATGCAAAAATCCCGCAATCACAATATCCTTTTCATAACCACGACAAAAAAGATCTGTGCCCACACGCACACTATGAAAAAGCACTGGTTTATTCTGACCATCAGTAATCATATAACGATGCAAAAATGCAATCGCCTTCTCACATGCAAAACCACTCTCTTTGTAATCCATAAAATCAAATATTTTGTCACGTGTATTATAGCACAATAGTACAGAAACACTTTGGCGTACATTCACATCTCACCGTCTCATAAAAAAAGGAGATACTATATGTATAGCATCTCCTCTACTGTGTCATAAAATAGCGTCAGCCCTCCACGCAGACTTCACATTCCTCCTTTTGTATTCATCTGCAAGTAGTCCAAAAAGGACCACGTCGTGATATTCTCCTCTTTTGTATATGGCAGACCGCTCTACCCCCTCTTGTACAAAACCAAGTTTTTTGTGAAGTGCAAGTGATCTTTCATTGTATGCATACACGCAGGATTTAACACGATGAAGACCAAGAGTTCTAAAAGAATATTCCAAAAGTAAATTCAATGATTCCGTGCCATATCCTTTGCTCCACACACTTTTGTCAAAGATTGAAATGCCAAGAATACTAAACCGACTGAACCAGTGAATATTATGCAAACCACATGTGCCGATTATTCTTTGATCATCCTTGCATTTCTCATCAAGTATATATATCCCAAAAATAATATCTTTGGGATATTTACCACCGGAACACATCTCTTTTACCCATTGCTCTTCCTCTGTTCTCGTAATGGGTGTTTCACGAGAGATGAAATAATTTACGTCCACATCATTGATGTGTTCCATAATGTCATCAACATCCGCCATTTCCAACGGCCTCAATCTGACTTTCTTTCCCTTTAGCATGTTGTCCTCCACGCTTTACGTTTGATTGTTAAACCGAGATTTTCCTCGTTGACTGTATTACTCATATGACACGGAACAATAACATATAAACAAAAATTTGTCAAATGTGTTGCTCTTGACTTCAATTGCAAAATATGATATAATGTCTCGTTGTGTACATTCAATAGAAAATAGGGAGGGAGTATGAGTATGAAAAAAACTTTTATACGTATCTGTTCATACTGTGGAAAAACTTTTGGATGCTCCACAGTTGCATATGGATCACAACGATGTGACCTTTGCATGAATAGAGTTACATGCTCTATTTTAGCGCAATCGGACACATTACCAAAAACACATGGAATTTGTTCCTCAGATTGTCTTATCTTACACGATCCGACAATCATTGCGATACTTTCAAAAAAAACAAGTAAAAATGTTTAAACACATTTCATCATGACATCTTACGACATAGATCGCAAGATGTCTTTTTCTTGCACGTGTCAATTAACCACTATAAAAATGTAATCAATACTTACTGCGCAAGTTTTTGTATTTTTTGTAACCGTGATTGGTTTCATAATTCTTTTTTCACTGGTTATAGAAAAACATCTGTAACAACTCCGCAAGATTTTTTGCGTTTCCATCAAAAAGTGAGATGTGTACATGCGCATCAATAATGCGTCTTGTGTTTTTGTAATTCATAATATGTGCATTATATCACAAAAACTTCACATTTTTTCAAAAAAATTGTATCGAAAAATATTTTTGTTATACAATAAATATATACGTATCATAAAAATATGAAAAAAATCACATGCAAAAATCATCGTGGTGAAATCGTGTCTTTGCCGGCGGAAAAATTTGTGTTTCGTCCGAGTGTGTATGGTTTTATTGTGAATACGCAAAAAGAAATCGTCACACTGCGCAATAAAAGTACCGACAAAATATGGTTTCCTGGTGGTGGTGTGGAAATCCATGAAACACTGGAAGATGCTTTGCACAGAGAAATACGCGAAGAAACGGGACTAACCGTACATGTAGAGGATATGGCATTGTTTCAAGAAAACTTTTTCTATTACGAACCGTGTGATGAAGCATATCACGCATTTCTCTTTTTTTATATGTGTCGCACTGTGGGAGATGATACATTAATCGATGATGAAAACGTTGATGACCTTGAATCCCAAAAACCACGATGGACACCGATTGCGGATATTACCAAAGATGATATTGGTGATTGTTCTTATGCGATTTATAAAGCATTACAAAAACTGTAAAAAATACAACTTTTACGTCACGCTCTGATTAACGGTTGAAAAAAACGGTGGAAATTGCTATGCTAGAGTGTAGTGATATTATTACCTTGACGAAATTATGCACGAAAAATATACCAAACCATACGACCATACGACAGTTGAGAAAGAGATTTATCGCACATGGGAAGAATCCGGGTATTTCAATCCGGATAATCTTCCCGGTGAGCGGACAGAAACGTTTTCGATTATTATGCCACCACCAAATGCCAATGGGCGATTGCACGCAGGGCACGGGTCTGATTTTGTGCTCAAAGATATCATGGGACGCTATCATCGGATGTGTGGCAAAAAGGTGTTGCTTTTGCCCGGCGCGGACCATGCGGGATTTGAGACGCAAGGTGTGTATGAGAAGAAATTACAAAAAGAAGGACGATCGCGATTTGGGATGGAACGACAGGAACTGTATGATGAAATTTATCAGTTTGTCATGGATCATAAACACATCATGGAAGATGATGTGAAAAAACTCGGGACGTCATGTGACTGGTCACGCAACACTTTTACGCTTGATGAGCGTGTGATTACACAAGTGGAAAAAACATTTATCAAAATGTACAACGATGGCATCATTTACCGTGGCAAGCGATCCATTCACTGGAACCCGAAATTCAAAACGTCTCTTGCCGACATTGAAACGACATTTGAAGACCGCACGGAACCGTTTTACTATTTTCAATACGGTCCGTTTGAAATCGGCACATCGCGTCCCGAGACAAAATTTGGCGATAAATATGTCGTCATGCATCCGGATGACGAACGCTATGCACAGTATAAAGAGGGCGACACATTTGAGGCGGAGTGGCTCAACGGCACAGTCACTGCAACCGTCATCAAAGACGAAGCGATTGATATGGAATTTGGCACAGGAGTGATGACCATTACACCGTGGCATGATCCGGTGGACTTTGAGATTGCCCAGCGTCACAATCTGTCTTATGAACAAATTATTGATTTGGATGGGCGGTTGATGGACATCGCCGGCGAATTTGCTGGCGAAAAAATCCATATCGCACGTCCAAAGGTCGTAGAAAAACTCAAAGAAAAAGGATTACTCACACGCGTAGAAGAAAAACACACCCACGCTGTTCGTGTATGTGAACGCACTGGCGTAGTGATTGAGCCGCAACTCATGGATCAGTGGTTTGTAACGATGAAACCGCTGACAGAGCGTGCACTTGCGGCGCTTGCGGACAAAAAGATTTCTTTTGTGTCGGAGCAATTTGAAAAAATCTTTGTGCACTGGATGGAAAATCCGATTGATTGGAATATCTCGCGTCAGATTGTGTGGGGCATTCAAATTCCTGCATGGTTTAAAAACAAAGGCACAGAACAAGAAGAAATTGCAGTCCAAAAAGAGAAACCAGACGGCGATGGCTGGGAGCAAGACACTGATACATTTGACACGTGGTTTTCATCTGGACAGTGGCCACTTTTGACACTGGGCTATCCAGATGGCAAAGACTTTGCAGAATATTATCCGACAAACGTCATGGAAACTGGTCGCGATTTGGTGTTCAAATGGGTACCACGCATGATTATGTTTGGACTGTATTTGGCAGATGATGTGCCATTCAAAGATATTTATTTTCATGGTATGGTGCTTGACGGCAAAGGACAAAAAATGTCCAAATCCAAAGGTAATACACTCTCCCCTGTCGAGCTAGCGGATGAGTTTGGAACAGATGCAATGCGCATGTCTTTTATCGTAGGCAACACGCCAGGACGTGACATGGCGCTGACAGTGGACAAAGTTCGCGCGTACAAAAAATTTGCCAACAAGCTCTGGAATATCACACGCTTTGTTTATCAACACGCTGATGGATGTGATTACGACAATTTTGACGCACACACACTTACAGAAACCGAAACTGCACACATTGATACGCTCCACAAAATCAAAACAGAAATCGCAGAAGACATCGAAAATTATCGCCTCTACCTCGGCGCAGAAAAAGCGTATCATTACGTCTGGCACACACTCGCCGATCAGGTACTAGAAGAATCCAAAGACGCACTGTTTGACAAAACCATAAAAGAAGATAAAACCAACAAAACATACATGCTTTTGGCACTTTTAGAAGAAACGCTTACACTCCTCCATCCATTTATGCCGTTTATCACCGAAGAAATCTGGAAAGACTTTCCTAAAAAAGAAAAGGATCTCCTTATTGTAGAGCCATGGTAAATGTGTAATTTGTTACAAATATTATGATCCGCTATTTTGAATCACTCTTTCTAGGACCACTCATCGCATGTACAGCACTTATCATACAAGTGTTTTTGAGTATCTTCGCAGAAATATTTTTTGCATATGACTTCACATTTCAGAATTCTATCCAGTATGGTATTAGTATTGTTTTTATGTTTTTTCTCATTAACGCACTTATAGAGGAAGTTTTACGATATATTATCATCAAAAAACGAATAATCATCTACACTAGTGACTCTAGTTCTCTAAATGTAATTATTGTTCACGGCATACTTCTCGGCTGTGGCTTTTGGTTATTTGAACTTTTTCTCACATATTTCAAAACGCCTTCTCTCGATGAAATCACATCTTCACTATTTATCACATTAATAATTCATATAATATCCAGTATTTTTTTACTACATTTCATCAAAAAACAAACTACAATTCCAGATTTTGTCTTTGTGTTACTAACAGTCCTCATACATACAATTGGAAATGGTGTGTTATATTTTTTTGTAATATAAAAACTTATTTTGCACTGACAAAAGTTCTTGCAATACAGTTCTTGCAATAAAACTTATACTGTCATATAATTATCACAGACACAGATGAACATTAATTTAACTCAATTATGAAAAAGGAAAAAAAATCATTTTTGAACAGATTTTCTAGCTCACAAGAAACTGAGCAACAAATGATGCCAGAGGCACAACCAATGTCTATGCCTGTATACGCAGAGGATGAAGAAGCTCAAATGAATGTAGACCAGTACCAAGACAATGAACAAATGATGCAGCAAAATGATTGGAATATGCAAGAAGGTAGTGAAGAAATCCCAGCAGATGATGATGCAGAAGGACAACTTACAATCGATGTTTACCAGACAGAAACAGAAATCGTAATCAAATCAACAATTGCTGGTGTAAAACCAGAAGATCTCGATGTATCAATTAGTAATGACATGATTACAATTAAAGGTGAACGCAAAAATGAAGAGGTTGTCGATGATAATGGATATTATTACAGAGAATGCTATTGGGGCTCTTTTTCGCGATCAGTCGTTCTTCCTATGGATGTACTTCCAGAAAAAATTGATGCAACGCTCAAAAATGGAATTTTAACGATTCGTCTTCCGAAAGCTGATGTCACAAAAACAAAAAAAATTCAGGTACGTGGGTTCTAAAGTCTTTACGAAAGACATGTATTTTGCTATTTTGTGGGGAGTGAACATTTGCTCCTCTTTTTAATTCATAAATACGTGAGAGGTTATGAATTACAGAAAAATTATTATTTTAGAAGTACTCTTAGTAAGTAACTTCATATTATTCTACGGTTTTAGTGTGCATGCTGTCGATGTAATTGATCTCACCATAAATGGTACACAGAGAGAACAAATAACATTATCAGAAATTTCTTCATTTGCTGATAAAAAAACCTTTTTCATTCATGATCCTACATATCACACGGAAATTGAAAAAATTGAAAGATGCACCAACATCATCGAACCATGCACTATCACAGCATCAACGAGAGAAAGTTACATGACAAAAAGCATTACACACACAATAATTAACCGTAATGTTGTTACAACTTTTGTTGAAGATATTGCTAGAAAAATTAATTCTGATCCAGTTAACGCAAAATTACGATTTAATACAGAAAATAACACGCTCGAAGAAATTGAACCCCACTCTGATGGCATCAGTATTAATGTGCGAGCAAGTGTTCACAAAATTATAGAAACACTATCCGATAATATAAATGTTCTTCCAAAAAACATTGAACTTGTATTTCAAAAAGTCCCTGCAAAAATTACAAGTGCTAATGCAAAAAACCTTGGCATCACAGAAAAAATTGGTGAGGGTATTTCGAATTTTCGTGGATCTACAAAAAGCCGCATTCACAATATCATAACAGCAGCAAAACGCTTCGATGGACTCGTTATTGCACCAAATGAAGAATTCTCCTTTGTTTCAGTTCTCGGACCAGTTGACGGAGAACATGGCTACAAAGAAGAACTTGTTATTCGCGATAACGAGACAAAACCAGAATATGGTGGCGGTATTTGCCAAGTTTCTACAACAGTATTCCGTGGTGCAATTTTGACTGGCATGAAAATCACACAGCGTCGTAATCACTCTTACCCTGTCCATTACTACACACCAACAGGATTTGATGCCACAGTTTATGTGCCTGCCCCTGATTTTCGTTTTATAAACAACACACCGGGACATATTCTTCTCAATATGCACATAGAAGGGACAAAACTAATATTTAACTACTACGGCACAAAAGATGGTCGCAATGTAGAAATGAAAGGACCATTTGTAACAGAACGTCAACCAAATGGTGCAATGAAAACATATTTTACGCAAAAAGTAACTGCGAAAAACGGTGACACACTCATTGACGATATTTTCAAAAGTAATTATAAATCTCCTGACGATTATCCGCACCCAGGTGATGTCGCAAAACTAACGAGTAAACCAAAAAACTGGTCAAAAAGCGAATGGAAACGCTACAAAAGAGAACACGGATTATAGAACTTAAAATACTTGAAGATGCAGCATTTTTATTTTTTTTGGAATCTGAAAAAAGCTTTATAAAAAGACGCGATAAATCGCGTCTCTACTTTTGATATAAAATTGTATACTTTTTACGTATTTCAAAACATCAAAACACATCAAAAAAACAAAATGTATTTTTGATTTATAACTTTTGATTTTGAACTTAAAATTGTACCCCGGGAGGGATTCGAACCCCCGACCAACGGGATAGAAGCCCGCTGCTCTAATCCACTGAGCTACCGAGGCATAACTTTCAACTTTACACTTATTACTTTATGCTTATCTTGTGCGCCGTGAGGGATTCGAACCCCCGACCGTTTGGTTAAGAGCCAACTGCTCTACCGACTGAGCTAACGGCGCATGACTTGTAATATACACGAAATCAATTAGAGAGTCAATGTTTCTTTAATGCTACTTTTATAAGTAAAAACTGCCTAAATATTATTTGACAGTTTTTCCTTCTTTTTCAAAATATTTATCTATTCTTCTGATTCCTCTTCTTCACTTTCATTATCATTTTTAGAACCTTTTTCTACACCAATTACAACAACAATATCATGGTTGTATATACCAACCTCTTCATCATTACGTTCTACATCTATTTCACTAAACTCATTTTCAAGTACTCTTATGATACGTTGCCGTTCATTATGATTTGATTGCGATCCATACATTACTGTGACACCTTCAAATTTTGCATCCCCTTCCTCACGTATTTTAGAATCAAATCCTTGTGCTGAAAGTGCTTTTCTCCCCCTTTCAGCACGATCTCCCACATCACCTCTTTTAATAATAATCATATTCACATTTTCTTTTTCTGCATCTGCCTCTTCTTGATCGTCATCATTCACTGAAGATTCTTCTGCGTTATTTTGACTACTTACATCCACATTACTCCCACCTTGTTCAACTGTATCAATTAAACTCTGAATATTTTCTTGCGCTTTTAAATCTTCTTGTGGAAGGATTTTAATAATTTTTTGATACTCAGATACTGCCTCATCACGCTTTCCTTGTTTCTCATAAAGAAGACCTAAACTTAAATGTGAATTTACCTCTTGATCATTTATTCCAATAATCTGAAGAAGAAGATTTTCAGCATTTTTCATATCATCTTCTGTGCCACGCACCTGTAAAAGTCGGGCAAGATTAAATCCATAATTAATCTGTCGTGATAACACCTCCTCAGTATTTCCTCCTGTTAACTGCATCACTTGCACTGCTGATGTCATTGCCTCAATTGAAGCGTCAATATTTCCAAGTGCTTCTTCTACAACAGATATATAATAATGTGCTGGCGCGAAAAGACTTATCTCTTGACCATCATAATCAAATGTTGTTTTTTCTTTTGCTGCTTCAAAAGATGTTTTTGCCTCATTTACAAGAGTCTTTTTTTCTTCTACAGCATCTTCACCTTTTGTTTGTGCTTCAATAAGCTTTAATTTACCAACTGCAACATCGAGATATGGATTATACGGTTCCAATTCACTTGCTCGTTCATATGAGTTCATTGCTGTAGAAAGTGCACCAGAAACAAATCCTCCACTGTTTTCATAAACAAATCCTTTTGTCTCATTTGCCAGCACATCATTTGGCATACGATCTTTTCCAGACGTTGTTGCACCTGTTGCACCACTGATGTATTGTGCCACAATTTCATCGTTTCGCTCCTCTTCTGGTTTGGCAAGCTCTACATTTGCCAAATCAAGTCCATACTGTCCAATGACTGTGAAATACCGCCCTTCTTTTTCATTAAAATTTACTGCTTTATGAAAAAAATCTGATGATTTTACAAAATCACCTTCTGTACGTGCCTTGAGTGCATTGCCTGCGTGAATATCTGCTATAAACATCTTGCCCAGTGTTACAAATCCAAATATCATACCAAGTGCTACAAGAATTGAAAGAAAAGCAAAAGAAAGTGCATACTGTGGAGATGTTTTCACAGAAAGTGTAAATTTCTCGTCACTATCATCCGAACTACTACACAAAAGACCAATTGTAAGTGCGCTAATGAGTAGACCGTAAAGAATAATCATGCCATCTACTGCCCAAAACATACCATAAATAATCGCAACAACAGATGCAATAAATAATCCAAGAGAAACAACATTCACATCATCATCTTGAGAACGTATAAATGAAAGTACTACTGTACTTACATATGTAAGAACTACAATGACAAGTGCAATCATGCCCGCTAAACCAATTGTTGAAATACTCTCCATAAAAACACCCCTATCAGAATAAAAACGTATATCATATTGACCGCTCTTATTAAGATCTTTTGGACGATGCAATGAAAAATTATATCCATATGTACCAGGACCACTACCAAAAATTGGTTTGTTTTTAATTGCTTCTTTTGCTATATCAAATGACAAGCTGTAATTAATTGATGTCTCTGATTGAATTGGTTTTACTGAAATAATTGGCTGTCCCCACATCCACAAAATAAACATGCTTAAGAAAACAAAAATTATCATAGAAGATGTTTTTGATGAGACTTTTATAATCTGACTAATCGTAAATACAAGTAATAAAAATATCGCAAACAAGATAATATACCATTGCACATAACCATGAAGTATAGAAAGTGTAAACATATCAAGTATAATCATGAGAAAAAAAATTCCCATCAAAACACTCCTTTTAAAAGATTTGCCCTTAGATTGGTCCAAGATCGAAAAAGAAACAATAAACACTGGTAACATCATCCCGATAAATATTGCAAGAGAAGTAAATGAACCCGTCAAACTTGGAGATATGTATTGCAATATATTTGTTGGCACAAAACGCATCGTCGCAAAAAATGACCAAATAACTACGATACTACCACTAAATGTAATTGCCCACCAAATAAGATTTACTCTTTTCTTTAATGTATATGACACAATCAAGTAATATGCAAGAATTGCTGCTGTTAAGCTCATAAATCCATTTACTGGATTTCCAAAAAAACCAAAAAAGCTATGGTACCTATCTACAGAAAACATCATTGATGCAAAACACACCACCCACAAAACTACAAGCGGTATATCAAGAGCTGTACGACGAATGTCAATCTTTCCCTCAAGCATTCCCTGTGTAATCAATGCTATTACACCCAAAAATGTCCAAAAATAAAAATAATATTGTTTTTCAAAACCAATACCCTGATATGTCAAATTGAGAAAAAATAAAGGTAAACCAAAAAAAAGTAAGAATATACATACTGCAGATATCTTATCCAAGATACTAATCATCGTTGTTGATGTTGTAAAATTTTCCTTTTTTTGTACTCGTTTTTGCTGTCCATTTTGCACACTCTGCACAACCCTTTGTTGATTAACTGGCTTTGATGTTACTCTCCCTACCTGAACATTACCTGACATTGATCGATTACTTGTCATGTTCTGTTGTCTATATACTGGTCGTTGTTGACTGCCTCGAGGTTGTTGTGTACCCATTTTTCTATGAAATTGATCCATGCTTTAAATAGTTATACACTTAAAAATTTTGCCCTAAATATTATATTATAGTATATCATAATATTTTTTATTTAAATACATTTTGAAAATACTTTACTTTTTGTCCAACATGCACTTCATTTTGAGACACAAATCCTGCCGGAACTTCTAATACGCGATTCACCTTATAAATTGAATGTGCAATTTCTCTCTTTCCGCCTCTATGATCAACATTTTCCGTGATGTGTACAATCTCATTATCAGAAATCCATATAATATCAATATCAAAAAGCATATCCTTCATCCAAAAATGACGTGTTTTCAAATCATCGAACACAAAAAGCATACCACACATCTCACATAACTCCTTCCTACCACTTAATCCTTTTGCCATTTCTGCATTTGTCCGCACAATTTCAACAGAAACATCTTTTTTTCCAATAGTGATATATTTTTCCGAGCTCCGCATTGAAAGAAAAAATCCCAAAATAAAAACAATCAAAAATCCGCCAATCAAAACATGTTTATATTTACACACATTTTGCAGTTTTTCTTTCATAAGAAAGTATTGTAAAAAATAAAATAATGCCAAAAGATAAAAAGATAAAAATGAGAAACTTATTTAACGACTGTGTCATAATAGCTGCAAATGCACAAAAAATTGTTACGCCATAATACAAAAATAACACTTTTGGCACACTCCAACCAATATCCAAAAGTCTATGATGTAAATGCTCTTTGTCTCCATGAAAAATCGACTGACCTCTTCTAAACCGATCAAAAATAACCCAAACTGCATCAATTAATGGTATTGCAAGAACAAGTAGCGTTGTACCGATCTTTGCACCCGCAACAATAGCCAAAACAGCAACAACATAACCCATAAAAAATGATCCACTCGTTCCAGCAAAAATATTTGCGCATGGAAAATTATAAAAAAGAAATCCAAGTACACTCCCTGCCAAAATAATTGCAATAATCGCAATTGGTGGTTGCATTACCTGTGGTTCAAGTGAAATGATAAACAACGTAATTGCTGCGATAAATATAACTCCGCCTGCCAATCCATCAATTCCATCACACCAATTAATCGCGTTCATGACAAATATCATCCATACCATCATAAAAAGAATGCTGAAAAATGGCATATTGTCCGTCACGAGCCATAATATACCTCCAAATGGATTTGTGATGTATGTAATCTGCACACCACAAATAAAAGTTATCAGAACGAGCATGACTTGAAAAAATAATTGTGATTGCCAATTCATTGGCCACAAATCATCAATAATTCCAAAAATTAATATAAGCACACTTCCAATAGTAATTGCCCATAATGCATCAGTAAAAACAAGTGCAGTATTCGTACATAATGAAACAATAAAAGCCGTGACTATCGCCAGGCCCCCAAATCGCGATATATTTTTCTTATGAATGTGCCTTTGACTATTCCTATGATCATACAATCTCATCTTTTTATACAACACAATACAACCAAAACAAACAATTACTGATATACAGACGCTATACAGGAACGGAAACACATAGAAAAATGCATTTTCTTGCATCATTTCTTTTGTTTAATAGTTTTTTCTGTTACCCAAAATTCTGTAAAATATTTTTTCAAAAGAATACGAGTTTGTGAATCAATTGCTGGTATTGCACCAAGTGTCGGTGCAATAATCGGAACTAAAAGCCACTGCAATACCATGTGTATATATCTCTTGCGCGAATATTCCTCTGGACGTTTTGGTAATAAAAATAACGACATAGAGATTGAAGCAATAAGCCCTGTCATAGCAAGTAACATAAGAAAACGCGTCACAAAAGGAAGGAAATGTGCAACGGTGCTTTGATTAAACCCTTCACCGCCAAAAATAAGTGGCAACCACCCTAGTATTGCCAAAATAAATGGTGCCGTTGCCCATGAATGATGCCCTTCAAGCATTTCAAATGCTGTTCTCAATTTATCCGTTATACCGATTTTCTTATTTGGCCAAATTGCACGCATAATCACTGGGAAATTCTCAATACCATACGCCCAACGTCGTTTCTGTTTATACTGATTTTTGATTGTCTCAATGTATGTATCAGCTAACACAGCATCCATCGAGATTGGTAAATAAATTGGTTTTACATAATAATCGCCATCAAAATAACTATATCCTTTCCAATAAATAATCGAATCCTCACTAATCATATTTACTGGCCAATAATCTACATCAATAAGAGTTTTAAATGGTTCAGAATGCGAAGAAAATGTTACCATTTCTCGTCGTGTGCTTTGAAACATGTGCCAAAACGATGAACTTGTCACAATCACACGCACAAATGCATTTGTGTCCCACAAGTTATTGTGATAGAGCGGAATTGGCTGATAAGCGCGTTTAAGTCGATCTGGCTCGATGATATACTCATATGTCAACGCTGCAAAATACTCTGGATGCACAACACTCTCACAATCAAAATTCGAAAAGATTACACGTTCATAATCAATATCACGATCATCAAGATATGCACGCAATTTCTTTGCTGCATACGTTGCATTGGATGCTTTGCATTTCATCTCTCCATCAACAACTTCATGCGCTGTTACAATAAAATCACGAAATACGCCATCATATTTTTCAGTAAGATATTTCACTTTTTTCAAGCGTTTTTCTTTATTTTCACGTTCTTCTGTTGCAAGAAGTATGATAATTTTATCGTTTGGATATCTGCTTTGTGCAATTGATGCCAATGCTGGATCGATGTTTTCTGGACCTTCTGTTGCAGTTGGAAGCATAACCACATGTAAAACATCTCGCCAATCCATAATCTTTTCTGAATCGATATTCTGCACAACACGCAAAAATGCACTATCCTCTTCAATCTTTTTTTTGAGTTGCTTCTTTTCAGTACGAGATGCTTTTTGTAATAACTTTTTTGCAGTAACAATGTTTTGTGCAATCTCCTGTGCATACTCTTCTGACTCTCCAATCTTCATACATCGATCAAACCAGTCAATTTGTTTACCTTGTTGTAATTTTTTATATGCTTTTACAGAATAATACGTGATAAAGATGGTTCGATGAATCCAATAAATATCAAAAGCAATAACAAATACTGCCATCCACATCGGCACGATAAATGAAAATACAACCATTCCAATCAATGTGAACCATGTCAAAATCGCAGGAATTACTTCAAGAAATCTCTGTACACGCCTCTCCTTTAAATCTGTTGTTTGTGGATTAGGAAATGTGAACATGATTCTAAAAATAGTTATTAAAAATAATGCTCAACGCTGCAATAAAAAGAGCCACATTTGCAAATAAACCACCAAGAAGAATTAAATAGCCAGCAACACGTTCTTTCGTGCTATACAAAACGTACCCAATTGCCAAATCAATGAGAGAGAAAACCATTCCCATCATTGGTAACAAATATGCATGCCACCACACTGTATGTAAACTTGTGCCAAAAAATACATTATACTGCAATCTCAAAGGAAAATCTGACGGATGCACATAAAATGCAAAGAGTACAAACACTCCAACATTGATAAAAAGTGTTGCAATTACAATCCAATGAACAATAGCATTATGCCAATATTCCACATCATTAAAAATATTCTGTTTTATACCATGATTATTCATCACCTATTTGTGGCTTTTCAAGATCTAACTTATCAATTCCGATATTCTCCCCTGTAATCTTTGTAATATCCTTATCAATCTTACCAAATTCTTTATACCCTATTTCGTAGTGATTGACAACCGTTCCAAGTGTTTTTCCAAGCTTGTGATATGATACTTCATATTTATCCAAATGTTTTGAAAGTTTCTCCACATTTTTGATAATATCCTGTGCACGTTCTTCGATTTCCATTGACTTGAGACCTTGTACAACTGTTTGAAGATATGCAAGAAATGATGTTGGCGAAACAATAATTACCTTATACTGCCCTACCGCTCTATGAATCAAGTTTTCTGTACCTACCGTATTTGTCAAAAGGTCATAATAAATACTTTCACTAGGAATAAACATAAATGCAAAATCTGTCGTTCCTTCTTCTGGTAAAATATATTTTGATGTTTCTTGAATGCGTAATTTAAGATCATTAATAAAAACTTTTTCCATTTGCGCCCGTTCTTCTGGATCATCAATATTTGCCAACCGGTTATAATTTTCCAAAGAAAACTTTGAATCAATTGGAATCACTTTTTCCTTTACAAATACTGCTGCATCTACAATGTTATTATTGGAAAATGCGTATTGCATCTGAAATGTTTCTGGTGGCAAAACATTTGATAATACTTGCTCTAAAATAACTTCACCAAACACGCCTCGCTGTTTTGGATTTTGCAAAATGTTTTGCAAATGTTGCAATTGTGCAGAAAAATCCACAATCCTCTGATTTGTTTTATCGAGATCACCAAGTCTCTTGTTCACATTATTAATCAATCGGTCAGAACGCAATGTGATTTCATTGATGATTTCACGTGTTTCACGAAATTGACTTTGTCCTGCACGATGCACATTTTCCAACTTTGTATCAACTGTTTCGCGCATACGCTCTCCTGACATTTCCAATCCCTCCAATCGCTTTGTAATCACATTCAATTTTTCATTCTCTCCTAATTTATCATTGCGACGCAAAAGTAAAATGATATTCACAGCAGCTAATACAATAATTGCTGTAAGTAATATATATACAATTTCCATTCTAATATATAGATAAAAAATTATTTTTGAAGATTGAAAATGAATTTTTGAAGCTTTGGCACCTTGTTGATTACAACATCATTTGGTGAACCTAAAAAATCTATAAGAAATCGATCCATCATATCCAATCGATAATTCAATTCCTCACTTGTCATCGCCATATATCGCACTTCCTTGCCAATTTCCGCTTCAATTACATCAATTGCCTTGAGTAATTTTGTACGACTCATATCATCACATACAACCAAAATATCTAAACGAGATTTGTCATAGTTCAAAAAGATCCCACTAATCATGACCAATTTTATACGACCAATCTCATTAATTCGTTTTAACCCCTTGCATTGTGGATGGGTATTTGCCTTTATAAACAAATTGCGTAATTCAATATAATATGGAAAAGCTTCATTAAGTATATAACATTTCTCCTTTTTTCGTGATGATTCAATGATAAAATCAATCTTACGAAGTGCGTTGATATCACCACGAATACGCCGTCCATCAATATTCATTTTCTTTTTCAAATCTTTCAAAGAAATCTCTTTTCTTGGATTGAGCACAAAAAAACGTAATAAGCGTGAACGAGATTTTGACCCAAATAAATGTTCTAAAATTTCCGCCATAAGCCCATGTCATCAAATAAATTATCCACCCCCTTCCTCATGCATATTCCAAGTGTACTACCAAACATCATAAAACTCAAGAATATAAAAACAGAACTTTGCAATAGAATGAAATAATCTGTATAATTGTGTTATAAGTCAATTTATGAATCATAAAAATAAAAACAATACAACAAATAACACGTTACTTAACACTGATGTGGCAAGTGTTTTTGTTGTGCAAAATTCACGTAAACGTCCATTTATCGAACAATTCGAGCATACAAGTATTAATTTTACCCAAAAAGCTCTCGGAACAATACTCGGTTTTTTTATCGTACGCGATGAATCTCCAAGTTCAGAAAATATCGTAAATTTCCTCGCATCAGAAGTAAAAAAACAATACTTTCTCCCAACAGAAAAACCCGTCGAAGAAAAATTTGAGTCAGCACTTCACCGTGTCAATCGTGCACTTGAGGAAATCGCCAATATTGGTAATGTGTCATGGATGGGCACTGTAGAAGGTGCAGTTTGTGTGGTCAATGAAAATTCCATTCATTTTAGTGTTGCAGGCGATGCTCACATCCTCCTTTTACGAAATGATACACTCATCGATATAAGCGAAGGTCTTGCATCGGAAGATGCTATAAATTATCCACTAAAAACATTTGTTGATATTTCCAGTGGTGATATCTGTGCGCATGACAAAATTATTATTACATCACACGAGCTTCTCGATCTCATCTCCTTTGAAGAATTACAAAAAAATGCAATCCGCATGGGAGAAAAGAGTTTTATACAATTTATCGAAACAGCTCTCACAAACGAATGTGCAATCGCTTCTGCACTAATTATCGATATTACAAATTCAGATACTCCTACCATTATCCCAGAAATTCCAGAAAAAAAAGAAGTTCCTGAAAACTTTTTTGGTGCAAATGCATTTAATTCTATAGAAGAAAAAGATGAACAGAAGCATAATATCACTATTGAAGAAGAAATTGATATCGATAAATTTACCGAAGAAACACCAAAAGAATACATAGATCCACGCACAGGACACATTCATATCCAAGGTGACGAAGAGCTACCAAAGAGTCCTACATTTTTTGAGGAACTTTTTGAGAAATATGTAGACATAAAAGAAAATTTCAAAGAATTCTCTCAAAAACAAATACGCTCTATTTCAAAGAAAATCTCTTCCATTAAGAAAAATAAAATAGAAACAGAAGACGTTCTTGACAAGATAGAAACAGAAAAAAATGCTTCTGAAGAGAATGTTCTAAAACAAAAAAATATTAGACAACAAGCAAAAAAACAAGAAATTGCTACACAAATCAAAAAACAAATTTATCACATTTATGATATATTGAAAAATCTCATAAAAAAAACTTATATCCATAGTGTAAATTTAATTACAACAGTCAAAGAAAAAGCAAAAAATAGAAAACCAGAGAAAGACATTGAAGAAGAAACAGAAAATGAAGAATTACGCTATTCATTTTCGTATTCTCAAGAACTTTCCTCTGAAAAAACGAAAAAAAGAAATTTCCTTCCACATATTAGCAAAATTAAAGATACCTGGAATTCCATGGAAAAAAATACCAAACTTTTTGCATTAGCTATAATTGCATGCATTATAATCATTCCATTTGTATTTGCACTATTTTCTAACAAAAAAAAGACTGATACCGCTGAAGTACACATGGAGGAAACAGAACTCACTGAACCAGTGCTACAACCAGAATCAAAAAAACAAGACATAAAAGAAATCCCATCAGATCCTATCACTCTTCATAAAACAAGTGAAGCGCTATATACATTTGTCCTTAAAGACACCCCAATCGGCATCGAAAAAAATGCTATTCACATCTTTGAAAATGATCAAGAATCATTTCCTGTACCAAATAACGCTGGGAAAATTGTCCATGCAGCAGCAATGGATGATCTGAATATGATTTTTTTCATCACGGACAAAAATAAACTTTATTCCTTTAGTCCTGTTGCAAAAAAATATTCCGAGCAACCAAACTTCCCAGAAATTGATTACACAAAAATAAACCTTCTAAGTACATTCATGACATATCTCTATATACTAGATGATAAAAAAATCATGCGTCATACACGTATCGAGGGTGGGTTTGACGAAGGAAAAAAATGGCTTAAAAAAGATATAAATCTCTCTGGCGCAACATCCTTTTCCATCAATGATGAAATTTTCATAACACATAACAATGACATCATAAAGCTTTCAGAAGGTAAAAAAAATCGCTATTCAAAAGATGATGCAATTAAAAATGTATCACTTAGTTATACAGCAGAAGAAATGAAGTACATTTGGATTATCGACAAAGATGCTAAAATGCTGTACAAAGTCAAAAAAAGTAAAGGTAATATTGTGGATCAATATGCACATAACATATTTGCATCAGCTACAAATTTTTCTGTAAGTGAAAAAAATAACGAAGCGTACATCACAACCACAAAAGAAATTTTCAAAATCTCACTAAAAAAATAAACAAAGACAGAAATTAGAAAAAGAAATATCACACCTATTTTTGTAATTTTTGAATAATAACTTATTATCCAAAATTATTTTTTATTTCTTTTTTCTTTTTCGCTTCACGTTTTTTCTGTTCATCTGAAATCTTTTGTAGACTATTTTGTACACGCTTTTTCTGTTGATTATCCATACGCTTATATTTTATATCTCCCCTCTTTTTAAGCGACCAACGAATAATTAAAAATAATACTGCAATTACCACACAAATAACTATTGGAAAAAGATATCCCATCATATAGTCATTACGTGACCGAACCACGCCTTCACCATCTACAAAATTTACCTGCACACGAAACAAGCTAAAAATCGAAGGAATTTTTTTCCCCATAATAGCAAATGTAAATTTTTTACCAGGAAATACAAAATGCTTATCATATTTATATGTTTCTTCTTTCTTTGTAAAAATGTTTCGTACAACCACTTCACCATATGGCACATAATGAATGTTGCCCATATTTTCAAATTCAGTTACATAATCAATATTTTTTACAACAAAAAACGGAATATCAAAAGAATTCACTCGACCACTCGCATACGTCTCCCCTTTCACGTTTACAAGAATATGTACTGCAATTTGTCCCTGAACTGTTATATCACCTCTATTGTCTAGATTGGAACGAAAATATACAACTCCATGATGACTGCCTACTGGCGCTGAATCCGGTGCTACAAAAACAAAAGTGATTTCTTCTGCTTGATTTGGTTCTAATGTAATATTTTCTTTTTCTGAAGAAATCCAATTTCTGAGACCAGTATTTTCATCAAATTCCTGTTTAAACTCTAACTCATTATCATCTTTGATTACATAATCCATTACTCCAATATTGATTTCCTGCACTTTTTCAGAAGAATTTGTCACTTTTATAACAAATTCCTGTGCCTCATCAATATTTGCATCAAAAGCAATGCTCGTTTGATCTACCGAAATGCCAATTTTCTCCGCAAAAACACCTTGCGGAATCAATATGACACAAAATAAAAATATACAAAAATTTATTTGCACGATTATTTTTTTTCTCATATATATTGAAAAAAACTAATTAATTCCTTCCATTTAATTACTTCTTACAATTTTTATTTCTTTAAAAATAATTTTCCTTTTAAAGATGTTGTTTTATTTTCTGAACTCACCTCTAAATTTATATTATACATACCATAATCTCATTGTTTTAGAAAGAATTTTTTCAATAAAAATTCATATTCTACCTGAATATAAAATTTCTAAATTCAAAATCATAATTATTTTTTAAAATCCATATACAACCACAAGAAATTTAACACTATGCTTTTTTAACTCTCAAAAAAGACCTTGCTCCAGCTATAATCATTTACACAAGAAACAATGTTTACAAAAAAGCACCATGCAACAAATAAATTTTTGCTACAATCCTATCAGGATTAATCTATTTGTATCATTCTCCCAGTTACAACTTCGATACGGCTGTATACGTTACAGTATTTGTATATGTACCAGTTTTTTGTGAAGGTGGTACATCAATTTGATAACCAATGGTTGTATCATCTCCACCACTTGTATATCCAACCTTTTCATGAAAAATTGTATCAACTCCAGGAATTCCAGCATAATTGAAATTTGGATTCGTGCCCCATTTTGCATCAACGCTCGTACCATCTGTAATAGTAAATCCAAGACCAGTATTAGTCCATGTCGTCGGAGAAGCAATTGTGCCAGCATATGCAGCAATTGTCGTTGAACTATCTCCTGTATGGAGCATGTCGTGATTTTGTGAGATAAGTAAATCATATCCACCAGGCGCATCAGTAGTCACTGTTACTATTGTAGAGCCAGTATTTGGTACACCTGGCACAACCGTACCAAGATCCTCAGTAGCTGAATCTAATACGAGACTCAGTGTAGTATTTAACATAAACCAAAAACCTGCTTGTGTTGAAAAATTCGCAGAAGAACCAACGCCAACAATTGGTTCACCAATCGTATCCATGAGCTGATATGTTCCATCATCAATTGGTTCACCTCCAGCAAATCCAACATTGTCAATTGTAATATTATATGTATTATCTGTCATTGCAAGCGCACACACAGGCACCAAAATAGCACCACAAAAGATACTCAATAAAATATTTCTTTTCATAATTTTTTTATTATTTTTTTTCTCCATAAACTCATTTGCGGTAATTATACCATAACAAAAAATAAATACCTATTAAATATCTTCATTTTTCATCTGGCACAGTATCTTCCATTGGAATAATGACAATTATACCAAAAATAATCATAATACATGAAGCAATAAAAACGATATGAAGATCACTAACAATCATCAAGAGTGCGCCGATAAAAAGTGAACTCAAAATATATGCTACTGCACGTGTTGTACGAAAGAAATTGATAATTGCAATATCATTTTCATTAATTTGCTTATAAAAATACGAATCTAGCATCGCCTCCACTAATGCAGCGCCAATACGAGAAACAAATAAAACCACTGTCCACAAAACAAAATCAGGTTCATTTAAAAAATACATGACAATAAGGGATCCTGCCATAATTATAAACCCAATAAAAAGCATTTCTTTTTCTCCGTATTTTTTATCTGCAAGTACACCAGCTGGATACTGAATGATACTAAATGGTATAAGCATAATCGAAAACATAATACCAATCTCAGACCATGACACATCAATTGATCGCAAATATAATGGCATATAAATCACCATTGTTGCATAAAAAAACCGTAACGCAAATGACGCACCATACACAAAGATGAGATTCTGATTTGTACGAAATTGATCAAAAACTTTTCTCGACGAGAGATTTTTCTTTACAACATGTCCACGAATATCATTTAGTGCAACAAAAACTGCAAGAAATATAAAAACATAAAGAATTGTTGTAATCGTAAATATTATATGAAATCCATATATGTCCAACAAAGATGTTGAAATTATTGGACCAATCAAAAACCCCAAATTTAAAACAGAGAGATATGCTCCACGCACACGCCCCGTCTTACTATCTTCTGAATATGCTTCCAATATAACATCAAAAACTACCCAAATAATCCCATAGAGCACATAATATATCATCAATAAAAAAGCGCCAAACCACGAAATCTCAAAAAATTGCAAAGCAAAAAGAACGCCAATCTGGACAACAAGTAAGATCATTAATGTTTTTGCACGACCAATTCGCTCGATGATTCGATTCAATTTAAAAAGAGAAACTAAAATAACAAAAAAAATACCAATGTAAAATCCACTCACATTATCTGATTCAATAACTTTTTGAAAATATGAAGAAATAACGTATGCCAGCAGTGCAACCGTAATACCAAAAGTAAATCCTAAAAAAGAGAGTAATTGAATTGCCCTATCACGTGCATATTCTGTGTACATACGTTTTGCCATTGTTTTTTTTATTTATTCCCAAATTATTTTAAAAATACTGAAAAAGAAAAATTTTCCATTAGCAAAAAGTTTTTATGAATTTATTTCATCATACCTTACTTCTTTATAGCTTCTTCAACAATACGCACATCCGTCATACTTCCCAATCGTGAAATTCTATTGGCGATGAATGCTGGAAACCCCGGAACAACACTCTCAATAGTAATCTTTTCAATTTTATCATTATACTCTTCCTCTATAATTTCAAGCAACTCATCATGTTTTTTCCCAATAATATCCTCTTTAAAAGATTTTAAATCAACTATAGTAACGATATCAGCTACACCACGAACCTTTATTTTCATTTGTTCATTATCAAAATCAATTTCTATCATATCAAAAGATAATGTTAATTCCATCTGTTCAACATCATACTGCTCCATCTCCTCATCCACACCAGACTGTATCACTGCCAAAATATCTCCTTGCGCAAAAACAATGGCCTTTACATGTGCTACAATCTCATACATAAATTCCTCTCCCATCGTTCCAGAAGTAACACTTGCTTCTGAACGTACAATTTCCTTTTTTATCGCCTTTTCAAGCAAAATTTCACTATTTGGACGCAATACTGCTTCTATTTGTTCTTGTATATATGTATTAACCTCGCTATTCATCTCCTTTTCTGCCCTATCAATATCTTCCTGTGTTACCACTGCTACACCATTACCTCCTGCACCACCTCCATTCATTGATTTTTCACTGACTCCATAAAATTTCCCTTTTTTGGGACTGCTGTCAAATCCTGGAATACTAAATCGTGATGGACCAATATTTCCTGCTACACCCTCTTCATCTGCAACAACAAGCGCCTCAACCTTTCCAGGTTCACCATTTTTCATGCCAGGAACCGTAGCATTTTTTACTAGACGAAACAACGTACCATCTTCTGCAAGAAATCGCGTCGTTGCAACTAATATTTGTGGTTTTTCATTATATTCATTATATATCATGATTGTACCTTGAGCTTTCTGCGCTTTTACATCTCCGCTTCCTGATGAAGCAAATGTTTTAGTAAATGTTACATCTCTTTCCACAAATCGTGCAGGAATCAATCGACGATCCTCATCATACACACTTTGATCTGTCCGCACTGTCATCTCCATATTTTCATCAATATGCATATCCTTTGGTGTCACACTAATAAGCGTTTTTGGTAAGACAAGCACGCAAAAAATAAGTATAACAAGCATAATGCCAGCGTAAACAAATCCTTTTATCACAAAGTGCACACTTCCTGAAACTTGCGACTCTTTTTTTCTTTTTTGCTTAATTTTATTAACTTTTCTACTCTTTTTTAGTGCACGCGATGATGGTACGTGATGTTGCACTGCTGAAACATGTTCAGCATGTTGTGTAAAACTATCTTTTTGTTGTGTAGGATGCATTGTCGTGCCAACCTGCCTTTGTTTTGGTTGGTATGACTGTTGTTGCATGCTCTGTGTATACATATCTTCCAAAGACTGTTCATATTGCGCCAAAGCACGATCTTCTTGAATGTCTTCTCTTGGTTGAGGAACGACCACATTCTCTTGCACATTTCTTTGTTCCATATTCTTATGCGATATTGACCTATTGATATCATTTCCCACATTTCCTGTTTGCATAGAACTTCCAACCAACACTTCTTTTTGTGATGAATTACCATATGTCATATTCTGACTATCATTGCGCATTTCTGCCTTAATCATTCGTGAATCTTGCATTTGTGGTCGTATATGATTCTGTGATTGTTGTTGTGATTGTTGTGTATACGAATAAATCTGTGACTGTGGTGATTGTCGTGTCTTTTGGTGCAATGGCTGTTGTTGCATTTGTTGCTGCATTCGTTTCTGTGGTCGTTGTTGCATTTTTTGTTGTGATCGTCGTTGTTGCATGTTCTGTGAATGTGGATATTGTGACTGGTGTAATCGCATTTGTTTTTGCGACTGTACAGTAACATTCTCTGACACTTCTTGTTTTACTGACTGATGCAATTCTTCTTCTGCAACATATGGTTGTGTTAATATGCCAGCTCTTTCTGCAAAAGCAGCTCCATCCACATCTTTCGTCATAATGGCAATATTCTTTTGCAACTTCTGTGCCTCTTGTGCAAGTAACTTCAAATTTACAACACTTTGCAAAAGTACTGCATGTTGTGGCACAACCAAAACAACATTACTCATACGCGCATGACGTAATTGTTCTATGACAGTTGTAATTTCCTCCTCAATATCAATATAGATCTTTTGTTGTTCCATGTTGTTGCCCATAATCTATCCACTTATTTTTGCACATCACGCATCGCACGTTGTAATACTTGTGATATTGTTTTTTCTTTTGTTGACATGTCAACCACGAGATTTGCTAATGCCATCGGAGTTACATCTTGTGGATTATCCAATTCCCCTGTTTGATCAACAATATTAATTACATCTTTTGGCTGCAAAAAGTTCACTTGTGGTGTTTTTGTAAAAGGTAATTTCTTTGCCCAATCCTGTGAAAGCAAAATATTTCCAATTTCCGGTAATGCACTCCCTCCTCCACACAAATAAATATTTGACGGTAAGAGATCTTTTTCCGCAAACTCCATCAACGACAACTCAATACCACCCAACCATACCTTACTATCTTGTGTTAATATGCGAGAAAACTGTTCTGAAACATTTTGTGGAAGCTTACCATAAGCGTATTTAATTTTCAATAGCTCTGCTTCATCAAATGGGATACGTAATGCTTGTGCCAATCGCTTTGTAAATGCACGTCCTCCTAATGCAAACATCTTTGTTCCCTCCAATCCTCCATTACGCACAACAGCTATATCAGTAGTGCCGCCACCAACATCCACAAAAATCCCACTAAAATCCAAAATATCCTCATACCCTACAGATGCTGAAACTGCATAAGGTTCTGCCGCTACACGAATCAGTTCGAGTCCTAACTCCTCAGCAATCATATCCACTGCACCAAGATGCATTTGTGGTGCATACGCATTAAATACACTAATAGACAAACTCTTACCTTGAAAATTTAAAGGGTTTGTCACACGATATCCATCAATACGCACATCAACGATTGCTGCATTGATCAATGTTACATCAACCGAACGACCAAGCTCCCACTCCACTTGTTCTTTTATACGCTCCAATGTTTTCCATTGTACACGCTGAATGATATCTTTAAATTCTGGCATTTCAATACGTGCATTTGGATTTGAACGCTCATAATGCACCGTTGTGGTCGTTCCTTTTACCAACTCACCAGCAACACCCATAACCGTATGCGTCACTCCTCCAATGTTAGCCGATCTCTGTGCAGCATCGATCGCCTTGCGACATGCGTTAATCACACCATTAATATCTGATATCGCACCACTTTGCATATTTCCACGATCCTGTTTTTGTCTCCCAATACCCACGACTACACCTCTTTTTTCACTAGAGTCAATTTTAAAAACCAAAGATTTTACCATTTCCGTTCCTATATCAAGCGCAAGGTAACAATCCTTTTCTTTTTGTAAATTTGTAAATCTATTAAATATGCTCATCTTTTTTTATTTTATCTTCCTCACATCAAATAAATGCAACTTGTCTTTCATTGTACCATAAGTTAATAAACCCTCTTGCGCACCGTAATAATCAACTACTGCATCACCGTTTGCGCTACCACATTGTATACATTTATCAATCGTATCTTCACGAAACAATGCACCTAAAAATCCACTTGCAAATGCATCTCCTGCCCCTGTTGCATCGTGCACTTTTTTTTCAATTGTGCTTACATGATAAATCCCTCTCTTATCACCGGCCCATGCACCACGACGTCCATCTGTAACAACAGCGATACTATCATCACTTTTCATATGTAATAAAAGTGTTTCAATAAGCATCTTTTCATCCGCAAAATCTGCTTCCTCTAAATCAAGATCAAAATACGAAATAATATCACAAGCCTCTGATTTATTTGTAAAAACCACATTTGCATGATGGATGAGATCAAGAACGATATTTTCATCCTGTGCAATATTATACGCACCTGGATTATATGCCAATTTAATTTTCCCTTGCATAATTGCATCATGTAATACATGCATATTATCTCCCACAGAATCACCATACAACGACCCAATAAAGCACCAGTCAACTTTTTTTAAATCCTTCTCCGTAAAAACAAGTTTTTCACCAACATCACGATTAACAAAAATCGTACGTTCTCCAGTACTCGCATCAATAAGGATTACAGAAATATCTGTTTTTGACTTTATAATTTTGCGAATTGCACTTATGTCTACTTCTTCTTTTTTGAGCACATCAACAATCCATTGCCCATCAGCATCATCACCGATATTCCCCAATGCGCGTGCATCGATACCAAGTCGTGAAAGACCTATTGAGACATTACAGGCACAACCGCCCAATGCCACAAATCGATCATCAACATGCACTTTACTCCCATAACCAAAGCAAAACTGCTTTTCTACATGTGAATTACTCACTGTTTCAATTACAGTTCCTGTATCCACAGGAAAGAAAATGTCTTTCCCCATACTTCCCACACATAACACCTTTATTTCTTTTTTTTTCATATCTTTACAATTGCTCAGAAATGGTAAGTAATCGATTGTACTTACACATCCTTTCCCCACGCGAAAGCGAACCCGTTTTAATGTATTCCGAACCTACACCAACAGAGAGGTCTGCGATAAAATCATCAATCGTTTCTCCACTTCTATGAGAAATCACTGTTTTCATGGAGTTGTCTTGTGCAAGTTTTATGCATGCAAGTGTTTCTGTTAAAGTGCCAATCTGATTTGGCTTAATTAGCACCGAATTACACGCTTTTTCATCGATTGCTTTTTGTAAACGTTGTGCATTGGTTACAATCAAATCATCACCAATGAGCATAATTTTCTCATTAAATTTCTCATACATCACACTCCAGCCATCCCAATCATATTCTGTTAAACCATCTTCAATACTCATGACATAGTGATTATTTACCCATTTATCATATTCATCCAATAACTCTAGAGTAGTCATTGCACGATTTTCAAGTGCAAATGCATAGTGGCCACATTTTTCATGATAAAAAGAATTTGCAGCAGCATCAATTGCAATGTTTACCTGTTCACCCATTGCATAACCTGCCTTTTCTGTTGCTAATTTAATCGCTTCAAGTGGTGCAAGATTGTTTTCTAATCGTGGCGCAAATCCACCCTCATCACCTACAGATGTACCAAGTTGATTTTCTCCAAAATATTTTTTCAATGCATGAAATATTTCTGACCCAGCACGATATTGCTCTTTAAATGATTCTACGCCATGCGGAACAATCTTATATTCTTGAATTGCCAAACCGCTATCTGCATGCATGCCACCATTAATAATATTAAACATTGGAATTGGCAATGACACCTTTTTGTTTCCATGTAATTCTGCAATGTGTTCATATAATGCTTTTTTCTTACTAATCGCACTAGCACGACAAGCTGCGAGTGATACAGATAAAATCGCATTTGCTCCCAATCGTTCTTTATTCTCCGTCCCATCAAGCTCAATCATTTTCTTATCTAATTCTTCTTGTGCTGCAGAATCCATCCCAATTACAGCATCCGCAATTTCACCAACTACATTTTCAACAGCTTTTAAAACACCTTTACCACCGTAACGATCTTTATCCCCATCACGCAACTCAAGTGCTTCAAATTCACCAGTTGACGCACCACTTGGCACCTGTGCCCATGCTTTTGTATCATCATCAAGCCATACTTCTGTTTCTACTGTTGGATTACCTCGAGAATCCAATATTTCACGTGCATATACTTTTTTTATTTTTGACATATTTGAAACATCTCCACTTTTTATGTAAACACAAAAAGCGAAAAATCTTACTGTTTATTTTATAATAATTATACCACAAAAACTAACACTTTATATCATTTGAACATGAAAGAACACTAATTCCTGGCATTTCCTCACCACCAAGATACGCAAGCATTGCACCTCCACCAGTAGAAACAAATGAAATTTTATCCATCAAACCGCTTTCTTCGACAAGTTGCGCACTTTCCCCACCACCGATTAAACTAAAACATTCTTCATTTTCTGCAATTGCAGAAATAAGTGCAATTGTACCTTTTTTATATTTTTCTTCTTCAATGAGTCCCATTGGACCATTCCACACAATTGTTTTTGCATGAGCAATCGCATCGCAAAAATTATCAATCGTTTTTGAACCAATATCAAGAAATTTATATTCAAAATCAATAGGAAACACTACCTTTTCATCAAATTTCATCTCTCTCTCCTGTGCTTCTACAGCAGTTTTTCCACCAACAAGTACTTTGTCATATTTTTTACTAAATTCAGAAATCATTGGAAGTTTTGTGTCAATTTTTGCACCGCCAATAATTGCTACAGCAGGATGTTCTGGGTTTTTTTTAACTTTGTGTAAATTTTCAATTTCTTTTTGCAGCCATAAACCTGCATATGATGGGATACACTTTGTAATTGCGTGTAATGATGCATGTTTACGATGTGACACACCAAAAGCATCATTTACATACACATCAAAAAGCATGCATAATTTTGCAGCAAATGACTGTATATCTTTCTTTTCCTCTTCATAAAAACGCACATTTTCCAAAAGCATAATTTTACCATCTGCATGACCTTCTATCTCCTTTTGCACACTCTCGCCAACACAATCTGATACAAAAACTACATCCCGCTCCAAAACACGTGATACATCATCAACAAGACATTGAAGAGAAAATTCCATTTTATTCTCAACCTCCTCTGGTCGACCAAAATGTGTCAAAAGTGCAATATGTGTTGCTCCATTTTGCAAAAGTAAATCAACTGTATCTTTTACAGCATGAATTTTATATAATGACTTTGCATCACCATTATCATCAACAGAAACATTAAAATCAGCACGAATAAGTACTTTTTTACCTCGCACGTCTGCATTTTGTATTTTATTTATTTGCATATTTTTATCTTTATTATTTTTACCCCATACCAATGATACCAATAATGAGACCAAGTATCACCATAACAGCAGTAAAAATCCATGCACGCATTGTCACTTTTGGTTCTGGCCAACCAAGTGCTTCAAAATGATGATGGATTGGTGCCGCTAAAAATATTTTTCTCTTTAAAAACTTTTTTGACACAATCTGAATAAATGCACTCCCTGATTCTAAGACATATACAAAAACGACAATAAACAATACAAAAACAGAATTTGTCAAAAGCGCTACCACACCAAGAGTTGCCCCTAAACTAATTGCTCCAGTATCTCCCATAAAAAACCGTGCTGGATATACATTAAACCAAAGAAATGCCAATAAAGCCCCAGAAATCGCAAGACAAAATGCTGCTAAATCCATTTTATTTTGTGCAAAAGCAATAATCGTAAATGCTGTAAATGCCATAGTCAAAATTCCTCCATTAAGACCATCGAGACCATCAGTTTCATTTGAAGAAAATGCCATAAACAAGATCACAAATATAAAAAGTGGAATATACCAAAGACCGATACTAAAATCTCCAACTGCTGGTACATGAATTACATCCCATCCTAACTTTGCGTAAAACCACCATGAACCAAGCGCTGCAATTGCAAAAAGCCACCAAAATCGTGCTGCAAATCGCATACCTCCGCCTTTATTGCTTCCCCATCCACGCACACTCATCACATCATCAAAAAGACCCAACACGCCCGTTGTAACTAAAGCAAAAAGTGGCAACCATGTTTGTTTACGAGAAAAAAAATCCAATCGCTCAATAAATACACTATCTAACACATCTGCAAAAAACGGAAATATATATTCGGACGAAAGAATTAAAATTAAAACACTCATCCACACAATCACACCGCCCATCGTTGGTGTACCAGCTTTTTGTGCATGCAAATTTGATACATGTTGCAATGAATCACCCTGAACACCGGTTTTTTTAATCTTAATTCCAATCTTATATTTATACAAAAAATGTGTCCACACGGGCGTAAACAAAAAAGCAACAACAAACGCGATCACGCCTGTTAACATGATTTTAAGCACATTTTCAATTTCTGGTGTTGCACAAATAGAATAAAGTATCATAAAATTATTATAACATAAATTATTACTTCCACTCATAATTATCAAATGCCCACGTAGTCATCTCCTCAACATCAGCAAACCGATTGTAATCATCTAAAACAATCGAAATCACTGTGTGTTCTTTTGTGTGATCTTCTGCTGCAAGAGCAAGACAATATCCTGCACGTGGTGTAAACCCCGTTTTTGCTCCTGCAAGATTATCCATTTTTTCAATCAAACGATTCGTATTTTTTAACTCATGTACCACCGTATTATCCACATCTGCAAATGTCATTTCTTTTGTTCGCATTATTTCCCATAATACATCATATTTTTCATGTTGGTGTAAATGTGCCATCACACGCGCAATATCATATGCACTGGAATAGCAACTTTCTTCATTTTCATCAAGCTCCAATCCTGATGGTCGGCAAAAATGTGTATTTCCTGCTCCAAGCTCTTTCATACGTGCATTCATCAGTTTTGCAAACGCTTCCTCAGATCCAGCCACATGCAAACCTAATACTGTTGCCGCATCATTTGCACTAAAAATCAGTGCTGATCTAAGAAGATCCCGCAATCGCACCCTTTCTCCCGGAAAAAATCGTGGACTATTGCAAATGACAGATGTTGGACATCCAACAGTTGTCCCTTCAATTGATATGATTTCACCTGGTATTGTCACAATTTCATCAATGTCCTGCATACGATCAATAACAATCATTGACGTAACAAGCTTTGTAATCGAAGCAATTGATCGTTTTTCTGTAGCATTTTTTTCCCATAAAATCGTCCCAGAATCTGCATCAAATACAATTGCAGAATGTGCACTTTCGATAAATAAATCTTGAAATCCTTCTTTTTTTACTGGCTGAAACACTGGACGTGTTATTATGTCATTTTTCTTTGAAAAAACTTCTTTAATTTGTTTTTCTTTTTTTTTACTATTTTCTCCTTCCTCAATTTGATGATCAATAATCAGCTTTTCAGGATTTTCATATGAATAATGCACATACATACTCATACCAACTAAAAATGCAAAAAACACAAAAATAGCAATCGGATATGTTGCTAAAACCGTACGCTGTTTTTTTGTCATTTTTTCACTCATGTTCTATCACTATCCTCTCTATCAATTAAATCCTTATTTTGTTCTAGATTATTTTGATCATTGTAGAGAATTGCATCAATACGCTTATCAGTAGATAATTCTTCAAATTCTGGCAATTCTTCAACAGAAGAAATTCCAAGAATACGCAAAAGCTCGATTGTAATCTGATAATATTGTAATCGCTTTGATGCATCCACACTGACACGTTCTATAAGCCCACGACGCAACAAGTTTCGCAAAGTAAATGAACAATTCACACCACGAACAGCTTCAATATCCATCTTTGAAATTGGTCCTCTGTACGCAATAATCGCCAAAACCTCCATTGCAACAGGTGTAAGTGCACCTTCTAATTCTTTTTTTGTCATATCTTCAATCACTGAAGCAACCGCAGAATCTGTCACCATTTGCACTTCATTATCACGAACTAAAATATTCAATCCCGAATCTTTTCGAGTATTATATATATCCCTTAGCTCAAAAATAATTTCACGTGCATCTTTTTCTTTTATATGTAAAAGCTCTGCCAAACGCTTAAAATGCATCTCCTTTCCATACATAAAAAGAATTGCCTCAGCCATTGCTATATGTGATACTTCTTTTTTTGTCATAAATATTTTCACATTAAAATATCTTATTATTTTTTCAAATTCACAAATTTACCTTTTTTCTTGTTTGAGTACAATATCATCGAAAATACTTTCCTGTCTCGCGATAATAATCTTTTGCTTCACCAACTCCAACAATGCTAAAAACGATACAACAACCTCAGATCGATTTTTTGCAGAAGATGTGATTTCAGAAAACGCCATTTCTGCCCGTTCTTGCACACTTTTTTGAATTGTCATAATCCGCCTTTCCAGAGAGATTACATCACTTACGATCTTTTCCTCAAGGGATTCGATGCGAGGAATTGTATGTAATGATGAAAGAAATGCTTTACGCAATTCTTCCTGTGAAATATTTTCAGGTGGACAAAAACATACATCCTGTCCCCAAATACCAAAATTACCATACATTGCCTCAGCAGTAGTAAAAAACTCACTAAACATTTCACTATGATCTTTAAAAACCTTGAGAGCAGCAAGTTGCAACTCCAATTCTTCTAAATCACCTTCTTCATCTTCTTCTAATTGAAGCAATGGAAGTAACGCATGTGATTTTACTAAAATCAATTTTGCAGCAACTGAAAGAAAATCTGTGAGATTATGCAGTGAAATATCTTTCTGTTTATTGATGTATTCGAGATATTCATCAGTGATGTTTGCCAATGATACACGTGTAATATCAACTTCTTCTTTTTCAATCAAATCTAAAAGAAGATCCAATGGACCCTCAAATTGTTCTGTTTTTACCTGATAAGCCATGAGCGCATTATAACACAAATTATTAAAAAGTGAATAACGTGCAGCATCGACAAAAACTCTTTGTTATGCTATATTTTTAGCATTTTTTCGTTATAAATCAATACGCTTAACACAAAAGGTTCTTTAGTAGTCTTTTAGAGAGAAACATTCAAAAAATAATCAAAAAACCAGTGTCACAAAAACTCACTCCTGTGACACTATTTTAGTTTTAAGCTTATCTAATCCTATACCTATTTTATATATTTTTTATTATTGAGTTCTTTTGGCAAAAAATCTTGTGCATCATTTTCTTCCTTTGAAGCGAGTGGTGTGTATTTATAATCTTTGCCATAATTCAGTTTTTTCATAAGCTTTGTCGATGCATTTCTCAAATGTAGCGGAACCGGCACATTACCCAACTCTTTCACATCACGCATCGCCTCACTATATCCTGCATAAATCGATATGCTCTTTTTGCTTTTTGCCATATACACTACAGCTTGTGCAAGATTTACTCCACACTCCGGCATGCCAATAAATCGACATGCATCATATGCTGCTATTGCTTGTGGTAAAGCAAAAGAATTTGCAAGACCAATATCTTCTGATGCAAATCGCACAACACGCCGTGCAATATAAAGCGGATCCTCTCCACCTTCTAACATACGTGCGAGATAATACAACGCCGCATCTGCATCACTACCACGCATAGACTTGTGAAGTGCAGATATAAGATTATAATGTTCCTCCCCACCCTTATCATAGAAAAGATTTGTTTTTTGAAATGCTTGTTCGATTTGTTTCTCAGTAATTATGCATTTCTCACTATTTTCCTTCTTTTCCAGATCTACAGCAATCTCCAACGCATTAAGCATAGTACGTGCGTCTCCATTTGACATTGCACAAAGATATTCTCGCACCTTTTTGTTGATATCTACCTTTTTTACACCCAGTTCTTCCTTAGATCGTTTCAATGCTTTTTCTAAAATTTTCTCAAGTGCCTCCACTGTCAAAGATTCCAATACAAAAACTCGTGAACGTGACAAAAGTGCGCTATTAACCTCAAAACTCGGATTTTCTGTCGTTGCGCCAATAAAAATAATCGTACCATCTTCTACACTTGGCAAAAAAGCATCTTGTTGTGATTTATTAAATCGATGCACCTCATCAATAAAAAGAATTGTTTGTGCGCCAAGTCGTGCATAACTCTCTGCCTCTTCGATTGCTTTTCGAATATCTTTCACTCCTGCATTAATTGCTGAAAGTTGTACAAAATTTGCAGATGTCTCTTTTGCAATAATACGTGCAAGCGTAGTCTTTCCTGTACCAGGTGGACCCCACAATATCAGTGACGGAACCTTATCTTCTTTAATCAAAGAATGCAAAATCTCGCCTTTTCCCAAAAGATGTTCTTGTCCAAATAAATCTTCAATTTTTTGCGGACGCATACGTTCCGCCAATGGTTTATTCACATTCATATAAACATCGTATTACAATCATTGCACCATATTTATTATACAATTTTATTATAAGAATGACCGTTGTTTATTTAAAAATAAATAATTTATTATTGTACCAAAAATTATTATAATTTCGCAACAACTCAATACTTACTACCACCTTCATTCTATTCATCAAAGTAATCTTGCCAATGATCGTTTTTGCCAATATAGTAAAGATAAGAAAAAACTATTTTATGAAACAAGAACTTATCACAATCGATGACATATTCAAAGCGTTTAAAACGCCGCCAAGTAGTGATGGACGCAAACTAATCATTAAAGCTTTTGAATTTGCAAACGAAGCACACAAAGATCAAACACGAGCAAGTGGTATGCCATATATCCACCACGCACTCGCCACAGCAAAAATTCTCGCAGCAATCGGAATGGATGCACGCACCGTAGCAGCAGGTCTCATGCATGATGTACCAGAAGATACCGCAGAAACACTTTCCACAATATCCCGCAAGTTTGGTCCAGATATTGCACAAATGATTGAAGGAATTACAAAACTTGGTCGCATTAAATTACGCGGAACCAAAGAAGAATACAAATTAGAAAACTGGCGTCGTATGTTTCTTGCTATGGGATCGGACATTCGCACCGTAATCATCAAACTTGCTGATCGTCTACATAATATGCAAACACTTGAACACCTCCGTCCAGACAAGAGAAAACGTATCGCAAATGAAACAATGGAAATTTATGTACCAATTGCTAACCGACTTGGCATTGGAGAGATTCGTGCTGAACTGACAGACCTCTGTTTTTTTCATCTTGATCCAGAAAATTATCACAAAACAAAAACAATCAGTGACACAAAAGTTAAAGAAAAAGAAATGTATGTGAACAAAGCAATCAAAGAAATCAAACAATCTCTTAAAGATGAAGGAATTCACACAATTGATGTACATGGTCGTGCAAAAAATGTGCATAGTGTGTACAAAAAAATGCAAAAGTATGATATGAATATTAATCGCATCTATGACCTCATTGCTGTACGTGTAATCGTCAGTGATATTGCAGCATGCTATGAGACACTTGGTATTGTACATAAAAAATACCGTCCAATGATTGGACGTATCAAAGATTACATTTCTCTTCCAAAACCAAATGGTTATCAATCTATCCATACAACAGTTTTTGGACCGGATGGACGCGTACTTGAAGTGCAAATTCGTACACAAAAAATGCATGATGAAGCAGAATTTGGAATCGCTGCTCATTGGCTCTACGAATCGCGCAAAAACAAAAGTTGGAAAAACTATTTCCTCCCACAAAAAAATGAAATAAGCAAAAAAGAAGTGGAATGGGTCAAACAATTACAAGAATGGCAAAAAGACCTCGGAAATAATCCAGAGGAATTTGTAGAAAGATTAAAAGTTGATTTCTTAAAAAATCACATCTTTGCATTCACGCCACACGGCGACATCATCGAACTGCCAGAAGGTGCAAGTATGGTAGATTTTGCTTATGCGATTCACACAGATATCGGCAACACCGCAACAGGTGCTCGCGTCGACGGTAAAATGAGCTCACTTGATTCAGTAGTGCGCAATGGTCAGATTATCGATATTCTCACAGACAAAAACCGCAAACTCCCAAATGCTACGTGGCTCGAATTTGTCAAAACATCAAATGCAAAAAGTTCCATCCGCCGTGCAATTAAACGTGCTCAAAAAACCAAAGAAGAATAAACGTGAATTTTATTATTTTTAAAGAAGTAAAAGAAGATCTATCTGAATTTTAAATGGTTTTTTGTTTCTTATAAAACTTCTCATAATGTGTTATTTATCACATAGAAAATACATATTTTCTCCAATAAATTTTGTTGTTACATTAGCATTCAAATACAAAAACCATCTCACAAAAGATGGTTTTTAAAATTCTCATCTCATTTTCTTATTGTATAATCACAGATTCGACCATTCTCACAAAATCATCTTCATCTATATTCACAGAATTCGATCTTCCTCCAAATGCAAAATTATATCCAGGCACTATCTTATTATTCAAATTACACACTGCATGAAAAACAGTGTTCTCAAACCATTTTTTTTCTGTTGTATAAACACAGTTACCTGATTTCGACATTTCATACCCTTCTTTCTTATACACATCTTCTAGATTTTTTTCATCAAACCCTTGAAAATCAATCAGTGTACCACCTCTTATTGGTGGATTTTCAAAATAATCTTCATACAATCCACCCATTTGCGAATCAACAACATCACTAAAACTGTAATAAACAGATTTTCCAGTATTATCAAATATTCCCATCTCAACTTTTCCCCATTCTTCTGGATATATAAAAGAAATTCCTAAAAACTCATTTTTATATACGACAAAACCATTCACTCCTTCTTCAACAACTCTTTCCTTACCATCTTCTACATCTACATCATTTTCTGACCCAGATATTTCTTCTTTCATTTTATCATCATGAAAACCATCTTCAAAAACAAGTAAATTATCTACACTTTTTTCTTGTACACCTTTACTAACATTGGTGTTTTTTATTGTTACAAATTCACTTTTAATATCATTGATTGTTTTTGTATTATATAAAATTGCATCTATAACCATCGACATTAATATAATACTCATCGTAATAAAAATACCATTTTTCATTTTTTTTGTTTTACTTTCTATATCTTAAATATAGCACACATACATTACTATCCAAAAACTACAATGCATAACAACTACAGTGTTTCAAATCGTATATTAACATTTGTTTTTCCCGTCGGTAAAGCAACCGCTTGCACAACAATCGCACCTTTTTCACTTCCATCAAAAACAAGATTAACTGTTGTGCCATCTAATTTTAAAAAAAATTATATTAATTTTAATCGAGATAAAATATTTTTTAGCTCCTCATCAGAAAAATATGATATCGTGATGTTTCCTCCTTTACCGCCCTCACTCACACGCACTTTTGTGCCAAAATATCGTGCTAATTGATCTTCTAATCTTCGTGCATGTGGTGTTTTTTCCATGCTTCGTGATCGATGAGTTGTTCCATTAGCAGTATGTGCCTTATTTTCTGCCTGACGTACTGTAAGATTATTTTGCACAATCATGTTATAAAGACCCAGTCGTTTCTGCGGATTAGTTAAGCTAAGTATTACTTTTGCGTGTCCTTCTGTAATCGTCCCAGTGATAAGACCTTTTTGTATCTCTATTGGCAATGTAGAGAGTCGCATACGATTTGCCACAACAGATCGACTCTTTCCACATCGTACTGCGATCTCCTCTTGCGGAAGATTAAATTCTTCTGAAAGTCTATGATATGATTTTGCCTCCTCGATTAAGTTAAGATCATGGCGTTGAATGTTTTCTATAAGTGCAAGTTCTAACTTTTGCTGATCATCTATATCCTCTTTTTTTACAACCACCGGAACTGATGTGAGACCTGCTTTCCTCGAAGCACGCAGTCGCCTTTCTCCAGAAATTAATTCAAAATGATCACCTTTATCCACAGCAACAAGAGGTTGCAAGATGCCATGCGCACGAATTGATGCTGCAAGCTCATCAAGTTTATCCTCATCAAAACTCAATCGCGGTTGCTGTGCATTGGCACGCATTTGTCCAACAGGTATATCTTTTATGTAATCCTTATCTTCAGAGAAGTCCGTTTTCGGTGTGGATATCGCTTTTTTCTCTTCTGCAACAATATGTTTTTTAGCTACTTCTTTTTTTACAGATTTTTCATCATCTCTATGTTTAGTAGCAAATCGCGATTTTTGTAGCGTAGTCTGTGATTTGTCTTTTTGTGGAATAAGTGAAGACAGTCCCCTGCCAAGTCCATGTTTTTGTACCATAATATTATTTTTAGAGATTACTGCTCTAGTGCAATAATCTCTTTTGCTAGAGATTTATACGCCTTTGCACCCTTATTTAAATTATCAAACATTGAAATTGATTGACCAAAACTTGGTGCCTCAGCCAAACGCACACTACGAGGAATTACACTCTCAAACACTTTTCCTGGAAAATGTTGTCGCATTTCTCGCACCACCTGTCGTGCCAAACGATTTCTTCGATCATATAACGTAATTACTGCACCCATAATACCCAAATTTGGCTGAAGATTATTTTGTACGAGATCAATCGTCTCTAACAACTGTCCGAGACCCTCAAGTGCATAATATTCTGCTTGCACAGGAATAATCAATTCATCTGATGCAACAAGACCATTGAGTGCCAATATACCAAGACTCGGTGGTGAATCAATAATAATATAATCATAATCCGTACGCACTTGTCGAAGTGCATCATAAAGACGAAATTCTCTATTTTCCACATCCACAAGTTCAATATTTGCTCCTGCAAGATCTGCGGTTGCTGGCACAACATGAAATCCATCAACAGCTGTACCTACAATTGCATTCCGCACTTCACCACCATCTACCATTGTTGAATATAAACTATTTTCTACTTGCCGTGGATCAATACCAAGTCCAGATGATGCATTACCTTGCGGATCCAAATCAACAAGTAATACAAACTTTCCCATATCAGCAAGATAACTTGCTGTGTTCACTGAACTTGTTGTCTTCCCTACTCCTCCTTTTTGATTAATAAATGAGATGATTTTTGCCATTTTTATAATTTTAGTGATTTTCCCTTCACTCAGTCGGTAAATCTTGATTATATATAATAATTATACTATAATATCTCAAGTGCTTCAAAGTGATCAAACGTATAAATTTGTGAAAAACACATCAAAAGCGAGATTATCAAAGAAAAAATAATATGTAGATACTGCCCGGATGGCGGAATTGGTAGACGCGTTGGACTCAAAATCCAATGTTCGCAAGAACGTGAGAGTTCAAGTCTCTCTCCGGGCACATTACAAACAACTGTATACTAAAAAAGAACAGAAAGTATTCCTGTTCTTTTTTGTTTTATGTTTATTGATAGTATCCACTTGCATCAGTTGTTGCTGTGTATGTGACTGATCCTGTGTAGTCTCCTGAGGCTTGTGATGCTGGGACATCTATTTTATA
>PDWI01003608.1_pt1 | contig 39590 bp, 41 predicted proteins | sample 1430891 | NCBI WGS metagenome assembly PDWI01 (sample SAMN01162508, study PRJNA174530) | Oral metagenome, whole genome shotgun sequencing project. | biome: Marine environment; feature: Marine mammal; material: Swab sample of the gingival sulcus; isolation source: swab sample of gingival sulcus... | reverse complement strand
ACTTGTCACCAGCAAACTTTTGACGGTATGCCAGGATGATATTGCGTGGGATCAATTCTTGAAATCACCTGGCATTGAAAAACGGGTGCATATAAAAATATTTTGATCTTGTGCCTTAGGAAGTTTTTTTATAAAAAATAGTTATTTTTTTTGCATAAAAGTATCACTTTTTTTCTATGTAAAAAATTATCCAAAAATCATACAAATTGTACATATGTAACTGTCTTAGCTTTCTATAACAAATGGTATACTTCTTGCAATTACAAATTAATGAGCTGAACCGGCTATTAAATCCTAAATGAAAATGATAATGATAGCTAAATAGAAATTTTTACGTTTTAGGGCGTTACCGAAAAAAATAGATCTATACATTTTCAAACCCTTAAAACCATTACCATTCGGGCCTTTCCGTAAGTTAGCGATATGGACGCTCAGATATGGCGGAAAAGCTCATACAACATCAAAGGAGAATGACATGAAGAAAGTTTTATCGTGGGGTACCTTATTTTTACTGCTGATGTCAGGCATGGCCCATGCAACCCTGACAACCATCGGTACGGCAGCTTACAACGGCACCGATTACAACCTGATCTGGGATGATGACAACAACGGAAATTCAGTGGTTTGGCTGGACTATACAAATAAAAAAGCAGAATGGGCAGATCAGCGTGCCTGGGCAGCCGGCCTTGACTCCGCATTGACAATTACCCTGAACGCTGGATACTCCGTTAGCTGGAACGGATCCTGGCGTCTGCCGAACAGCGTCGATGGTCCGGCTTTAGGTGGGCATGAGGGTGATCCTGATGGTGATGGGATTTACACGTATACGACCGGCTACAATCTGGCCAACTCCGAGATGGGCCACCTCTTTTACGTGGAGCTGGGCAACCTGGGTGCTTTCAATACCTCCGGGGATACCCAACTCGGATTCGGTCTGAAAAACACCGGCGATTTTAAGAATATCTCTGGAGTTCTGGGGTCCTGGTACTGGTCCGGTACGGAGCTTTCAGAAGACACGACACAAGCTTTTCTGTTCATGATGGACGATGGTGGGCAGGGCCTCAACTACAAAACCGAGCCCAACTCTTACGGCATGGATCCTAACCTTTATGGCCTTGCGCTGCGAAGCGGACAAGTTTCTATGGTTCCAGTGCCTGGAACCTTATTGCTGCTCGGTTCGGGTTTTGCGGGTCTTGCAGCGCTCTGCCGTCGGAAAAAATAGAACCGCTGCTGATTATTTAATCATGGGTAGATCCAGGGCCTACCCTGTTAAAATTCTTTCAACATTTGTTAAGGCCCATGATCAGAATTAAAGCTCCCAAAGCTGCGCCGGATTTTAAGTCGCCATCAAGGCACGCCAATGGACGCATATATCAAATATGCGTCCATTTTTGTTCAACTAAACAGTCCTGCCAAGGGCCGGGATCTCCATGGATCTTCCACCTGTATTTTTTACCTTTGTAACTAGCTGAGATATCCAGACGCAGATGAATGGTTTCGTCTGCATCTTTCCAGAATTCATGCACCCCGGTAATCTCTCACGCCGCTCCAGATCCATCATAAGGCCCATGATCAAAAAAACTCCCAGCTGCTTGTCTTTTAAGCCGCCCTCGGCGTTACGCCAACGGACACATATATCGAATATGCGTCCATTGACGTGCCTTGATGGTGACTTAAAACCCGGCGCAGCTTTGGAAGCTTTAATTCTGATCATGGGCCTTAAAATCCTGCACAACATGCTTTGGGCAACTCATTTTTCCTTTTTCAGACTCTGTTTTTTCAGTCACTTATATGATATGTTTTTTTGCTTTATCAGGATGCTAATGATAAAAGATACGGCAGAGAATGTGGTTATTGCTAAAGGAGAATTCCCCCATATGGGACGTATAAATGAGTTTGAACTGCCGCTTCAGAAAATCAGCGACTGTCCCTTAATCTACAGGGCGCAGATCCCTTCGGAATGTACTTTTTTTCAGGATATCCGGCGCTACCAGAGTATCGGCCCCCAGCTGGAAATCCGGATTATTCCGGTGAATGGGATGATTGAGGTTGATCCGGACATGGTGCCCGTATCCTTTAATAAGCTCAGTGCCGGTGAACGCAAAGCCCTGGTGGATTATCTGACGGTCCGGGTTGTCAGGGGCGATAATATCGGGTCTGCCTGGGCCTTTTTCCGCTCCCCGGATAAAAAGAAAAGCCTTGTGGCTTACGGGGGCAACGTGGTGCATGATAACACTTATGTGGGAAAGGAGCGTGTCTCAGCCTTACTTTCGATCCTTAAAAAGCAAAAAGGCATCAGCAAAATGAAACGGCGCTGGTTCCCCTGGATTGCGGCTGTCCTGGTTATCTCCCTGGCCATTCTGGCTGGATTCAAATATGGCAACCTGTTAAAAAATATGCCCTTGATCACCCGAATCGGCCAGGATTCAGGCCCTGAAATGCGGTTTTACCGATCCGTATTTCCCCAGTTGCATGCCTGGTTAAATGACGGCGCGCCAGAGCAGAAAGATGTGGCGAAAAAGCTTTTAAAAACCGAATATATCGCCTCCATGCTCCAGGCCATGACCCTGCCCGATTACCGTCAAAGCGGTGACCACGACATGGACCGGGGTAACAGACTGATCCTGTTTGTATATTTCAACTATAACAGCCGGGTTGAAGAATTGATCCGCTCCCACAGGATGATTCTGACAGGCACGGAATTCATGCGCCTGGCAAAAATTTATTCAACCACGCACTCCGGGTACGCCGCCAATATTTTTTATTTCAAGGTCGGGGACTTAAACATCAGGCATACCGAGATCTCTAAATACATGAAACAGAACATGATCTCCTACCAGGATTTTAAAAAAATCCGGGATGAAAATGCCTTTTCAGAACTGATGGCCAGTGACCGCATCAGTTACAGGATGAAGGGGTTTCTGGAAAATGTATACACCTTTACCCCCCTTCGTATTGATACACAGGTTGACGGTAAATCCTGGTTCCTGCTCACCCGGGAGAACAGTTCCGGCAATCTTGATTTTGCAGCCTTTTTTCACCAGGGCAGTGCCACCCTGTTGCCCAAACGCATTGGACACCTGGTGCTGGCAGGGAAGGGGCTGCCTTCGGACATGGCCTGGTATGCGCTGGATGACAACCAGGCAGGGGCATTGAAATTGTCGGACAATGCCCAGACCTATTTCAGCACGGAGACCGGTCAGACCAACCAGCTTGGTATCATTCAGAATCGAATCAAGACCTTAAACCTTGCCAGCGTGTCCCAGGACCAGTTTAACATCAGTGTTCACCGGGAACTGCTCATGGGGGATGCAAAGGGGAAATACGGCATCCAGACCAATGACCCCATCACAAGCCTGGTTTTGTCCAACCTGATTACCAAATCATCCTTTGAAAGAGACGCCGATGTCACCTTAAAGCGGGATCCCATCCAGTTCAACACAACATTGATCCAGCTGTCCAAGGATGACAGTTTCTCGGTTCAGACCGTGACCATCACGCCCGGCACCACCAATATCCTTCGCTTGTTTGAGCCGCTGGACAGCTTTAAAGCAACCTTCAGGGACGGCTCTTCCACCACCTTTGAAAAGGCCAGTGTCAACCTGTTCAATCCGTTTACGTTTATGGTATCCAGGGATAGCATCATTTTATGTTTCCGCCATGACATCACAGACATGACCATTGAGGCCAACAACACCACACTTAAAATTGTAAAGGCCAAGGACGGAAATTATCAGATTGTAAAGATCCCATAAGTTTTTACGACATCAGCATCAAGGAGTTTTATTTAACCCTATGTTTGACAATACAGACCGGCTTTTAAAAATTCAGAAGGGCATCCAGGAGGTTGTTCAGCAGCTTGCTGGCATGCCCGACCAGCAGGCATACCGGGTGGGCAAGGTCATTGAACGCTGCCGGCAAACCCTGAAAACGGCCCCGGATACGGATCTGCCCGTATATATCCACATCACCGGCACAGATAAATCGTTTAAAACCAGCTATCTTCTGGACCTGTTTGACAACGACTTGCTTCGCAGACTGTTTGCGGTCAAGCAGCGCAACACATCGGAGAACACGGCGGTTCCCTGCCTTGTGGAACCGGTATCCTGGACTGATGAAGTGGTGGTCAGCCAGATCAGCATCTCCACGGGCAATGTGATCCGGGACAAGTTGACCCAGGAGCAGTTTAACCGGCTCTATGATCTGTCCTCGGGGGCAGCGCCGGAGGATTATCTCATCCGGGTGGCCGTGCCCGAAGACCAGACCCCCATGACATTGCCGGCCATTGAATATCCGGGCATTAAAGAGGGGGCTGACGCCGTTGAATTTCAGAAAGAGCGCCATGAGAGGTTCCAGGCAAATATGCTGGACTGTCTGGAACGCTATCCCGGTATTCTTGTGGCCTGTTTCCAGCACAAAATAGCCATTCCCCCGGGCCACCCGCTGGATGCCATTCTCAAAAAATACCGTACAGTGCTGGAAACCACCCACACATATCAGAAACTGCCGCTGATTCTGTCCCTGCAGGGGGACAGTGCCGTGGCAAGCTATTGCGGCAACACCAATGTGGAGCAGGATCTTGAAAGTGATTTCAAAAGTTACCAGGCTTTTGACACGGTTGTGCAGCTGATCAACCCGTGCAACAGCCAATATCCGGTGAATTTTATCTCCCCCGGTCCCCATGTGGATACCTGGATCCGCAATTTATCCCGGTATAAAAATTTGCGTGAAATTAAGGATCAGATCAAACAGGACGGCGGTATTGCCTGGTCCAGACAGATGCTTGGGCAGATCTGCACCACCTCCAATATCAGAGACGCCCTTGACAATATGTTTCTGATGCCCTGGATCAGGCAGGCTGAAAAGGTGCACACCCAGGCCTTAGACCTGCTCTGTGAAATTGAAAACTATGATGAGGTGGCCGAAGTCAAGGAGCGCATGCGCAAAGCCATTCTCAACGATACCTACCAAAGCCTGCGGCACTTTTTTGACCGGGAGATTGAATACAACGAAGAGGGCATGATTCTCGATCATGACGCGTTCTGGAGTACCGTATTCACCCAGTACCTGGACCAGTTTCTGGCCGATACCACTAAAAGCCAGGCCATAGCCGATATTTTGTGGAACAACATGCGCCAGCGTCTGGACCCGGAAAACAAAGGGTTTTTAAGTGCCGCGGAAAAGGATTTGCCCCACATTATCATGAACATGGCGGAATTTTACGTTCCCAATATGCTGGTGCGCGGGGATTTTACCCTTGTTCAAAGACATATTAAAGAGGATGCCCAACATGTGGTTTAACCTGTTCAAACGCAAAAAAAAGGAAGTGGATCAGTTCCAGCTGGAGCTGGAGGATGACGGCAAACTATACTATGAAACCATTGCCGGCCGCACGCCACGGGACATCCAAAACCACGAAGAATATATTCTATTCATTGATTTTGGATCCTACCGGACCAGTGTCTTGTGCTGGCCCTGCAGTTTTGGCCGGGATAAGATCACCGACTCCTGGCAGTATGTGGTCCATGGCGACTCCGATGCCCAGGGCGGATTCCCTTCGGCCTTTATCAATCCGCCGTCGGGGGATGAGCGGGATTTTGCCTTTGTGCCTGATATGGGTGAATCCCATGTCAGCTCAAGCCAGATTGTGAAAAGCGCCAAATATGAATTTGCCTCCAAATTTGCGGCCTACAGGGGAGATGTCCCCCAGTTCAAACTTTATATTAAAAAGATTCTTGAACACAGTTTCACGTTCATCACTGAACCCAATAAGGATCGTCCATGGAACGGTCCTGCCATTCCGGTGATCACAGAGATCCGGGTGACAGTACCGGATCTGTTCATTGAAAACTTAAGAAACGGATACAGGGAAAATATCTATTCGGTGTGCATGAACCTGGCCCTGGACCGGAAATGGAAATGGTTGTTTCCCAGTGACCTGCGGCATTTGCGTAAAACCTTTGTGAACATTTCTGCAGATGAAAGCGGGGCGTGCGAGCTTTATTTTTTGAATTTGATCAAGCTGTTACCCTTCTGGGATCTGTCCGGTCAGAAAGACCGGCTGCCGGATTTAAGGGATGTGGATTTTATCTTTTCCCAGGCTGCCCAGCGTGATCCCAATGCTGAAAATCTTCAATTTGTGGTATGCCACATCGACATCGGCGGGCTGACCACGGATGTCAGTGTGCTGCTGGCCAATACCTACCAGGATCCGGCACTTGGCATCACCACGGCCCTGAACCGTAAGGAATCCTTTTCCGAAAGAAAGGCCGGGGAGTATTTTGCTGACACCTTTGCCCAGAACCGGTCTTCTGAGGAAACCGGTCCCTGGTGGGATAATGACCGGTTCATTGAAAGGGATTTTTCACGGTTTCTGGAGCTGTTATGCGGCAAACAGGCAGGTTTACTCAATAAATGGCGAAAGGATAAAGATCTGTCCGGCATCTATTTTCTGATTTCAGGCCGCCCCACCAAGTCTGAAAAGATTCGGAACGCCATTAAAAAGCACGTCCTCAAGGAGTTCAACAAAGATGAACTGCTGCTGCTGCCCGAGCACTGCCTGTTCATGGCCGAGTACCGGCATGTGGGCAAAAACCAGGAAGGGGAGCGCTATGCCAAGAAAATTTCCCATTTTGAGAAACTGATCACCCTTTTAGGTAATGTGTACACCCTTTATGATGGGTATGAAATCTGTGTGGAGGACCACAAATATTATATCTCCATGGATACAGATACCAGGACCACTGCCCAGATGGAGGTGCTTCCCGGGCGGATCTATAATATGGAAGAGTTTGAAAATTACAAGAAATCGGCAGAGCACAACAATGTCAATCACCTGGCCTTTACCCGATTCCCGGCAGGGGAAAACAGCACCCGGTTTCTGACGGTAAAAACCATTGCCCGGCAGACCGCCTTTCCTGTAATCCGGGTGGCCCAGAGCGGGGACAGCCAGGCATGGATTATGCCGTCCCTTATGATCACCAATCTGGAGCAGAATGACCAGGCGTTTGATCTGTCATGGGGGGCCCTGTCCCTTGAATAGTGTCCAGCCGGAAACCGCCTTTTTGTCCATTTTTTTCGGTGGGTGAAAATTCTTATTTGTGAACAAACACTATAACAACACACTCAATTTTGAGGAGGAAACATAATAATGGAATTGATCAGCGCAACCATAGAAAATCCTGAAGAACTCAACTTTATCCTGGGGCATTCCCATTTCATCAAAACCGTTGAAGATATTCATGAGGCCATTGTCTGCACCGTGCCCAACGCCAAATTCGGTGTGGCGTTCTGCGAGGCCTCCGGCGAATGTCTCATCCGTCACTCCGGCACGGACGAACAGATGGTGGAACTTGCAACAAAGAACGCCCAGGCCCTGTCAGCCGGGCATACCTTTATCATTTTCATGAAAGAGATGTTTCCCATCAACATTGTGAACACCATCCAGGCCGTTCCCGAGGTGGTGCGCATCCACTGCGCCACAGCCAACCCCACCCAGGTGATCATGGCCCAGACCGACCAGGGCAGAGGCATCTTGGGTGTGGTGGACGGTTTCTCTTCCAAAGGCGTTGAAACACAGGACGACATAAAAAAACGCAAAGATTTTTTGAGGATGGTCGGTTATAAGTTGTAATTTGATCATAGGCCTTATGTGTAAATACGGCAGGCAGAATTTGTCTATTGCCATATTGGCTCATTCTGCCTACGTCACTGTTCTGTGGTATAGAGGAAACAAAGATGAAAAAACTGCAAATCACATAGGGTCTATGTTCTTCAATTTGTGAAAGGATAGGAGATTACAATGAAGGCAGAATTCACAGCAATCATAGAAGCCGCGCCCGAGGGCGGCTTTTGGGCCATTTGTCCAGAGGTGCCTGGGGCCAACGGACAGGGTGAAACAATAGAGAGGAGACCAAGGGGAGTTTGCGTCAGGCGATTGAGTTGATCATAGAGGATCGTAAGGCTGACATTCTCCGAGGACTGCCCAGGGACGCTATCCAAGACACGGTGCTGATTGGATGAAACGACCAGACTTGGAGCGACGCTTGAGGGTCGCGGGGTGTTATCTGAAACGGGAAGGTGCGTCCCATTCACTTTGGATTAATCCGAAGAATGGTGCGATGGAAGATATCCCCAGGCACACCGAAATCAAAGAACCATTGGCAAAGAAGATTTTGAAAAATCTCAATGCAGAGGTTAAGTGACCGAATCAGGTAAATGCAGTCAAGGAATGTCATCAATTATCAAACAGGCTCTAATCGGGATAGGACTCCCCATCACTATTTTTCATCGTATCATCTGCTTCAGGCTCGTCATCAGATTCCTGGATTTCCTCTTCCGGCTCATCATCATTTTCACCCTCTACCACAGATGTTTTGCCAAAAACGCGTGCCCCAAGAATTCCGATTTCATACAACAGAATCAGCGGCATCGCCATCATGACCTGGGTGACCACATCTGGTGGGGTAATGATGGCTGCACCCACAAAAAACAGAAGCAGGGCATATTTCCTGTTTTTCTTTAAAAAGGCGGGGGTGACCAGTCCCATGCGGGATAAGAAGGTCAAAATAAGGGGCAGTTCAAAAACAGATCCAAAGGCCAGAAGCATTTTGGATGCAAAGGAGAGATACTCCTTCATGGAGGGCATTGCCTGTATGGTTTCCGAGGTAAAGCCCAGAAAAAATTGGAATCCGTATGGAAACACAATGAAATAGCCGAATGATGCACCGGCAATAAAAAAAATAAGGGATAGAATGATAATGGGCAGCAGATATTTTTTTTCTTCCCTGTACAATCCCGGCGAGACAAACATCCAGAATTCATAAAACAATACCGGGGTGGCAAGGATAATCCCTGCCAGCAGCGCCACCTTAAGATAGGTGAAAAAAGCTTCGGGCAATCCTGTAAAGATCAGTTTTGCATGACCGCTTTTTGCCATGGCGGTTACCAGGGGGGCCGTTAAGATCTCAAACAATTGTTCTTTGAAAAAATAGGCCGTAACAAAGCCTATACCTACGGCAATAAAGGCCCGGATCAGACGGTCCCGCAATTCGCCCAGATGCTCGGTAAAAGGACTTTTTTCTTCCTGGTCGCTCATGTCAGATACCTGATAGCCATTATTCTTCAGACGTGGATGTTTCCGGTTGGGTCGGTGACGCCGGACTTTCCTGTACGGGCTCTGGGGGTGTTTTTGCTTTTAAATCATCCGTGTTGTTTGCAGTCTTTTGTTGATCGGATGCCTGCGATACTTTGGTCTCTTCCGTGGCAATATCCTTGATCGTATCTTTAAGCTTTTTTTTAGCAGGCGCCGGCTTGACCTCTTTGACTGTGGTCTCTATATCAATGGAATTTTTCAGATCCTGAGCGGATCGTTTGAATTCCCCTATGGCTCTGCCAAGGAGTTTTGCCACTTCCGGCAGTTTTTGCGGGCCTATGACGATAAGGGCAATGGCCAGAATCAGCAAAATTTCCTGCATTCCCAGACCAAACATATAGTGGTGTTACTCCTTGTTTTTTAAACGAACAGATATATTAAATATGCGCCCATTGCATGCCTTGATAGCAACCTAAATCTGTCCAATTTACAGATTACCGAACGTATGGGGGCCGGAATGTAAATCTCAGACCCCTTGGGAAGTATTCTTTGGGAGGACCTGCTCCGCTTTCGGGCCGCTGGGGGTAGACAGCGACATCCCCAAAGTATTATATATCCGGCCAAAGGACGCTTACATCCGGTAGGTTACATTGAACATGGTTGGGTGTCAACCGGGGCATGCTTTTTGGGGTGCCGCTGCTTTGGTGGTCCCCAAGACCCATGATCAAAATAAAATCGCCCATCTACTTGTCTTTTAATCCGCCCTCGGTGACCCTGCCCGGTGCCGTGTTTTTTTGCTTTTATTGTGATTTGTTCTTCGCTTTTGTTTAGATCTTTGTTTTGAAGGACGCGGGGCTGGTGTGGGCAAATCTGCCTCAAGGGCTGCTGTGGGATATTCGCAGCTAACCTTGTGGCCAAGAACCTCTTCAATTTTCGGGATTTGAAACGAGCTCATTTCATCGGCAAAACTGATTGAGGTGCCCGTGGCGCCGGCCCTGCCGGTGCGTCCGATGCGGTGGATGTAATGCTCGGGTTCCAGGGGCAGGTCATAGTTGATTACGTGGCTGATGTTCTCAATGTGAAGCCCCCGGGCTGCCACATCCGTTGCCACCAGGATATTAAGATTCCCGGCCTTAAACCTGTTGAGCACCTTGAATCGCTTGTCCTGGGCCACGTCCCCGGACAGAACGCTTGCGTTCAGGCCGTATCTGGATAATTTTTCCGACAGATACCGGGCCGTATCCTTGCGGTTGACAAAGATGATAACCCGTTCAAGAGCTTCACTGATCAAAAGGTTGCAGACATTTTTAAACTTATCATCTTCCGTGGTCAGATAGACAATCTGGGTGATGGAATCCGCAGCCGCGTGCTCTGGATCAATTTCAATGCGCACGGCATCCCGGGTCCAGGAATCAGCCAGGCGGAGCACATCATCTGTGAGGGTGGCGGAAAAAAACAGGGTCTGGCGTTTATCTTTATGGGGGGTCATATAAATCAGGCGGCGGACATCCGGAATAAATCCCATGTCAAGCATCCGGTCCGCCTCGTCAATGACCACAATTTCCACCCTGGACAGATCAATGAGTTTTTTTGAGATAAAGTCCAGAAGACGTCCCGGCGTTGCTGCGATAACATCCACGGGCTTGTCCGTGAGCAGGGTCTGCTGTTTGTGATAATTTGTGCCGCCAAAAACCGGGACAATCCGAAGATGGGAAAACTTGGCAAGCCCCTTGAAGTCTTTCTCAATCTGGTGGACCAGTTCCCTTGTGGGGGCAAGGATCAGGGCCCGGGGGTACTTTTTTTCCCGCTTGACGGAAGCGCGGACAAGCCGGTTAATCAAGGTAATGATAAAGGTGGCGCTTTTGCCTGTTCCGGTCTGGGCCTTGGCCGTGGCATCCCGGCCGCCAAGGGTATGGGGGAGAAGCCGGGCCTGGATATCGGTGCAGTATTTAAAATTAAGGTCACAGATGGCATGCATCAGCCCTAACGTCAGTTTAAAATCATGGAAACGGGTCTTTCCCTCCTGGGGGGCGACCTGGAATTTTTCCAGGTTCCAGCGCGGTCTTCTGGGTTTTGGACGCGGTTTCTTAACCGTCCTGGCTGATTTGTCAAAGGCCTGTACCGATGGTTCGGGCGTCCGGGTTTCCGGGATAGTGGTGCACCCATCTTGTGTTTGGGATTTTCCGGCAAAAAGTGTTTTTATGAAGCTGATTATAGTTCCGGTCATATGACTTGATATTTTAAGCAAAATCGTGTAGTATAATCACACTCGAAGTTTATCCAAAGGTAGCATGACTATGTCTGTTTTCAATTTTGTTCATCAAAAGCAACATCGTCCCGCCAAAAGGCATCTTCAACATCACGAGTTTTTTTTATTAACCCAGCGCAGGTTTTGGCAGTAACCTTGCCAAACGCACTTTCAAGCTGCTGAATTAAATTATTCATTGTAAAATCACAATTACGGTCAATTTCATTTTTTACAATGCCCCAACATGTCTTTATTGGTTGCAGCTCAGGGTGATAGGGTAGGGGGCCTTAAGACCTCATGCCCTTGTTTATCAGCTATTTCGTCCAATACATATGTCGGTTATGGCCCAACTCTTGTCAAAATATCAACCAGTTCAGCCTTTAAGCAATCTTCCTTCATGGGAAAATTGTTTTTCTCCAACCAGGATCGAATTTTCTCCTTTTTACATAAGGGGGGCGGTGCAGAGGCTGGAGACAAGACATTATGATAAGCAGCATTATCCATGATTATCAGTGAACGGGCAGGAATATTTGGAAGCAACTTTTCTTCAAACCACTTGGTGAACATTGCCTGATTCATCTGTCCGTGGTAGTCTCCAGTTTTTCGAGTGCTTTTGAAAGTCACTTTGGCGCCGGAAACCCAACCGTCCTTAATGATTGCATTCATTATTATCAAGCGCTCTCCCTTTCCGTGGACTTTTGAATCCATGGCCCATCATCGTCGTACCACACAAAATCCGTACAGTGATTTTTGTTCACATAGGACTCTTCCAGATAAACTTCAGAGCGAATCGTTCCTTTGCCCTGATAGGGTGCGGAATGTAACATATAGCAAATCATGAAAAAATTATCAAGAACCATGGAAAATATACCCAGGGTGAATTCATCCTGTACCGTCTGTACAAAAGAGTGTAAACTGTGTAGGATATGTTCCGAAATATTCAATATGGCGTCTTGGAAAAAAGAGATAACGTTTAGATCTTATAGGGAATTCACATGAAAATTCTTGTCACCGGTGGTGCCGGATATATCGGCAGCCATACTTGCGTTGAACTGCTTAACCAGGACCACGAAGTGGTCGTACTGGATAATCTTAGCAACTCGTCTGCCAAGGCCCTTGATCGGGTCAGAACGATTACGGGAAAAGACCTTGTCTTTTTTCAAACAGATTTGCTGGATCAGGCCGGCACCCATGCGGTATTCAATGCCCATAAAGATATTGAGGCCGTCATTCACTTTGCAGGGCTCAAAGCTGTGGGAGAATCGGTTTCACAGCCATTGCGCTATTACCACAACAATATCACTGGCACCGTGAACCTGATCGCCACCATGGAAAAATCAGGAGTTAACGCCATTGTATTTTCATCATCTGCGACGGTTTACGGCAACCCGGCCACGCTTCCCATCACCGAAGACTTTCCGTTGTCCGTAACCAACCCCTACGGCAGAACCAAACTGATGATTGAAGAAATTTTGTCCGATCTTTGCACAGCCGACCCCAAATGGCACATCACCCTGCTGCGATATTTCAACCCGGTGGGGGCACATCCATCCGGAGATATTGGTGAAGACCCCAGGGACATTCCCAACAACCTGATGCCGTATGTGGCCCGGGTGGCTATAGGCCAGCTGCCCCAAGTCAATGTTTTCGGCAATGACTACGATACCCCGGACGGTACAGGGGTCCGGGATTTCATCCACGTCACCGACCTTGCCAAAGGACATATCTGCTGCCTTCAAAGGCTCATGGAAAGCCCAGGTGTAGAAATCTACAACCTTGGCACCGGCCGGGGATATTCCGTAATTGAGATGATCAAAGGGTTTGAAAAGGCCTGCGGACACAATATTCCCTACCAAATTGCCCCCCGCAGACCCGGCGACATTGCCGCATGCTGGGCGGATCCGTCTAAAGCCGAACGCGAACTTGGCTGGAAAGCCACCCTGGACATTGAAGATATGTGCAAAGATGCATGGCGCTGGCAGCAGAAAAATCCCAAGGGATATGATTCATAAGGAAAGCAGATGGCGTCATTTATTTCGCAATTTGAAGGGATGATCAAATCAGGTCAGATAAATTCCCAAACCCTGTCACGGATTTTACACCTTGATCAAGATCAGCAGCAGGCGATGATTGAACAGCTTGCCCTGGCACCGGATAATATTGCCTATGATATTTTATTTTTTCTTATGAATACCATGGGGCCCACCCATCCCCTTCGTCCACGCCTGTATCAACTGACCATGGACCGGGCACATATTAATTATAAATTTTCCATGATCCTTATGAACCACACCAATCCGGACCGACCCGGGCCCATGATCCATCTAATGAAACATATTCTGAACAAGGAGAGCAGCAAGGATCTGCTCAAGGACATTTTCCGGGCAGCAGGCAGACTTGGTATGGTCTTTCTCGTTGATGATCTGGCGGAATTTGTTTTTTACGATGACCCTGAACTGCGCAAAGAAGCGGTGACCGCCCTGGAACGGATCGGCACAGACAAGGTGGTGCAGCGGTTGGAACAGATCGCACAAACCGGCAAATGTGATGCGGATGTTCTGGATGCCCTGGCCTTTTTAAAGGGCAAACGAAACGCTGCATCTGCGCGCCGGTCCCGGAAAACCATCCCCTCTCCATAAGGATCTTTGTAAGAACAGGAACGAATGATGGTCAGAATTGTTTACATGACAGCAGAAGATGTGAGCCAAGCCTCGCGGATAGCAAAAGCATTGGTTCAGCGGCGGTTGGCCGCCTGTGTCAACATCATTGACGGTATGCGTTCAATTTATGAATGGGACGGAACCCCCCAGGAGGCGCATGAGGTGGTGATGATTGCAAAGACGCATGAAGATTGTTTACCGGAACTGGAGAAGATGGTCAAGGAGATGCATAGCTATGATTGTCCCTGTATCCTTGAATTGACTGTTTCTGGCGGCAACACCGCATTTTGTGACTGGGTGAGCTCGCAAGTGGGGCCAGCCTCAGTGCCGGATGACTAATGGCGGCCAAAACAAAGGTTGATACTGACAAATATTAGGCCCATGGGCTTTACAATAGCCCGGCCTCTTCCTCATCTTGAAGCCACTCCGCCAGGTATTTATGAATAAAGGCGGCCTTGGCGTTGCCCCGGGGTGTCAGCCATACATAGCCCATACAATCCAGCTGCCGTTCCAGCAGGCTGAAAAACGCCTGTTCTATACCTGATTTATCCTGGTCCACCCCCAGGGCAATACACTCCTCCTCCACTGCCCGCGTAAGCTGGCCCTGGGGAAGGAATCCATCGCATCTCACGGCATTCCAGGCTTCCGGAAAATGGACAATCTTCCAGGCACAGATATTCTCAGGGTGCAGGATCTTTTTATTGTCCGGGTTAAACGGGGCCGGTGCAACGGACATCTTCATACGGGAGAACTGCATCAGCTCTTTGAGAACCGCCTGTTTTTCCTGGCCAAATATCCACTCTTCGGGTTCCAGCAGTACAGGCGGGTATTCCTTGCTTGTCAGTGCGTACCGGAAAGGGCCTTGGATTTTCCAGAACCGTTTAAAATCTTTCACATTGGGCAATATCTTTCTTACACATGCAGTTGTCATTTCGAATGATCCATTATCCCAGCAGTTCAACCGGCCGGGCCTTCATCACCTGCCAGGCCGCCCCAAGGCCGGTGGCCATGCAGGTCAGCGTTGACAGACACAGGATCAGGAAAAGGGTGCTTACGTCCAGGGTCCACAAGCTGTCAAAAAAATACCAGGAGATCCCAAAGGAGACCCCAACACTCAGACATAGCGCCGTAATCCCAGCCGAAAATCCGATAAACCCAGACTCCAGCAGGGTAATGAGCCCCAAATTTCTGAAATCCGTACCCAGAACCTTGAGCAGATTGATCTGGTTCCGGTTTTTAAAGGCCTCATGCCGGGAAATAGAAAATATGGATAAAAGTCCTGCGGCAATGGCCAGCCAGGCCATAAATTTCACCGACAGGGAGAGGCGGTCGGTCACACCCAGGATGGTCTGAGCCGTCTGGGTCACATCAATGACGGAAATATTGGAAAACCGGTCTACAATTTTATTTTTCAATTCATGGCGGCGGGACTGGGCCACATTGGAAATACTGGCCACATAGGTTTTGGGCGCATCGTTGAGAACCCCGTCCTGGAACAGCATGAAGAAATTGGGCTGGAAGCTGGCCCATTTTACCTGGCGCAGATTGATCACTTTCCCGGTCAAGGAGATCCCCTGGATATCCACCTCCAGCGCATCACCAATTTTCAGGTGATGACGCTGGGCAAAGGAACGTTCCAGGGAAATTTCAAACGGTGTGCTGCTGCCCCATTCCCAGGGGGTTTTGGAGATGGGCGCGCCCTGGACCACCCTTTCCGAGGCATCAAGAGTGTTGCGAAAAGAGAAAATGAACGCCAGCCGCCGCCCCCGGGTGCTTTTTATGGATTCATCCCGGCGGCCATAAAAGGGCTGGTTATTCACAGTCTTGATTCGTCCCCGGACCATGGGGGAGATCCGGGTCAGCTCCCCTGGCTGGGCTTTCATAAATTGAATCAGCGGCACTTTTTGCGCTTCCTGGATATCGGCCAGGAAGAATACCGGTATTGTCAATCCTTTTGGCCGGATAATCTCGGTTTCCAGGCCCTTGCGGACCTGGGGAACAAGGGCAATCAGAAACACACCCATGGCAATGGTGACAAAACAGGACAGGGAGGACCATCTGTTGCGAAACAGGTTCCGGAAGGCGATCTTTACCGGGATCTGCGTTGAAGCGGCCGCAAAACGGCATCCCCAAAACACCAGACAGCCGATCAGAAAAAACATGCCCAAAGCCAGAAGAAACCCGCCGGCAAACAGCGCGCCGTCAACCATGGTCCCGGACACGATGACTGACATCAGGAACAGCGCGCCCATGACCGGCACAAATGACAATACCTGCCACAGTGTTTTGCGTGTTGACAACCGGGCTGCCACGGAATGTCCCTGAAGCAGGGTCAGGGGACGGATACTGAAAATCGTGACAAACAGGGGCAGGCAAAACAGAAGGCTCCCGGCGATGCCCATAACCAGGGCAGCGGCCAGGGTTTCAAGGGACACCCCCAGATTCAGATGCGCCGGGATCAGATCTTTGAAAATCAGGGGAAAGAGCGGCAAAAGCACCATGGAAACGACCACCGCCAGGATGGCTGAAAGTGTGCCCAGAAACATGAGTTGGCAGCTTACGTAAAAATAGATCTGTTTGCGAACCGCTCCCACAGCCATCAAGATGGCCATCTCCTTTGATTTCAAGGCTAAAAATCCCCTGAAAAGATACGCCGCCGCCATGCCGGCCAGAAACAGGGCAATGATACTGACCAGGCCCATGTACCGGGTAAAATACCGGCTCAGACGTCCCAGCCGCTGGTTGACACCCCGGGCATCATAGACATTGAGCCGGGGCTGGTTCCGGGCCGGATCATAAAAGTGTTGTTTGAGTTCCCGGATTTTTCCTTCCACATTCACGCCTGGCGCAAACCGGTAGTAATACAGATACCGGACCTGGCTGCCAAACCGGATCAGCCCGGTCCCGGCCAGCTGGTCCAGGCCCATATACACCTTGGGGGCCAGTGAAAACCCGGTCAGGTTTTTGTCCGGATCATCCTTGAAAAAGTCCTGGATCAAAAACTCTTTTTCTCCCAGCTTCACCGGTTTTTCACGGTGGGCAAAGGTCTTTATCCCAAGGGCCCGGGCCGTATCCCGGGTCATAAACAGTCCGGGGTTACCCTGGATATCTTTTGAATCCGCCGCTCCTTCAAATGTAAAGCCGCCGTACAGGGGATAGGCCGCGTCCATGGCCATCACCCTGACCAGCCTGGACCGGTCATGCCCCCGCGCCATGGAAAAAAAGGTGACCAGACGTGCCTTGTCCCGGTATCCGGTGAGTATCTGGTCAGCCTGCTCTATTTCCTTCGGTGTCAGGGCATTATAAGAACTGAGCACCAGGTCGGCGGTGAGAATTTCTTTAAGATTGTTATCCATGTGACGCTCCAGGGACTCCCGGAAGGACTGGATGGCGATAAACCCGGCCAGCCCCAGGGCCAGGTTCAGAATGAAAAACAGGGAAAAGCCCTTGTGGGTGAGCAATTCCCTGAATGCCGTGCGGATCCAGAACATCAAAACAGCGTTCCCCGTTCAAGGGTGAATTTACTGCGGCACCGGTCGGCCAGGCAAGGATTGTGGGTGACCAGGATCAGGCTTTTATGTCCGGTTTTCACCAGATTAAACAGCAGATCCGCCACGGTTTCGCCGGTGGCCGTATCCAGGTTGCCCGTGGGTTCGTCGGCCAGGATCAGGCAGGGTTTGATGATCAATGCACGGGCAATGGCCACCCGCTGGCACTCTCCGCCGGATAAGGCACCGGGCAGGTGGTGCCGCCGATGGGTGAGGTCCACCATTTCCAGCATGGCGCGGGTCTGCTTTTCAATGTCCGGGACCTTGAGGATCTCCAAAGGCAGACAGATGTTCTCCTGCGCCGTCAAATGGGGCATGAGGTGAAACTGCTGAAAAATAATCCCGATTTTCTCCGCCCGGAACCGGGCCAGCTGGTCTTCATTCATGGCGGACAGATTTTTGCCGTCCAGGATGATATCACCACTGTCCGGGCTGTCCAAACCGGCAATCAGGGATAACAGGGTGGTCTTGCCGGAGCCGGACTGGCCGGTGACCGCACAGGTCCGGCCGGACCTGACCTGGAGGTTCACATCATTGAGAACCTGAATCATACCTGTTCCCGGAGAATAAAACGATTTGCACAGATGATTGATTTCCAGCCCCATCACGGTTCCTGAATCTGTTTTAAAATAAACGGAAATACGGTTTTTGCGATCTGTTGATGCCCTTCCCGGTTGGGATGAATCCCGTCGGGCTGATTCATCTGCGGCCTGCCTCCTACCCCTTCCAGAAGAAACGGAATCAGGACAATTCCGTGGTCATTGGCCAGTGTGGTAAACACCTGTTTGAACTGATGGGCATATTCCGGTCCGTAATTGGGGGGAATCTGCATACCGGCCAGGATCACTGCCATGTTGCTGCGTTTTGCAAATGAAATGGCTTTGTTCAGGTTCTCTTTCATCTTTTCCACGGACAGGCCCCGTAATCCGTCATTGGCCCCCAGGGCCAGGACCAGCAGATCAGGCGATGCGTTTTGGAACCATTTGAGCCGGGAAAGGGCACTGGCCGTAGTCGAACCGCTGATGCTGCCGTTGATGATCTGAACATGGTCAATCCCCCGTGATTTAAGTTTCTGCCCTAAAAGGACCGGATAGGACTGCTCATGGGCCACCCCATACCCGGCGGTAATGGAATCTCCCAGGAAAAGGATTGTTATTTTTGGACTTGCCCATGCAGCCGGTAAAAGGACCGGCATAACACCGGTCCAGGCCATTAAAGCCACCAGGACTGTGACATATCGTCTTTTCATACTTAACTTTCTCCAGACAAATCAGGATGTAATCGGGTGGAGCTACAACTCATATGGGGTTAAACTCTCATACCCATTGTCTGTCACAAGGATGGTCTGCTCAAACTGGGCGGACAGGGATCCGTCATTGGTGACGGCTGTCCACCCATCTTCAAGCACATGGAGCTCTTTTTTGCCCAGATTCACCATGGGCTCAATGGTAAAGACCATGCCCGGAACAAGGGTCACGCCGGTACCGGGCCGGCCAAAATGAAGCACCTGGGGCTGTTCATGGAAATCAAGCCCCACACCATGCCCCACAAACTCCCTGACCACCGAACAGCCCTGGCCTTCGGCATATTGTTGAATGGCATGCCCAATATCCCCCAGGGTGCCCCCGGGCTTAACTTGCGCCATACCCATCCGCAGGCTTTGGGCAGCCACGGCAACAATTTTTTGGGCATCGCGTCCGGGGGTTCCCACAAAAAAGGTTTTATTGGCGTCAGCATAGTAACCATTCAGAATGGGTGTGATATCAACATTAACAATATCCCCGTCCTTGAGCACCTGTTCACCGGGGATCCCATGGCAAATCACATCATTAACGGAAACACAGACACTTTTTGGAAACCCCCTGTAGTTGAGCGGCGCCGGTACAGCGCCTGCTTTTATGGTCTGTTCATGGACATAGGTGTTGATCTCATCGGTCTTTAAACCTGGCCGGATCATGGCCTCCACCCCTTCCATAATGGATAACAGCAGTTTTCCGCACTCCCTGATACCCTGGACCTGTTCCGGCGTTTTCAAAATAATATTATACTTATGTTTATACCTGTCCCTCAAAGGAATTTGGGCTTTTTTGTTCCTGCAGCACTTTTTGAATTTCTTCCCGCTGCCGCATGGGCAGGGCGCATTAGGCCGGATGGTGGTTGATTTAAGTTTCATAACCTCTTAATCGCTTTTGCACACCTCTTCTCCCCAAAGGGAATGGGGATATGCGTTCATAATTTCAAGTGTGACCAGATCCCCGACAGCAGCCTTGTCTGATACAAAATGCACAATTTTGTTTGCATCACTTCTGCCAAACATCTGTCTGGTCTTTTCATTCTTTTTTACAACTCCGTCCCTGGGTTTGGGGCTGTCACCTTCCACCAGCACTGTCACTTGTCTGCCGACAAAGGCTTTGTTTTTCTTTTCTGTGATCTTCTCCTGAAAATCAAGGAGCGTATTAAGCCTGTCCCGCTTGGTCTGTTCGTCCAGCTGATTTGAAAATTTAGAAGCCGGTGTAAATGACCTTGCTGAATAGGCAAAGGCAAAGACCGCATCAAATCCTACGGTGTCAAGCAGATTCATGGTCTGCTGAAAATCAGATATGGTTTCTCCGGGGAATCCCACAATAATATCCGTGGACAGGGCAATATCCGGGCACGCCTGCCTCAGGGCTGAAATCCTTGTAAAATAGGTATCCCGGTCATATTTGCGGTTCATCCGTTTTAATATCTGGCTTGAACCGGATTGAACCGGTAAATGAAGATGGTTGCACACCTTGTCAATCTCCTTGATGGCCTGGATCAGATCACTGGATAAATCCTTGGGATGGGAGGTGGCAAACCGGATACGTTTAATCCCGTCCACGTTGCTGACAAGGTGGAGCAGATCAGCAAATGATACCTGCCCATTATTACCGGCATAGGAATTAACATTCTGACCCAGCAGGGTAATTTCACGTACACCGGAGGCGGCCAGTCCTTGAATCTCTTCAATTATCGCTGATGGTTCCCGACTTTTCTCCTTTCCCCGGACATAGGGCACCACACAATAGGTGCAAAAGTTTTCACACCCCTGCATGATGGTCACAAAGCGTGACACTTTATTTTTTCCGGTCAATAAATTTTTAGGGGTATCCCTGGAAAAGCCCTCGAAAATATCGTCACTGGATGCGATGTCCACAATGCGGGTTTCACCGGCAGCCAGTGCTTTAATATGGGTTTCAAAACGGCCAAAGGCCTGGGTGCCTAAAACCAGGTCCAGATGCGGCAGGCGGGTAAAGGCTTTTTCCTTCTCTTTTTGTGCCACACAGCCGGCCATGATGCACAGCGGGCCTTTTTTTTTAATCCTTGTGCCTGCAAAACGGCCCAGAAAACTATACGCCTTTTCCTGGGCCTTATGCCGAATGGCGCAGGTATTACACAAAACCAGGTCTGCCAGGTCCGGATCATGGGTTTGTTCATACCCCGCATTTTGTAAAATGCCGGCAAGAATCTGGGAATCATACACATTCATCTGGCACCCGATGGTGTTCACATAGGCTTTGGGCTTATCTTGACTCAAAATAAAAGTCCTTTTCCAAGGTTTGGATGACCATATTGACTTCATCCTGACGATCCGGGGGCATGGCAAGGCAGATATGGCCGGTTCCGGGATCCACTGTTGTGACCACGGCGATACCTTCATGGGCTTCAAAAATAAAACGGATAAATCCGATTTTTGTTTTATCGACCATATATTCTTTTACAATAGTTTGCATAATATTTTAAACTTTATCTTTTAGGAAATGCTTAGTATACCAACAACAAAAGCGGTTTCTCAAGAGTGTTGCCCAACGAAGGCAGGTCAATCGCATGAAAAATCACTGGACATTGGTTTCAATCTATGTCAAGCTACCTTGGATAATTTTCTACCAAGGAGGAATGACATATGCAATCAAATATTGCTGCAATCCCATGAAAATGGCTCCAATTCCCCCAAATTTTATGTCAATAGTCCGGCTATTAACAGAAAATTTGTGAAAATTGGTTCTCATTTTCATGAAATTTCGCTTCGATCCCCTAATTATCAAACAGGCTCTGAGACAGCCACTGCAGATAACGATGGCGATCCTTTGAGAATTTGAGAAGAAATTCCCGTTTATGGCACCGGTGAGAGATCTGCCAGATATAACCTGGAACCAGATGTCTTTTTGCTCTGGCCATATGCATTATGATTCAATGTGTGTTATTCTTTGTTTGAACATCTTGCTCTTCTATTTATATTATGTTTAAAAGAATGAAAACATCATTTAAACATAGTTTGAGGATTAGATAATACAATGAAATTCACTGAGAAAATCGTCACTCTAATAAAGAATTATATCATTTTAAATGTTGCCGAAAATCCAAATAAAATAACGCAGCAGACCGCTGAATACTTTGATATAGCCACGCCAACTGCATTGAAATATGTAAAAGAACTGATCAAAGAGAATATCATCGAACGAAAAGGGTCGAATCGATACCCAAACTATCAATTGGTCAAAACAACGCAAAAATGGACATATATAAATAAAAATATAGAAGAAGATATGTTATGGAGAAATGATATCGTCCCCGTGCTGCCTGAGCTCAACAACAATGTAAAAGATATTCTCTTTTATGGTTATACCGAAATGGTCAATAATGTTATCGATCATTCAGGTGCAACTTCATTGGTCGTCCAACTGCGTACAGATGCACTTCATATTGAAATACGAATCTATGATAATGGGATCGGCATTTTTAGAAAAATAAAAGATGCATTGGGCTTGGAACAATCAAAACATGCAATATTAGAATTGGTAAAGGGTAAATTTACATCCGATCCTGAAAATCATTCTGGTGAAGGTATTTTCTTTACATCCAGAGCGTTTGACTATTTTAAAATCTTATCTCATAAACTATCCTTCTATGGCTTTGGTAATAAAGACGGTGTCCTATGGGAAGAAAAAGATGACTTTGACGGAACAGGCGTTTTTATGCAGATCGCCAAAAATTCAAAAACACAGCTTACCAACATTTTTAACGACTATGCAGATCCAGATAAGGATCCAAGTTTTCATAAAACATTCATACCCGTCAAGTTAATGGAACATGAGGGTGATGCACTCATGTCAAGATCCCAAGCCAAACGATTGATAAACAGATTTGATAGATTTACAGAAGTCGTCCTGGACTTTGATGGGGTAAACCAAATCGGTCAAGCATTTGCCGATCAGATTTTCAGGGTGTTTCAAAATAAACATCCTGAAGTACATATTCTCGTTATAAATATAACTAAGGAAGTAGGGAATATGATAAAAAGGGTTCAGTCAACAAAATAAGCGCCTAAAAAGGCGTTTCCAGGGGGTGAAGGCAATTTGTAAGTAGAATTAAAGGAATGCATTTCAATGAAATTTTTTTTCTGTGTGATGGGTATGGTCATGATTGTGGAAGGGATGCCCTATTTTATTGCGCCGGATAAAATGCGGCAGATGATAACACTGATCCTGGAAATGCCCGAAGGCGCCTTGAGGCGGTTTGGCTTTTTTATGATGCTGGCGGGCCTGGGGGTGGTATACCTTGCCATGGGGGGCGGCTGATGTACAATCTGTCTGATTACCGCTATGATCTGCCTGAATCCCTGATTGCTCAGTCACCTTGTGAACACCGGAGCCTGTCCCGACTCATGCACCTGGACCGCACTACCCATGGCATCAGCCATCGCAGATTTCTTGATCTCGTTGATCTGCTGCGTCCCGGAGACCTGCTGGTGGTCAATGACACCCGGGTGGTGCCGGCAAGGCTTTTGGGGCATAAATCCACCGGGGGCCGTGTAGAGGTGCTCATTATTGATTATGCTGCCGGTATGAAACATTTGATTGAGGCAGGACAGTTTCAGTGTGACTGCCTGATCCGGGCGTCACGCAGGCCCGCGCCCGGCACGGTGCTGACGCTGGGGCAGGATATCAAGGCCACGGTGATTGAACACCGGGACCGGATTTCCGTGATCTGTTTTGACGGTGGCAGAAAATTTTTATCCCGATTGAAACAGGTCGGTAAAATGCCTCTGCCGCCCTATATAAAACGGAGTCAACTCCCGGGGCAAATTGATGCGCAAAACGACCGCCAGGATTACCAGACGGTTTATGCAAACGCCGAGGGTGCTGTGGCCGCGCCCACGGCTGGACTTCATTTTACCAAAGCGCTGCTTGCAACACTTTCGGAAAAGGGCGTGGATGTGGCACGGATTACCCTGCATGTGGGGTATGGCACCTTTGTACCCGTGCGGGTAAAAGATATCCGGGATCATCAGATTCACTCAGAGTATTATAGTATAGATGAACAGACTGCTGAAAAGATTAACCAGGCCCGCAGGAATGAACGAAGAATCATTGCGGTGGGGACCACTTCGGTGCGAACCCTTGAGTTTTGTGCTGACGATGGTGGCCGCATTTGCGCCGGCCAGGGCCGGTGCGATCTGTTTATCTATCCCGGCTACCGGTTCAAATGCGTGGATGCCATGATCACCAATTTCCATCTGCCTGAATCTACACTGCTCATGCTGATCTGCGCCTTTTATAACCGGGAGCGGATTCTGGATGCCTACACCCTTGCCGTGACTGAAAAATATCGGTTTTTCAGTTATGGTGATGCCATGTTTATAGAATAACGATCAACGATGCTTACATTTGACCTGATAAAAGATAATAGTAAAAGAGGTGACGGCCGGGACCGCTCCCGTCTGGGGCGGATTACCACGGATCACGGTATGATTGAAACACCCATTTTCATGCCTGTGGGGACTGTGGGGTCGGTGAAAGCCGTATCCAGGGAAGATCTGGAACATTGCGGGGCTCAGATTATTCTTGGTAATACCTATCATTTATATCTGCGGCCTGGCGTCGAAGTCATCAAAGCCCTGAATGGGCTTCACGCCTTTACGGCCTGGGATAAGCCCATGCTCACCGATTCCGGGGGGTTCCAGTTTTTCTCTTTAGCAAAACTGGCCAGGTTCACGGATGAAGGGGTGCATTTTCAATCCCATATTGACGGTGGCAGACACTTTTTTTCACCGGAACGGGCCGTTGAGATCCAGATGGCTCTGGGATCGGATATCATGATGTCCCTGGACTGGTGCCAGGGGCATCCGGCCACGGACCAGCAGGTGGCTGAGGCTTTGAACAAAACAACGGCCTGGGCAAAAAGAGGCTTTGACTTCTGGCAGGAAAACGGCGGGATCAACAACCTGTTTGGCATTGTCCAGGGCGGAATGGTCAAAGAACTTCGCTCGTTATCCGCCGAACAGATCACGGCCATTGATTTTCCCGGATTTGCCATTGGCGGTCTTTCCGTGGGTGAGCCCACCCAAGTGATGTATGAGATGTCCGAGCATACCCTGCCGCTGCTGCCGTCACACAAGCCGCGGTACATTATGGGGGTTGGCACCCCTGAAAACCTTGTCACCCTGGTGGGCATGGGCTGCGACATGTTTGACTGTGTGATGCCCTCCAGGAATGCCAGAAACGGCCAGCTTTTTACCCACACCGGCAACATTAATATTTACAATGCCAGGTACAAGACAGACCCGCGTCCCATTGATGAAACATGCGGCTGCTACACCTGCCAAAATTATTCAAGGGCCTATCTACGCCATCTGTATAAATCCCGGGAGCTTTTGTCCTATCGGTTGAACACCATTCATAATCTTTATTATTATCTTGATCTTATGGCTGAAATACGTCATGCCATACAGGAAGACAGATTTTTTGAATTTGAACAGATAGTTAAAGCCCGACAGGAATAAAATGCATGCATGAGATGGGGATTGCCCAACAGCTGGTGAGCATCGCCCTGGATGCCATCCCTGATGACATTGAAGATCCCAGGGTGGAAAAAGTGAATTTAAGGATCGGCAAACTGTCCACCGTGGTGATGCATAGCCTCTCCTTTTGCCTGGAGATCATCACCAAAGACACACCCCTTGAAGGCGCTGAGCTGGTCATCGACGAGGTGCCGGTGTGCCTGCGCTGTGAAAGTTGTAACCATCAATGGCAGACAGATACCCCTGCCTTTGGGTGTCCGGCATGCAAAAACGGACAAGTGTCCATGGTTTCAGGGCGCGAGATTGAGATTTCATCCATAGAACTGGCAGATATTTAGGGAGATAATCCATGGAAATTAATATACAAAAACGGATATTGGAAAAAAACGAATCCGATGCAGATCGAAACAGGGCATTCTTTAAAGAAAAACGCGTCTTTGTTCTGAATATGATGTCATCACCGGGATCCGGCAAGACCGAAACCCTGTGCCGGACACTGGAAAAGCTGATGCCCGATATCCGGGTGGGGGTGATTGTGGGTGATGTCTGCACCACCAATGATGCGGACCGGCTTTCTGTCACAGGCGCCAGGGTGACCCAGATCAACACGGACCAGTTCGGCGGGGACTGCCATCTGGCAGCCCATCTCATTGAGTCATCGGCCAGGTCCCTGGGATGCGATGACCTTGACTTGCTCATCGTGGAGAACATCGGCAACCTGGTCTGTCCTGCGGAATTTGACATTGGCGAAGATGCAAAGGTCGTGGTGTTAAGCGTCACCGAAGGTGAAGACAAGCCTTTAAAATATCCGCTCATGTTCCAGGTGGCTGATGCTGCCATTTTAAATAAAACAGATCTTCTGCCCTATCTGGACTTTGATGCGGGCTTGGTTGTGGAAAATATGGGCAAGGTCCATCCGGGTATGCCGGTGTTTGAACTGTCCGCCAAAACCCGGAAAGGCTTTGGTCCCTGGCTTTCATGGCTGCGCGGCAGGGTGACGGACAAACTTGGATAATCGCGCCGGGTCATCAATTATCAAACAGGCTCTCAACATTTGGAGAACATCATGGGTGTAAAAAAGATGGTATTTGCCGGATCCTGGTATCCGGCATCGGCTGACAAGTGCCGGTCTGCAATTAAGACGTTTTGCGATGATTCCAAGACAGAAGAGGACTCAAAAATTCCGTATAATCCTGTGGCGGGCATTGTTCCCCATGCCGGCTGGACCTATTCCGGGAAACTTGCCTGCCGGGTATTTTCCATACTGGCCCGGGGCAGCCGGGTTGTGGATACCATCGTTCTTTTCGGGGGGCACATGCATACCCATTCTCCGGCCTATGTTCTGGACTGCACAGCTGTTGAAACGCCTTTGGGCCCCATTGAAATTGACAAGACGCTCACAGACAACCTGGTAAGCCGGGCCGTTACAGCAGGTGTTGACCTGAGACAATTGACCTCCACCGGCTTCCCCAAAGAAAATACCCTGGAACTGCAATATCCATTTATCAAATATTTTTTCCCCCAGGCCCGGATTGTGGTGTGCGCCGTGCCACCCTCGGATACGGCCCAGGCATTGGGGGTGGCATCTGTTGAGGCTGCAGAACACTTGGACCGCTCGCTGGCTGTGGCAGGTTCCACAGACATGACCCATTACGGCCCACAGTTTGGATTTGAGCCGGCTGGGTCAGGCAAGGCCGCCTTTGACTGGGTGGCAAAGGAAAATGACGCGGCTGCCATTGAGGCATTAACCGCCATGGATGAAAAGCAGATTGTTCACCAGGGCCTGTCCCGTAAAAATATGTGTTGTGCCGGAGCAGCCAGCGCCGCTGCCGCTGGGGCAAAAAAAATGGGCGCAGTCAAAGGAGTCTGCCTTGAATACGCCTCAAGTTTTGATCCGCTACAGGCCTCCACTGATTTTGTGGGATATTCCAGCGTGATTTTTGGGGATTAAAGATAAATGAGATGGGGCGATATGAAGCAGCTTCCCACTATTTTATTATTGTTACTGATTCCCATGTTAGCGATGGCAGAAGATCCGACACAGCGTTTTAAGATTGTCGTTGACCGCATGGTCGACGCGATAAACAACCAAGACTATCCTGGCATACAACAAGATTTCGGCAAAGTCATGCAGGAGGCTTTCCCGGTGAAGAAATCCCAACCGTTCTTCGAAATGATGACAGGTCATTACGGCAAGATCCAGAAAGTTGACCTTGCCCAACTTGTCCCGCCAAATCAGGCTGTTTTTTTAGCTCAATTTGAAAACACTGTTCTGAACATCAAGATTGTGCTTGATGATCAGGATAAAATCATCGGGTTGTGGTTTCTTCCCCATAGGCCCGCAATGCCTGCGCCCGACAGACATTTCTCCGAGCTCAGCTTACCTTTCGAGGGGCAATGGTTCGTGATGTGGGGTGGTGATACGAAAAAGCTGAACCAGCATCATGGCGTGCCCAACCAGAATTATGCCTTCGATTTCCTCAGGGTAGATCAAGATGGGAAGACCCATAAAAATCAGGGAAAGAAGAATGAAGATTACTTTGCTTTTGGTCAGAAGGTACTCGCACCGTCAGATGGAATTGTGACAGACGTGATACAAGGCGTTCGTGACAACAGGCCAGGCTCAATGAATCCATATTCTGCACTGGGCAACGCCGTTATTGTCCAACACCGGGAAAAGGAAGTGTCTGTAATTGCACACCTCAAACAGGATAGCATTCGAGTAAAAGTCGCAGATACAGTCAAAAAAGGCCAAGTTCTGGGGCGTTGTGGGAATTCTGGAAATTCATCGGAACCGCACATCCACTATCATCTTCAGAACACGCCTGTTATTCAGGACGGGATAGGGATTAAGTGTTTCTTCAGCAGTATTGAAGTCAGAAAAGATGACAAGTCCCGTTTAGAAAAAACATATTCTCCTGTACAGAATGATATCGTTGGAAATAAGTAGATATGCCCAATCGAGATAGGAATGCCCATCACTGAGGAGTCATCCCATGCCACCCGGCATACAGATCAGGTAACAAGGCGGTTCGGCTGGTATGAATAGAACCGGCTGTAGGTTATCCCACCTATTTTATCGGGTTTTGGACAAAGTCATGCTAAGACTTGTCAACTGTCTTGAAACGCTATACATTTCAATGAGTTTTAAGAACATGCGCCGTGCCCGGCACACCACAAGTCGTTTCACCGGACGCCGCAAACAGTGCGGCGCCGGTGAATTCTGTGTTGCCGAGCTGAGCAGAACCGCTCAAGCGCTTGGGTCAGCGCTCCACTTCGCTACGCGCCAACTCGGCATTATGGTGCAAATATTCAGAGGAGGATAACGCATGTCAAAAAGATTTTTGGCAGGCTGGCAGAGCCTTTACCCTGAATCGGACCCGGAACTTGAAAAGTGGGTCCAGTATCGCCCCAAAGAAATTCTCCAGGGAAAGGCAGGCCACATGGCACCAGGGATGCGGCGCAGTGCAACCAGGCAGAAACTCAGCTCAAAAAAGCGGACCCCTGTGGATAACTGTGCGACCTATCTGCTCAACAAATCGCCCTATCTTAGAGCCTGTTTGATAATTAGGGAATCGAAGCGAAATCTTATGAAAATGAGAACCAATTTTCACAAATTTTGTGTTAATAGCCGGACTATTGACATAAAATCTGGAGGAATTGGAGCCATTTTCATGGGATTGCAGCCGATTCATCAATTATCAAACAGGCTCTTAGGTCTGATCGTTACCTTGCAGATGAGCTGCCTATCACTACCGGAGCGATAGAATGATCTCCTGAAATAATTGCATTCATATTCAGGCTTAAAACGATGTTCAATATAAGTTTAGGCCCATGCTCAGAATTAAATCTGCCACAGATGCGCCGGATTTTAAGTCGCCATCAAGGCACGCCAATGGAAGCATATTTGATATATGTGTCCGTTGGCGTAACGCCGAGGGCGGCTTAAAAGATAAGCAGATGGGCGATTTTATTTTGACCATGGGCCTTAAATGGTTTTCAGGAATATAATCATTAGTGGCATCAGGAAAGAGTACCATTTCTTGATTCACCGATTTTGAATTTGGGCATAAATCCTCCGTAAAAAATTGGAGAAACCATAGCATGTTTCAAAACAAAAAATAAAATTATATTATTATTTAAATAAGTTATCTTATATTTCTATTCCGTAACAGCCTGTCGACAATTCCCACCAGGGCACCTGTTTTAAAATGAATCGCATTGGCCGGGCAGACCTCCTGACAGCAATAACAGCGGATACAGGTCAAATGATCAATGACGGCCCGGCGGGCCGCCACAAACCCAAGGCTTCCCGGCGGACAGACCGCTTCACATTTGCCGCAGTTCCGGCACAGGTCAGGGTTCTGTACCGGCCGGGAGGTCAGGTGCCTGCGTATCAATCTGGAAAGGAAATCCGGCACCGGCATGACCGATTCAAGCACCGGCAATTGAAATGCTTTGGGGATGAATCCATTGGGATCGTCACCAACCATTTTAATATCAGTACCATCGGATCGGGCAAGGCCCCTGCGAACGGCCGCACCATACAACGGAAAATTTGCCTGGTGGGCACCCAGCAAGGGGGCCAGGGCCAGGTCCATGGCCAGGGGATCACAGGAGGCTCCCAGAAAGCCTAAATGACAGGGCGTGCCGTTATTAGGCCCCCGGCCCTGCATCCCCCAGACACCGCAAGGAGGGTCAGAGCCGGCTTAACCGTGCGGCAGATATCCAGCAAAAGATCGGCAAACATGACCCGATCCGTTCCTGCGTGCATATGCCACTGGCTTTTACGCGGGCCCACCACGGTACCGAAAAGATTTTTAACCCCCAGGGTTAAAAGCATCATGCAATGGGTTTTAAGCTTAGGCAGGTTGATGACCACATCAGCGTTCAATACGGTCTCTTCCAATTCCAGGGCATGGTATATGGAATCCTGGGGTGTTTTGGTCAGGGTGGGCCGGCAAAATTCAATGAGTTCCGCCCCAAGCTCATCAGCCACCGCTTTCATGCCCGTCACCCGGGAAATACGGGACACCTTGTCAATGGCCGGACTGTCTCCAATGGTGATCCGTCCCCCGGCCTTTAACACCAGTTTCCCCACAGCACGCACAACGCTTGGATCCGTGGTCACCCGATGCTCCAAGGGCGCGGCACTGAGCATATTGGGTTTGAGCAAAACACGCTGTCCCGGACGGACAAACTGTCCATGCCCCCGCACAACCCTACGGCACGCGCCACCGCAGATTCGACATTAGCCGCATCATAATCCGGACATGCACAAAGCGCTACCTTAGTCATAAAGCCTCCATATGCCTTTAAAGAAATGAATCCCACAAATTTTTTCACCTTACCCCGTTGGTTTTTGGCAGTTTGTTCTTAATTTATTACTAAACACAGACAATAGGATATCGAACAATCCAGATTTGTTGCAAGCTTTCAACAAAAATTTGGAAACACCTGGACCATTGATCAGGGTAAAATGTCCGCCTTCTGGTCTGGATGAGCCTTGCATGTCTGTCCGCAAAATAGGTCTTGACCGGTTTTTTCAGTTGTGAGATATAAAAATAGTCCAATAAGCAATAGATTGCTTATTTATTAACCAGAAAGGATGGAGGCGATCGGTTTGCAGCATTCTTTACAAACCGATTCTTTTGTTATAATTGTTTAATGAATTCTATATATTGGAATTAAATCTTATTTGGATTACCATTCAACGAGGTAAAAGACTATGAAAAAAAGAATGCAGACCATTGACGGGAACACCGCCGCAACCCATGTGGCATATGCCATGAGCGAAGTGGCAGCGATTTACCCGATCACTCCTTCCAGCCCCTTAGGTGAAATTGCCGATGCCTGGGCCTCCCAGGGCAGAAAAAACATTTTTGGACAGGTGCTGGACATCAAGCAGATGCAGTCCGAGGCTGGTGCGGCCGGTGCTGTTCACGGTTCCCTTGCAGCAGGGGCTGTGACCACCACCTTTACAGCGTCCCAGGGACTGTTGCTCAAGATTCCCAATATGTACAAAATCTCCGGCGAGCTGCTTCCCTGTGTTTTTCATGTAACGGCCCGGGCCATTTCCGCCCACGCCCTGTCCATCTTCGGAGACCACCAGGATGTTATGGCAGCCAGACAGACCGGATTTGCCATGCTCGCCTCCTGCTCTGTTCAGGAAGCCCAGGATCTGGGCCTTGTGGCGCATCTTGCCACCATGGATGCCCGGGTGCCCTTTGTCCATTTTTATGACGGGTTCAGAACCTCCCATGAAATTCAGAAAATTGAAATGATTGAATATGAGGAGATGGCATCCCTGTTCAACTATGATGCTTACTGGGCGTTCAAGGCCAGGGCCATGAATCCTGAACACCCTGACACCCGGGGAACGGCCCAGAATCCGGATATCTATTTCCAGGGCAGGGAAGCCACCAACTCCTTTTACCTCAAAGTCCCTGCCATCGTTAAAGAATATATGAAAAAGGTGGGCGATCTCACCGGACGCCATTATCAACCCTTTGATTATGTGGGCCACCCTGAAGCGGACCGTGTTGTGGTTGCCATGGGTTCCAGTTGCGAAGCCATTGAAGAGACCATTGACAAACTCAATGCCACGGGCGAACGTCTGGGGCTGGTAAAAGTGCGTTTATACAGACCCTTTGACACCCAGGAATTTCTGAGCACCGTGCCGGATTCCGTTCAGATCCTGACAGTGCTTGACAGAACCAAGGAGCCCGGCGCCATTGGCGAACCCCTGTACCAGGATGTATGCACCGCCTTTATGGAAAACGGACAAGGCATCCGGATCATCGGCGGCCGTTACGGGTTGTCCTCAAAGGAATTCAATCCCTCCATGATCAAGGCCGTGTATGACAACATGAAAGCCACGTCTCCGAAAAACCATTTCACTGTGGGGATTATCGACGACGTTACCCACACCTCGCTGGAGGTGGAAAAAGGATTTGACGCAGCACCCGAAGGCACCATCAGTGCCAAATTCTGGGGGCTTGGTTCCGACGGAACCGTAGGCGCCAACCAGTCTGCCATCGCCATCATTGGTGACAACACAGACAAATATGCCCAGGGGTATTTTGCCTATGACTCCAAAAAATCCGGCGGCCTGACCGTTTCCCATCTGCGTTTTGGTGATGTAAAAATCAAAAGTACCTATTTGATTGATTCCTCGGATTTTGTGGCCTGTCACAAGTCCAACTATGTGGAGATCTACGATGTCCTCAAAGGGTTGAAAGCGGGCGGCACGTTCCTGCTCAACTCGGAATGGACCACCATTGCAGATTTGGAAAAACATCTTCCAGGCCATGTACGCCGCACCATATATGAGAAAAAACTCAATTTCTATAATATTGATGCCGTAAAAATTGCCGGTGAAGTGGGCCTTGGCAACCGTATTAACATGATCATGCAGACTTGTTTTTTCAACCTTGCCAATGTGCTGCCGGTGGAACAGGCCATTGATCTGCTCAAAGCCGATATCAAAAAAATGTTCGGTAAAAAGGGCGATACCATTGTCAATATGAATATTGAGGCTGTGGACAAAACCCTGGATAACCTGGTGAAAGTGGATGTGCCTGAGTCCTGGAAAGACGCTGTGGACGAAGTCAGAATTAAAGAGTCTGCCACACCCTTTGTGGACAATGTGATGAGCAAGATTAACGCCCAGGAAGGTGATGACATTCCGGTCTCCGCCTTTTCCGTGGATGGCGTGTTCGAGGCAGGTACAGCCCAGTATGAAAAACGCGGGGTGGCCATCAATGTCCCCCAGTGGATTGCGGAAAATTGCATCCAGTGCAACCAGTGCTCCTTTGTATGCCCCCATGCCGCCATTATCCCCATATTGGCAACACCGGATGAACTTAAAGACGCCCCGGCATCCTTTGCCACCGTTGACGCCAAGGGCAAGGGGCTGGATCAGTTCCAGTTCAGAATACAGGTCAATCCCCTTGACTGCCAGGGCTGCGGCAACTGTGCGGATATCTGCCCGGCCAGAAAATCAGCCCTTGAGATGAAACCCCTGGCGTCCCAGGTGGACGTGGAAAAAGAAAATCACAAATTTTCTTTGACTGTACCATTCAAGACCGATGTCATGAAACGGGATTCCCTGAAGGGCAGCCAGCTGTGGAAACCGTTGCTTGAATTCTCCGGTGCATGCTCAGGCTGCGGCGAAACCCCGTATGTCAAACTGATCACCCAGCTTTTTGGCGAAAGAATGACCGTTGCCAATGCCACGGGCTGCTCCTCCATCTGGGGCGGATCTGCCCCATCCATGCCCTATTGTACCAATGCCGACGGCCACGGTCCTGCATGGGCATCTTCCCTGTTTGAGGATGCTGCTGAATACGGTTACGGTATGCTGCTGGCCACAAGAGCCAGACGTAACACCCTGGCTGCAAAAATGAAACAAGCCATTGAACAGGGTGTTTCCGATGAGCTTAAAACGGCCATGCAAGGCTGGATTGCGGGAATGGACAACCTTGAAGAATCCAAAAAATATGGCGCTGATATTAAGCGTCTGCTCAGCGATGCCTCTTCCGGTATTCTCAAAGAGATCTATGACGAAAATGATATGTTCGTGAAAAGATCTCACTGGGTTTTTGGCGGGGACGGCTGGGGCTATGATATCGGTTTTGGTGGTGTGGACCATGTACTGGCATCCGGGGATGACATCAATATCCTGGTGCTGGATACGGAAGTTTACTCCAACACGGGCGGCCAGTCCTCCAAAGCCACGCCCACGGGTGCCATTGCCAAATATACCGCATCCGGAAAGAAAATCGGAAAAAAAGATATGGCCCGGATGATGATGAGTTATGGGTATATCTATGTTGCAACCGTCTCCATGGGCGCCAACAAGAATCAGACGCTGAAGGCGATCCTGGAAGCAGAAAGCTATCCCGGCCCCTCCCTGATTATCGCCTATGCCCCGTGCATCAACCAGGGCATCAAAAAAGGCATGGGCAAAACCCAGTTGGAAATGAAACTGGCTGTTGAATCCGGTTACTGGCCCATGTTCCGGTTTAATCCCCTGCTTGTTCGTGAAGGAAAAAACCCCTTTACCCTTGATTCCAAAGCACCCGACGGCACCCTGCAGGAATTCTTAAGCGGCGAAGTGCGGTTTGCAGCCCTGGAAAAAAGTTTCCCCGAGGAGTCCCAACGCCTGAGAGCGGCTCTTGGAAAAGAGGTAGAGGAAAAATATGCCATGCTTAAACTGATGGCAGATGCCGGCAAAGAAAACTAAAATTCAATCGTCATTAACCTTAAAAAATAGATTACTGTTTTGAGTTTTGGCCGGCCAAAACTCAAAACGAATCTTTCTTCAAAAGCGCTTTTTGGGCGGATCTATTTGGTTTGCATAGCGAAATGACCAACGCCTTAGAGCTTGTTTGATCCCCTAATTATCAAACAGGCTCTGAGAACTGGAGGTTTTATTCTGATCATGGGCCTTACAAGCGCAATTCAACCTGAAAATCAGTGGCCTTGACAATGGGGCGGACGATACCCTTTTCTTTGATCAGATCAACAATTCCATAATTTGAAAGGGTTTTAAGGGTTCGTGAAAGATTTGATTTTTTCCGTCCGGATAAGGCTTCCAGTTCAACCAGAGACGCCGGCTGCTGGTCCCGGATCAACCTCAGCAGTTTTTGATTCTGACCACCCAAGACCTGGCCTAAGGATTCCATGGATTCAAACCATACTTTTGGTTCGTTTTTGCGGGGGGTGTATTCACCCCTTGCAATTGCAAGGGTCCGCTTTTTGTAATCTTCCTTTGGCATAATGCCGATTTTCAATATCTTGCTACCCATTTTTATTCCCTCGATAAGTATTCATCCACAGCCGTCCAGAAATCTTCAAGTAATTGTCCAGCAGTTTCAAAGACATATGGTTCCACTTTATCTAATTTGTGTTTATGGTCCCATGTGACTATTCGCCCGTTAAACCCTTTTCGTCTTGTTGGTTTAATGGCATGGGCATTGTCAAACCCAATAATCCGGGTATTGTATCTGTCATGCAGAGACAAAGCATACCTTATCCCATGCGGGGCATGTTGCTCCGTTGTGATGGCTTTAGCGCTGAATTTTACCCAGTACCCGCTATCCATTGGGAATATTTCACCATCCAAGTCCAACAGAGTCTCAAGTGAACCGTATCTGCCATTTATGTTATCATCAGATGATAATTTGTCAAGATATCTGTCTATTCGTTTTGGGTAGCCAGAAAGTAATTCTCGATTTCTTCGATCTCTTGATTATCAAACACGCTCTTAACTGTAGTTTATTTCATCTGCATCCTTAAAAGACTGCATCATGGCAGATATTTTGTCCACATGGGCGGTTTCTTCAGCTATGATTTTGCGCAGCCCTGCTTTCACCGATTCAGATTCCACAAACGCTTCTAGAAATTGATATAACAGAATTGTGTCATTTTCAAACATGAGAAATGTTTCAAACATCTGCACAGGGGAGGTGATGTCTGAAAAATCCAGTTCGCTCAAAGACAGGCTGTTTTCCCCCATCATCTCCTGAATCACACCGGGCAGCATGATATCAAGATCCTGGCCGTTTGCAGGAAGGCTGCTTTTCTGTTCTTCAAACCAGGATTTGTGGCGGTTTTCTTCATCGGCCATCCACTGTACAAGACGTTCAATTTCCCTGCTGCTGGTCTGTTTCAGAGCGCTTAGATAGATATCTCGGCCGTTTTCTTCCATTTTTATTGCAATATCGAACAAATCGTTGAGGGTAAACATACTGTTCCTCCATTTTTCAATGCCCTGATCATATAATAGCGGGGAATGGCCAATTCGTCTTGCTTGAATTTTGGTTGGGGGAGAACACCGAGCACGAGGCGCCCATCCGGCAAAGATTTTAAAAAGAATTACATCGCATCAAAAGCCTCGTCCGGAATATCGGCATTGGTATAAAAATGCTGAATATCATCGTTGTCGTCCAGGGCTTCCATAAATTTGATCATCTGCTCGGCTTCTTTGCCTGATACGGCTGTGGTGTTCTGGGGAACCATGGAGATTTCAGCCACCTCATAGGGGATATTTGCCCCATCAATGGCCTCCTTGAGCGCATCAAAATCCTCGGGTGCGGTAAGCACATCAAAGCTGTCACCTTCGTCCTTGATATCCTCGGCCCCGGCGTCAAGGGCCACTTCCATGAGGGTATCTTCGTCCGCATTCTCCTTGGAAATGACGATCACCCCCTTTTTATCAAACATCCAGGCCACGCAACCATCCGTGCCCACATTGCCTCCTGCCTTGCTGAAAATATACCTGACATCGGCAATGGTGCGGTTCTTGTTATCCGTAAGGCATTCCACCATAACAGCCACGCCGCCAGGTCCGTATCCTTCATACATAATTTCTTCGTAATTGACCCCATCCATGTCACCTGTACCCTTTTTAATGGCCCGATCCACATTGTCCTTGGGCATATTCTGGGCTTTGGCCGAATCAATGGCATGGCGCAGCCGGGGGTTGGCAGCAGGATCCCCACCGCCCATACGGGCAGCCACTGTAATTTCCTTAATCAGCTTGGTAAATATCTTTGCCCGTTTTTTATCGGCTGCACCTTTCTTATGTTTGATGGTCGACCATTTGCTGTGTCCTGACATGGATGTTGCCTCCTTATTTTATCTTGTTTTTTCCTATGATATAAATCTCTTTGCTCTGTTTTCTGCAGCTTTGGGGCTTAAACACCCGGCAGGCCTTAAATGCTGCCTTTACGTCCTGCTCAAACGCTTTAACGTCGTTCCCCTGGAAAATTTTGCACACAAAATTACCCTGAAAAGCCAAATTTTTCAAGGCCGTGTCAAGGGCAATGCGGCATAGTTCAACGGAGCGGATGACATCTACATCCTTTCTGCCTGTGGTGGCCGGGGCCATGTCACTGATCACGGCGTTAAACTTACCGGCATAAGGTTCAAGAAACGCCGGCTGTCGGGGTTTAAGAATATCATCCTGGATGGTGAGCGCATTGGGCGGCAGTGTTGTTTCAACCGGTTTTAAATCGATGCCAAGCACACAGCCCTGGTCACCCACAAGTTTTGCCGCATAAAGGGTCCAGGATCCTGGGGAACACCCAAGATCAAGTACGGTGTCTCCTTTTTTGATAATCTGAAATCTGTTCTGAATATCTTCAAGTTTAAACACGGACCGGGCAGGATATCCCATGGATTTGGCCTTTTGGGTGAGATGGTCCGCCCATTGGCCGCTTGTGCCCCTTTTTTTTACCGGCTTTTTTTTACCCTTCAAACAAAATCTCCACGGCATCCCTTAAAAAACTGACGCTTTCAATGGCCATGCCCTTTATTTTTGATAATTGCTTCATGGTGGCCGTGGGCACCAGACACCGTGTAAATCCCATTTTGGCCGCTTCTTTGATCCTGGCCTGGGCATGGCTTACCGCTCTTATCTCGCCGGTAAGGCCGATCTCGCCGATCAAGGTGGTCTTTTTATGCACAGGCCGGTCCAGAAAACTTGAGGCAAGGGCGGCTGCAATAGCAAGGTCAGCCGAGGGCTCGGTGATGCGGACCCCGCCTGTGACATTCATAAAAATATCCAGACCGGCCAGGTTCATGCCCAGGCGTTTTTCCATCACCGCCACAATGAGAGCCACCCGGTTACTGTCCAGGCCTAGAACGGTTCGCCTGGGCGTAGCAAGTGCAGATGTGGAGACAAGCCCCTGGATTTCAACCAGAATGGGGCGTGACCCTTCCATACTGGCTGTGACCACAGAGCCCGGAGCCACCTGGGCACGTTCAGATAAAAATACAGCCGAAGGATTTGGCACCTGGGTCAGTCCCTGGTCCCGCATTTCAAACACCCCGATCTCATTGGTGGAACCAAAACGGTTTTTTACGGCCCGAAGAATCCGAAAAATGTGGTTTTTATCCCCTTCAAAATAGAGCACCGTGTCCACCATGTGCTCCATGATTCTGGGGCCTGCAATGGCACCGCCCTTGGTGACGTGCCCCACAAGAAAAATGGGAACTCCCACGGTTTTGGACAGGCGCATGAACTGCATGGATGCTTCCCGGATCTGGGTGATGCTGCCAGGCGTTGACGTGACCTGGGGATGAAATACGGTTTGAATGGAATCCACAACCATGGCGTCATATTGATCTTTTTCCGCCATGGCAAGAATTGATTCAAGATCAGTTTCAGAGACCACAAACAAAGCACTGCCCAAAGATCCCAGGCGTTTTCCCCGCATGGAAATCTGGCCGATGGATTCCTCACCAGATACATACAGACATTTTTTTTGGGCCTTGGCCAGGGAGGACAACACCTGGAGCATGAGCGTGGATTTACCGATCCCTGGGTCACCGCCGATAAGCACCAGGGAGCCGCTGACAATACCACCGCCCAGGACCCGGTCAAATTCATTGATGCCGGTCTCCATTCGCAGCGCAGTGGAGACCTCCACAGATTCAATGGGTACGGGCCTGGCGGCAATGGCCGGCCGGCCCGCACCTGCCTCTCCCGGGGTCCGGATCACCAGGCTCTCCTCAACAAGGCTGTCCCAGTCGCCGCAGTCCGGGCACTGGCCCATCCATTTAGGCGTCTGTATTCCGCAGGTTTTACAGCGGAATATGGTTCTATCTTTCTTTTTTGCCACGGGCTAATTTTGTCCAACTAATTGAAAAATAAATGTTTATATCATGATCTTTTATCCCTATCAAGCATGTATCATTGGTAATCCAGGATCATTGCATGTAACCTAAATAATTCAAGAGCCGTTAGGCAGGTAGCATTTTGCAAGCAGTTGTTTTATAGTTCTTTACATGAGTTATCGGCAAAACAGCCATACAAAATTTAAGGCCCATGATCAGAATTAAATCTGCCACAGATACGCCGGATTTTAAGTCACCATATGATCCTGCTGCTGGGTCGCAGTACACCAGCTCACGACCACCATAGGCATAGTCAGAAAGGAACCGGTGTGCACAGCCATGTATCTTTTCAACTGGATAATCACACTCAAAGTAACTTCTCAATAAATCCGGATAAAAAGACAAAGGTCAACCAAATTCAGTTGCAGTTAAACAGCCAAATCGAGAGCTTTGTTGATGATGAGATCACCCAGAAAAGGAATTTCATTCAAGTCAGATAATCGATCTTTAAGAGCGTGTTTGATAATTAGCAATAAGCTTAAGCTGGCAGCAGCCTATTGAGCAAAATTGATATCATACCGATATACATGAC
>PDWI01001300.1_pt1 | contig 39593 bp, 44 predicted proteins | sample 1430891 | NCBI WGS metagenome assembly PDWI01 (sample SAMN01162508, study PRJNA174530) | Oral metagenome, whole genome shotgun sequencing project. | biome: Marine environment; feature: Marine mammal; material: Swab sample of the gingival sulcus; isolation source: swab sample of gingival sulcus... | reverse complement strand
TTATATATTGATAAAGTAGTAAAATTCTTTGGAAGTGGGGAAGAGTATTTTGATAAATATGAAAGAAATAATTGATATATTTAGTTATTCATTTATGCAAAGAGCTATGATTGTAGGAGTCCTAATAGCGGTTTCTTCTTCGCTATTAGGTATGTTTTTGGTCCTTAAAAAGCAATCGATGATAGGGGACGGGCTTGCTCATGTTAGTTTTGCATCGGTTAGTATTGCGCTGCTTTTTAATGCCTCTCCACTGATGTTTTCGCTCCCCATCGTTATAGCTGCTTCTTTTTTAATACAGTGGGTTAGTAACAAGGCAGTTGCTCACGCAGACAGTGCGATTGCTCTTATTTCATCCTTTTCTGTAGCACTAGGTGTTTTAATAGCGAGTTTGTCATCGGGCTTTAATGTTGATATATATAGCTACTTATTTGGATCAATACTTTTAATCAGTAAAAGCGATGTGATGATGACAATAATACTATCGATATTAATTATCGTGTTTATAATTAAAAACTATCGTAAGCTGGTAACCGTGACCTATGATGAGGATTTTGCTAGGGTTATGAACATAAATGTAGATAGGTATAAGAACATCATGGGTGTTCTTACTTCTATCGTTATTGTCATAGGTATAAGAGTTGTTGGGACAATGCTGATATCTAGTATGATTGTTTTTCCCACCCTTAGCGCGCTGCAACTTAAAAAAAGCTTTAAAAAAAGCTTAATGTCATCAGTTGCTATATCTATTGTTGGTGTTTTGATTGGCATAATTGCATCTTATATTTATAATTTTCCCACCGGTTCATCAATTGTGTTTGTAAATGGGATACTGTTCATAGTATTTTACTTTGTGGGAAGATTAAAGTGAGCGCACTTAGAGCATATGCCATATACTTCTATTTGATGATTTTCAATTGTAAAGTTATATTTTTTTGCAATTTTAGATAATTCATCAAGGGGGCAGTAATCAAATGGTATTGTTTTTTTACATACTCTACATATTAAGTGGTGGTGATGATGATCGTGGCACATTAGTTTGTAAAAAGATTTTCCATCCGTTATTTTTTTATGTAGGATACCAATTTGAAAGAAACTCTCTAGCGTTCGATAAACAGTTGAAAGATTTAGTTTAGTATTTTTTTTTGAAATTTCATCATAGATTTCTTCGCAAGATATGAACTTGCTTTCATTCTTTTGTAATATAATAGCTATCGCTTTTCTTTGGCTAGTGAGCTTTAGTTTATTTTCTTTTAATTTATTATATATCGCTTGTTCTTTCATAAGCACCTCTTATAGATATTTTAAAGCATATATAATTAGAAGTAAAGGAGGCACAGTGAAAAAAAATAATCAGTTAGAACTCGTTGCAGTGATTGCTTTTATAATCAATGTGTTGCTCATCTATTTTTTTCGAAATGAACAAATGGGTCGGTTTTCTAAAATATTAGGGAGCATCATACTAGAGGCGTTTCCTTTTATATTGCTCGGCACCATTATTTCATCGCTTATACAAGTCTTTGTTACCGATGAGATGATAAAGAAGGCAATACCGGACAGTATGTTTAAGGGGATTCTTGTTTCCAGTCTTATCGGTTTTGTCTTTCCGGTCTGTGAATGTGCGATAATACCAATCGCGAGGCGATTAATAAAAAAGGGACTTCCAGTTCCTATGGCTGTGACATTTCTGCTCTCAACCCCGATAACAAATCCCATAGTAATTTTTTCTACATATTATGCCTTTGGAGGGGATTATAAATATGTGTTATTAAGACTTTTTTTTGGTATGTTGATTTCAATTTTAGTAGGTGTTGGTATACACCTCTTTGTTAAAGAAACTATATTTAAAACATTTTATGTGGGTGTTTTAACGCAAGAAAAGAAAAAACTTGGTTTTTTTGGCGCGGTATATGAGGTGTTTAAACACACCAGTATGGAGTTTTATGATATCGGACGATTTTTAATATTCGGTGCGGTTATATCAGCCAATATAAATGTTTTTATATCAAATAAAGTAATGAATTCGCTTGCCTCAAACAATGCGTCATCAATTCTTGCCATGATGGCATTAGCATTTATTTTATCCATATGTTCAGAAGCTGATGCGTTTATTGCAAGTTCGTTTCGAAGTACATTTTCTAGAAATTCCATTTTGGCATTTTTAGTGTTTGGGCCTATGCTTGACATAAAAAATAGCATTATGCTTTTTGGTTCTTTTAAATCCAAATTTGTCTATAAGTTAATAGGTTTAACCATCAGTATAACGTTTGTAGTTTTTTATATGACTTCAATTTTGGGAGGATAGATGTTAAAAAAAATAATATGGATTTTTACGTTATTAGCACATGAGTTTGTATTGATATATTTAGTATATTCAAATAAGATTGCTATGTTTTTGAATCCAAAAATGAATAAGTATATATATTTTAGTATTGTTATTATCTTCCTACTTCTACTAGTTGAGCTATATGATGTTATAAACAAACATTACTACAGCAAAGTAGGAGTTGGTATTGTTGTTTTTCTTATTCCTCTAACGCTCACATTCTATCATAGTTATGCTGTGGGTGACTCAATAACTAAGGCGCAAACAAGAGATGTGATCGGTATGATAGATACTGATAAGTTACAACCGACAGAAGCCAAGAGTGTGTTTGATGGTATGAGTGAAGTAGAAGAAGGAGAATATTTCATGGATATGTTAAATGCTTGTTATAAAGACTTGTATGAAAACGATTTTAGAAACTATGATGGAAAAGAAATCGAAATGTCCGGCATGGTTTATTACAACGACGGATTAAAAGATAATGAATTTGTCATATCCAGACTTCTTATGAGCTGTTGCGCAGCGGACGCTACTTATGTTGGGTTTTTATCGGAATATGACGGCAAAAAAAGTTTAAAACAAGGGGACTGGATAAGGGTCAGAGGTGTAATGAAAAAAGGCTCACAATATAATGCCGGATTACAACGTGAAGAAACAGTTCCCAAAATATATATTAAAAGTATTGAGAGCATGGACCCACCGAAATCAGAGTATGTGTATCCGTAATAAAAAGGCCCTCCATGGAGGGCTAAATTTCACTATTTTTTAATTCTGTCTAAATTACCACTGTATTCATATTCATTCACTAACTTACATACAGCAAAGACTCTTTTTCCGGTTGATGACGATACGGGACATGTCATTAGTGATAGTACCGGTGCACCGTATTCTTTTACTTGAGAATCTTCAATCATATGAAAAGCATGATCTGGAACGGTTTTTAAATCCACCATAACGTATTCGTATATCTTCTTTTTATCGGTTAAGAAGAATTTCGTTCCTTTTTTTACATCAAGAATTCTATTAAATAGAACGCCATCATCCGTTGAGTAATGAGCGGCAACTGCGTAGTTTCCTTTTCCCATTTCTTGATCTGGTTTCATGGTCCCAGCGCCAACCAAAAGATTTGTATTATTTATTCCTTTAAATATTGCCATATTCATCTCTAGTTCTGGAGATATAATTTGACCTATTATAAGAGATGTATCTACCCCCGATAAATTAGTAACGGATTCATAGACATCTATTTCGCTCACACTTTCATAGTCGTATATGGCCTTTGCTTCATTATTTTTTTTCAGTTGTTCTGGATCAATATTATCCACTATTTCAGTCGTTTTTTTACTTTTGTTTTTGATTAGAAAGTTGCTTATTTTTGGCAGAAACAATATGATAACGCCAACAACTATTAATACAATTGCTATTATTTTTTTATACATGTTTTTTCCTTTCACCAGATTATTATAACATGGTTTTTATGTATTTTGTTAAATACTTAAAGTTTATCAATGGTTTATTCTCATTATGTTTAAAATATGTAATAGTTTTATTCTTTATAATTTACTTAAACCGGTTTACTATTTTTGTATTAAAATTATTTAAAAAAAGCTCCAAAAGATGGTATAATATTTTAGTAAGAGTACTATAGAGAGGAGTTATTTAAATGAAGTTATACAAAAGCGATAATATTAGGAATGTAGCAATACTTGGTCATGGTGGAACTGGAAAGACTACGGTTATTGAGTCAATACTTTATAATCTCAAACTTACAAAGAGAATGGGAAAAGTGGAAGATGGGTCAACAGTTTCAGATTATACCAAGGAAGAAAAGAATAGAGGGTTCTCTATTTCAAGCAGTTTAATTCCTATCGAATGGAATAATTCTAAAATAAATTTAATTGATACACCAGGCTATTTTGACTTTGTTAGTGAGACTTTTGGTGCGCTAAGGGTTTCTGGCGGCGCCATCATTGTAGTTGATGCATCAGCTGGAATTCAAGTAGGTACTGAAAAGGCTTGGACATATACTGAAAAAAGAAAAATGCCTCGAATTATTTTCGTCAATAAAATGGACAAAGAAGATATTAACTATGTAAAAGTGATAAGGGAATTAAAAGAAAAATTTGGTAAAAAAGTAGCTCCATTTGTAATTCCTCTAGTAACTGGTGAAGATTTTAAAGGTTTTGTAAATGTTGTTGACATGGTGGCAAGAGAGTATAAGGGAAATGAATGTGTTGACGCACCGGTACCAGCTGAAGCAGAAGCTAGGATTTCACCGGTAAGAGACCTTCTTATTGAGGCCGTGGCTGAAAGTGATGAAGAACTCTTAGATAAATACTTCGAAGGCGAAGAGTTTACCAATGAAGAGATTCATAGAGGTCTTAGGAAAGGCGTTATATCTGGTGATATTGTGCCGGTACTTATCGGTTCTGCAGTTGAGGGAGTTGGCATTCATACGTTACTAAATGTTGTAGTTGACTATATGCCAACACCGAAGGATATGCATGGTGGAGTATATGAAGGAACGCTTCCTGGTGAGACTAAGGTTGAAAAAAGAAATGTTAATGAAGATGAGCCGTTTAGTGCTCTTGTTTTCAAAACGATAGTAGACCCATTTGTTGGAAAAATATCATTGTTTAAAGTGATCTCTGGTTCTGTTAAGAAGGATATGGAGATACTAAATGCTAATAAAGGGACTACAGAAAAAGTAGGTTCAGTGTTTTCACTTAGAGGAAAAACGCAGATTGAAATGGAAAAAATCGTTGCTGGAGATATTGGTGCTGTTGCTAAACTAAATGATGTTGAATCAGGAGATACAATCTGTGATAAAAATAGTCCAATAGAATATCCAGGGATTAAATTCCCAAGACCAGGTTTATTCAAGGCTATTGAGCCTAAGAGTAAAGGTGATGAGGACAAGATTGGTTCTTCGCTTCATAAATTGAATGAAGAAGATCCATCGTTCTCAGTAAATAGAAACAAAGAAACGCATCAGTTAATTATTGGTGGTCAGGGTGTTATGCATCTTGGTGTCATAATTAATAAATTAAAAGAAATGTTCGACGTTGAGGTTGAAATGGTTCCTCAAAAGATTGCTTATCGAGAGACCATCAAAGGCATATCTACTGTTCAAGGAAAACACAAGAAGCAATCAGGTGGAGCAGGACAATATGGAGATGTTCATATTAAGTTTGAGCCATATGCAGATGGGTTCCTATTTGAAGAGAAAATTTTTGGTGGTTCTGTGCCAAAAGGATATATTCCTGCAGTAGAAAAGGGACTTGAAGAGTCACTGGAAAAAGGACCATTAGCTGGCTATAAAGTGGTGAACATCAAAGCAACGCTACTTGATGGTTCTTACCATGCGGTAGACTCAAGCGAGATGGCGTTTAAAATAGCTGCGTCGCTTGCCTTTAAGAAAGGACTTCCTTTAGCGCAACCAGTTTTATTAGAACCAATTATGCATCTTGAAATAAATGTTCCTGACGATAACATGGGTGATATCCTAGGTGATTTAAACAAGAGACGTGGTAGAATACTTGGTATGGAGCCAGCTGAAAAAGGATATCAGAAGGTTATTGCTGAAGCGCCTGAAGCGGAGTTATTCACTTATTCTAGTGAACTAAGAAGTATGACACAAGCGAGAGGTTATTTTGCAGTTCGATTTGAACGATATGAAGAAGTGCCTTCTTCAATGGCTGGTAAAATAATTGCAGAGTCACAAGCAGAATAGTTATAGAAAGGGCACGTGCCCTTTCTAATTGTTAAAGGATGGTATGAAAGAAAAAATATTATTTGTATGTAATTCTTGCGGTGCCACAAGCCCCAAATGGATGGGGAAGTGTAATGAGTGTGGTGAGTGGGATTCGTATGTAGAGGAAGTTGTCCAGACGAATTCAGTGAAAAAAAATAAAATAAAAGCACAAAAAATAGAAACGCTTAAGGATGTCACAATTTCTTCACAAAATAGGACTAAAATAGGTATTGTAGAACTGGACAGAGTGCTCGGTGGAGGAATTGTAGATGGCAGTCTCATCCTTGTTGGGGGAGACCCTGGTATTGGTAAGAGCACACTGCTTCTACAAGTAGCAAGCAATTTGTCAACTCTTGGGAAGAAGGTTTTATACGTTTCGGGGGAAGAGTCAAAGATACAGATTAAGTTAAGAGCCAATAGATTAAATGTAAATTGTGATCATATTTTTATGCTTTCTGAGAATGATTTTGAAACGATGGAAGTTGCCGTCAATGAGCTAAAGCCTGATATACTAATTGTCGATTCGATACAAACGATATCGACTCAAATGTTATCATCACCACCCGGTTCGGTCTCTCAGGTTAGAGAAGTAACCTCATCGCTTATGAAGATTGCTAAAAGCAATTCGATAGCCACCTTTGTAGTTGGCCATGTGACGAAGTCGGGGTCGATTGCTGGTCCTAAAATACTGGAACATATTGTTGATACTGTGCTTTATTTTGAGGGGGATAACACCTCTGTCTATAGAATTTTAAGATCGGTAAAGAATAGATTTGGTTCAACGAATGAAGTAGGATTATTTACGATGAGTGAAATGGGTCTCGTAGAAGTTACGAATCCATCCGAATTATTTTTGTCAAACGGTGCCACAAATAAAGTTGGAACCACCATCTTTGTTTCTATGGAAGGGACAAGGCCATTACTTGTAGAAATACAGTCTCTTGTAGCGAAAACTAATTTTCCTTCTCCGAGACGGATGGGTGTTGGCATTGATTATAATAAACTTATCGTAGCACTTGCTATTTTGGAAAAAAAATCCAAGATTTATTTACAATCATTTGATGTGTATGTAAGTGCAGTTGGTGGAATTAGTCTTAGCGAACCGGCAATGAGTCTTGCTATGATGATTAGTGTTGCTTCCAGTTTTTACAATAAGAGCTTACCGAATGATGTCGTTGTTTTTGGAGAGGTTGGTTTGCTAGGAGAGGTAAGAAAAGTCTCACATATGGATAAAAGGTTAGTAGAAGCAAAGCGTTTGGGGTATACAGTAGCTGTGGCTCCCAAAATGACTAGAAAAATAGAAGGTATTAAACTTATAGAGGTTGAGAGTATTAAGGAAGCAATAGACATTCTCTTTAAATAAGGTGGTATTTTGGAAATAGGAAATATAGTTTTTTATCCAATGCATGGTGCAGGTGAAATAATTAAAAAAGAAGAAAAACTGTTTGATGGTGAAAAAACAGTGTATTGTACTGTAAAAATTAATGTTAAGAATTTAATGCTTCAGTTTCCAGAAGATCGCGTTGATTTGTTAAATATAAGAGAAATATCTAGTTTAGAAGCCATTGAAAATGCTCTTTATGAGTCGTCAACTAAAAGTTTTTCGAGTGATGGCAATTGGAATAAACGATATCAGAGTAATATTGATAAGCTTAAAACAGGGAGCATTAATGATATGTGTGATGTTATCGTTAATTTTTATAGTCAGGAAGTGGAAAAGAGTTTATCATCTGGTGAACGACAGCTCTATAATACTAGTTTTAATGTTTTAGTGTCAGAACTTATGTATATATTAGATGCTGATAAAAAAGAAACGGAGGAATTTTTAATAAAAAAAATAAAGGAGGTTTTATGAAAAACAAATTATTAAAATATTTGTTATTTTTCATTAGTATTGTTTTTAGTGTTATGACCACTATTTGGATACTAAGTGTCAGACATGTTGTGGATAAGGTAAAACTCTTCAATTTTAGCCCCATTATAAATTATGCTATTTTTATCATTTTATTTGGAATCATTTATTATATCATTATTTATCTTTTCGTTAAGTATGCTTATAAATGGGTAAAAGAGATTGCCGATACTATTTTAAGTCAACCAATTTCTAATGTGGTTTTTGGAACCATAGGGTTAGTGGTAGGCGTAATCTTAGCGTTCTTGATATCTAGAGCATACGCTTTTATAGAAAATAATGTTTTTAGCACGATACTTGCTACAATAACGTATATCATTTTTGGTTATTTAGGCATCGTGGTAGCATCTAGACGCTTTGGTGACTTGCCTGTAAAAATAGATTTTGCTAAATCATCAAAAAAGGGGAATTCATCAAAAAACAAAAAGAGCTCATCAAAGGTTTTAGATACAAGTGCCATTATTGATGGGCGAATTGCTGAAATTTGTAAGACAGGTTTTATTGAAGGTAATCTTTATGTTCCTGAATTCGTATTAAAAGAACTTAGGCATATTGCGGACTCAGAAGATGATTTAACGAGAACAAAGGGAAGAAGAGGCTTTGACATTATAGAAAGTTTAAAAGGAGTTGATGGAATAAAATTAATCATAACGGATAAAGATTATGCCGAATCCGATGAAGTTGATCTAAAACTACTTTTATTAGCCAAAGACATAGGTGCTGCTGTCGTTACTACAGACTATAATTTAAATAAAGTAGCATCGCTTCAAAACATAAAAGTTTTAAATGTAAATGATTTGTCAAATGCGGTAAAGCCAAATGCAATACCTGGTGAAACATTTGAAACCGAAATTATTAAAAAAGGAAAAGAACAAAATCAAGGTGTTGCATATCTGTCTGATGGTACTATGATAGTCGTTGAATCAGCCGCAGATAAGGTCGGACAAAAACATGTTGTAGAAGTAACAAGTATCTTACAAACTCCTGCAGGGAGAATGATATTTGCTAAAATAAAGGAGTAATAAATTATGAGTGATAAGTATGATTTGAAAAACAAACAATGGTGCGAAGTATTGAGGGGATTTGATTTAGAGAGGATTAAAAAAATTCCTTTAGGCGAAAAGTTTAAGCTGGTTGAGACAATAAAGCTTTTAGCTCATGAGGCTGAATTTGCTAAAGAGAATGGATATAAAAATCTAGTTGAGAGCAAATATTTTAAAGAAGAGAAGACATATAGGCTGATATGTTATTTATATGTAGAAGATGTCGAGTTTGAAGATATTAAAAACATTGTATTAAATTATCTGGATAATTATAAATTTTCCGATGTATACTACTCGAAGTTTGCTCTTATAGGTCTCGGTATCATGATGATGAAGTGGGAAAGAGATGCGTTCACCATATTTAATGCATTATTAGTTTTACTTGGTCAAGAGTTTCTAACGTATAATTTAAAATTATATGGATACAATGAAGCACTTATGACTCCCGCAAAAGTGGAAGACTTAATTCGATACAAAGAATATGAGAAATTATTTAAAGAAAAAAAATATAAGCTTTTAGCCCTTGGATATATGGCGAAAGAAAATGGTATGGATTATGTTGAAAAATATTTTGAAGAAGGAACTTCAAATGAAAAAGCTAAAATTTATTTTTCCCTTTTAAGCAACATGCACGATGATTTAATCTATCGAAGTTATGCTTTTCTTAGTGCTGACGCAGATAACATGGATAAAATGATTCTCACAGGGATTTATTGTATTTTAAAAGACAAAGATATACTTACTAGTCATTATATGATGAACTCATGTATAGGTAAATACGATCATATTAATGAAAAGGGAAAATTGAATAGTGTTATAGAAGAAGTTATCGGGGTATATGAGGGAATGAAAAAAGAAATAGGATTGGAGTAATTTATATGAAATATTTTATGAATAGAAAAAAAAGAAAGAGTGCAATTGCCATATTTTTTGGAATGTTTGCTTTATCCATTGCACTGGCAGCATTAATTCTTAAAATCATTAATTTTTTAAGAATGTTTAAAAAGAATACGGATGATTTTATTATATTTAATAATACGGATGTAGATTATGGTGGAGAGGTATTTGAGGACAAGTGTGTAGCGGTTATATCTGCTAAAACGACGATAGACTTAACGGATTCGATAGCGTCAAATAACCCTATGAACTTGTGTTTAAAGTGTAAGTATTCAAAGACTGAAGTTATTGTTCCTAAGGATTGGAATGTAAAAGTTCAAGGAAACGCTTTAAAGTCAAATATTATAAATGAGGTGAAATTTGATAAAGAAAATTTTGAAGCTCCACTACTGTTTATCAACTACGTATCGGATTCTTCTCATATAATAATACGTAGTCTTAATTTTGAAAAAAGAATTGAGTTCGATGAAGCAGAAGTTGTAGAAGCTTAAGACAAAAATAGAGAGGTTAACCTCTCTATTTTTTTATCGTTCCATATCCGCCATATATTGGCTTTGTATCAGTAATGGTAATAAAGGAATTATCCTCTATGTTTTTAATCGCATTTACAAGCTCACCGGTCTTTTTGCGTCTTGTTATGATAATTAGTATGTTTCGATTAAAGTTCATTCCTTTTCCTTCGGTAACGGTTACAGCATATCCAAGTGCTCTTAAAGCTTTTGCAAGCCTTTCACCATCCTCTGATTTCACGATAACTTCAACCCTCATGGTGCCAAGTCCAAGTCTATTTTCAACAGCGATACCATAAAAATTCCCAAGACCAAATCCTATCGCATAAGCTAGTACTTTTAAAGGGTCACTTGTGATATCTTTTAGCACAGTGGATACAAGTAGCACCCATATGATTACTTCAAAGAACCCAACAATAGCTCCTTGCAATTGTTCTCCTTTGGTTATCAACTTAATTCTTAAAGTGGCCATCGTTACTTCAAAAGTTTTTACAACTATTATGAGTAAATAAATTAAATATTGCATGTTTCCTTCTTTCTGTTCTAATATGTAATTGCTATAAATAGTGTGATTAGAAAAATAAGAATACTTTGAATTAAGGTATATTTTAAGTACTTAAAGTGTGGAGAGGAGTATAAATACTTAACCTTCATTTTTTCTTCCATTTCTTCTACTGTTTTGGCATTCATTTTTTTCATCAGTTTTTCTTTTTTATTTTTAAAAAAGAATATAGCAAACCGTTTAAATGAATATCTTAGAGGTGAATAGAGACCTCTTTGAACAGTAAAGAGTATAACAGAAATTAGAAAAAATGGAAGGTTAATTAAAAATATAACATTGACATAGTTTATAAGACGAAATGTATCAAATACAGTTACATAAAAAAAGGCAATCAACAAAATAATTACCGGATATAAAAATAGTATGATTTTTTTCATTTTTATCTCCTATCTGGAGTAATTATATACTATAATCAATTGCTCAACAACATTTTTTTTTGAAGGCAAATAAATCTTTACTTAATGGGCAAAATGATGTATAATTTATTAAAGTTGATATAGCCGAAAGGCAATTTTAAAGGAGGAAATATGAAAAAACTATTAGCTTTATTATTAGTTTTTGTTTTAGTTTTTTCTGTTGTGGCTTGTGGGTCGAAAACAGAAAATAAAGATGATAAAAAAACTGATAACAAAGATCAACAAGAACAGAAAGAAGAGAAAAAAAGTGGAAAGACAAAATTAAATTTGCTTAGCGGTAATGCTATACCTGAACTGGTTACATGGCTTTCTACAGACGCTGTTTCATTTTCAATTCTAGGTAACATTAACGGTGGTTTAATGAATCTAGATGCTGAAAGAAAAGCAGTTCCAGATATGGCAGAGTCTTATGAGTTAAGTGAAGATGGTTTAACTTATACATTTAAATTAAAAGATGCAAACTGGTCTACAGTGGATGGAAAGGTTTACGCTCCAGTAACAGCGCAAGATTTTGTATATGCATGGAAAAAGTTAGCGGACCCTAAAGAAGCGTCTCAATACGCGTTTATGATTAAAACAGCGGGCCTTAAAAATGCGAAAGAAGCAATTGCTTTATCAGAAGCTATTGTTGCTTACGATAAAGCGGGTAAAAATTTAAAAACAATGAAAGTTAGTGACTTCAAAGACATTGAAGCACAGAGTCCAGAAGATCAAATGAAAGCAGATAAAGCGGATCTTGAAAAGCAACTAAGTGAAGCAGCGGATGAAGAAGCGAAAAAGGGAATTCAAAAGAAAATTGATGAACTAAAGGTTGATAATTATCAACCGATTGAAGCGAAGAGTGCGCAAAAGCAATTTGACGAGGCAAAAGTTGCTGCAGAAAAAGAAGCAGCAGACACAAAAGCAGCGCTTGAAGAGCTTGCAGGTTCTGTAGAAGAAGCAGATAAGAAAGTAGCTGAGTTAATTGACGGTCTTGGCATTGAAGCAGTTGATGAAAAAACGTTAAAGATTACATTAGACTCTCCAGTTCCTTACTTCTTAGAGTTGATGGCGTTCCCATCATTCTTCCCAGCAAATCAGAAATTTGTTGAAGAAAAAGGCGATGCGTATGGAACCAAAGTAGATGCTTTTCTATACAATGGACCATATATTTTTAAAGAGTGGAAATTAGCTGAACGAAATTATTTGGTTAAAAACCCTAATTATTGGGATGCAGCAAATGTAAAACTAGATGAAATTGATTTTAGAGTTATAGAAGGTGTTTCTAATGAAACAGCAGTTCAAATGTATTTGGATAAGAAGATTGATAGAGTAGGTCTTTCTGGAGCAAGGGTAGAGAAGTATGGTAATAGACCAGACGCTTTACCAATAGAAGACGTTGTAATGTTCTACCTTCATGTTAACCAAGGTCATGGAACGTCAAACGAAAACACTGAATTTCTTAAAAATGCCAAAGCTAGAAAAGCGATTAATATGGCAATCAATAAAAAATTCATAACTGACAAATTACTAAATAATGGATCTATTCCAGCGGATTACTTCATTCCTAAGTATTTTGTGAAAAATAAAGATGGAAAAGGCTTTAGAGATATAGCTGGTGAGAAGTATGATGGAAAAGAAGGATATAATAAGTACAATGTAGCAGAGGCTAAGAAGCTTTGGAAAGAAGCGAAAGAAGAAGTCGGCGTTACAAGCGTTGAATTAGAATTTATGATTTATCAAGGAGAGACTCAGTCTAAAATTGGTGGAGCGATAAAAGATGATTTAGAGAAGAATTTAGAAGGTTTAAAAATTAATATTCAAGCGCTTCCGTTCTCAGAGAAAATCAAAAGAGCCAATGCTGGTGATTACCAACTTGATTGGGCTGGTTGGGGACCTGACTATCTAGATGCTATGACATTTATGGATCTTTGGGTAACTGGAGCTGGTCACAATACGCTTGGATACAGCAGTGAAGAGTATGATAAAATAATCGAAGCTTCTAAGAGTGGTGAGTTAGCAGGTAAGGTCAATGAACGTTTTGAAGCGTTAGTAAAGGCTGAGAAAATGTTAATTGAAGATGATCAAGCTATTATCCCGCTATATCAAAGGAGTTCAGTTGTATTAAGTGCTCCTAAGATTAAGAACTGGGTTAAGCAATTCTTTGGGCCTGATGTTCAATACAGATACATTACTATAGAAGAATAATTGAAATTTAATTATATAATGTTGTATTTACAGGAGGTTAAAGCCTCCTGTAAATATTATTAGGAAAAATTAAAAAAAAGGAGGTTAAATGTTAAAGTATACTTTAGAGAGAATAGCACTACTTGTATTGACGATGTTTTTGATTATTACACTCAATTTCTTTCTACTAAGACTTGATGGTACGACTCCTTTTGAAAATCCAAAGATTAGCCCAGCGGCCAAAGAAATGATGATGAAGAAGTATGGGTTGGATAAACCAATGGTTGTTCAGTACGCTAGGTATCTTGGTGATTTATTAAAAGGGGATTTAGGAAAAAGCATCAATTTTAAAAATCAGTCGGTTTCAAAATTGATTTTATCAAAACTGCCTCATACGATAAGAGTTGGTCTTCCAGCTTTAGTTTTTGGGGTTCTATTAGGAATGTTGCTCGGCGCACTGGCTGCAATTTACCGAGGGGGTCTCATTGACAATATGGCTACGATTTTTGCCATCATTTTTGTCACCATTCCGTCATTTGTTCTCGCAGCGTTATTCCAGCACTATCTCGCAGCGGAGTGGAGTATCTTCCCATATTTATATAGTCCGCCAGATATGTCTCGAGGAGTAACATATTGGGATTCCATGTACTCTTCTATCATGCCAGCGCTTGCGATTGGCCTTGGGATCGTGTCTTCTGTAATGAGGTTTATGAGAAGTGAACTCGTTGAGGTGTTAAATTCGGATTATATTTTACTTGCGAGAGCGAAGGGACTGAGCAAGCCTAAGGTTATTATAAGGCATGCTATACGAAATGCGATGATACCAGTTATGACAATCATAGGACCGATGACGCTTTATGTTATCTATGGCTCACTCGTTATCGAAAGATTTTTTGGGGTGCCAGGACTTTCACAGCTTATGTTAAAAGCGATAGAAAAACACGATTATTTTCTTACACTGGGCGTTAACATCTTCTATAGTTTTATGTTTATCGTTATTGTATTGATTATCGATTTATTATATGGCGTTGTTGACCCTAGAATTAGACTTAGTGGAGGTAGTAAATAATGGAAAATGATAAAAAACTAGATAAAAATCTATCTCCTGACATGTTTAAAAGAACAAAGGTAGATATAACGGAAGCCGAAAAAATGTCGGTTGAAAGTCTTAGCTTTTGGCAAGACGCCTTTAGGAGGCTGCTCGGGAATAAAGGAGCAGTAGTTAGTTTAGTCATAATTGCGTTACTTATTATCATGGCTATTGTTGGACCTATTAAACCGATTAATAGAACAAATTACGACGACAGTGTTTTTCGATACGATAGTTCACCGGTAGTACTTGGCAAAGATGGAAAAGTGCTTAAAAAAGAAGAAATTTTCTTTCTACCTCCTAGAATACCAGGGCTTGAAAAATTAGGTTTCTTTGATGGTACAGCCAAAGCAAAAGTATCTTCTTATGACTTAATTGTCGGTGACATTCCTAGAAACAGTAAGTTTAATGATTTAAGAAAGCCACAGAACAAAGGAAAACTTGTAGAAGAATTGGGCATTCCATACCATCCTTTTGATATCAATGTAACAAATATTTATGAAAAAGATGGTGAGCTTTTAATGGATTATAAAGTCAATCAATCGGGTGAAGAAAAAACCACAAAGTATGTTGATATGATTAGTGAGTATTCGCTTTATCAACCAGGCAGTTTTAAGTTTATAGATACATCTGTTGATGAGTTTGGCGCAAATACGCTAACGGTTAAAAAGAATTATTATAAAATGCAAGGTGTTGAACATCTGTATTTCTGGTTTGGAACAGACAAGAGTCCATTTGATAACTGGACGAGACTGTGGATTGGTGTTCGAGTTTCGCTACTTATCGCACTAGTTGCAACGCTTATTGACTTTAGTATAGGAATTACCTATGGAACGATAGCTGGCTTTTATGCTGGAACGTGGATAGACAATGTTATGATGAGATTTACTGAGGTACTCGGTTCTATTCCGTTTATCGTATTCCTCTTTATTATGATTTCCATTAAACCGCTTGTTAATGCGTTTGTTCAAAGCATTGTACTTGCTTTTGGAACTGGTAGAGCACTGATGTATATAGCGATAGTATTCTTTGCGATATTTACAATAAATCAATTAGTAAAACTTTATAGAAAGCAGATTAGTAAAAAAGAACTAGTCGCACACTATAAAAACCCAGTAATTACATTTGCTGTACTAGGTGTTATACAAGCTATTGTAACATATTATTTGAAGAGCAGAGATATGTTGAATGCTAACATGGCTACAACAGAGGTTATCTCATTCTTAATTATTGTATTTGCAATGAGTTTAACTGGTTGGATAGGTGTTACAAGGATTGTTCGTGCTCAAATTATAAAACTTAGAGATTTAGAATTTGTTTTAGCAGCTAGGACACTAGGGGCTGATAATTCAAGGATTATGAAGAAACACTTATTCCCGAACATTATTGGTCAGCTTGTTGTACTTGCGACGTTTAAAATACCATCAGCCATCTTTACAGAGGCATTCCTTACATTTATAGGTCTTGGTCTTCCAATCCCTATGGCGTCGTTAGGTGTGCTCGTGTTCAGAGGTTATGAAGCGATGCAAGTTCAGCCATCAATGCTATTTATTCCTGCATTTGTAATGTCAATTCTTATGCTGGCAATAAACTTACTTGCAAATGGATTAAGAGACGCACTTGATCCGAGGATGAGATAGGAGGGAACATGGAAAAAATATTAGAAGTAAAAGATTTAGAAGTTTCCTTTAAAACCTATGCAGGAGATGTTCAGGCAGTACGAGGTATTTCCTTTGATCTTCATGAAGGCGAAGCGCTATCAATTGTTGGAGAGAGTGGTAGTGGTAAAAGCGTTACGGTTAAGGCAATTATGGGCCTTTTAGCTGGTAATGGTTATTATAAAAATGGATCGATTATGTTTGAAGACAAGGATGTTACTAAAATGGACGAGTCTGACCTACATGAGATAAGAGGCAATAAAATGGCGATGATCTTCCAAGATCCTATGACAAGCCTTGATCCAACAATGAATATTGGAAAACAAATTATGGAGGTAATATTACTCCATCAAGATGTTACAAAAGAAGAAGCTAGAAAAAAAGCAATAAAGCTAATTGAAATGGTTGGTATTGATCAAGCGGAAGCTAGGATGAAACAGTACCCTCACCAGTTTTCAGGTGGTATGAGACAGCGTATTGTAATCGCTATAGCACTTGCTTGTGAGCCTCAAATTTTGATAGCTGATGAACCTACAACAGCGCTTGATGTAACGATTCAAGCTCAAATAATAGATCTTATGAAAGACTTGCAGAAGAGACTTGGCGTTAGCTTAATATTTATCACTCACGACCTTGGTGTTGTGGCTAATGTTGCCGATAGGGTTGCGGTTATGTACGCTGGAAAGATTGTTGAAATTGGGACAAATGAAGAGGTGTTCTATAACCCTCAACACCCTTATACATGGGGACTTCTAGCATCAATGCCTGAACTAGATTCGAAAGAAAAGTTATATGCTATACCAGGTACACCACCTAACTTAATTAGTCCACCAAAAGGTGACGCGTTTGCGCTCAGAAGTGAGTATGCTTTAGAAATCGATTTAGTAGAACAACCACCATTCTTTGAGGTTAGTCCAACTCATAAAGCAGCTACATGGTTACTTCATGAGTATGCACCTAAAGTTGATCCACCAGCGATAATCAAAGAGAGACATAAACGCTTTAAGGAGTTAAAAAATGAAAGATAATAATAGAGAAATCCTACTTGAGGTAAAAAATCTTAAACAATATTTCTCTTTAGGGAGAAAAAAGACAGTAAAAGCTGTTGATGATGTTAGCTTTCATATTTTTAAAGGGGAAACATTTGGCCTCGTTGGTGAGAGTGGTAGTGGTAAGAGTACCACAGGCAGAACGATAATAAAACTTTATAAACCAACTGATGGTGAAGTTTGGTTGGATGGTTTACGAATTGATCAAACGCTCGAGCGAGAAGATGAGATAAGAGTAAACAAAGATATTCAGATGATATTCCAAGATCCTATGGCATGTCTAAATCCTAGAATGAAGGTTGAAGATATTGTTGCGGAAGGACTAGATATCAATGACATGACAAGCAGTGATGAAGAGAGACGTCAAAGAGTAATTGACATGCTTAAAAAAGTAGGTCTTGATGAACAGCATATTGAACGGTATCCTCACGAATTTAGTGGTGGTCAAAGACAGCGTATAGGTATCGCTAGAGCGCTTGCTGTTGAACCTAAACTAATCATTGCTGATGAGCCGATTAGTGCCCTTGACGTATCCATTCAAGCTCAGGTAGTCAATCTACTGAATGATTTGCAAGATGAGGAAGATTTAACGTATTTATTCATCGCTCACGACTTGAGCATGGTGAAATATATTTCCGATCGAATTGCGGTAATGCATAAGGGTAAAATTGTGGAATTAACAACAAGTGATAAACTGTTCTTAAATCCGCTTCATCCTTACACAAAATCGCTTATTTCGGCGATTCCACTTCCTGATCCAGAAATGGAAAAATCTAGGAAGAGACTGATTTACGATCCTTCTGTTCATAATTATGATAAGGAGACACCAAAATGGGTTGAAATAGAACCTGAACACTTTATTTTAGCATCCGACAGTGAAGTTGAAGCATATAAAAAAGAGCTTAATGAAGGTGGTGAAAGCAACTTTATGAAAGAAATCTTAGGAAAAGATTTTTAAACAAATGGCCCAGATGGGCTATTTTGTTTTTTTATGATATAATACTTAATTGAGGTTAGAATAATGAATAGTAAAAAGTTTAAAGTAGTTTTATCTTGGGTCGTAATCATCACTTTAATCATAGCAATTGTACTTCCCTATGTTATTATGAGTTTTGGTAAATGATAATAGATAAAATAAAAGTAGAGGGAAAAAGGGTTTTAATAACAGCGGATGGAAACGAGTATTCGATACATATGGATACCTATCTTCACTTCTCTTTTGATGTGTTTGATGATGTTGATATGGAATGCATTTTATTTGATTCCAATAAAAGAGATGCACTGAGTAAGGCGATAAGCTATGCATCCAGAAAAATGCTTACCTCTGAACAGCTAAGACAGAAGCTTATAAAACTCGATTTTTCTGATATGGTAATAGAGTACTGCATTGATAAGTTAAAAGAATATAACTATCTAGATGATTATAAGTATGCGGCTAGTTACTATGAAAGTAAAATCAAATCACATGGCACTATGTACGTTTACAATAAACTTAGAGAAAAGGGAATATCAAATGATGTCATTCATGCGATTGATATAAAGGAAAATGTAAATGATATGGTAGAAATACTTTACAAGAAGTATGGCGCAAGGAAAGAAGTTACATACAAAGAGAAATCGAAAATGATTCGATTTTTATGTAATCGAGGCTTTTTAACTGGAAACGCAATAAAAGCTGTGGAAGTATATAGAGACAAGAAAGAATAAATATCTTTGTTGTCTTTTTTATTATAAAAACTGCGACAAAAGGTTGCTTTTTGGCAAAAACAAGCCTATTAGCTGATATTTTTTACAAAAAATGTACTTTTCAGGTGTTTTTTGTTTACTTTATAGGGTATGTGATGTAAAATAAAGAGACTAAAGTAAGGAGTTAATAATTATGGAAAAGAAAATTTTATCAAAAGAAAATAATAGAGTTAAAATTGAGTATAGCTTTAATGCGGAAGAATTAAATGAAGCGATTATCAAAGCGTATAAGAAGAATAAATCTAGATACATAATACCTGGGTTTCGAAAAGGCAAAGCACCTAGAAAAATGATTGAAATGCATTATGGTGAAGGTGTTTTTTATGAAGACGCAGTAAACATTTTAATAAATGAAAATTATGATGATGGCATTTATGAACTAGAATTAAAACCAATTTCTCAACCTGAATTTGACCTTTCTGATATCAGTAAAGATGGAGCCGTTTTTACAGCGGAAGTTGACGTTGAACCAGAGGTTACACTTGGTAAGTATAAAGAATTAGAAGTTAAAAAAGAGAAACTAGAAGTGTTAGACGAAGATGTTGATAAGGTAATCGAATCAGAAAGAGAAAAGAATGCTCGATTGGTACCAAGTGAGGATGCTGTAAAAGAAGGGGATACGGTAACGATTACAATTGGTGAACAGACCCAAGATATCGAAGTGTCATCTAATGGTGTTCCAAAAGAGCTTAATGAAGCATTGATTGGTTTGAATGTAGGTGATAAAAAAGAAGTGACAATCGATGAAGAGACGTTAGAATTTGAAATACTTGAAGTAAAGGTAAAAGAATTACCAGAACTTGATGATGATTTTGTAATGGATATTTCAGAGTTTGATACGCTTGATGAATACAAAGCGGATATCAAAGAAAAAATGTTAGAAGCTAGAAAAAATGACATTGAAAGAAAATTTGAGTTTGATGCTTTAACTATGGCTATCGACAATATGGAAGTGGATGTACCAGAAAAAATGGTGGAGAATTATCAGGACTTTATGCTAAATAATTTTAAGTCTCAGATTACTTCTCAAGGCCTTAGCTTTGAAGATTATTTAATGTATACTGGCATGAGTGAAGATAAGATCAAAGAACAAATGAAAGAAAATGCTGAATTCCAAGCAAAAGAAAAGCTTTTAATCGATGCCATTGTTGTTGAAGAACAGTTTGAAGTAAGTGAACAAGAAATCGATGAAAAAATAGAAGAGCTTGCAAAAGCATATGATAAAAAAGCGGAAGAAGTAAAAGATATCTATAAGGTGGATGACTTTAAGTATCTAAAAGAAGATATTATAAGAGATAAGGCGCGAAAAATAATTGTTGATACTGCTGAATCGATGGAGGAATAATGGCTGTCGTACCAATAGTAATTGAAAACACTCCACAGGGTGAGAGACAATATGATATTTATTCAAGGCTTTTAAAGGATAGAATAATCTTTTTAAGTGGTGAAGTTACAAGCGCTATGGCTAATAGCATTGTAGCGCAAATGCTTTTTTTAGAGATGCAAGATCCTGAAGCCGATATACAACTTTATATTAACTCACCAGGGGGTAGCATTGTAGCAGGTCTTGCAATTCATGATACGATGAAGTTTATTAAATGTGATGTTTCTACCATTTGTGTGGGCATGGCAGCAAGCATGGGTGCCTTTCTACTTGCAAGTGGTAGTAAGGGAAAGCGGTTTGCGCTACCTAATAGTGAAGTGATGATTCACCAACCGAGTGGAGGGACTCAAGGGACAACAGAAGACATCAAGATTATGACCGATAGAATTCTTCGTCATAGATCGTCACTAAATAAAATGCTTGCAAAATATACTTCAAAAACCGTGAAACAGATTGAAAAAGATACCGATCGCGATTATTTTATGACTGCAAATGAAGCAAAGAAATATGGCATAATTGACAAAGTATTAGTGGAGAGAAAATAATGAATGATCAAGATAGACGTTGTTCTTTTTGTGGAAAAACAAGTGAACAAGTAAATAGACTTATAACAGCCAATTCCGTTGCAATATGCGATATGTGTGTTGAAATATGTAATGACATAATTATGGAAGAATCGGAACTTGGAATAAGCAAAGAAAAATTTGAAATAAAAGAGGCACCTAAGCCAAAAGAGATAAAAGAGTTTCTAGACGATTATGTCATAGGACAAGATCATGCAAAAAAGGTGCTATCAGTTGCTGTGTATAATCACTATAAAAGAATCACTAGCGAAGTAAGTGATGATGAAACACAGATACAAAAGAGCAATATTCTGCTTATTGGGCCTACTGGCTCTGGTAAGACGCTTCTTGCTCAAACGCTTGCAAAGAAGCTTAATGTTCCATTTGCTATGGCTGATGCTACAAGCATTACGGAAGCTGGTTATGTTGGCGAAGATGTGGAGAACGTACTGCTTAAACTACTGCACTCAGCAGATTTTAATGTTGACGCTGCGGAAAGTGGGATTATATACATCGATGAGATTGATAAGATTGCTCGAAAGGGTGAAAACAGAAGCACTACTAGAGATGTCGGTGGTGAGGGTGTTCAACAGGCACTTCTAAAATTAATTGAAGGCACTGTAGCAAATGTACCGCCTAAAGGCGGTAGAAAGCATCCCAATCAAGAATTTATTAAGATTGATACTACCAATATCTTATTTATCCTTGGCGGCGCTTTTGAGGGCATTGATAAAGTCATAAGGAAACGACTTAGTAAGAAGTCCATGGGCTTTAATGCCACTATCAAAGAAAAAACAGAAGAAAATATTGGTAAGATTTTATCAGAAGTTGATAGTAGGGATTTAATTAGTTATGGCCTTATACCGGAGTTTGTGGGTAGAGTTCCAGTCATATCTAGTCTCAATGCGCTTGACGAGGAGAGTCTCGTAAAAATTCTTACGGAACCTAAGAATGCATTGATAAAGCAATTTACCAAACTGCTGTCTTTCGATAATATCGATTTAAAATTTTCAGAAGAAGCGATTCGAAGCGTAGCTAAAATGTCAGTAGATAAGAAGATGGGCGCAAGAGGACTGAGAAGCATAGTTGAAAAACTGATGCTAGATATCATGTATGAGTACCCAAGTAAAAAGCGAGCAAAAGAGTGCAACATAACAAAAATGACATTAAAGAAATATTTAAAAGAATACAAGGATATTTCTTAGAAAGGAAATATAATGGAAAAAAATAAAATGCCGTTAATACCACTTCGAGGTCTTATAGTTTTTCCTTACCTCATGTTATATTTTGATGTGGGAAGGAAGAAGTCAGTAGAAGCGCTTGAAGAAGCAATGTTAAGGGACCAATATATTTTTCTTACAACACAAAAGGATATAGAAACAGAAGATCCTACAATAGAAGACTTTTATTCTTTTGGTACCATTGCCAAAATAAAGCAAATGTTAAAACTGCCAGGAGATTCTATAAGGGTATTGGTGGAAGGTGTTAGTAGGGGTGTAATAACAGATTTTGTAAAGACAGAAGAATACTTTGAAGTAGAATATCAAGAGATTGAAAATCCTAATGAAGAGCCGACAAAAGAAGAACAGGCATATATTAGGGCGATTAATGAGACCTTTGAAAAGTATTCATCCCTTACAAAGAAAATCCCACAAGATATCGTTTTTAGTTTAAATAGCGAAAAAAATCCCTATCGATTCTGTGATACGATTGCACCACAACTTGGTGTGAGTATTGAAGCGAAACAATCAATACTTGAAGCGGTTGATGTTAAGCTTAGACTTCAAAGGGTTTATAAATATCTACTGGAAGAGATAGAAATTGCAGAAGTAGAGAAAGAAATCAATGATAGAGTAAAATCTCAAATAAATAAGATGCAAAAAGAATACTTTCTTAGAGAGCAAATTAAGGTAATTCAAGAAGAACTTGGTGATGAAGCAGATAATCTAACGGAAAGTCAAAAGATGCTTGAGCGGCTAAAAAAGCTTAGACTGAAGAAGGTTATAAACACGAAGGTTGAAAAAGAGATTAATAAGCTTAAGCGTCTAAATCCACAGTCTCCTGAGTATGGTGTGACAAGAAATTATGTTGAGTGGATACTGGATCTGCCGTGGAGGGTTCAATCAAAGGAAAGCATCGATTTAAAACATTCTAGACGTATTCTTGATGAAGATCACTATGGAATGGATAAGGTGAAAGACAGGATAATAGAATACCTTGCTGTTAAAAAGCTGAAAGGTAATATGAAAGGTCCTATCATATGTTTAGTAGGTCCTCCAGGAGTGGGCAAGACATCAATTGCAAGAAGTATTGCAAGAAGTGTTGGCAGAAAATTTGTTAGAATGAGTCTTGGCGGTATCCGGGATGAAGCGGAGATACGAGGTCATAGAAGAACCTATATAGGTGCTATACCAGGTAGAATCATCACAAATATTAAAGAAATAAAGAGTAGAAATCCATTGTTTTTGCTTGATGAAATCGATAAACTTGCATCCGATTTTAGGGGAGACCCAGCGTCTGCTCTTTTAGAAGTATTAGATCCAGAACAGAATGCTACATTTGTTGATAATTATTTAGAAATACCATTTGATTTAAGTAAGGTAATGTTTATTACAACTGCAAATACGGTGAGCACGATACCTAGGCCACTGTTAGACCGAATGGAAATCATTGAATTAAGTGGTTATACGTTGCTTGAGAAAGAACAAATTGCAAAAAAATATCTAATACCAAAACAACAGAAGGAAAATGGTCTTGAAAAGTATAAGATTAAATTCAAAGATGAGGCCGTACTTAAAATTATAGAATCCTTTACAAGGGAGTCTGGTGTTAGAGAGCTTGAGAGAGTCATTGCGTCTATCTTCCGGAAAATAGCTTCTATTATCGTTGAAAAAGGTAGAAAGAGCTTTACAGTTAATGTCAAGACGGTAAACGAACTCCTTGGCAGAGATAAATATAAAAACGATGTTAATGATTTGAAAGATAAAGTTGGCGTTGTTACTGGTCTTGCCTGGACAAGTGTTGGTGGTGATACGTTATCTATAGAAGTAAATATCATGAAGGGTAAGGGAAAACTTTCACTTACTGGTAAACTTGGTGATGTTATGAAGGAATCAGCGCAAGCGGGACTTAGCTATATCAGAAGTATAGCAGATGACCTTGGCGTAGAAGATAATTTCTTCTATGAAAATGACATTCATATACATGTCCCAGCAGGCGCTATACCAAAGGATGGGCCGTCAGCAGGTATTACAATGGCAACAGCAATGGCATCTGCTATTACTGGAAGAAAAGTTAAAAATAGTGTAGCAATGACAGGAGAGATTACCCTGAGAGGTGACGTGCTACCAATCGGAGGCCTCAAAGAAAAAGTGCTTGCTGCCAAGAGATATGGTATTAAGAATATATTAATTCCTGAAGAGAATAGAGACTTGCTTGAAGAGCTTGATCAAAAAATAGTAGAGGGACTGAATATAAAATGTGTCTCTACTATGAGTCAAGTTTTAAAAGAAGCACTGGTAAAATAATGAAGATTAAAAAGAGTGAATTTATTATATCGGCTACAAAAAGAGAACAGTATCCAACAGAGGCAATTCCAGAGATAGCGTTTGTCGGAAGAAGTAATGTCGGAAAAAGTTCTCTAATAAATATGTTATTGAATAGAAAAAAATTGGCGAAGACCTCATCAACACCGGGAAAGACTCGATTGATAAACTTTTATTCTATTGATGATAAGTTTCGATTTGTAGATTTACCAGGTTATGGCTATGCAAAAGTTTCCAAGTCTGAAAAAGAAAAATGGGATGCATATATTAGCGATTATTTAACATATAGAGAGTTTTTACTCTCTATATTTGTACTGGTTGATTCGAGGATAGGACCAACTACTCTAGACAGAGATATGATACAAATGGTTAAGGATTTGGGTTATGACGTTCATGTGATACTTACCAAAAAAGATAAAGTAAAGAACAATCATTTATATAAAATGAAGCAAATATTATTAAAAGAACTTGGCCTTAAAGCGGATAACATTATTGAATGCTCGTCACTAAATAGAGATGGCAAATATAAATTTTGGGATCACTTAAATGATATATTTAAACAAAGTGGTATCGATATTTTTATGGAGAAACAATGATTAATACAACACTGGTACACGTAAGAAAAGGTCATAAGACTCTTATGATTGAAAAAAAAGATGGAAAATTCATGGGAGTTGGTGGAAAATTCATGGAAGGCGAAACCCCTGAAGAATGTCTTATAAGAGAAGTAAAAGAGGAAACGAATCTAGATGTGACGGATTATCAGTTGGTTGGCAAAATATTTTTTCCTAAGTTTGATGGTGTAACGGATTATTTTAGCTATGTATATGAGGTTACAGGCTTTCACGGAGAGATGGAAGAGTCGGATGAAGGAAAATTATACTGGATTGATAATGATAAACTGACAAGCCTTAACATTTGGGAAGGTGATAAGTATTTTATTGACTGGATGTATAATAAAAGAGTATTTTTCGATGCCGTGTTTTACTATGAGAATTTTGAGTATGTAGGTCATGAGGTTGAGTTTGGAGGTAGATATGATTAAGATGGTTATTAAAGATTATGGTGAAATTAAGATTGAGTTATATAAAGAAAAAGCACCTGTTACGGTGGAAAACTTTGAAAAGCTAGTACAAGAAAAGTTCTATGATGGATTAACCTTTCATAGGGTAATCAGTGGCTTTATGATTCAAGGAGGATGTCCTGATGGGACAGGAATGGGTGGACCTGGTTATACAATTAAGGGCGAATTTGCAAACAATGGATTTGCAAAAAATGATATAAAACATACTGCTGGTGTCATATCTATGGCTAGGAGTATGGCACCCAATTCAGCGGGTTCTCAGTTTTTTATCATGCATCAGGATGCGCCTCATTTAGACGGCTCTTATGCTGCGTTTGGAAAAGTTGTGGAAGGTCTTGACATAGTTGACAGGATTGCTAGAGTAGAGACAAACAGTGCGGATAAACCACTTGATGATGTCGTGATAGAAAGTGTCGTGGTATTATGATTTCTGAAGTAAAATCGCTTTACAAGAGTGAGATAAGAAAAAAGATGTACATCCTTTTGATTTTATTTATTCTCTTTATGGTTTTGGGAGTTGTTAGCTATGCTCATGAACCAGAATTATTTAAAGGATTAATAAATACGGTTACGGATGACATTAAATCTAAGATTACACCCGATATGAGTGGGGTTAGAGTTGCGGTTATAATCTTTCTTAACAATTTAAAAGTATCATTCATTGGGTTTGTTCTTGGGATTATTCCATTTCTTTTTCTATCAGTTTTTCCAATTATTTCAAATGGATTAATTCTAGGAGTCTTTGGCACAATATTTGTTCAACATTTTAATTCGATTCCAAAAGTATTAGCATTACTACTGCCGCATGGCATTATAGAAATATTTGCATTTATATATGCTAGTGCACTCGGCATCTATATTTGTCATCAAATAAGTAGAAAAATACTAAAAAGAGGAAACATAGAAATAGCTACAGTAATCAAAAGGGCGACACTATCTTTTGTAAGTATAGTGATTCCACTTTTAATTATTGCAGCTCTTATTGAGACTTTTATAACACCTATTATTGGAGGGCTTTTTTAGTTAAGCTCTATCAAAAAATATATTTTTTTCTGAAATAGAGATAGGAATTCCATACGCGTCTTGGAGTTCCTGTTTTATTATATTCATATTTTTAATAGCAAATCCTATTGTCCACATTATTCTAGTATCAACGCCGTAAACGTTTGCTGCACTAACAGCGCTTCCAAGTGCAATGCCTAGATTTACCGAATCAAAATTGGAATCACTGTCAAGCGTAAGCTTCTTGAATGATTTTTCAGTATCTTTTTTAAGCCCAATAACTACTATGTAATCTAAATCCTTTATATTTTTAGAGTCTCTTAAGAAAAATGGTATATCTTTTTCTATGGCTAATGCCTCTAACTTCTTCGCTACTTTTTTCACGTCATCTTTTTCTAGTAAATAGTAAACCAGATTATCGACGCCTTTTGCCTTCGGTGCCGTTTTGGCTCTAGATAGCATTGTGAGGGCAGCGTTTTTAATATTTGCACTATAAACTTTCTTATCTGAAATCATATTTCCTCCCTTGTTATATATTTTTATTTTATTATAATATAAGTATACCAATTAAAACTAAAAAAAGGAAAAAATATGAACATTTATTTTGCGACAACAGAAAATGCCTTATTTACTAAAAGTTCTAAACTCGCAGATTTTTCTTATTCCATACCAAAGGAATTATCATTACTTGGCCATGATGTAAGGGTTGTTATGCCACTTTATTCATGGATAAGTAAAGAGTATGGAAAGAAAATAAAATTTGAAAAAAGTTTTTATTTATCAACAAATGGTGTAAATAAATATGTTGGAATATTTTCATATAAAGTGGATAAAGTTCTTTATTATTTTATAGATAATGAATATTATTTTAGTAGAGAGAGTATTGATTCGTTCTATGATGATGGAGAGCGTTTTGGCTATTTTAGTAGGGCGTTGCTTGAACTGCTTGTCGAGATTGACTTTGTTCCCGATATCATTCACTTAAATGATTGGCATACTGCGATTAGTGCCACTCTATTTAAAGATTCATACATCAAAATGAAAAACTTTTATAATACAAAAATTATTTTTACAATACATTCTTTGAAGAGTCAAGGCGTGTTTAAAAGATATGTACTAAAAGATTTTCTTCCTCATGAGAGTTCAGACTTTTTATACGAGAAACTTGAAACTGGTGGTGAGATTAACTTTATGAAAGGTGGTTTAGATTATGCTGATCTGATAACTACAGGGAGCAAGAGTTATGCCAATGAAATCATTTTTGATGAAAGTGTAGGTAGTCTTCAATCTTCTTTGGAAGAAAATTTAGAAAAGCTAATTGGCATAGAAAATGGTATCAATTATCAGAGTTATAATCCTGCTTCTGATAATGATGTTATGTATAACTATTCGCCAGATGCTATAGAAAAAAGAATGGAAAACAAGGTAAACCTTCAAGAAACAATTGGTCTTAGCGTGGATAAAGATATACCACTAATTGCTTACATTGGAGACCTTGTTAACGATAAGGGCATTGATTTAATCTCATTTATTTTTGATGAGATTATGGAAGAAGATATCGAATTTATTATACTGGGAAGAGGTGACGAGATTTATGAAAATGAATTCTTGCATTTTTCACACAAGTATAGAAATAAGGTTAGCGCGAACATATTTTACAGTGGAAAAATAGCAAAGAAAATATATGCTTCCGCAGATATCATTCTTATGCCATCCAGAATAGAACCGTCTGGCATGGGCCAGCTTATCGCCATGAGGTATGGTTGCATTCCGGTAGTAAGGCGTGTTGGCGGATTGAAAGACACGGTAATTGATTATGATACGAATAGAGATGATGGAACGGGCTTCGTGTTTGAAAACTACAATGCTCATGAATTCCTTCATAAGATAAAAAACGCCATTAATTATTATAAGGATGACACTTTATGGTATAAAATTATTAGACAGGCAATGCGTAGAGATTCGTCTTGGGTGAAGGTAGCGCTGAGGTATGAAGAGGTATATGGTAAATTAATGAATACAAATTTTTAAATGGTTGGGATTGTTTATGAAGAAGTATTTACAAAATATAGCATTTCCAGTTTTATTAGAAATACTGTGTATTATAGGTTTTGTTTTATATCCTAAAAAAATTGTATATATAAATTTTATTATGCTAATGGGTTTTATTCTATACTATTATAAAAGGTTTTCTTTTCATGAGCTCATGGACAATGTAAAAACAGGCCTTTGTTTTTGGAAAAAAGTTATATATTGTTTTAGGTGTTATTTTAAGCTATATTATTTTTTATATATTTTCAGAGTTGTTTTTTTCTACTATGGCTGGTGGAATGTTTAAGATTAAAACGACGAATTTGTTTGAACACGTATTATTTTTTATACAGGTTATCATTTTACCATGTATTGCAGAGGAACTTTTTTTTAGACAAGCAATCATTAATGCTTCCTCTGGCAAGACTATATTTTTCACATCGATTATCAGCTTGGTTTTATTTTCATTATCACATGGTCTAGGTTATGTAACCATACTAGAATTTCTACTTATTGGTATTCCACTTGTCATTGGGTATATCAAAACGAACAATGTTTACGTGGTAATGGTTTCGCATTTTATATTGAGCTTATTGGCAAACATGCCTACAATCATTATTTTATTTACTATTTAATTTGTTAACTGAAAAATATAATGTAGTCAGTTATATTTTATTTATTATAGAAGGAGGAAAAATGAGCAAACATTTACACATTGGGGCAAATAAGGGAGATGTTGCAGAGTTGGTATTACTACCGGGAGATCCTTTAAGAGCAGAGTTTATAGCAAACAACTATCTAGAAGATGCAAAACGGTATAATACGGTAAGAGGAATGTATGGATTTACGGGAACGTATAAAGGTAAACGAGTATCGGTACAGGGAACTGGAATGGGAATGCCTAGTGCATCGATATATATTAGCGAACTGATTACAGAATATGGTGCTAAAAAGTTAGTTCGAATTGGTTCTTGTGGCAGTCTTCAAGAAGATGTAAAACTAAAAGATATTATCATTGCAATGAGTGCATGTACAAATTCTAAAATGGTTGAGAGAAGATTCTTTGGTCATACGTATGCGCCTACAGCAAGTTTTGATCTATTGTTGAAAGCATATAATGTAGCGCTTGAAAAAGGATTTGGGGAACATATTCACGTAGGTTCTCTACTAAGCAGTGATTTATTTTATGACGATACCAATGAATCTATCTTTCGATGGGCTGAGTACGGTGTGCTTGGTGTTGAAATGGAATCTGCTGAGTTATTTACACTTGCCAAAAAGCACAAGGTTGATGCGCTTGCATTATGTACAGTTAGCGATCATATAATAACTGGGGAGGAGACCACGGCGGAAGAAAGGCAAACCACATTTACGAAGATGATGGAAATAGCGCTTGAGCTATAAGGAATATATCTCAAGTATCATTTCATTTTCAATTTTTTCTATCTATAATCTATATAGAAAGGAGTTGAAGTGAGTGATATTAAATATGAAATTGTTAAACATCTGGGGGTTATCAATATCTCTGAGAACGGTTGGAGCACTGAACTAAATCTTGTCTCATTTAATGATTTAGAACCTAAATATGATTTGAGGAGTTGGTCTAGTGATAAAAAAAAGATGAGTAAAGGCGTTAGGTTCACTCGTGAAGAAATGGATAGTTTAATAGAATTTTATAATAATGGAAAGTAAAAAAAAATCAGATATTCATCTGATTTTTTATTCTTCAGTTTGTTCTTCAGTTTGTTCTTCTTGTTCGCTAGTCGCTTCTTCTGATTCCTCAATTTCATCAGTTTCCACTTCTTCTTCAACAAACTCTTTTGCTTCGTTTACAATGTAGACTATACTGTCAGGCTCATTTAATACTTCGATATCAGGATTAGAGAATACTTCTAAATCTGATACAAGTACTTGAGTACCATCTACAGCATCACTTACATCCAAACTAATACGGTCAATTAAGTTTTTAGGCAAACAAGAAATCTCAAGTTCAGATAATAACTCTTGGCAGACAAGGTTTCTTAAATTGTCCTGTCCACTTAAGTATATAGGAATGGTAACTTTAATTTCTTCTCCCAATTTAAGTGCTTGGAAATCCATATGGATTACTTTATGAGAAACGGGATCAACTTGAATGTCTTTTAATATAACAAAATGTTTTTCTCCATCTATATCTAAGTCCAGTGATGTTCCCATATGATTGTGATTTAAAAATAGGATTATATCATTTTCTTTAATTGATATCATCTGCTCTTCAATATGAGCACCATATAAAATTGCAGGCACTTGTTTTTCTCTTCTCAATTTTTTATTGCTGCCTTTTCCACTAGCAATTCTTTTATTAGCTTTTAAAATAGTTCTAGTCATTATTTATTTCCTCCTTACAGTGTATTGATTATATCAAAAAAGTTATAGTTTGTCTAATATTATGATAGTATTTTTTAATTGATTGTTTTATTATTTGGTTAAGAACAATTTATTGCAAAAAAAAGCGGTATTCTATTAATTTTTTTGTTTCAATTAAGTACATGAGATGCGAAATTTTATATTTTAGTTTTGGAACCCAATAGTATAGAAAACAAAGTTTACATAGTTTTTAAGACAAAGAGAGAGGGAAGATGGATTAGAACAAAAAAAAACAATAAATTTTGTTATTTTAGTAAATAACATTTATAATATTGGGTATAAAGAGAAAGAAATTTGAAAGGAGTTTTTTTTATGGATGGATTAAAGGGTGTTCTTGATAATATTTTATCTGGAGTTCCAGGCGTTATAACAGCACTTTTATTGGCTATACTTACTTGGATTATTGCCAATATTGTTAGGAAGATAATTGTAAAAGGTGGTAATAAATTAAAGCTACCAGCATATTTTCAAAAGATGCATGTGGTTCAGGATGAACAAAAAGGGTACGATTTATTAAAAACTTTAGGAAGTTTAGGATTTTTTATCGTATTTTTGATTATGATACCGGCGGTATTAGATGCACTTGGAATGACTAGTGTATCGGCACCATTAACACAGATGGTATCTAATGGTCTTGGATTTATACCAAACATATTAGGTGCTGGTATTATAATATTTATTGGTTATCTATTATCTAAAATTGCAAAAGAAGTTGTTACAGGAATTTCAAGAGCTTTTGGTGTAGATAAATTAGCAGGCAGGTTAAATGGCAATACAGAATCAAATTATTTACTATCGGAAGTTTTAGGCAAGATTGTATTTGCGCTTATTATTATTCCTACTGTAATTACTGCTCTACAAACATTGAAACTTGATGCGGTAGCTAAGCCTGCAATGGATATGTTAAATAGTATGTTTGCTATCGTTCCAAATATTATTGTTAGTGCAATAATGATATTTGTTGGAATCTTTTTAGCGAAGTTGGTTGGAGAAATCGTAAGAGGATTTTTTGTGAACATAGGTGCGGATAAACTTGCTGATCACGAGCAACTGAAAATTATGTTTACTAAGAATAAGCCATCAGTTATATTAACTGCTATCGTTAAGTTTATCATTATTGCTGTATTTGTATTCCAAGCAATAGGTATACTAAATCTGTCAATACTTACAAAGATTGCAACTGCATTATTAATGTATGCTCCTAATGTGTTAGGCGCGGTATTGATACTTGTTGTAGCTTACTTCGCAGCTAGCTTTATTGGCTCTCTCATTAAAAATATTTCTGATTCTAAGTTCTTAGAAACTATGTCAAAAGTGTTAGTTTATGTATTTGCAGTATTTATGACATTAAATCAACTTGCTTTAGCACCTGAGATTGTATCAATTGCATTTATGTTTACAATGGGAGCAGTTGCTCTAGCGTTTGTACTTGCATTTGGTATCGGTGGAAAAGATTTTGCTAAGAAAAGGCTAGAAAAATTAGACAAAAAACTGGATGAGTAGTTAAGAAATTGCCCTTTTTAAAAGGGCTTTTTTATATTATAATATGTAGTAGAATTGAGGTATTATGAAATTAGTGTCGTGGAATGTGAATGGCATACGAGCATGTATAAAAAAAGGTTTTTTCGATGCGCTCAAAGATATGGATGCAGATATTTACTGCCTTCAGGAAATCAAAGCGCTAAAAGAACAGGTGGAGGATGAATTTGAAGGCTTTTATGAGTATTGGAACAGTGCGATAAGAAAAGGATATTCTGGTACTCTTATATTATCAAGACATGAACCGATCTCTTTTCAAACAGGAATAGGTGTTGACGTATTTGATAACGAGGGAAGGGCAATTACACTTGAATATGAAAACTTCTACTTGGTTAATGTCTATGTGCCGAACTCTAAGAGAGGTCTTGAGAGGTTGGATGAGCGAATGGAGTGGGAGGATTCGTTTAGAGAGTATTTAAATGAACTTGCAAAAATAAAAAGCGTTATTGTTTGTGGCGATTTAAATGTAGCACATAAGGAAATAGACCTTAGAAATCCGAAAACAAATAGAAGAAATGCTGGTTTTACCGATGAAGAAAGAGATAAAATGACAAAGCTATTAAGCAGTGGGTTTACCGATAGCTTCCGGTATTTGTATCCAGATCTAGAAGGTGCTTATTCTTGGTGGAGTTACTTTGGAAAAGCTAGAGAGAATAACACCGGTTGGAGAATTGACTATTTTCTGGTATCCGATGATATGAAAAGTGAAATAAAAGAGGCAGGCATTCGGCCAGATATATATGGTTCAGACCATTGTCCAGTTACATTAATGATATAAAAACATAATAAAATATGGTATAATGTTTATGAGGTTTTTATGAAAAAATACTTTTTATTATTTATATTTATTACTATAATTTTAGTCTCTGCTTCTTGTTCAGAACCTGATTATCACTCTATTGCGCTTAATCAGACTATTAAGTATATTGAAACGTTAAATGATAGAGATATTGAAGCTCAAATGAAATTGCTTGATGCTTTTAAACTTGATAGAGATGCTTATAACAATAATTTTTTACAATTTGTTGAGAGTGCAGGTATAAAAAGCGATGATATAAAAGTAGTCTATGAAGATAAATTTATCATAATAGTAGAGGCAAAATTCGATTTAGTCTTGAGCAGTGATTTTCTGCCGAACGCAAAGTTTAAAAAGGGTTTAAATGAATGCACTCGGTATTTTACTTATAAAAAGCAAGAAGATATGAAGCTTGTCGAAATACTTCATAAACTGATCGTTAGAAAGGAAGACTCTTGGATAAAATAGAGCATATTTTAGGTGTTGGAGCCATAAATGTTGATATTTGTGGCTTTTCTTATGAGAAGCTACTTATAAAGAATTCGAACCCTGGAAGCATAAAGTATTCTCACGGTGGGGTTACGAGAAATATAATAGAAAATGCGAGGCGCCTTGGTTCAAATGCTAAAATTATTTCTGTTGTTGGAGATGATAACAGTGGAAAAGAAGCGGTGGATTATCTTGACCGCATTGGGGTAGATACAAGAGGCGTCAAGATAGTAAATGAGAGAACATCTACCTATTTAGCAATACTTGATGATAAGAATGACATGTATATCGCACTTAGCGATATGAGTATCATTGATCACTTGAAACCGCGTGACATGGAAGAAAAAAAAGAATTCTTTGATAAAGCTGGTATTATCGTTGTAGATGCTACACTAAGATATGAGACGATAGACTACTTGCTTACTAGTTATCCGGATAAGAAGATATATTTAGATCCCGTGTCTATCGGTAAAATAAAGGCGATTAAAGGTCTTATGCATAGGTTTTATGGCATAAAGTTAAATGAGTATGAAGCAAAGTATTATACAGGGCTTAGTCGTCCAAAGGAAATGGCGAACTTCATGTATGAAAAAGGAATTCAGGAAGTGGTTATTACATTTGGATCTAACGGTGTATATATAAAGAATAAAGAGTACGATGAGTTCATTGAAATAGAGGAGATGAAACATATAATGAATGCGAGTGGAGCGGGGGACTCCTATATGGGTGGAATGCTACACGCGCTAAACAAGGGCATAGATTTTAAAGAAGCAAATTACTACGGTATTGCTGCTTCTAGAATTTGCCTTATGAGTGATGAAACGATAAATCCGAAGTTAAATATTGAACTACTAGAAAAGGAGTTGAAATGAATCAATATATTGATATAAAAGATGAGGTAAGGGTGGCATTAGAACAAAACAAGCCAGTAGTTGCGCTTGAATCGACTATCATATCACATGGTATGCCATATCCTGAGAATGTAGAGAGTGCGAAACACTGTGAAGATTTGGTAAGAGAGAATGGCGCAGTTCCTGCTACCATTGCGATTATAAATGGAAGAGTAAAAGTGGGTCTTACGGACGAAGATTTGGATATGTTAGGTAGAAGTACCGATGCAATCAAAGTCAGTAGAAGAGATATTCCGATGGTGTTAGCAAAAGGTATGACAGGGGCAACAACGGTGGCATCTACTATGATTTTTTCGCATCTAGCAGGAATAAAAGTATTTGCAACCGGTGGAATAGGCGGTGTTCACAGAGGAGCGGAGACTTCTTTTGATATTTCTGCAGATCTTGAAGAACTTTCAATCAGTGATGTTTGTGTAGTATGTGCTGGGGCTAAGTCAATACTTGACATTACACTTACGCTTGAATACCTGGAGACAAAGGGTGTTTCTGTTATAGGATACAAGACAAAGGATTTCCCTGCATTTTACACGAGAACTAGTGGGCATCAGGTTCATTTTAATCTTGATGAAAAGCAGATTGCCAAGTCTATGCATGCGAAATGGGACCTCAATCTAAAGGGAGGTTTTGTGGTAGCCAATCCAATTCCGAAAGAGTATGAAATGGATAAAGAAGAAATTGATAAAATAATAGCAGAGGCGCTTTTAAGTGCGGATGATATGGGTATAAAGGGTAAAGAGATAACTCCATACTTACTTGATAAGATATACAAGATAAGTGAGGGAAGAAGTCTCTATGCGAATAAGAAGTTAGTATATAATAACGCTATCGTTGCAGCAAAGATTGCTAGCGAGTATAGTAAATAATTTAAGAGGAGGATTATTTTATGTTAATGGTAGGAAAAGAGGCACCTAATTTTACAGCGAATGCGTATCTTTCAGGTGATTTTAAACAAGTAGAACTAAGTAGTTATAAGGGCAAGTGGGTTGTATTACTATTCTATCCTGGAGACTTTACGTTTGTCTGAACAACGGAAGTAACAGCAGTTGCTGACAGGTATGAAGAATTTAAGTCAATCAATACAGAAGTACTTGCACTAAGTGTTGACTCACAGTTTGTTCACAAAGCATGGTTTGATAATGAACTTTCAAAAATGGTAAAAGAAATACCATATCCAATGCTTTCTGACCCTAGAGGAGATATCGGAAGCATGTACGGTGTATATGATGAAACAGCTATGGTTGAGTTCAGAGGTAGAGTAATCATTGATCCAGACGGCATCATCCAGTCTGTTGAAACAGTAACACCACCAGTAGGAAGAAATGTGGATGAGATCTTTAGACAACTGAAAGCACTTCAATTGGTAAGAGAGTCAAAGGGCGCTCAAGCTACACCATGTGGATGGACAGAAGAGAAGAAGACACTATTCCCAAGTCCAAAGATGGTAGGTAAAGTATTTGAAGAGTGGAAAGTAGAAGACGCAAAATAATTTTCGCTAAAAAAGGGAGTTATCCCTTTTTTTCTTACCAATAATTTGATAGAATAGATACAATATTACTCATATATGTTTTCAACATGCGAAAACGTTTCTACAAGAAGGCAAGTTTCTAACTATGAGGAGGAAAAATGAAGATAAGAGAGGCGCTTACTTACGATGATGTATTGTTAGTACCACATAAGTCAAATGTGTTACCAAATACAGTGAATGTAAGAACAAAACTAACGAAAAAAATTGAATTAAACATACCTGTTATTAGTGCGGGTATGGACACAGTTACGGAGTCAGAAATGGCAGTAGCTATGGCGAGAAATGGTGGGATTGGTATCATACACAAGAACATGAGTTTACAAGAACAAGCGATCGAAGTTGATAGAGTGAAACGAAGTGAACATGGTGTTATTACCGATCCCTTTTATTTACAACCCAACAATAAAGTTGAAGATGCACTTAAACTGATGAAGAAATATAGAATTTCTGGAGTTCCGGTTGTAGATGATAAGAAAAAATTGATGGGCATTATAACAAACAGAGATGTGCGATTTGAAAACGATTACACAAAGGATATTAAAGATGTTATGACAAGTGAAGGTCTTATTGTAGCGAAAGAAGGCACATCACTTGATGAGGCAGAAAAAATACTAAAGTCTAACAAGATAGAAAAACTACCTTTAGTGGATGATAATTTTATGTTAAAAGGTCTTATTACAATAAAGGATATAGAAAAGGTTGTCCTTTATCCAAATAGAGCAACTGATGAAGGCGGTAGACTACTTGTAGGCGCAGCTGTAGGAATAGGTTCTGATATGAAAGAACGGGTAGAGGCGCTTATGAATAGTCAAGTTGATGTCTTAGTACTTGACTCAGCACATGCCCACTCAGAAAATGTAGTAGAAGCACTTAAGTGGATAAAGAACAATTACGACGTGGAGGTAATAGCTGGTAATATTGCGACAGAAGAAGCTGCTCTCGACTTAATGGAAGCAGGTGCTGATGCAATTAAAGTAGGCATAGGACCTGGAAGCATATGTACTACAAGAGTGGTTGCGGGTGTTGGGGTCCCTCAGCTTACAGCCGTGATGAACGTTGTCGAGGCTGCAAAAACACATGAGGTACCAATCATTGCAGATGGTGGAATAAAGTACTCAGGTGATATCGTCAAAGCACTTGCTGCGGGGGCAAATACGGTTATGCTTGGCTCGCTCTTTGCTGGAACGGATGAGAGTCCAGGAGAGAGAATAATATATAAGGGACGAAGTTTTAAAAGCTATAGAGGCATGGGTTCCATTGCAGCAATGGAAGCTGGAAGCAAGGATAGATATTTCCAGAACGATACCAAGAAACTTGTTCCAGAGGGAATTGAAGGACGAGTGCCTTACAAAGGTCCTGTAAGCGATATATTATATCAGCTGATGGGTGGACTCAAATCGGGTATGGGTTACCTTGGTGCCAATAGTTTAGAAAAATTACAATCTCATGCAGAGTTTGTTAAAATAACCAGTGCTGGTTTTATCGAGTCTCATCCTCATGATGTTCAGATTACCGTTGAGCCACCAAACTATTCTCAGATGAGAAGTAGTGAAGAGGAGTAGGTATGGATATAAGTGAGAAGATATTAATCATAGATTTTGGTGGACAATACAATCAGACGATTGCTAGAAGGGTTAGAGAAGAAAGCGTATATGCTGTTGTAAAGTCTTATAAGATTACAAAAGAAGAAGTAGTCACAATGAATCCGCAAGGTATCATCCTTACAGGTGGGCCAAATAGCGTATATGGAAGTTCTGCTCTACATTTTGATAAAGAGATCTTAGATTTAACGATTCCAGTTCTTGGCATATGCTACGGTGCGCAGCTTATAGCACACATGCTAGGTGGAAGAGTAGAAACTGCCCCGGTGAGTGAATATGGCAAAACGGTTATGCACCACAAACATAATTCAAAACTCTTTACAAATGTACCAGGGAAGTCAGTAGTATGGATGAGCCATACGGATTATATAAGTGAAGTTCCAAAAGACTTTACAGTAACAGCAAGTACTGATGTATGTCCAATAGCAGCTATGGAAGATAACACTAAAAAGATATATGCCATACAAGCGCATCCAGAAGTGCACCATACAGAGTATGGCAGAGATATTTTAAAAGCTTTCGTAAAAAATGTATGTGAATGTAAGGGTACATGGAGAGTTGAGAGCTTTACACAAAGCAAGATAAAAGAAATAAGAGAAACAGTTAAAGATGGTAAAGTGCTTCTTGCACTGTCTGGTGGCGTAGATTCATCGGTTGCAGCAGCACTTCTCAGTAAAGCGATAGGTAAACAACTTACTTGTGTCTTTGTTGATCACGGCCTACTTCGAAAAAATGAGGCGAAGGAAGTAGAAAATATATTTAACAACTATGACCTTAACTTTATAAAGATAGACGCGAGAAAGAGATTTCTTGAAAAACTAGAAAGTATTTCAGAGCCGGAGAAGAAAAGAAAAATAATTGGTGAAGAGTTCATTAGAGTCTTTGAAGAAGAATCCAAAAGAATAGGTAAGGTGGACTTCTTAGCGCAGGGAACAATTTACTCTGATGTGGTAGAATCGGGTCTAGGTGATAGTGCTACAATTAAGAGTCATCACAATGTGGGGGGACTACCTGATTATGTTGACTTTAAAGAAATCATAGAACCGCTGAGAGACTTATTTAAGGACGAGGTGAGAAAAGTAGGACTAGAACTCGATTTACCAGAAAACTTAGTTAATAGACAACCTTTCCCAGGTCCAGGTCTTGCTATAAGAATAATAGGCGATATTACAGAAGAGAAGATAAGAATTGTTCAAGAAGCTGACTATATCTACAGAGAAGAGATAAGAAAGGCAAACTTAAAAGAAATGCCTAGTCAGTATTTTGCAGCACTTACCAATATGAGAAGTGTTGGTGTTATGGGAGACTTTAGAACATATGACTATGCTATAGTACTTAGAGCAGTTCATACATCAGACTTTATGACAGCAACTTCAGTCAATATTCCATGGGAAGTACTAGAAAAAGTAACATCTAAAATAGTCAATGAAGTAACGGGTGTAAACAGGGTTCTATACGACCTAACAGGTAAACCGCCTGCTACGATTGAGTGGGAATAGCTAAGTGGCTTTCCGAAACACTGATAAACACTGAACATTCTAGTGTTTCAGGTGGCAAGCTGAAGTATTTTTGAAGTAGTTTTTTATAAGAAA
>PDWI01001299.1_pt1 | contig 39605 bp, 41 predicted proteins | sample 1430891 | NCBI WGS metagenome assembly PDWI01 (sample SAMN01162508, study PRJNA174530) | Oral metagenome, whole genome shotgun sequencing project. | biome: Marine environment; feature: Marine mammal; material: Swab sample of the gingival sulcus; isolation source: swab sample of gingival sulcus... | reverse complement strand
AATGAGAAAGATTAGTTACAAGGAACTAGAACAGAGTGCGGTAGACTTTGACCCCGAGTACCACCGCTACACGCTAGAGGATAAAGAGTTGCAAGGGGTGACCAGCGTTCTCAACAGCGTACTCTTTTACGACAAATACCAAGATGTAGCCGAGCATTTACTGATGAGAGCGGCGGAAAAGGGAAGCAAAATCCATAGCGAATGCGTAATCAGTGAAATCTTTCCTGATACCGAAGAGTTTGAGTACAAGGAGGAAGTTTTAGGCTATAACAAAATCAAACGTGATTACAATATCAATATGATAGCCAATGAATATTTGGTTAGTGATAACGAAGCCTTTGCAACGCAAATTGATTGTGTAGATGATGAATGCAATTTGTACGACATTAAAACGACTTACACGCTGGACAAGGAATATTTGAGTTGGCAGTTGTCAATGGGGGCTTACCTTTTTGAACGCACGAACCCCAAGCTACAAGTAGGACGTTTGTTTGGTATTTGGCTAAGGGGCGAAAAGGCGGAACTTACAGAAGTACCACACAAAACGGATGCAGAGGTGGAAATGATATTGTCTCTTTACACGAGAGGTGAACGCAAGGAAAAAGCGACTTTGTCCCCTTTGAGTAAAGAAGCTTTACGAGAAGTAGAAAGGATAGAGCGTGAGATTGTAGCAGTCAAAGAGTTTCTCAAAACGCTAGAAGAACGCAAGGAGAGAGCTTTATCTTCTATTGCTCAAGAGATGAGGGAGAAAGAGATAAGCAAGTTCGAAAACGACAAGCTCAAGATTAGCTACATAGCCGAAACGACCTCGCAACGACTAGACACAAAGAAATTACAAAACGAAAAGCCCGAATTGTACGCTCAATATCTAAGCGAGAGTATCCGCAAGGCTTATATGAAAGTAACATTACAATAAACGAAATGAAAGAATAAAGTTCTTTGTTGTTGTCCGAAACTAAAGGGGCGAATTAGTAACATAAACAATTCTCTTACAACCCCTTTAGGAGTAGGGCGAAGCAAAGGAAAAAACTAAAAAAGTATAAAAAGAGATAAACAAAACTTGCCCCTTTGTCGTAAGTTACAAAGAGAGGAACAAAGTCGGCCTTGAGGTACAGCAAGGGGGCAGTTTTTCATAAATAATAAGAATATGTATTACCAAGTTAAAGTAGCTTATAGAGTAGATGGCACAAGAGAAAATAACCTTTTCCTAGTGCAAAGTAACAGCATAGGCGAAGCGAACGAGAAGTGCATTGGCTATTTGGCTCAAAGCAATGCGGAGGATATAGAAACTTTTGCCGTTTCGCTTACACCGATTATGGAGTATATAGCCTTTGCTCAAGATAACGAAAAGGCGATTTTCAAAATTTCTGTTTCCCTAAGCAAGGAGGAGAAGAAAACACGTAAGTACCAATTTGTTACACAAGCGGAAAATCACGAACAAGCAACGAGCAATATTGAAGCCTATTTAAGCCAAGGTTACGGAGAGTACCGCATTCTCAAAATCGAAGAAACGAACATTAACGCAATTATTGGATATGTTTAAATTAGAAGCGATAGGCCATATTGGAAGAGATGCTGAAGTGCGAGAAATTAACGGCAGAAAGTACGCCGTATTCTCTATTGCCGTGAACCGAGGCAAAGACAAAACAGAATGGTTAGAAGTGCTTAAGTACGGCGACAACGCAAAGCTTTTGCCTTACCTAAAGAAAGGAACGAAAGTTTTCATACGTGGAGACTTTAACGCAAAAATTTATCAAGTGAACGAGAGTATTGATTTTCGCATTTCAATGAGTGTGTTCGCCGATGAGTTGCAACTAGTAGGCGGAGCGAAAGAAGAAAACGAAACAAACAGCAGTCAAGCAAAATTACCAGACGAATTACCTTTTTAGTATGATAACGACAAACAGCAACAATGCGGAAGATTGGATGATGCTCACAAGCACCAATTACAAAGATTGTAAGGACAAAGGATTTTACAGCAAGGAGGAAGATATAGAGCATTATATAGGTCTTATCTTATCCGAATTAGGCGAAGTAGTCAATTCGCACAGAAGAGGAATTACAGCAATTAGTTATACTCAAAGTTCTAAAGATACCCCCTTTAGGCTTTACCTAAAAAGCGGAAGAGATGGCGAACTAAAGGATATGAACTATCAAGATACACGCAATTATGTAACTTATCTCAAAAGTACTTGGGAAGAAGAAGTAGCGGACGTCTTCTTGCGTATCACGAGTTTGGCTCACTTTATTGCCGAGAAGCAAGGGATAGAACTTGAAGCTCAGAAGATGGCAAAGTTTAAAGTGAATATGTTAAAGTCTTTAGCGAAAAGTTCGTGCCAAGTAGGGGCGATGCTTTACTACCTTATCAAGCAAGAAGACCAAGGGCAACTAGCACAAGAGCTTTATAATTTGGCTTTTCGTTTGCCTGAGTTTTTCCCAAGGCACTTTATACGCTTTTTTTGTAGCCGAGAAGATTAGCTACAACCGAACAAGGGGTTATTTAAACGGTAAGAGTTACTAAGTAAATGAAGGGGCTTAAGTCTTTTTCGATTTCTACTGATTTCTTTGCTAGTCCTGAAATGCAACGCATAAGTTCTGATTTTGGAGCAAGGGGTGAGTTAGTTGTCTTACGTATTCTTGCATTAGTGTTCGCTAACGGATACTATATGCACGAAAACGTAGCGGTAGCTAGTCTTGTTTCGCAAACCAATTTCAAGGAAAACTTTATTCGTGAAGTGATTATGGGGTTAATTAGTTGTCGCTTTTTTAATAAAGAGGTGGCTAATTCGTTTCAAGTTCTTACAAGCGAATTCATACAGCGTGAGTATTTCAAACAAGCAAATAAAAACAAGAGAGTTAAAAAAGATGATTTGCCTTTTCTATTATATACAGATAATGCTTTTATAAAAAACCCGAACGGAAACCCGAACGGGGAAAAAGAAAAAACAAAAGAAAAAGAAAGTTTTCCCTATAACCCTTTCAAAGAAAAAGAAAATAAAAAAGAAAAAGAAAAAATCTCTCTCCCCACGCACACGCACGTGAAAGGCGAACTTTCCACCCTAGAAGCAGAAAAAAGTTTTGAGGGAACACAAGAAAAGAAAGAAAACTTAACAAAAGAAAGAAAAGATTTTTTGCCTAGTGGACGCAAGGCAACAACGTGGGAAGATGTGCAAAGGCTAGAAGTCAAGCTCAACGAGTTTAGGCAAGACCTAGAAGCTGACGAAGTGAACCTTTTCAATTGGCGAAAAGATTTGCACCTAGCACTAGACACGGACTTAAGACCCTATCTTGACGCTTTTCATTCTGAACTTATCTGTTTACCGATGGAAGAGATGGAAAACAAAGACTACTGGGACTATCACAGACACTTTAGGAATTGGCTGAAACGAAGAGTGGAGAAAGAAGCAAGAGAGAAAAAGTACAGCAAGAAAACAACGAAAGCACCCAAGTACGTAAGCGGACTATGGGCAGACCTAGAGAAAATGTAAGATGAACGCAATTATCCAACGCCTACAAGCTGATTTTCCCCAACTAGTAGGCTACACACAAATCAAGAGGGGGAAGATACAAGGACTTACAAACGCCGATGAAGTGCTAGAACTTTTTACCACTTTAGGCAAGAACCGTTGCAAGGACTTTGTGATTGATGACCACAACCGAGGAGCATTTGTCAACATTGCCTATTGGCTTTTAGGCGATGAACGTTTTACCGCCCTAGACCCTAGCACAGGAAAACGGACGAAAGGCGATTTCAAAAAAGGCTTTTTCGTAGGCGGAGAAGTAGGAACTGGCAAGAGCCTTCTTCTAGAACTTTTAGGAGCAGTCGCAAGTTTAGTCCAATTTGAATGCCAAGGGGAAGCGAAAACTTTAGCTTTTAACCCTATACGAACGGATGTTCTTTGCCGTGAGTTTGCCGACAAGGGAACGATAGAGAAATGGACAAAAAAGAAAGTTTTAGGCTTACAAGACTTAGGAGCGGAAGCACAAGAAACACTCTATATGGGCAACCGTTCCAACGTTTTACAAGAACTTATTGAAGAGCGTGGCGACTTGCAAGGATGCTTTACGTTTATTTCTTCTAACCTACCCCTACACGGAGATGGCGAAAGAAGTATAAAAGCAATTTACGGCGACCGAGTACACAGCCGATTAAAACAAATGTGCAATTACATTTTCCTTTTTGGACAAGACAGAAGAAGATGAGAATTAATTTCTAGAGGAATATTTACGACCTTTTACAAAAGACGAAACTATAGCTGAAAGACCAACCGCCCCTACAACCGCAGAAATCCAAGGATAAGAAAAATAGAAGCCTACAAGAATGAGACCCACCACTAGTAATAAAGACAGAATTGCAAAAACATATCCCCAAATTTCATTTCTAGACTCAAGCTTTAGTTCTCTTTCTTGTAACTTAACAATATCATCTTTAATCTTAAAACGATGTTGTTGTTCTTCTTTTGCCATTTCCATAAAAAATTTAGGGAAATCAGGATCTTGCTTTTTATATTCCTCTAACTCTTGCGGTGAGGGAATGATACTATCACTATATATAAAAGATTGTTGTTCTCTATATCCAACAATTTCTGAAGATGTTACTTTCTCACGGTCTATTATATGCTTTTGCGTACCCATTATTAATTGTGTTTTTTACAATGTGTTAGCACTGAAAACAAATCTTGCCCAATATTTCGATAGTCTTCTGAAAGTCTTTCTTTATCCGACTTTTGAACATATTCTTCAAGTTCTCTTTTTGTTCTTCTGTAATGAATTTGTGAAGAATAAGGAACACCAGCAAAAAGAAGCAGAAAACCTTTCTTTAATAAAATTATGAAACGAGACATATTCAATCTTTAGTTCTTCTATTTACAACAAAGATATAAAAAGCAATGAAAATAGACATAATACACTGAAAATGATGATTATAATTGGAATAGACACTGGAGTACATACGGGTTTTGCGACTTTCAACACAGAAACAAAAGAAAGTGAATGCCTTTGCCTACTAATACACGAAGCGTTAGAGAAAGTCAATAGCCTACAGCTTAAAGGCGAAAAGCTTTTCGTTTGTGTTGAAGATGCTCGTAAAAGAAAATGGGTACAAGGAGGACGTGAGAAATTGCAAGGAGTAGGAAGCGTAAAAAGAGATGCTAAAATATGGGAAGACTTTTTAACACAAAAGAAAATATCTTTTCGAATGATTGCACCTAAGAACAACAGAACCAAACTAACAAAAGAAACTTTTCAAGCCTACACTGGATACAAAGGAAAAACGAACGAACACTCAAGAGATGCCTATATGCTTATTTACGGAATGACAGAAAAAGATGTTAAAGCCTATCAAAATTTAACAAAATACTCTAACTACTAAAACGATATGGGAACAAGTCAAAACAAAAAACTCTACTATGATTATGAGGGATTTAAGAATAAATTCAAAAGAATTCCTACTACCGATGAATGCATTACCCCAGCTAAAGTGTATGAAATTGTTGTCAACTATGTACACAAAAATATAGAAAGTTTAGAGGGGAAGATAGTTGCACGACCTTTTCAACCTAATGGAGATTATCAAAAGGAAGCCGAGGGGTATTCTGAAAATGTTATTGTAATTGACAATCCCCCTTTTTCTAAACTAGCAGAGATTAAAAGATTTTACACAACAAGGGGGGTAAAGTTTTTTCTTTTTGCACCACACCTAACATTATTTTCAACTAAAATAGAGGGTATGGGATATGTTGTTGTAGGAGCACAAGTTATTTACAACGACAGTATAAAAGTAAATACGTCTTTTGTTACGAATTTATTGAAAGATGGAGTTCACATAAAAATAGACAGCGATTTAAGTTTAAAGTTGAACGCTATTCAAAGCACAAAAAAAAGACCTACAACAAAATCTTACCCTAAAGAGGTAATAAGCGGAGCTTTACTATCCAAATACATATGTAGGGGGGTAAATTTTGAGTTAAAGGAAGATGAAGTGTTTTTTATAGAAAAATTAGATGAACAAAAAAGAGAGGGAAAGAAAATTTTTGGAGGAGCTTATTTAATTTCAAGCACAAAGGCTCAAGAAATTTTAGACAGACAAATTCAAGAACCTAACGAGAACAGCTATTATCATTTTTCTAAAAGAGAAGAAGAGATTATAAAAAATTTAGAGAAGTAACTTTTAATGAAAGAGAAACAAAGGAAACAATTCTCTATAAGGTTAAACACAGAAGACCTTAGGGATGTTGAAAAGGTAAGGAAACAACACAATTTTAAAAGTGTTTATCAATACCTTTTTGTTTGTGTAAGGATTGTTACAAGAATATTAAACAATTTACCCAAAATAGAAAGTACTAAAGATGATTTTATAGGGGATATGTTTTCTTTTTTCTCTTCTTATGAACAAGAAAATTTATATCCAACAAAAGACAAGGAGAAAAGTCCATATTATGCAAGACTTTTTGAAAAAGGGACAGAGCCTAAAAAAGAAATAAAAAGAGAATTTAGATACAAAGAATATACAAACCGATTTATTGAAGAAAATTATTCTTTATTGTCTTCTTTATTTTTTAACAAGCAGAACAAAAGAAAAGATTTGTATTCGCCGATAGATATTTGCCACGATGTCTTAAGCGAACTCTACTACGCAAAAGAAGAGTTTAAAAATTATGAAGAGTTTGAAAAATTCGCCCTAAAGAAATTCAAACAAAAGGGGGTATGATTTTTAATTTCAAAGTTTTCTGAGAGGAAATGCTCAGAACTTTTTCAAAACAATTATAAAAGCTAGAACACAAAGAGCGGAAAAAGGGAATGGGACTTAAAAGACACAAACAATATCAAAATCTTATCAATTCTACAAAATGGAGAAATGTTCGCAATAGTTATATATCTGAACACCCCCTATGTGAGGAATGCGAAAAAAAAGGTTATACTACCCCAGCTCAATGCATACACCACATAAAACCCCTAGAAGATTATCTTAACAACCCCCTACTAATGCAAAGCCTAGCCTTTGACAGAGACAACCTAAAAGCTTTATGTAACAAATGCCATACACAAGCACATATAGACCTTAAAAGCAAAAGTAAGGAAGCAACAAAAAGAAGAAATAAAAACTTAACAGAACTTTTTGTTAAAAAGTTTTTGTAAGTAAGAATAAAGTATTTATATTTGCAGATATAAATATCATATACACCTAAAAGCAAGAGGATGGTATTTCATAATTTTTTAAATAAATTTATTTGTTAATTTTGTTAAAGCCTTTTCTTAGGCTTTTTGTTTTCACCAAAAAGTATCAATCTTCTTGCTTTTTTCTTAAAAGTCCTATTTATTAGGGCTTTTTCTTTTTTTTAAGACATCATACTTTTTTATTTCTATAAATAATATAGATGCTTTGTTTTTCCTAATTCGTAACGAAGTAGAGGAAAGGGGGTTGAATAGCAAAATGGTTGAAGCTTATTTAGATTATTACACCCTTAACGAAGACGAAGATGCTGAAGATTTTTTAGACATAGTAGAAGAAAGATATTACGGAGAGTACGCCTCTGAAGAAGATTTTGCGAGAGAATATGCAGAAGAGTGCGGTATATTAAACGACGTGCCTGATGATTTTATGATGTATTTTGATTATGAGGCTTTTGCTCGTGATATGTTTTATGGCGATTTTGATTTTTGCGATGGCTTTGTATTTAGTCAGTATTAATTAATAAGAAACAAATATCCCCTATTTTTCATATCTTTGAAAATATTTTTAAAGATATGAATAATATGGATACAGAAGAAAAAAAAACAATGTACGCTATAGTATTTGATTTAGACACCAACTGCCTTGCGAATTGCTTTGATAAAAAAAGCTATAACATAGCATATAAACTAATAAGAGACCATATGCAAGAAAACGGTTTTATATGGACGCAGGGGAGTTTATATTTTGGAGATAATACAATAAATGCAGTAAAATGTGTTTTAATTGTCCAAGCCTTATCTAAGAAGTACGACTGGTTTGGTAGTTGTGTTCGTGATATTAGGATGCTAAGAATAGAAGAAAATAACGACTTAACACAAGCAATAAAGTAAAGAGGTAAAAGATTAAAAGAAAGAGGGGGGAGCAGAAATGTTCCCCCTTTTTTTTGTCTTATCATTTTACAAAGAGAGTATAAAGCGAATAAAAAGAAAAAATTTACCCCTAACAAGCAAAACAAACGCAACAACTTAACCATAAAAAACAACCTACAAGAGAAAAGCAAACAGATCCGCCTCCCCTTTGCCCTACCCTACAGAGGTATAAAACAAACAGAACAAATAAAAAAATACATATAAAAGAAAGCATATAAAGGCATAAAACAAGAGTAAGCAAAAAGAGAGTAAAGACCAAAGAAGAAGAACACAATAAAAAAATACTTTTCATTTATATTTTTTATCATCCATTATATCAATTTGTTACATTTTACCCCCTTTTGCTATCAAAATGACAGTTAAGCAAAAGACAAAAAGGGGGGGGGTATTTTTTCTAAAAACGACTTGGGGCGGTAAACCCACGCCTACTCACTTTTATTTTCACGAGGTATAAAAAGTTGTAGGGGGTAAAGATTGAAAGACTTAATGTTCTTGTATTTCTACATTTTTTTGGGGGGTATGTTTGGTATCAAAAAAGGGCTTTAAAAATCTATGTATAAAAGACAAAGAATAATGAAGAAAGAAGAAAAAGAGGTACAAAAACTAAAAGAAGAGATTATTTCTTTATTGAAAACAATGGAGGTATATTCTCCAGCTTTTGATATTCTTATCGAATCAGCAGTACAGCTCACTTTGTTACGGAACAAGTCTTTTAAAAATGCAAACAAAGGAAATTCTACTATTACAGAAGTTTCACGAGAGAACGACAAGCGAGTAAGAGCAAATCCAGCTTATCATATGTATATAGAGATTAACAAAGAGTTGAGAGCCGTTTTGGGAGAATTGAATTTAACAATAAAGAGTTCTCTTTTTTCAGAGGGAGATGAGTTGGATAAGTTAAACAGAAAGATAGATGAATTAAAGGCTAACTATGGCAAGACAAATTCTTGAAGAAGAAAAAGAGAACTTACGGATTTTAAAGAGAGAGCTTATTCGTTTTTTGTCTTCTCTAGTTGTAGACTATGCTTATTTAGATACTATAGATGAAAGATTGAGTATCTACATAAAGTCTTGTTTATCTAGTCCAAACGAACATAATCTTTACGAGTTGTTAGCAATTAAGCGTTTCTTTTCTATGCAAGAGAAATATGAATTGAGAACTTTAGAGGTTAAGCAATTTATACTTTTTTACGAATTTTTAAAATTTCCTAGTGAAAAGGGGATGTCTAGTTTCAAGCTCACTCCAGTACAAGTTTTTCAATTTGCGAATATAAAAGGCTTTTACTATAAGGGTACAAACAGAAGAGTAATAACAGAAGCTTTGTTTTTTGTGCCTAGAAAATTCTCAAAAACAACCTCAGTATCTTCTTTAGCGGTTGAAGATTTGCTTTATGGCGACTCAAATGCACAAACGTTCGTAGCATCTAATAGTTACGACCAAGCCCATATATGTTTTTCTGTAATTCAGAACGTATTAAAGAATTTAGACCCTAAGATGCGAAGATTTAAAGTAAATAGGGAGCAAGTCTACAATCTGACAAAGGGGAAAACGTCCTTTGTTCGTTGTTTAGCGTCAAATCCGAGTAAGTTGGATGGACTAAATGCTAGTGTTGTAATTGTTGATGAGTATGCACAAGCGGATAGTTCAGAGCTAAAAAACGTACTCGTTTCTTCTATGGGTATGAGGGTCAACCCTTTAACTATAATAATAACAACAGCGTCGGCAAAAAGTAATACCCCCTTCTTTGAGACTTTAGAAAGCTACAAGGCAGTTCTAAGGGGGGAGCTAACTATGGACAATGTCTTTGCCCATATATTTGAGCCAGATGTTGATGATGAAGAGGGGGACAAGCACACGTGGTATAAGGTGCAACCGCATTTAGGAATAACGTGCAGAGAGGAGTTTTACGAACAGATGTGGGCAAAGGCTCAAAGTTCTTCTGATGATATGCGAGAGTTTAGAAACAAGCTTCTTAATGTCTTTACAAAGGACAAGAAAGAAGAATGGGTAACGGCTAAAATGATAAAAGAACGGAGCTTGAACGTTTCAAGAAAATCTTTTAAAGGTGTTAGATGCGTTGTTTCTGTTGACTTATCCGTATGGGATGACTTTAGCTCCGTAACGTATCTTTTGTTCTTACCTCACAGAACGAATAAAGAGGGCAAGGAGCAACCTTTTCATAGCATTACAGACTACTATCTACCTATAGATAGGTTAGAAACTCACCCTAACAAGGCACTCTATAAAGAATGGAAAGAGAATGGATATATCAAATTTTGCGAGGGGGCGAGTATAGATTATAAAAGAATAGCTAATGATATAATTTCTGCCCCTTTTTCAGTATTAGGTATAGGCTATGACCCCTACAAGTCGCTAGAGTTTGTCAAGATGTTAGAATGTACCCCTAATGTAGGGAAAGATTATTTGTATCCAGTCCCTCAAACTTACGGAGCTTTTACGTCGCCAGTAGAGTGTTTTGAGTTAGCACTTTTAAACCATAAAATAAGTTTTGAAGATAACCCTATTACCGCCTATTGTTTCGAAAATGCGGTATTAGATGAAGATAGACTAGAAAACAAAAAGCCTATAAAATGCAAGAAAGAAGACAAGATAGATGGAGCAATAACTAATATTATGTGTTTTTGGATGATGAACAATATTAAAACGATTTACTAAATGAATATAAAAGAAAAAATGGGGCGTTTATTTCGCTCAGCAAACAAACAAAAAGACAAAACTAATTATATCAATTATTATTCCCCAAAAGAGAACAGAGGTATAAAAGTAAGCACGTCAGAACAAGCCCTCCGTTTAGATGTTGTGTATAGATGTCTTGATATTTTAAGCGGAACAATTGCCTCCCTACCTATCTATCTAAGGAAGAAAGAGGGCGAGATTTACAAAATTTATGAAGACAGTTCTTTGAATGATATTTTTAGTGGTCAAGCTAATGAAAAGCAGACTTTTTATGTCTTAATGCAAAACGCTATACTAAATTATTACCTCAATGGCAACACTTATATATACCCTAAAAGAAACAATAAAGGGGAAGTTGTAGAAATGTTTTTGTTGAAATCAGAATGCGTTACTTATGATATTCTTAAAAACACATATACTGTTTCAGATTATTACAATTCTATACACGAAGTTTTAGAGCCGTGGGAAATAATACACTTAAAAAACAAATGTCTAGACGGAGGATATATCGGAGTTTCAACCATTTCTTTTGCAAGTGAAATATTATCTATTTCAGCCAATGCAGATTTTCAAACGTTGGATGGATTGAAAAGGGGAAATAAAATGAAAGGCTTTATAAGTGGGGGAAATCCAGTTACTGGTTTAGGCACTCTACAAGATGAAGTACAAGACAAAGTAGCCGAGCGTTTAGAATATGAAATTGACAGTGATAAGTCTATAATGCGTTTACCAGGGGCGATACAATTTACGCCCATATCCATCAACCCAGTAGATGCACAATTACTTGAGACACGCAAGTTTTCCCCCTATGGTATTTGTCGCTTTTTTGGAGTTCACCCTGATATGGTATTTGTTGAACAAAGTTCTAATTACAAAGCAAGTGAAAACAGCCAAGTAACGTTTCTTAATCAAACCTTACGCCCTTTGTTGGCTCAAATTGAAGCCGAATTTAAGGCAAAATTGATATTAGGTTCGCCCAGTATCAAAAGAAGATACAGAATAGAATACGATTTGTTTGAATTGTACGCAACTGACGTAAAGACTAAGGCAGAACAAACGAAGTTATCTATTGAAGCAGGAGTACTGACCCCTAATGAAGCACGAATAAGAGATAATAGACCACCTATAGAGGGCGGAGATGTTATGTTTATTTCTTGCAATGTTGCCCCTATTAATAGACCTAAGATTAAAGGGGAGAAAGAAAGTGGTATCAAAAAGAACAGCGAAAAAGCTATAAATATAGAGGAACAAGAAAAGGACACGTGATAACTAAGCTAAGTATTAATGGTAATTGAATTATTGTAACGAGGTAACGGAGCTAAGGACACGTACTTACAAACAAAAGGACAAATGGTAACAGAGAAAGAGATACGCAGTTTTGGAGAACAAGCAGTACCAAAAATCATAAAAGACAAAAGAATTATAAGTGGCTATGCTATTGTTTTTAATCAAAAAAGCCAGTTAATGTATAGCCGTAGAAGTGGGGGTCTTTTTGAAGAAATTATACTCCCTACAGCAGTAAGTGAAGATTTGCTAAAGAATTCAGATGTGAAAGCCCTAATAGAGCATAATAGAGAGCGTTTATTGGCTAGAGCTAACAAGGGGGTCGGAACACTTAAGCTTGAAATAGACAATATAGGCTTAAAGTATGAATTCCAAATACCCAACACGACAGAGGGACGAGATATTGCGGAAATGATAACAAGAGGAGATATAGCTGGTTCTTCTTTTGCATTTACTACAAAGTACGAAGACACAGAATATGTAGAAAGGAAATGGGATGGAGAGCGTAAGCTTTGGATTTGCCAGGTAAAAAAAATAGAAAGTCTTTATGATATATCTATCACGGCAGACCCCGCCTATTTGGAAACGAGTGTAGACACTAGAAGTTTTGCTAACACACAGAAAAACAAACACTTATACACTATAGAAGAATATAAAAAAAGAATAGATAAAAATTTTTAAAAAAAGAAAGAGATGACAAGAAAAGAAATGTTAAAAAAGATTTCTGACAATAAGGAAGAAATGCGTTCTATTTTGGACAAAGCAGAAAGAGAAAAACGCAATACTTTAACACAAGATGAAGAGCGTTCTTTCAAGATGTTAGAAAATGAAAACGAGATGCTTTCCTACCGTTTAAAGGCAGAAAATGCGGTTGCAATAACAACTGATAGTGTAAGCACTGAGAAGAGGTTTGCAGAAGCTATTGCAGATTATTATAATGATGGGCGACAAGTAGAGTTAAAAGTCCGCTCAATAATTAATGAAGCAACTACTCACAACTCTTCTACCCCTATTGTATATCAAGAGCTTATGCAACCTTTGGAAAAGGGGCTTATTGTAGAAAAGTTAGGATGTAAGATTTTACAAAATGTACACGGAGAGCCTTTGTTTCGAGGAGTTTCAGGTGAAGAAGCATCCGTAGTAGGAGAAAACGAAGAAGGAGAAGATACAAAGATAACTTTTGAAGTTGTCAAGAGTACGCCTAAACGAATTTCAATGAGTATTCCTATTTCAAACAGAGCTATCAATCAATCTAACCTTAATCTACACGCTATTGTTATAGATAGCTTATCAATGGGAGTTGCTAGAAAGTTAAACCATATGATTTGCGATGTTCAAGCACACGGAGATTACAAAGGTTCTTTTGTTGATTTAGGGGACAATAAAATCACTCACACTGGTACGACTTTCACACTAAAAGATATTGTTGATTTGGAACATAAAGTTTTGGATGCAATGGTGGATGCAATGAGTGGAAAATCCGCTTATGTAATGAATACAAAAACAGCAAGTATCTTGAAAACAACTCCTATTGTAAAAGGACAAACAGCAATGTTACTTGAAGTTTATTGTGACCCTAAAACAAACTACCGTTGGGGGATGATGAATGGTTATACCGTTTTGTTCTCAAACTATGTACCCGATAATACCATTCATTTTGGAGACTTTAGATATTTAGGAATACCTCAATTTGGAGATATAAGTATCATATTTGACCCTTATACTTTGAAGAAGAAGAATGCAGTTGAGTTTACACTTAACACAGATATGGACTTAGTAACAATACGAAAAGAAGCATTTGCAAGTTTAGGAGCATAATATGTTAAGTCTTAAGAGTGTAAAGAAGCACTTAAACGTAGAGCATAATGAAGATGATGAGTATATCCAATCTTTGATAGATATATCCGTTGTTGTTGTTGGTAATATGGTAAATTGCCCCCTAGAGAGCCTATCAAAGGGGGGCAGTTTGCCTAAACCCTTACAACACGCTATACGAATGATAGTTGGAAAGCTTTACGCTTATAGAGAGGGGGATACGCTCAGTAAGACAGAAGAAGTCGCTTTTACCTTATCTAACCTAATAATGCCTTATAGATTTGAGAAATGAGAGCTGGAGTATTAAGATACATTTTAGAGTTTGTAGAGACAATAGAGACACAAAGTCCGAGTGGCTTTATTTCTAAAGAAGAAAAAGTTATTTATACAGCTAGAGCTCAGAAGTTAAAACAACTAGCACGATATGACAAAGACGGCTTTACCGCAAAAGAGCAATTTGATGGGCAAATCTTAAAGTTTAGATTAAGAGTTGACCCTAGAATAGAAAAAACGGACTTAGTCAAATTTAGGGGCGTATTACACAGAATTATATTGAGAGATTTTAATGTATACGATAACAGCGTAATCATAACAATAGTAAAAAAGGATGTCTAAAGAAGCGGAGGGCTTAAGTATACATTTTGTAGACTTAGAAAGATTTCATTTAAGTTTTGAAAAGTTAGAAAGACTAAAGAGGAGAAGAGAAGTTTCTTCAGCCTTAAAAAGAGGGGGAAACCTTTTAAAAAAGGCAGGACAACAAAACTTAAGAGCTAGACTTTTAAACACTGGCAAAGGATTTCTTTTAAACTCTATAGAAGTAAGATTAAAGAAAAGAAAAAAGGGGGAAGCACTTATTGGCTTTGACTTAAACGGAAGACACGCTCACCTTGTAGACAGAGGAACGCAAATAAGAACAACTAAAAGCGGAAAGAACAGAGGAAAAATGAAAGGGAATTCGTTTTGGATGGATGCTTTAAGCGATAATAAAAGTAGGGTTCAAGAAATTGTATCGGATGGTATAGAGAAAGCCTTAGAGAATATAGAGAAATGAATTTTAACAAAGTAGAAAGCAAATTAAAGTCTTCTCAATTTATACGAGAACGGCTTTTAAGTTCTGAGAAGATAAAAGGATTAGTAGGAAATAATATATACCCCCTACTAGCACCTAACACAGATGGAGAATACATAATAGTAACAAGAGATGCTTATGGCATATCTTCCGCAAAAACTGGAGTGTATAGTCAGTCTTGCAACGTAATATTAGAGGTATACAGCAATTCGTACGATGTAGGCTTAGAAATAGCCGTTGAAATAGACAAACTATTTTCAACAATGCAAGACTTAGAGCTAAACGCTCAAATAAAACTAAAAGAAGCGACAGAAGTGGCACTAGAAGGGAAATATGTACAAGTATTAGAATATAACATAGGATGAAATAAATAATAGTAAAATGGCAGAACAAGTATTTTTAGAAAATGAAGACCTAGAAAAAGGCGAAGAACTGATGGTATTTTTAGATAACGAGGTTATAGCTTATTCAACCTCACACAGCTTGTCTTTAGATATTGATAGCTCAGATGTTAGTTCTAAAATGTCGGGAGATTGGGATGACGCAATGCCTGGAAAAGTTAGCTGGGGGATAGAAGTGGAGAGCTTAGTATCTACTACTAAAGGACACCTATCCGAGACAAAATTAATGCACGTAGCAACAAAAAGAAAGCCAGTAACCTTAGAAGTTTCAGAAGTAACAAAGACAGTAAACGACGAGGGTAAAAAGACTTTTGCAAAAGGAAAAGTTCGTTATAAGGGCTTAGCGATTATCACAAAAAGTCAGTCAAAGTCCGCAAATGGAGAATATGAAACGATGAGTGTAAGCTTTAAAGGATGCGGAGCATTAAGAGGAACGGATGACCACGTTTTAGGCTCAGATGAGATGGATGCACTTTTGAAAACCGTATAAAGAATAAACCGTTATAGAATAAGAGTAAGGGGGGATGGAAAATGAAGATTTCCTCCCCCTACTTTTTTAATAAATAGATATGATAAGCATTAGAAAATTATCCTTATTTGAAGTCTTAGCCAAAAAGTCCTATCTACAATTAGGTGAAGATGAAGAAGACTATTACATATTAGCCTATTGTTTGAATGAAGTAGGTGAAAAAGGGATAACTCTTGAAGAATATGTAAAGGCTTTAAAATGCAATAAGAAAGTTTTTTTAAAAGAACAAGCACAAATAGAGCAAGAAGTTAAATGTCTAATGCAAACCTTTCCTAAAGGAAATGAAGAAAGCAATAAAAATTCAAACGATGTTAGCATATTAGAGATAGCTTGTAGTCTTGTAGCTAATGGAGTAAATGCAGAGTTTGTTTTTGACAAAATGGACATATGGCAAATAAAACCTTTGCTTGATGCTATGTATACTAAAGAAAAAAAAGACCTAGAGAATACTAGATTTTGGAATTTCTTGAATTTAAGCCCCCATATAGACACAAAGAAAACCAAATCACCAAAAGACCTTGTTTTGTTTTCGTGGGAAGAGGAAGAGAAAAGACAGAAACAAAAGGAACAAAAAGAGGATCTGATTGCACGGATAGAACAAATAAACGCAAATAAGAAATAGTATGGCAAAATTGGAATTAGCTATAGCCTTAAAGTTAATACAACAAAATTTTAACTCAGGAATAAATAAGGCGAAAGCATCTTTAAAATCTTTACAATATCAAACACTAGCACTTGCTGGAGCACTGGGGGCAGGAGGCTTGTCTTTAACAAGTCTAATTTCACGTTTTAGGGATATAACGAGGGAGACAAACAGAGCAAATATCGCCCTTAAAAACGTTTCAAAATCTACTACAGACTATGTAAGCAATGTTAATTGGCTAAAAGAAACCTCAAGTAAATATGGGGTGGCTTTAAATGATATGACCATATCTTTTGCAAAATTTAAAGCATCCGCAGATAGTGGAGGGGTTGCTATAAAAGACCAAAAAAATATTTTTGAGAGCGTAACACGAGCAATCACAGCCTTTGGCTTAAGTGGACAAGATGCCAATTTGACTTTTATGGCTATACAGCAAATGATGTCTAAAGGCAAGATTAGTGCAGAAGAATTGAGAAGACAGCTTGGGGAACGTATACCAGTTGCAATGCAGGCAATGGCAAATGCAGCAGGAGTGCCTATTTCACAGTTAGACAAGCTTTTAAGTGGTGGTAAGCTTATGTCTAAAGATGTTATGCCAAAGTTTGCGGAAGAACTAAACAAGCTTTTACCAAACGTTAACACGGACAACTTAGAAACCTCTATCACGAGATTAGGTAACCAATTAATTAAAATAGTTGAAGATTTAGATTTAGTCGGGAAATTTAAGAGATTAGTTGATTTTGTTTCAAAAGGTTTAAATTTTGTTCACAGAAATGTAGCTTCATTAATGGCTGGAATTGTATCGGCTATAGTAGGGAGTAAAATATTGTCTTATACTGGAAAGATATTCGCAGAGAATGAGAAAAACATAAAAAAGCTTGAGACCGCTTATACACGTTCTGAAAACGCAAAATTAAGAGCTAGTGAAAGGGTTGCAAGGCTTAAACAACAAATAGCGGATAATTCTTTTAGAAGTAAAGTTGCAAGAGAAAAAGCAAAAGCAGATTTGGTATTGGCGACAGAGCGAGAAAAGAGAGCAAGTCAACAAGTAACAGAAAATCAAAGTAAACTAATATCCGCTAGAGCTTTAACAAGGAGCAAAGTTCTTTTTAACTCTTTAAAAGCTGGAATACGCAGTGTAGGAGTTTCTTTAAAAGGAGCTTTAATTAGTTCTGGAATAGGGGCAATTATTGCCTTAGTAGGAGCTTTATGCGAAAAGTTGTGGGAATGGTACAACACGCAAAAGAAAATTAATAATCTAGCTAAAGATTATGAAAAGGGCTTAAAGAGTTTAGATTATGGAGCTACTCACACGCAGTTAAGCGTTATTTTAGAAAAACTACAAGACCAAAACACAAGCGAAAAAGAGCGTTTGGCACTTATACGAACGGCGAATAGAGAGTATGGAATACAAGCTACAAATTTAAAGGATGTAACAGCAGAGATAAATAAGCAAATTAAGTTAATAGAGTTACAAAGTCAGTTAAAATATGCACAAGAAAAGATAGATGAAGCTGTTAAGTTGAGAGAGGAAATAGCTCAAGATACTTGGGGGAAGTCGTACAGAGAGGTTAGTCCTACAATAAAAAAAATGCCTAATAATAGTAAAGATGAGAAGCGTTACAAATGGAAAGATAGCGACTATGAAGACGAGGATATAAGAAAACTGTTTAAAGATACAAAATTTTCATTTTGGGGCGATAAATCAAGCACTATGGAAAATTCTGTTAATAAAATTAAACAAATTAACGCTCAGATTGACAAGGAAAAGAATGATTTTGTGGCAACATCTAGTGAGATTAACAGCCTAACGATAGAAAAAGAAAATGGCGACTTAAAAGCGGAGTATCAAAGAAGAAATAAAGAGATAGATGACAATGCCAACACAAAGGGGTATGTTTACAACAACCAACAAGAAGTTAATGATGCTAAATTTCAATTAAACAAAGAAATATATCAAAGAGCATTAAAACAAGGGTTAGAAAACGAAGATTGGGTAAAAGAGCTAAAAGCAGTACTCTTTAAAAACATATCAAGTTCTAGTGCTAGTGGAGGAAAAAAAGAAAACGTATCACCACTAGAAAAAGCAGAAAAAGAATATGCTGAAAGTTTAAAAGAGTTAGAAAACAAAAAAAAGGCAGGAGTTATATCCGAGGAAGAGTTAAAAAAATCTTTGTCTGATTTGTCTATAGAAACAAGAGATAAAATAGGCGGAATTTTAGGTGATAAGGCAAAAGATAACACAACGTTCAAACAAGCTTTAAAAAACATAGCAGAAGAAACGAGAGCGGATTTAAAAGCTATAATAGGTTCTAGAGAGGAGTTAAAAAAACTAGACAGTACTCTTTTAGCTGAAGGAGTTTCGCAAAAAGAAGCAAATGAAAGAAGATTAAACGCAGTTAACGAGCAGATACGCAAATTAGCAAGTTTAGATAATAAAACTGAAGCCGTATTTCAAAGGATAGCGGAGTTAAAAGAGCAAAGAAATGCCTTAATAGAACTCCCTACCCTAGAAAAGAGAGACACAACTTTTGACTACAAAAAGAGCAAGGCTCAAATTAACGAAGAAGAGTTACGGCTACTTAATGAATATAAACGGAAGCTAGAAGAAGTCTTAGAGAAAGGGATAGATTGTTCTTCTTTGTTAGAGGAGGCAAAGGGAAAAGTTAACAGTTTAGAGGGAGTTATAAAGATAAACAGAATACAAGAGGATATTGACAATCTAAACTCTAAACTATTAAAAACCTCAAAAGACGGATTAAAAAGTATAGCTTCTTCTTCGAGGCATATTTTGTCCGCTTATAAATCTATAAAGTCCGCCTTTGAAGACGATGATACAAGTACTTTTGAAAAGATATTGAATGTCTTTAATGCAATTGTACAAGGTCTAGAAGGTGTTGTATCCGCAGTTCAAACAGTGAAAGGAGCATTTGCAACATTTGAGGAACTGACTGGAGCAAAAGAAAGCCTTGGAGCAATAGGGGAAACAGTTAAAAGTGTAGGTTCTGTAATGGAGACAACAACAGCCGTAACAGACGGACTGGGAGTTGCAACAACAGCACTGGGGACAGCAGAAGCAGGTGTAGGAACTGGAAAATCAATTGCAAATGGAACTGAAATTGCTACAACAAAGGCTTTAACTAGCGAATATCTAAAACTTGCATCGGCGAAAATATTTAATGCTCACGCAATAATACCTTTTGCAGGTGTTGGTATTGCTTCAGGATACACAGCGGCTATGATGGGAGTAGTCAAGAGTACTCAATTATTAGGATTTGCAAATGGTGGTAAGGTTGGATATGGCGACTTATGGGGAGACAGAACGGTTATACGAGTAAACAAAGGGGAGCGAATACTTAATACCGAGCAACAAGAGTGGCTAGAGGGAATATCTAGTGGATTAAAGCAAGAGAAAAGCGTATCAAGTGTTGCCGTTAGCGGACAATTTAGGCTAAAAGGTTCTGACTTAGTGGCAGTTGTGGATAATGAGAGAAGGAGAAGAACAAGATAGACAAATGGAAAAACAAGTATTATATTATTCTTATTTTAAGAACATAGATGAAGAGACTTTTTATCTTGAAATATTTAAGGCGAAGAAAAGAGAGGGACTTAGACCAGCAGAAGATGGAAAAGAAGTTTTTTTATGTGAAGATATGATTAGCATAGAAAGACAAGCGGATGATGTTCTAACCCCTATCACTTATACTTCTGTAAAATTGTCTTTGTTCGCAGAAAAGGATGGATGGTATGAAGATTTGGCAGATGTTCATCAAAACGAATGTTTCTTAAGAATTCTAAAAAATAACGACTTATACTTTATAGGTTCTCTAGACACGGAGCAATGGACTGCCCCTTATTCTTATCTAGATAAATACGCCGTAGATGTTACCTTTTCTGACTTTGGCATTTTAAAAAGAACAAAATTCAAGCTGAAAGATTATGTTTCTGTATACGATATTATAGAACAAGCTATAAAGAAAGCCGTACAGCCTTTTGAATTCTTAGATAGTCCTAAAATTAAAGTTCTTACAGATTTTGATAATGAAGATAAAGAGGGAGGCGAGTTGATTAAATTTGCCCTTAAAAGAGATTACTTTGAGGATAGAGCAAATATTGACACAAGAGCCTTTTTCCCTAAAGATGAGGATGAAGAGGAGGAGGTATATTGGGATTATGTGCTAACAGAAACCTTAAAACCCTTTGGCTATTATTTGGAGCAAAAAGGCGGAGCATTTGTTTTGTATGATATTAATTCTTTGTGCAAAAAGGACAAAGAAGAACTAGTGGCTTATGGAACAGATGCCGAAATAGGTATTGACAAGAAGATTGATAAGCTAAAGGTGGAGGTGGAAAGTAATGCAGACACGGAGCTTTTAAAACTAAAAGATAGTTATAATTATGAAGACCCCCTACCCCCTTACTATGGCGAAAAGGTGGAACAATGGCAATTCTTAAGAACAGATTTACCTTACGAACACCCCTCTTTTGATATAGAATTTTACAAGGATAAGGAGGAAAAGTATTTAACTGAGGGCAAAGCTTTATGGTACAAAATCAAGCCTTATTCTTTAGGCAGTAAAGAACTAGGGGTTGTATTTGTGGCAAATCCTTACGTTACTCACGATTTACAAGAATTGTTAAATTTCATAGATGGAGAAACGGCTACTCGTTTAATTGGAAAGCCTTTTATCAAAGGACAGCCTATATATGAAGACAACCCCCTTTTAAGGAAATTCAAACCAAAAGATTATAAACAAATATTACCTACTGGAGAGTATGCATTCGCTGGAAACCATCCGATGGGAAGACAGAGAAAGCCTACAGTTTTATATTCTTCTGAAAAAATCAAAGTCCCTAATTTGGGAGATGAATTAGCTTCTAACAGTGAAATGTCTTTAGACTTTGATTTTAAATACAGTTTAGATGAGTTGCTTTATCAAAAAGTTACAGATATAGCGACGTCTTACAATAACGATAAAAAGCTTTTAGAAAAACTTCAAAAAAACATTTACCCTAAAGAGAGTATCAAAAAAGCTTATGTAGGAGTGCAAGTTAAGGCTTTCAATAAGGGCGGAAAAGTGATAAAAAAGCTTTCTATTCCTAAAGGTTCATTTTTAAGTAAAGAAAATCCTATCCTTAGTCCTCAATGGTACAACGAAGCGGAAGAAACGGATGGATTATGGGTTACTTTAGGCGACAGTTCATTCTCTTTAGGTGGATGGAACAGAGTTTTTGATAGGAACCAATATCTTGAAAGTACCTATAAGAGCGAGGGAGGAAAAGGATTTCATTTCCCTACACCGCCCAAAGGAACTGCTTATATACAAGTGTTCATAACAAACGATTTTAAACTACATATTGGCAAAAAGGACAAAGAAAGAGCCGTTTATCTAGGCAATGCTTGTGCGTGGTGGATGATGAAAAATTTTACCTTTCATATTTTCGAAAAGAGAGGAGAGAAACAAGACAAGAGAAAAATCGTTTACTCTTATTCTATGAGTGATGATTTTGTAGAGAAGAAAGAGGAAACTATTCTTTTTGATACCACAGACAAATTGCCCCCCTCTTCACGTTCTTCTCTAATTAACATTTTAAATAATCGTATGTCCCCTATTTGCAAAAGAGGAGAATTAAAAGGAACACTGGGAGAACTTTATACTTTACATATATTAAGTAGGTCTTGCGGTAAGCACTACAGCTTGAGAGGAACGTATAAAACGCCTAAAAACGGCACTTGTCTTTTGAGAGACCCTCACAAGAAGATTGATTTTAAAATTGTAAAACAAGATGAAAACCCTATTATGGGAACGAGCCATCTTGAAATGGTGGAGGTTAATAAAGACAGTAGCTACATTAAGGGAACAAATGAAAAAATACGAATAGAGAGTAAGCATAAAGATGAGGATACTATTGACCCCTTTTTCCTTCAAAAAATAAGAGATAATATAAGGGAAGATGTTAAAGAATACGACTTTTTGAAAGTCCCTACAACAGAGGAAATAAGAGAAACTTTGTACGATGAAGGCTTTATAAAAGATGTTACGTTTGATTTAGGGAAAGATACCGCTTTTCTAGAGAAGATTAAAGGCAAAGATGGAAGTAAGATTGCAGGTATACTATCTAGAGAAAATAAAGAGCCGAGCTATTGGAACAAATGGGGAGAAGTGGGAGTAGCTACCAATTGGAGCGGATTGGAAAACCTACAGCCTAAGGTGGGCGACCTTATATACATCATGGGAACAGACAGCGAGGGCAACGCACGGCAGATTGTTGTAAAGTATAGAGAGGACAAACAAGCGGAGACTATTGCTCACACCATCACGAAGAGAGGAGATAAAGGAAAAGATGGAAAAAGTACTGATTTCCTAGATTTGTACGCCAAGAAGATTAAGGGCGGAGCGATTAGTAGAGACCCTAGACCAGCAATTGATATACCGTGGAATAGTCGGTGGATGTCCAACGAATACGGAAACATAAACTATCACGACACAGGAATTAAGCTTACCTCAAAAGGAATAGAACCCTACAAGCGTACGGATACGTGGGAGGGGCGACCAGCCAATGTCGGCGTTTGGATAGACAACGCAACGTGGGACAAGGAAGCCGTGGGCAAAACGTACTACACGAAGTTCATCGCTAAAATACCTAAAGGCATTACAATTGAATACGTTAACCGCAACTATGGGGGCGAGTGCAAATGGCTGACACCTACTATTGGAACGGATGAATATGAGACTTATATTTATAAGGTGGAATACAAAGCCAAAGCCAATAATGGAAGTTTTTATTTCTCTACTCTAGACCAACAAGCACGTAAATTTGACGTATACATTAAACAGATTGACCTCTTCGAAGAAGACCTCACAAAGCGTTTGGAACAAAGCGTTTCCTATAATTTGGAGCAACTTTTAGGGCAAAGCGACAAGTTTCAACAAAGCGTAACGAACAGCCTATACAAAAAAGGGATAGCCTCAAAGGTAGCGGATAAGTTAGGGCAAAACGCTTCTTTTAGGGGAACTCTAGAACAAGAGATGCTCAGTAGCGAAGATTTGCAAGAGAAGATAAAAGCCCAAAGTTCAAAGACACTAAAGGAAATAACCCTAGACCCCAACTTTTTGAACACGCTTAAGTTTACCATTCGCACTTGCACGCCAGGCGGAACAGTTATCCAAGACCCCGAGTTGATTGATTTTCTTAAGGGAATGGACAACGGACTAAACAGCGGAGATATGAGTTTACCCCAATTGCATATAGGCGGAATACCCCAAACGTGCCAAAGTTACAGCAAGACTTTGCCCGAGTTGTTGTACGAACAGCAAAAGGAGATACTAAGGCTCAAAAGCGGACACAGAGAGAAAGTTTTTAACTTGATTAATCACCCCTCTTCTATATATAATGTTCGTGATGATGATTTCTATATCGTGGCACGAAGCACTGGCAACGGCGACCGCAATCCTTTGATACGCTTTTCTGATACGAATTTGCCAACTTTTGGCGTATGGAAAATTTACCATTTTAGCGACTACCCAAGCGTAGAGATACGAGGCGACGTGAACGTGTACGGAATTGTGAACACGGCACGTTTTGACCTAGAAAGAGGCTATGAATACACGCTCCGCAAGACCGAGGGCAGTTGGTGGCAAGTGACACGTATAAGAATTAGTTGATATGAGTGCAGAAGTAATTACCATTTTGTCCGCATTAGGGGGATTTGAGTTGATAAAATGGGCGGTGGATATGCTCGTTAACCGCAAACACAAGAGGAAAGTTTTGCAGTTAGAAGAAAGTCGCAAAGAGCTAGAAATACTCAAGGAAACGGAAGCTATCAAGGAGGAGAAAGTCGAACGTATAGAGCGACACAAGGAGGAGCAAATTGAACAAGTGGAACGGCTGATTTCTCTTTACGAAAAGGAACTCACACGCCTCAGAGAAAGCAACGAAAAAGATTTGGAACGGCTCAGAGAGAGCAACGAGAAGAAAGAACTCAAAATTGAAAGCCTTTACAAAATGTTACGAGTTGAACAGAGCGAAAGGCACACGGCGGAACTAGAAGTGAAGAGCAAGGAGAAAGAGTTGGCCGAAGCCGTCCTGAGAAAATGCAACGTGAGAGGATGTACCCAACGCACACCGCCCTCTGAGTTTTAAGCTTTTTCCCCTACAACAAAAAGCACGAGAGCCTAGCAAAAAAGGGGCGAAAACAAGGGCATTGTAAAGTACGTACTATACGGCACTAAAGTACGTACCCTATTTTCCCCTCAACAAAAAGATAGAAAAACAAGAGATGAAACAAAAGATATGAGAAAAATTGACAAGATTATCATTCATTGCACAGCAACGAAACCGCAAATGGACGTCGGAGTTGCGGAAGTTCGCAAATGGCACAAAAATTTTGGTTGGCGAGATATTGGCTACCATTTCTTGATACGAAGAAACGGAAGCATTGAAAAAGGGCGACCTTTAGGCGTCGTCGGAAGTCACTGCCGAGGCTACAACAAAACGAGCATTGGTATTTGTTACGTCGGCGGTATTGATGAAAAAGGAAAAGCTCAGGACAACCGCACAAAGGAACAGCGAATTGCCTTGCGTGAATTGTTGTACGAATTAGGGAAAACATTCCCTTTTGCAAGCATTCACGGACACAACGAATTTTCCCCTAAAGCTTGTCCCTCTTTTAACGTTCAAGAGTGGCTTGAAGAGGAGTTTATGAAATAAGTTCTATTCGCTTACCTAGGGCGGAAATGATGCGAAAGAAAAGACTGGCACTGGGTTCGATGACACCGTTTTCTATCTTTGATATATAACTTTTGTTCATACCTAAACGACGAGCCAATTCTTCTTGCGTTACTTTCTCTTCTTTGCGAGTAGCGTGAACCAAACGACCTACACAAAAGTTGTATGCTTCTTTGCGAAACGCTTCTCTTTCAAGACTACCCTCTACTCCGTAGTTTTCATCTAGCCAATTGTCAACGTCGAAAAGCTCAACGGATGTTTCTTTTTGTTTCATAATATTCTTTTTTTAGATTTAAAGCTTTGTCTATTTCTTTTTTAGGCGTCTTTTGAGTCTTCTTTTGAAAACCATTGAAAAGAACTACTATATTACCATTATCAAAGATGAAAAATAAACGATATATATTGCCATTGGAGGCTATCCTCAATTCATACAATCCATCTACTATCAATTTTACAAATTTAACAGATAGCCGTTCTTGTGTTTTTAACATTTCTAGTGCATAAGCGACTTTCTTTTGCTCCGAAGAACTCAATTTATCTATAAACTCTTTAAAATAATGCTTATAAGCTACTAGCTTTCTTTTCATACAACAAAGATACAGAAAAGTTTACATATATAACAACTAATTATTATAAAAATCTATGACTTCTACAGAAAATAAAGACCCTAACAGAAAAGACTTTTTCTTTATGCTTATTATCCTTTCTTTGTTCGTGATAATTTGCCACTTTGTCCTATCTAGTTGTCAAGTTAAAAAGCAACACGCAGAACAGATGACTAGCGAAGAATACATACAGCGAGAAATTCAAAAGGCTTTAGTCCAAATGCGTGAGAAGGAAAAGAAAAGCACGGCAACTTTGCAGACAGAAGAACAATCTAAAGAAGATGAAACTATTGTAAAAGAAGATTTTACACTTTCCCCTCCTGATACTTTAGGTTTTCAGTACGTAGAACGCTACACGAAAACGACGAAAGAAAAGGGCAAGAAAGCCGTCACTACCTCAAGGCTTACCAGTTCCGAGCGTTCGCATTCTCAAGAGTTGGCACGAGATAGTTCTTTGTTCGTTCTCAAGAAAACGAAACAAACACAGCAAGAAAGCCTATCCAAAGAAGAGCGTTCTAATTCCCCCTCTTTCTTCTCTTGGGGAATAATCATCGGATTTCTCCTTTTACTTGCCCTCTTCTTTGCCTTAAAGCGACTCAGAAGCCACTTCTTTCTCTAATCTTTATAACTATATCTGACGAAAAAAAGAGAGAACAAACTAATAGTCCGTCCTCTCCTTTGCGTTCCTTAACCAAGAACGTCTTGTTGTTGAAATCGGCAGAAATAAAGCCGAGGTTAATATTTTATCTTAAACAAGCCGAAGCCAACTCTTTTGATAAGTCTTCAATATATTTACTTAATTTCTTGTAGGTTTTCTCTCCAGCTTTCTTTGTTCCGCTAACGTATTGTCTAAGAAGTGAGGGGTTTATACCAGACTTTCGAGCCGTTTCTGTTATATTAAGCACATTAAAGTACTTAAAAAAGGATTGCATATCATATTCATAGGAAAAAGAAACTGCAGGAATATTTTCCCCTTTTTCTTTTGTATGTTCTTTGACTAACTCTAAAGCATTTAACAAATCTTCTTTGGCTTCGGCAATTGTATCTCCACAAGCACTTAATTCTATTCCTGCAATAGGACTAAGAGAACGACACCAAAAAGCCCCATCCTCTCCTTTTATTATCATTACTTTTATCGTTTTCATAGTGCTATTATTTATTTTGTAAGTTTTTTTATTGTTCTTGAAGCAACAAAAGTTGGTACTTCTTTCTTACTTCTTGAGACAATATCTTCTGCTCCTGTTATTGGGTTTCTCCAAATTTCGTGATTGCTCCCTTCTCTTACTAATATACAGCCCGATTTCTTCAAAATCTTAACTAACTCAGACTTTTTCATTTCTTATTCCTTTCTTTTCAACACTACAAAGGTAGCGAATTAGTTATAAATATGCAAGAATAAAAGAAATAAATTTACTAGACTTAACCCTTTTTATTGAGGGTAAGGAACTAGAGATGATGAATAATCTTGACTTTGAATTTCATATTGATATAGAAAGCTATTTCGTGTTCTTTTCTCAGTATTTTACGCTCAAAGGTCTTTCTAAACTTACCAATGTAAACGAAAGACAGCTAAGCCATTATCTTAATGGATATAAAAAAGCTAGACCAGAAACAGCTCGTAAAATTGAAGAAGGTTTGCTTAACTTTGCAGAAACTATTGAGGGCATTCGTTTAACTTAATTTTCACAAAATAAACTGAATATTTCGCCCTCTGAAAGGAGTAGACTTTTCAAAGTTTGCTCCTTTCTTTTTATTCAACATATTTCTTCTCCTCCGCTTTTTTTAGCTTTAAAATTGCTTTTTGATAATAAAATTATTATCTTTGTAGTGTCAAAAGATAGAAATAAAGAAAGCAAATGAAATATTCAGAACTAGAAAAGATACTCAAAAAAGCGGGGTGTTATTACTCTTTTACTTCAAAAAATGGACATCCTTATTGGTACAGTCCAATTTCTAAAAAAGAAATAAAGATGAGTCATCATAAAAGTGAGGAAGTCAAAAAAGGTACATTAAACAATATATTAAAAAATGCAGGGTTAAAATAAGCCCTGCACAAAGTAATCATAATATGAAAAAGAGAATTGTTACAGCATTTATTGAAAGAGGTAAAGATGGTTCTTATGGGGTTTATTTTAATGAAGAGCTAGGATGTGGTTTCTTTGGAGATGGTAAAACAAAAGAAGAAGCAATAAAAGACTTTATAGAAGCCTATGAAGATCTTAGAGATGAGAGTTCTAATCCAAAAGTCAGAGAGGAATTACAAAATATAGAATTTACTTATCGTATTGATGTGAAAAGTTATTTAGAGTATTATTCTCAATTCTTCAAACTTGAGGGAATTGCTAAGCTTACAGGAATTAATGCAAATCAGTTAAGTCAATATATGAATGGATTTCGTACACCTAAAGAAGCTACAGCTCAAAAAATAGAAGATGGGTTAATTGCTTTTGCAAATGACCTTAATGGATTAAAAATGATGTAACTAAATAAAAAGAGGGATAGCGATTTCTATCTTTTGACAATTTTAGAATATTTCGCCCTCTGAAAGGAGTAGACTTTTCGAAGTTTGCTCCTTTCTTTTTATTCTAAAACGATTAAAGTCCTTTCTCTTTTAATTTGTTTCATTAAAAACAAAATCTAAAACTTTTCTATGTGCCATATCTACTTTTCCCCTGTCAAAATCAATATAAATATCTGTTACGGTATTTCCTCCGTGACCTAACGCTTGAGCTATTGTTTCTTTAGGAATATCTAATGATGAAGCAATTGTTGCCCAAGTATGCCTTGCCCAATATACAGTTAAATTAGGATATATTTCTTTTAAAAATTTATTCGCATAAGCAGAAGCCCTTCTGTAGTCTTTATGATATTCTCCTTGTCGTAACAGCATATTTTCCCCTTTATATTTTTCTAATAGGGGTAAAGCCTCCTTTTCAACCTTTATTGAGTATAGTCTTTTTGTTTTGGAACGTCTATATTCAAAACGACCATTGATGATATTCTTTTTTGTAGCATTGAGTAAGTCTACCAAATTCGCTCCTATGAATAAAAAAGATAATTGGAACAAATCTATAAATTCTTGTTTGTAGGAGCTTGTTTGATAGTTGAAAATATTTCTAAGTTCTTCTACAGATAACGACCTTTTAGCCGTTTGTTCTGACTTTATCTTGAAGCGTCTAAAAGGGTAATTGTTAGTAATTTCATTATCTATAGCATTATTAAAAACAGCCCTTATGTTTCGCAAATGTATGCTCCGAGTATTTGTAGCGTTACCCTTTTCAATAAGGAATAAATCAAAATTAGTGAGCCAATTCTTGTTGATGTCAGAAAATCTAAGAGTTTCAAAATCACTGGTAAACTCTTTTAACCTCCTAAAAGTTTGTAGATATAAGCCTTTAGTTCTTTCTATTTTTTGGTTCATAAAATCACAATAAATAGGTGCTACTAAATCTGTTATTTCTTCTTCTCCTACTTTTAGAGATTTTAACAATAATTCTCTTAATTCTAGCACTGAGAATTTATTTATATTATGTTTTTCTTGCAACTCTAAAAGAGCCTTTTCAAAATGCAATTTCTGTTGCATTATATGAGAATTTAGTACTGACTTATCAACACGATTTTTTACTTGCTCCTTGTTTTTGTCCCATTCTTCTTTTTTTAAATAAATAGATAAAGGAATATAGGCATTTTTCCTTTTATGAGAAATACGAATTTTTAAAGTCCATTTATTCTTTGAAGATGACTTGAGCCGAGTATCATAATATAGGGAAATTCTAGCCATAGTCTTATAATTTTTTACTTAGTTTATTCTTGCATTTTACTTGCACACTTTCTTACTCCAATACACACTATTATGCCCCAAAAAGCACTACTAAAATACGATTTTTACATATAAACCCTCTATTAAAGAGCTTATTTATTCTTTAAAACAAAAATATAAACTTTTGATTTTCTGCGTTTTACGTGGCGGAGGGGAAGGGATTCGAACCCTCGAAACGCTTTAGACGTTTACAAGCTTTCCAGGCGTGCCTCTTCAACCACTCGAGCACCCCTCCTTCTTAGTTGGTAATTAATACCACAACAAAGATAATTTATTTTATCGTAAAGTGTCTATCTTTAGTTTACTTTACAAAATTTCTTTAATTCAACTCTTTCATCAAATATCTTAAACAAGCTATAACCAAGAGTCTATCTCTTTGTGATTTTTCATCAAAAGTCATAACTAAATCTGTGCGACCCCAATATAATGAGCCGTAAAGATCCTCTAACTTTTGAAAAGGAGGATCTATACTTCCTTTCTTTCCCCAATATTCTTGTCCTTTTTGCATTGTACAAAAACAGTTCTCATCAGACCATATAGGAAATTGCATAGATTGCCTTTTCATATCTTCTTGAATTGCTCTAAAATGAAAAGATAAATTATGAGCAACAAGTATATTGCTTTTCATCAAGACTGAACAAAAGGTATGATAGACCTTTTGAGGCTCTTCTCCACATTCTAACATTTCTTGATTAGTTATTTTATGAATAGACTGTGCAGACAGAGAAATCTCTATATTCTGTCGTAATGTATGAGTCTCTTCAGAGATAAATTCTCCCTTTTTATTAAGTAATGTCCAAGAAAGACGAACTATGGGAGGAGGAAGTGGCATACTCCACTCAACAGAAGAATCCTCTGAAACAAAAAGCATCTGACTCCTCGGCATAAGATCTACTGTTTCTGTATCTACAACCATATAAAATGGATTTTTATCTTCTTTTGCTAAAGGGATAGTAAAATAACTTGAGGTATTTACATTTATTGGACGTCTGTCTGTAAAATCAGCCTCTTCAACAAATTTACTTCTCTTTTTCCCCTTTTTAGTTACCCAATATAAAAAGGCAATTATAAATAATAAAAAAAGAATATCAATCCATCTCATCTCTATATCACATCTATAAAAAATATCCTCCCAGCAAATTTGTTGAGAGGATATTTCATTATTAAAATCTATTAAATTAACCTATTTTACTTCCTGCCTGTAAATCGTCTGGAAGAAGTAAAACTTTTAACTCCTTAGACATATAATCTTGTGCAGAAAGAAGCATTCCCTCAGAAAGAAGCCCCATCATTTTACGAGGAGGGAAATTTGCCACAAAACAAATATTCTTTCCCACTAAATCTTCTGGTGAATGATATTTAGCAACTCCTGACAATATCGTTCTTCCTCCTAAACCATCATCTATTTTAAATTGTAATAATTTGTCTGATTTGGGAACTTTAGAACATTCTTTTACTCTTCCTACACGTAGGTCCATTTTCATAAACTCGTCAAAAGATGTAGCTTCTGCTATTGGTTCTGCTTTACGTTGTGCCATCTCATTTGCCTTCTTTGTGTCCAGTAGTTTTTGAATTTGTTCTTCTATTTTTTCATCTTCAATCTTTTCAAATAAAAGAGAAGGCTTAGCCATTTGATGACCTGCTTGTAACAAATCCATCTGTCCTAATTTTCTCCATTCCAAAGAATTCATTTGTAACATCTTTTGTAATTTCTGACTACTAAAAGGAAGGAATGGATCGAAAGCTATTGCTAATGTCGCTGTTATTTGTAATGATAAGTGAAGAATGGTCTCTACCCTCTTCATATCCTCTTTTGCTACACTCCATGGAGCTGTATCTGCAAGATATTTATTTCCTAAACGAGCTAAAGACATCACTTCTTTTAGAGCTTCTCTAAAATGAAAATTCTCTATATTTTTTTCTATACGAGGAATAATCTCTTCTAATTCTTTAATTATACTTTGATCATACTCCGTTAATTCATTTAAAGGAGGTACTTTCCCCTCAAAATATTTATGAGTTAAAACTAGAGAGCGATTGACAAAGTTGCCATAAATAGCCACTAATTCATTGTTATTTCTTGCTTGAAAATCTTTCCACGTAAAATCATTATCTTTTGTTTCTGGAGCATTTGCAGTCAAAACATATCTAAGCACATCTTCTTTTCCTTGAAAATCTTCTAGATACTCGTGCAACCAAACCGCCCAATTTCTACTTGTTGAAATCTTATCTCCTTCAAGATTTAAAAATTCATTCGAAGGCACATTATCAGGAAGAATATAAGAGCCTTCGGCCTTTAACATTGCAGGAAAAACAATACAATGAAAAACAATATTATCTTTTCCTATAAAATGAAGCAAACGTGTATCTTCATCTTTCCACCACTTCTCCCAAGATTCGGGTAACAACTCTTTTGTATTACTAATATAACCAATAGGAGCATCAAACCAAACATACAAGACTTTTCCTTCTGCTCCCTCTACAGGAACAGAAATTCCCCAATCAAGATCCCTACTCACTGCTCTAGGGTGTAATCCCATATCTAACCAACTTTTACATTGTCCATAGACATTTGATTTCCACTCTTTGTGACCTTCTAAAATCCATTCTTTTAGCCACTCCTCATCTTTATCTAAAGGTAAATACCAATGTTTTGTTTCTTTTAAAACGGGAGTTTCTCCACTAATTGCACTTTTAGGGTCTATTAAGTCTGTAGCATTCAAAGATGAGCCACAGGCTTCACATTGATCCCCATAAGCTCCCTCTTTTTTACAATTAGGACACGTGCCAACAATATATCGATCTGCTAAGAACGTTTCTGACTTTGGATCATAAAATTGCTCTGAGCTTTGTTCTACAAAATGCTTCTTGTCATAAAGGGTACGAAAGAAAGAAGAAGCAGTCTCCGCATGAACCTTACTTGTTGTACGAGAATAAATATCAAAAGAGATGCCAAACTTCTCAAATGAAGATTTTATCAAATTATGATAACGATCTACAACCTCTTGAGGAGAACATCCCTCAGCCTTTGCTTTTAAAGAAATAGGGACTCCATGCTCATCAGAACCTCCCACAAATAAAACCTCTTCTCCAATTTGTCTTTTGTATCTTGCATATATATCTGCAGGCACGTACACTCCTGCTAAATGGCCGATATGTACAGGTCCATTTGCATAAGGCAAAGCACTCGTTATAAGTGTTCTTTTAAAAGCTTTTTTCTTTGTAGTTTCGTTTTTTTTCATCGTCTCTATAGCTTTCTGTATATTTTCTTTTTAGAAAGTAAAGATACAAAAGATTTTTTCTACAAACGGTGACAAACAAAAAAGACTTTAAGAGTAAACTTTTACTCCTAAAGCCTTTTTACTTATAGCTTTATAAACTATATTTTTATTTTATTGAAGCTTGATATACTTCATCTATAGTTTGATCTAAAACTGCATTAAAGTCTTCATCACTTTGTTTTGCAGAAAGACCTTCTGCCAAAGCTCTTGAAAAAGATGCAATAACTCCTATGTTTCTAGATAAAAGATCATTTGCTTCTTGACGAGAGTAGCCTCCTGAAAGAGCAACTACTCGTATCATCATAGGATGTTCTATGATCTCTTTATAAAAGTTATCTACTGTTGGAAGAGTAATTTTTAGCATCACTGGTTCTTTTTGTTTGTCTAAGAAAGCTAAAATTTCTTTTTTCAAAATCTCCTCAGCTTTTGCCTTATCAGGGCAATGAATGTCTACCTCTGGCTCTAGAATAGGAACAAGGCCATGAGAAAGGATCTCATTCCCCCATGCAAATTGTTGCTCTACGATTGCATGAATTCCTTTTTCATTAGCTTCTTTTATTACACTTCTCATTTTAGTTCCAAAGACGTTAAAACGCACTGCTTCTTGACATAATTTCCCTAATTCAGGAAAATCTTTCATCAATTGAACGCCGTTAACTTCATCTTGTAAACCTTTGTCTACCTTAAGGAAAGGAACAATGTGACGCTTTTCCCAAAGAAAATCAGCTGTATTTAGGCCTTCTATTTGACCTCTCATCGTACGTTCAAAAAGGATTACGCCTATAATCTTTCCTGTAGCAAATGCAGGGGAAGTAATCATACGTGAACGCATTTGATGAATAAGATCAAACATTTCTTCTTCTGATTTATATTCATCTGCTTCTATTCCATAAGCTTTAAGTGCCTTAGGTGTAGATCCTCCACTTTGATCCAAAGCCCCAACAAAACCTGGAGCTTGACGCATTTGTTGCAACTGTTCGGTATTCATTTTTAATGTGTTTTATTAAGTTTTTATTTCCTGTTTACGAAGATACAGCTTTCTTTTTACTCTTTTTATCATCTTTTTCAAAAATAAGGCGTTTTGTATCTTTGTTCATAGAATAAATAATTTTAAGTGTATGGCAATTATGACAGATAAAGAAATTTTCAACTTTAAAGCAAGAAAATATTTTTCTTTTGCTACACCATTTATCTTCGTGTTATTTCTTTTGCTCTCCTACTCTAATTCTTCTGCTCAAGTAGAATATATTGAGTTTCAAACGGCTAAAGCTATAAATGAAGAAATTCATTTTCAAATCGATAGTGATGAAAGTCTCTTTATTGAATGGAACAATGGGACATCTTCTAAAATCACCTTATCTGATGAAGGTGAAGTTTCTCTTCCAATTCTTTCTTCTTCTTTTAAAATTGTCGGTAAGATCTTTGCTCTAAATTGTAGCGAAAATCAATTAACTCGATTGGATGCCTCCAATTGTACACAACTTCAAAAAATAGATTGTAGTAAAAATGAGCTTCGCCTCTTGAATGTCAAAGACTGCTCTTCTCTAAAAAAAATTGATTGTTCTGAAAACCAACTATTTCTTTTAGAGCTCTCCTCTACTCCCAATATTGAAGAAGTCTATTGCTCCAATAATCAACTTAAAAACATTAATCTTTCTTCTTCTCTTAAAATTAAAGAACTTATCTGTTCCAATAATCTTTTAAATTCTTTAGACCTTTCTAAAAATAGTTTACTTGAGATAGTAGATTGTAGTCAAAATAAAATTCAAGAATTAAACACAAATACTGCCAATCAACTAATTAAATTAAATTGTAGCAATAACTCCATAAATAATTTAGTTATTGATAATTGTCCCTTTCTTGTAGAACTTGACTTCTCTAATAATAAAATTATAAAATTTCCCCAATGTAAATCAGAACAGCTACTCAGTTTAAAATGTAATAATAACCAAATAACCGAGATTTCTCTTGAAAATTTTAAGCAATTAATCCTCTTACATTGCAATCATAATCTTTTAGAAAATCTAGAACTTCATTCACTTGCTGAACTTGTTGAGCTTTCCTGCTCAAATAATAAGATCCCCTCTCTCAATTTAGAAAACTTAAAGCAATTAAAGACCTTAGATTGTTCTACAAATAGCTTAGACGAACTTTCTCTCAGCTCTAATCCTCTTTTAGAAACTTTAATCTGTAATAATAATAAGATCGGAAGTTTGTTACTTGAAAACGTTTCTCTTATCAAAGAAATTAATTGTTCTTCAAATAAAATAAGTTCTCTTGACCTTATAAACTTTGAGCTAATTGAAAGTTTAGATTGTGCTAACAATAGTCTTTCCAACTTATCCTTACAAAACTGCAAAAATTTATCCCAATTAAATTTTGAGAACAATAAAAATCTAGAAACCGTAATTTTAAAGAATTGCCCTCAAATATCTGATTTTTCTATCTCTAACAGCTTATTACAAAATCTAGAAATCACATCTTGCCCCAACATTTCTACAATTAATTGCGAAAAGAATCGGTTATCTTCTCTTCTTATTGAAAACTGTAAAAATTTAGAAACACTCATTTGTCACAACAATAAGATCACAAGTCTATTAGTCAAGAATTGCAAATCTTTAAATAAGATAGAATGTTATAAAAATCATTTATCCATAGAAGCAACTAAAGCATTTGTTAATCATCTTGATTGTCGCCCTAAAGATGCTATAGGACAAGTGTTATTTATTGATTCAGGCGTTTTTAGTGGGGATAAAAATAAAGCAAGTCCTAGAGAAACTGAAATCGCCAAAAGAAAAAATTGGAACTTTACTTACACTCGTATTGTTGGAAATGGAGATTATAAACCCAAAGGTCCAAAAGCTCAATTGTATACCATTACTCTTGAACCAAGCGAAAATGGTCTTATCTTTATTAAAGAACTTAGTCAAGATTTATTATCTAAAGCCGTTGATGGGATGCTACTAAATATTGTTGTTACTCCCAATAAAGGCTATGAATTAGAATCTCTTTTACTCAATGGAGAAGAGCATAAAGAGAATCTCTCTTTTGAGGTCAATGGAGATGCTACTATTACAGCAATTTTTAGAAAAGCTCAATATAAAGTAGACCTAGAATATAATGAAGGGGGATCTCTAGGTATTAACAATGTTGACCTTAATGCCGTTGAAGATGGTACTCTTTTAAAAGTTAATGTGCAAACTGAAGAAGGATATAAACTAGAAAGCTTAACAGCAAATGGTAGAGATATTCTAGACACAAAAGAATTTATTGTAATCGGTCCTACTAAGGTACTCGGTGTTTTTGGTAAAGATACTTCTATAAAGAAAATCACAAAAGAACAATTCTTTGTTTACCCTAATCCTGCTAAGAATTATATTTTTATATCTGGAGCATCTCCTTTAACAGAAATAAAAATCTATTCTTTAAACGGAGAATATCTAATGCAAAGCAAAACAAATCCTTGGGGAGGATGTAAAATTGATATTTCTAGACTTGCTAATGGTCTATATTTTATTGAATCTAACAAGCAGTCCTTTAAACTAAAAATTGAACATTAAGAGTGGCTTTTAAAATAAAATGACTTTCATAACTATATAAATATTGTATTGAAAGCCCTAACCTTATAAACAAAAGGGTCTTAGATGAATTTCTAAGACCCTTTTTTATTTATAGAGAACTTAATTCTTCTTTATTACAATAGGTATAAACTTCTAATGAATTTCTATTTAGTCCTATATATCTATTTGCTAGACTCTAGCTAATTATCTTTAATCATGCTCTAAAGACTATATAGTCTTTTCCTAAAAGCTTTTTATTGTATAATTATTAGCCTTCAAGCTCTTAATCTATCCTATCTACATAAAAACTTCAAGAGGAACTTATTTTAAATAAAATATTTAGAAAATTGTTCTAAAAAAGAACATCCACCTAGGAGTTACCTCTAGGTGGATGTTTTATTTAAAATCCTAAAATAGTTTGCTATTAAATGAATAGCAAGACCTAAATTGACTTAGGTTCTATTTTTTAGAATCCTTCTTCTTATCATCATCTTTCAAACGAAGTTGCTCTTTCTTTTGAGCTTCAATCATAGAAAATCCATCCTTATCTTCATCTCTATCACTTGTCCACTTTGTTTTCTTTTTAGCAACATAATAATAGATCTTAACTCCGTTTTCATCTATAATGGTTTCTGCTGGTAAAAGATGCCATTCTACTCCTGAAGTAGGATCTATAATTAGCTCTTTACCTTCTTTATAGTCTCTATCTGCCTCCATTGGAAGAATATCTTCGCCTGTTTCTTTATTTACAAAACGTGTTTTCTTCTGCTTGTTGTAGATATAAACTTTATCACCATTCTCATCAATTTTTTCTGAGTCTAGATACCAAATCTCTCCTGTTACGGGATCGGTTATTGTCTTCTGTCCCTCTTTATAATCCTTAGCTACTTCAAATGGAAGAATATCTTTGCCTGTTTCTTTATTTACAAAACGTGTTTTCTTCTCTTTTGAGTAAACATAAGTCTTAACTCCAGCAGTTTCTTTGGTTTTAGTATCATCTTTATAGTAAGTTACAATCTTACCTCCTTCAATAATACTAATCTCATCTTCTCCAGCTTTAAATTCTTCAGCTTCAACAGGATCTTTCAAGTTTTTAGGCTTTTCATCATCTGTCACCCATTCTGTCGTAACTTTTATAGGGCAGAATGATTTAACCAACTTCGTTACAGTAGGGTCATTATCATTCTTTCCATCTGTAGCCTTACCTTGAATATCTGTATTATCTGAGGTCTTAGCAGGAGCATTTGGATTACGCTCGTCATCTTCTGGATTAGAACTATCCGAAACATCTTCTATCTCAACCCCATCAACAGTACCTTTTGCAATTGCTGAGTTTTCCACTTTACCATTCTTGATATCCTCTTCTGTTAGTGAATATTCTATTGTAAAGCGTCCTGTCTCTCCAACAGCCAAGCTTGAAGGACTTATTGCTTGATCAACAACTCCAATACGGTCATCATTTATTTTAATATTTTCAACAGCTATTCCTCCTGTATTTTCTACTACAAAAGTATAGAGGATCTTATCTCCAACATTCAATAAACCATCTTGAGTAGCATCAATATATTCACCCGATTTCTTCAAGTCAATTTTTGCAACTGTATAATAAATCTCTCTTACTCTAGAGTTTTCATCTGTTTCTGAGATATTTGTTTCGAACTTGAAGTAAGTAAGACCATCTTCTCCTACAATTTTTGAAGGAGCTGCTTCCTCATTCATATAATCATCTCCATTAGGATGAGAAAGAGGATCTGCTATTTCTTTAACCTTATTACCATCTTTGTCCTTATAGATAAATTTCGTTGTTTTATCTTTTTCATAAACATACGTTTTTTTATTCCCTTCTTCTTGTACCTCTTTTAGAGTATAACCGGGGATTTTATCTCCTTCTTTGAAGTCTGGACCTTTTTCTGGAACCTTTATTTCATTACCATCAGAATCAACCCAATTTGTTGTTTTTTCTTGAGTATAAACGTAGGTTCTCTTTGAACCTTCTTCAATTGTCTCTTTCTTATAATAAGTTACAACTGTTTTCTTTCCATCAATAATTTGAACAACATCTAAAGAATCGGGATTTTCTTCACTAAACTCTTTATCTGTAAATACAGGTTTTAAAGTTATTGCATTTTCAGGATCATCGGTAATCCATTCGGTAGTCTTAACTTTTTCATAAACATAAGTTTTAACTCCATCGACAATCTTAGGTTCTTTGTCGCTTAGATACCACATATCCCCATTTTCGTCCACAATTACTTTTTCTCCTTTTTCAAATGCTGCAGATGTTTTAGGATCTTTCAAATCTATAGGATTATCTCCATCTGTAACCCATCTAGTTGTCCTATTTGGAGTTACTTGTGGTTGATATTCTGCTACAACTGGCGTTCCATTCTTATCGTTCATTTGAACCTGTGCAGGTTTTGGAACTCCTGTAAAATCAGCATTAGGTTTGAATGTTACAATTCCAGTTTCTGGATCTATCTTATAAGTCCCTACCACATTTCCATTATGATCATAAGCAGGGGTTTCATCTACAGGATTACCCTTTTCATCTAATAGTTTTGCTGGATTTTCTTTTGTTGGACTTAATGGAGTCTTTTCATCATCCCCATTCTTAAAGATAGGTTGTCCTGTTTGCTCTTCACCTTGTTTACCTGTACTCTCAGCTGCTTCTCCTGTAGGTGTTACTTCAGTTACGGTTGGTGTATAAGTCGCTTCTACTTCGGTGCCGTTTTTATCTTGACGGATTACTTTTACTCCTGTTCCCTTGCCTGTAAAGGTAGGTTCGGGAGTAAAGGTTACTTCGCCCTCTGGTGAAACTTCATAAGTTCCTTCGCCAGGGATAACAACCTTTCCATTTTTATCTGCCCCTTCTAACTTAGCAGGAACTGTTTCATCCATTGGAACATTTTCGTCGCCAGGAGTAAACTTAGGCGTTCCTGTTTGTTCTGCGCCTTGAACACCGGTACTTGTTGTATCTTCTCCTGTAGGAGTTACTTCGGTTACAGTTGGTGTATAAGTCGCTTCTACTTCGGTTCCGTTCTTATCTTGACGGATTACTTTTACTCCT
>PDWI01001305.1_pt1 | contig 39655 bp, 31 predicted proteins | sample 1430891 | NCBI WGS metagenome assembly PDWI01 (sample SAMN01162508, study PRJNA174530) | Oral metagenome, whole genome shotgun sequencing project. | biome: Marine environment; feature: Marine mammal; material: Swab sample of the gingival sulcus; isolation source: swab sample of gingival sulcus... | reverse complement strand
TTCCCCCTGAACCTGGATTTTGCCTGATTATAACGGATTTTGGGGAGCGTGACAGGGAGCAGCTCAAATCATTGTGGAAGGAGACTGGTTAAAACACAAGATATTGATATTATTAAATTATATTTATATAGATTTTTGATGGATGATTCCCGCCAAAGGAGGCCTCTGAATATATCGGTAAAGACCCCATGTATTGGTACCGAATCGAACAGTCTGTCCGGCTTCTTTGGGAGGGTATCGAAGCCCTCCCCAAAATCCGGTATAATCAGCATATCCGTTCACCGTTGAAACAGAGGCATCATCGTCAATGAGTACATCCAGTGAAAGCGAAGATCCGTTATCGGCTTACGTGTCTATTCCGGTCAAATCCGCAGTGATGGGATATAAGAGCCATTGAATGAACGCCCTGCGCGTCAACGGCCTGGGTGTGATGATGATACAGGAGGGCGGGGACGCAGAACTATTGTATTTTTTTCCGGTATGCGATATCTATCTTGACAGACAGCGATGCGTTCACCATCAGATGCACGGTGGGGATGCACGGTTATTTGTGAAAGAAACCGGCTATGACCCGCCGGACGTCACGGGGCGTAAAGGAGAATACAAGCGAAGCAGCAAGTGCAACTGGCACAGATCCAATATGGAAAATCACCCGGCTGGTCCGCTCCCCAGACCGGCGGTGAGGGCGTGAATGCCGGCTCCCGGACGATCCGAAGGTGCGCCGGGGCTAATTGATATTCTGTTCCAGCACCGTTCCCGGCGCCGGCCGGCCCAAAGGCGTTTTTTCCAGGAACCGGATCCGGCTTTCCATCTCCCGCGCCCGGGAGGCGAGGCGCTGGAGCTGGCGATTATGATCGGATGAAAGTTCCGTGATGTGATTGATTTTTACCTGCAGCCGTTCCTCGGCAGCGGCCAGGGCCTTGCGGTCCAGGGTATCGCCCAGAACCGTGATCACCTCTTTTCTGAGGCCGTCCATTTCTGTACGAACAGCGGCGGCGGTATCCTCTGCGGCCTGGACCATTTCGGATATTTCCGCCGTTGCTTTCGATGTCTGTGTCACCGTTTCCTTCACGGCTTCTTCCAGCATCGTGATCCGGGATGTCAGCTGTTCTTCCGCCGCCGTCAGATCTTCCCGGATCCGCTCCCGGGCATTCCGGCTTTCTTCCAGATCCGCATCCACCTGCTTGAAGGATGTATCCACCCGGCTTTGCTTTGCTTTTTCCGTCAGGATCCCGTTGATCGTTTTGATGGCGCCTTCGGTATCGTGCTTGAGCCGGGCCAGGTTTTCCTCGAATTCCAGAAGCGTGTCTTCCAGGGGCTCTTTTTCGGCCGTGCGTTTTTTTTCCATTTCGGCCAGATGGGCGGAGAGTTCGGAAAACCGGTCTTCCAGGCGGGCCGTCGTTTCCCGGATCTGGGCCGTGCGGTCTTCCGCCAATCCGTGAAATTTCCGGGAAAGATCCCGATAGGCGAATACACCGGCTGACGCGGCCACGGCAAACAGCAATACCGACACAAGGGCCGTGCGCCGTGAGGCGGCGGCCACCCGGTCCACGTCATTCCGGTTTCCGTGGAAATCCCGGGCGGAAAGGCCGGCACGTCCGGAGGCGACCGTGAGGTCCGGTTCCGTATCACTGCCGAGCTTGAATCCCGATGGACGCGAAGTCATTGCCTATTCCCATTCAATGGTGGATGGCGGCTTGGAACTGATATCGTAGACCACCCGGTTGACGCCCCGCACCTCGTTGATGATGCGTGTGGAAATGGCGGCCAGCAGATCATGGGGAAGCCGGGCCCAGTCGGCGGTCATGGCGTCTTTGCTGGCCACTGCCCGTATCGCCAGAATATATTCGTAGGTTCTCTCGTCACCCATGACGCCCACGCTGCGGATGGGCAGCAGCACGGCAAAGGTCTGCCAGAGTTTCCGGTACAGGCCGGCGGCGCGGATTTCCTCCAGCAGCACAGCGTCGGCTTCCCGCAGGATGTTCAGACGTTTTTCGGTCACCTCGCCCAGCACACGGATGGCCAGCCCCGGTCCGGGAAAAGGCTGGCGCCAGATCAGCTCGGCGTCCATTCCCAGCTCCTCGCCCAGGCGGCGGACTTCGTCCTTGAACAAAAATTTCAGGGGCTCCACAAGTTTGAGATTCATTTTTTCCGGCAGCCCGCCGACATTATGGTGGCTTTTGATTACGGAAGTGGGCCCGCCGAAGGCGGAAACGGATTCGATGATATCCGGATACAGGGTGCCCTGGGCCAGAAATTCCGCGCCCCTGATGCGCATGGCCTCGTTTTCAAATACCTCAATAAAGACTTTGCCGATGATTTTGCGCTTCCGTTCCGGATCTTCCACCCCGGCAAGAGCGGACAGAAAGCGTTCGCCTGCGTCCACGAACACGATATCCATGTCCAGGCTGGCCGCGAACATCTTTCGCAGTTTTTCCGCCTCCTGTTTGCGCAGCAGGCCGTTGTCCACGAAAATACAGGTGAGGTTCGGACCGATGGCCTTATGGACCAGAACGGCGGTCACCGAGGAATCCACTCCGCCGGACAGGCCCAGGATAACCTTCCCGCCGCCAACGGTCTTCTGGATGTCCAGAACGGCTTCATCCGCGAAAGAAGCCATATTCCATTCTTTCCTGCATTGACAGACATCGAACAGAAAATTGGACAGAATGATGTGGCCCTGGGGGGTATGCTCCACTTCGGGATGAAATTGCAGGCCGTACAGTTTTTTTTCATGATCGGCGACTGCGGCGCAGGGAGAGTTCCGGGTCTGGGCCATGGTGATGAATCCCTGTGGTACGGCGCTCACGCTGTCCCCGTGACTCATCCAGACCTGGATGGCCGAGGCCTCAATACCACCCATGATGCCTTTCTGGTCCGCCAGGATGAGTTCCGCAAACCCGTATTCTCCCTTGTCCGCCCGCTTCACGGAACCGCCCAGGCTGTGTATCATGAACTGCATGCCGTAACAGATGCCCAGTACCGGAATGCCCAGGGAAAAAATGCCGGCATCAATGCGCGGGCTGTTTTCCGCGTAAATACTGGATGGCCCTCCCGACAGGATAATGCCGTCCGGACGGATGCGCCGGATTTCCTCCAGGTCTGTCGCGGGCGGAAGGATGCGGCAATATACGCCCGCCTCTCTGACGCGGCGCGCGATGAGCTGATTATATTGGGAACCAAAGTCAATTATCAGAATCATAAGGCGTTCCTGCGGCGGATCTCCGTATTTATACTGAAATTGTATATGATCACCCTGTTTTCAGGTCATATCGTTTATGGTAAACGCGGGTGAAAATGTCAACTCTGAATGAAAACGCGGACGGCCTCCCGCGCTCCGGCAGGGGGAACCCACCGTCTGTTTACAGCGAATTCCCCATTGTCCCGCCCCCGGCCCCCCGGGTAGGATGCCCGCCACATCACAGATTCAAATCCATTCCTTCAGACCGGCCCGCACCAGCGCCGTCGCGTGATCCGGGTTCCGCCCTGATCACCGCGTCCGGAAAACGGCCGAAAATTTTCCTCGGGAGGCCCCATGAGAGAACTGATACCGGATGCGAACACGACCATCGGTCCCCCTTCCGGCAGGCCCGGGCTGGACGAATTAAAACGCATTCATCCGGACGAACTGCCCGAACGATGCCGGCGGGACATCCGGCGGTTTTTTCAGGGGACTCCCCAACGGGCGGAGGCGGCGGATGCTGAAAGGGATCCGGCGGAATATATCATTCTCGCCGGCCGGGTGAAAGGGCGGACCAATTACTCCAAATGGCAGACGTCTTTTCTCAAATATGCGGATCTGGATCTTTTCCGGTCCCATCATCGGGATTACGCACGGAAATTCTACCGCGTCGCGGCGGAAGATCTGAAAGAACCGGGCGTTTCATAAGCCGGAGATGATGAAAAGAGGTGATCCCGGCGGCGCCTTCGGGTTCCGGGCCCCTGGATACAGCGGCGAAAAATCAATGGGTGCGCTGGTATTCGAATTGGCTGTCCGGCATTCAGTCGGTATCCATTTCCGGCAGGTCGGAAAACCGCTCGTGAAGCAGGTAATCGGAATCCCCGTGCTGAATGCCCCATGGATTGGTTTTCAGAAAATAGGAAGTCAGGGTCTGGGCCGACAGAAAATCGGGATCCTGGGTCGCCTGCTCCATCATGTACAAAAGCCCCTTCATATAATTCCGCACCGAGGTATTGGTATCTCCTGTTTTGATCACGGAATCGCATAACGGCTCGAATTCCTTGAGCGCACCAGTGAGTTTGACGATACGGCGGCACAGGGAGGTACAGAGTTTGACGGCGATGGAAGGGGTGGTACGGATAATATCCTCAAACCCCAGGGCCGGCAGATAGAGGGCCACGCAATTGCTGGCCGCGATGACCGTGGCTGTTCGCGGCGTTCCCAGAATGACCCCGATCTCTCCGATAAAATCCTGGCTGTAACTGGCGTTCACGGTATTGATTTTCCGGCCCTGGGCATAAATATCAATCACGCCCTTTTTCAGGAGAAGAAAATAATCGCTTTCCTCCCCTTCGCGCATGAGAACTTCTCCCTTGCGGTAATATCGATACTGCTTGCCGGATTTTTTTTCCATTCTGCTGGCTCCCTGTTTCCTGATATCCGGACATGCCGGAACAGGCTCGTCATAACGGATCCTTTATAATGGCATAATGGCGATAGCTGCCGTTTGTACATGGCCGCAACGTATTTCACCCGGTCCATCGGGAGGGGGCGTGCCGGAGCATCACAATCACAGGGGCGGCAGCGCCCGTACCCGTCCCGGCAGTTCCTCAATCAGTTTGTCCGCCATGGCGGGATCTATGCCGACCTGCCGCATCAGTCCCAGATGCGCTTCTTCCACGATATCATTGCCGCTGGCCCCGGGAAAGGCCCGTTTGCTGATATTATTGGCAATCACCACCAGATTTTTCATCAGGTTTCGTTTCAGATCGGATGTGGAATGATGATACTGGATGATATTCTCAAAAAAGGAGTGCAGTTTCCAGTGACGCGCCAGCAGGGTTCCTGCATGGGTATGACTGCAACCGAAATGGGCCATTTCCGCAAAATAAAGGGATACGCCGACGGAGCGGCTTTCCATTAGGGCTTTCCCGTAATTCACCTCATCAATATTCAGCAGCACGATTTTTCCCAGATCGTGAAGCATGCCGGCGATGAAGAGCATTTCCGCCTTTTCCGGAAACATGCCGATCTGGTCGGCAAGGGCGCGGCAGGCGATGCCGCATCCCAGGGAATGTTCCTTGAACCGGGCCGGGTTCAGGGGGCTCCTGGAGCGTTCTGAAAACAGGGAATCAAACAGGGTAACGTTCAGGACCACGTTGCGCACCGTCTCGTGTCCCATCATGGAAAGGGCGTCTTTCAGAGAGTCCATGCGTTCCGGCAGTCCGTAATAACCGGAATTGACCAGGGCCATCAGGCGCTCGGGCAGGATGTCATCGGATTCGATGATCCGGAGCATTTCCAGCATATTGATCCGGGTATCGTTTAATTCGTTGATACGGTGCCAGACCTGCGAAAGCGGGGGAATATCCCGGACAAAGGATTTGATTTTCGAGGAAATTCTGGGCTGGGTCACTCTCATGGGTTCATCCCGGTTCACATGAATGCGGGGTGGTGGATACGCAGTGGATACTGCCAGTGAGACCAAAGCCAATGAGATTAAAGAAAGACGCCGTTGGAACAGACCGGCCGCGCCTTGATGCTCCTTATTTTTAGATCATGCGCACCGGATTGTAAAGAGACAAGAGAATTTCGCTAAAGCAGCCAGCCGGGCAGGGACAGTTGACGGGCCGCCGCCACCATTGCCGTGCCCACGATGATGGCCACCAGCAGATTGCCCGTGCGCCGGGCCAGCAGAGCCGTGACCCCGGCGGCCAGACAGCCCACCGGTCCGGCGGACATCATCCCCGGCACCACAAGGGAGAGCAGGATGGCGCCGGGCAGGGCGTCCATGAACCGCCGGAAACGGCCCGTATCCGGCAGGCCCCCGGCCAGAAGCAGGCCGCCGAGGCGCAGGCTGTAGGTGACGGCGGCGGCGCAGGCAATGGCAATCCAGGGGCGAAGCCCGGGCGATCCCAGGGAAGAGAGGAGGGCGACAAATCCGTCCGTGACGTTCATTTTTCCCCTCCTTCTTCCCCGCAATTTGCCGGGGGCGTCAGGGCCGCCGCCAGAGCCCCGCCCGCGCCGCCGATGACCACATGCCATTTGCCCGGCAGCCAATGGGCCGCCGGCACGGCCAGTCCGACCGCCACAATCCAGGGCAGGGCGTCCCGCCGTCCGCGCCACATCCCGGCACACAGGGCCGTGAACACGGCGGTGAATACAAAATCCAGGGCCCAGGCCCCGGGATTCGCCAGGGCCGCGCTGAGGCGGTGTCCGGCCATTGTTCCGGCGCACCAGAGGCTCACCATGCAGACGCCGCCGCCAAGGAGAAACCAGGTGGAGCCGCCTCCCCGCCGCACTTCGGCCATGGTCACGGCCCAGTTTTCATCCACCACCAGATGGATGAACAGACATTTGTGCGCTAGGGATTTTCCCGAGAACAGGGGCGCCAGCGAGGCCCCCACCAGCATATAGCGCAGATTGATCACGGCCACGGCCAGGGTCATTTCCGCCAGGGGCAGGGGCGGCAGCCACATGTCCACCATGACGAACTGGGCCGATCCGGCGAACACGGTGAGATTCATGGCGAGCAGCTGCAGCCAGCCCAGTCCCTGCCGGGCCGCCAGCACGCCAAGGACCGCGCCGTAGGCCGAGGCACTCAGGGCCACGGGAAGATTGGCGAGGACGCCGGAACGGAAATCGTCAAGGGCAGCGTTGTTTTGCACTGGATTACGTCCGCGTCAGCCGGCGGCGGCAAAAAAGGCAAGGGTGCGGCGGGCATTTTCATCCCAGGTCAGGGGGCGGCGGGCCACCTCGGCGGCGGCGGCGGCGCCCAGGCGGCGGACTTCATCCGGATTTCCGGCCAGATCCACGATCCGCCGGACGAATTCGGCCCAGTCTCCCGGCGGAAACAAAAGCCCGGTCCTGCCGTGGGCCAGCAATTCGCGGATATTGGGCTGATCCGGCGCAATGATCGCCTTTCCGGCGGCCATGTATTCGATGAGCTTCATGGGCGAGGCGTAGGACGTGGCGGCGGGCTGCAGGGCCACGTCCATCCGGTCCAGCATTTGCCGGACCCCGGCCCGGTCCAGTGCGCCGGTGATTTCCACGCGGCCGGACAGGCCCTGATCGCGGATTTCCGCCTCTATTTCCGGCCGGGCCGGACCGTCACCCACCAGAAGCAGGCGGAAGGGCCGGGCGGTTTCCGAACGCCGGATTTCCCCCATCCCCTGAATCAGTTCGCGCAGGCCGTGCCATTTGCGGAACCAGCCCACAAATCCCAGGGTGACGGGGCGGTCTGAGCCGCCTGCGTCGCTTTCCGCACAGGAGGGGGACGGGTATTCCGCCGGATTGACGCCGTTGGGCATGACCGTGATGCGGTCGCCATCCGCTCCGTTATCGATCAATATTTCTTTCAGAACCCCGGTGACCGCCACCACCCGGAAGGCCCGGTTCATGATCCAGGTTTCCAGCTTCCGGGCCAGAGCGGGAAGATACAGGCTGCCGCAGGCCTTTTTTTCCATTGCCAGCGGAGAATTCACCTCTTCCACCAGCGGAACGCCGGTCAGCAGGGAAACAATCGCCCCGGCCAGATTATAAATGGAATACCGCTCGTAAATAAAAACGGGCCGATGCCGCCGCACCGCCCGGAACAGGCGCAAGACCCCAAAAGCGGTGTAGGCGATTTCCAGACATTCATAGGCCCATCCCGGCAAAAGGGACAGCAGGCGGAACAGGCCGCCTTCCCGGCTTTCCTTCCCCACGGCCTCATCGTGCACCAGCGACACCATTTCGACCTGCCATCCGGCCCGGTCAAAGGCCCTGCACATCTCGTTGATGTGGATGCCCTGGGCGTCCACAGCCTGGGTGCGGTGGTGGTAGAGGAGGGTGGGGCGGTTCTTTAAGCGCATCTTATTTCCGGACATGAAGAAGAATCTCCTCGGTGCGGGCCGCCACCTTGTCCCAGTCGTTGTCATCGGCAAAGGCGAGTATTTTTTCTATATCCCAGTCTTTTTGGACGGCCTGGGACATGGCGTCCGTAAGATCCGGATAACGGGTGACGATGCCCAGATCTTCCGTGATGAATTCTCCGGCGGATTCAGGCGTCACGATACAGGGTTTGCCGCAGGAAAGAGCTTCCATCACAGAACAGGGCCAGCCTTCGGAATGGCTGACAAGGCAGTAGACATCCGTTGCAGCGTAATACGTCGGCAGCAGGCGGTTCTCAATTTCTCCGGTCAGAATGATCCGGTCTGCGGAGGGCAGGCGTTTTCTTTCGGCGTCCAGGGCGGGGCCGTCAGCCGGATCACGCCCGACGATCAAAAGAAACGATTCCTTCATTCCCAGACGGTCAAATGCCGCCATCAGTTCAAAACAGCCTTTTCGCCGGAAGGAATTTCCGACGCTGGAGAAAACCGTCGCGCCTTCCGGCAGGCCAAGTTCGCGGCGGGCTTGCATCTGGTCCATCGGGCGAAAGGTCTGACGATCCACGCCGTTGGACACGACAAACACGCGATTATGAGGAATGCCGCCGGGCAGCATGGATTTTAGCTGCTCCGCGACGATGATGACGCTGTCCGCCTCCCGGATCATCCGGATCATCTGCTCGCGTATGAGCGGGCGCCTGGCCCAGTAGGCAAGATCGCCTCTGTGCAGGGTGATGCTGAATGGTTTCTTCAGTTTTCTGGCCATATACCATGCGCCGACACCGTCGGGATAGCCGTAGGAGGCATATATCATGTCTGCATTCTGAAAGGAAGATTTGAGTTTAAAAAGGGAAAGGAAAAAGAAAAAGGAATCAAGCGGTTTTAAGATTCCGGGGAAGGAAAAATAGACGGGATGAAAAACAGGCAGGGACTCTATGGTTTCTTGAAACGGAACTCCTCTCTGGCGTTCCGTTTTAAAAAAGGGAAACCAGGGGACAGGTGCTATTGCTGTAATCTCCCTATTCATCTTTGACACTAAATGAAAAGTAAAAATACCATGGTTTGGATTGAGTGAATTTGGGAAAAGTGAGGTGACAGCACATATATTCATATCGGCTCCAATATCGAAAACTTGGTTTGGAATGGCGGCATCATGAAATTTCAGACAAAAAATGGCGAATTGAACCAGGATAATCTAGTGAATAATTGAAAATGAGGAGAAATCAACTGCCGATGATATATCTTGATTTTCCTTTCAGAATTTTTTTAAATCCGACAGTCAGCATTACGCATACTGCAATGATGATACAGGAAAAAAACAAATAAATGAGTAAGCCTGGATTAAGATACTGCCCTGTTTTATTTAGCGCAATCCATTTTATGCCGCTTATTATGTAGCTGTGAGTAAAATAAACTGAAAAGCTTGTGGTTGCCAGCAGATTGAGATAATTTTTAAAAAAATTATTAAATTTTATCATAATTGAGAGTGTGAGTACAGATAAAAATAATTTTTCAATATAACTTGCTTTAAAAAAATCATAATATTGAAAACAGGTTAGTAGTATCACAATAATAAGATTTATTATTATAATGTATTTTTTGGTTATTATTGTGTTTGTCATCTCTTTATACCTGCTGAAAAACATGCCAAGAACATAAACAGAAAAAAAATGAAAAAAGTTGTCTGTAACGCCCCCTCTTGGCACTAAAAGCGAAATAACAATATAAACAGGCAGGAAAAAATAAAGAAAATTATTTTTATCAGAATAATATAAACCATATGAAATCAAATAATAAATTGTAATCATAGGCATAAACCAGTATGGTGCTAAATGTCTGCCGGTTATATAAAAATAAAATATTTTAAAAAAGACGCTTTGATCGTAAAGATTAGCCGGCACATCAAAACGTTGAACAAAAACTGTAAAATAAATTATGGCAGGCACTGACCAGATCAAATAGGGAAGCAAGACATAAAGAAATTTTTTGGTGAGATATGCTCTGAACTCATATCTTCCTGAAAGATGTTGAAAAAGATAGCCCCCAATAAAAACAAATAAAATGGTTCCATCTGCAAAAAATATTTTCAAAAATTTATATAAAGGGTCAGCGCCATCCCAGTTAAAAGCAGAAACACAATGCCCTGCTACAATGTGAACAATGGCAATTCCCCGAAAATTATTAATATAATTTAAAAACATTCAGGCAAATGTCCTCTCGACAACCCGACAACCCGTCGTCGGGGGAGAAGGCTGAATCCACTGCCGTTTCGTGTTCGTCATTTATCGGGATCAACCGCCGCGATACCGGCGTAATTATACCCGGTTTCGGTTTTTTCGTAATCCGTGTACAGGGCAAAGGCGGCCACTCCCTGGTTGGCGGAAATTTCCAGGCTGCCGCTGCCGTACCCGCCGTTTAAGAGATCGTCCAGGGCGTATATCCCGGAACCATTGGCCGCCAGCCAGTATTCTCTTGCTGCCGCCACCTGACCGCCGGTATCCACCAGAACCAGGCTCACGGTCGTGTCATCGTCATTGGGGTTGCAGACCATGACATAGGTGTCCCATTCGGCGTTCTGGGCCACATGAGGAACCACCAGGGATGCCGACAGATCAGAGGCAAACGGGATATCCGCCATATACGAATACCCGGAATTATTGCCGAAAAAACTGAGTCCGGCCAGGGGCTGCCCGGAGACCACCTTGATCCAGCCGATGGCGTCCATGCCGCTTCCCGCTACAAAAGAGGTCTGCCCCCGGGCCGGCAGATCGGTATATTCCCTGTCCAGAAGAGCGCCGTCCGACCGATAAATATAGGTGGTGACCGGCGCCTGCCGCCAGTTATTGATATTGCGCAGAGCCACTCCCGACCACCAGCCATCGCCGGCGGCAAAATAGGGCAGATAATAGACGGAATTTCGGGTGATCCGCCCGTACAGGACGGCGCTGGTCTGCTCGTCTTCCAGCACATGGAACTGTTTGACCAGCGTTCGTCCGTAATCCTGGCTGAATCCCAGGATTTCCAGCCTGTACCTGGTTCCGTTCAGGGTGAAGGTTTGATTGGAAAGGACGCTGGGGAAATAGACATAATCCGCGTTTTCCCATTCGGAACCATTATTGGGCACGTTCACCAGCTCCAGCGAAAATTCCGGCGTAAAAGCGGCATAACCGGGATCGGAAATGGATATATTCAGCATCAGGCTGATCCGGGAGGCGCCTGTACCATTGGCGATGGTGCCGTTATAATAAGTCAGCTCGCCCAGGGCCGCCGCCGTATCCTCGGGCACACCGGCAAGGGAATAGCCTGAAAACCAGAGGGACGATGCCGGCGCAGCGTACCCGCTGGCATCTCCCCACCTGAAAGCATTTGTCCCCACGCCCGTGAAGGCCGGCCAGGCGCCGTCCGGCGCCGGGTTCACCCATAAGCCGGATACGGTTCCGCTGAAATCAGCGGCGGCCGGCCCGGCTGAAACCGACAGGCATATCAGAGAGAAAAACAGCGGCATGAAAACAAAGATTTTCGGACGAAATGAGTTCATAAGAATAACTCCTTTGGCGGTTCATGACATGACCATGGAGGCCATGGCGGTACACAACAGGACAATTCCGGTCAGTCTCCGCTCCCGGATTTCCGGCTGCGGTTCACCACCGTGATGCGGGAGGAACGGGGGCCGATGCCCCGGATTTCAGGCTGATACATGGATTCCGCAAAGGGCGGGGGAACGCTGAATTCGCCGGGGCTGACCACCCGGATGAGATAAAAAAGCCGGGTTTCGCGGTGGCTGTCCAGATCCAGGGCCGCCATATACCGGTCGTCCCGGTATTCCTGGGCATGGATGGTTTCATCGGCCATCCAGTCATCCACGGTGCGGCCGTCCATAAGGATTCCAGCCTGTTTTTCCGTATGTTCCAGGTGCTGGTTTTCCACCTCGAATCCAGCGGGCAGCAGATCGGCCACCAGGGCGTCCGGGATATCTTTTTCGGACCGGATGGTCAGCCGGGCCACCAGCAGGTCGCCCACATGATAAGGCCCCGCGTCTGCGGGTGCGCCGTCTGTGGTGAACAGATCCCGGCGGATGGCGATACCCGCGTTTTCCTCAGGCGGCGCGTTCCGGGTATAGCCGGAGACCAGGGCGGAAACGAACAGGGGCCGCCCGCTTTCCAATGAGCCGTCATTGACGAAACGGACGCCGCTGGTGATCCCGGCTGCGGAGAGCGGGGCAATATACACGCCGCCGGTTTTAAGAATCCGGGCATCCCCGGCTCCGATGGAGAGGCGGCCTTTCCACGGTTCGTCCGGCCGGGCATCCATGGCGATGCCGGCCCGGAACAGGGCGAATTTTTCCTGGGTGCTGAACCAGCGGCGGGTCCGCACGGCGGTTTCCAGATGCGTCATATATGCGTTGAGATCCGTGCCGGCGATGAGGTTTTCCTCCATGAGCAGGGCCAGGGACAGGGCCGTGTCCCGGACCGGGCTGCCGTAATGGCCCCAGTAGCGGATTTCTTCGGGCAGCCGCTTCCGGGCCAGGGCAAAGGCCTTGTCGGAACGGGGATGATCACCGGCCCCGGCAAGGGCCAGCCCCATATGGATCAGGGGCAGGCAGGAATCCGCGTTTCCGGATTTATCGTCAAATACGATCCGGGCCGCGCCCAGGGGCAGGCGGTTGGCCCTGTTCAGCGCGCAGGCCGCATAAGCGGCAATGGCAAATTCCAGGCTGCTCCGGTGGCGGTTGTCCATGTAAGCGGGCAATGGCGGGGATTTTTTGACATAAGATTCCAGGCGCTCAAGGGCCTTTTCCAGCATATTGTCCGGCAGGGGCACCCCATGATCCGAGGCGGTGAGCAGAAAATCCGTGACAAAGGCGGTGAGCCATCCATCCTCGGGACTGGCATTGTGCCAGAGGCCGAACCCGCCCGAACCGCGCTGCATTTTGCCGAGACGGTCCACGGCGTCGCGCAGGCGTTTCATCCGTTCTTCCGGCGCCAGGCGGGGCAGGTCATACCGGGCCGCGCGGGCGGGAGTGGCGTAGAGCAGGGGCCAGGCCCGGCTCGTGGTTTGTTCCAGACAGCCGTAGGGATAGTCGATGAGTCCCCGGACTGCGTCACCGATATCAATGGGAAACCGGGGAGAGATTTTCAGGTTGGCGTTCAGGTTTTCGGGAATCATATCCGCAGCCAGGGCCGTGTCCACCGTGACCTCCTGTCTCGGCGCCACGGTATAAAGGCGTTTGCGGGCGATAGCCGGATATCCGGGACGCACGCCGAGAACCCAGGAACGGGAGAGATTGATGGCACCGTCGCCGGATTCGCCGGGGGGGCTGCCGGCGGAATCCGCAGCGGATTTCGCGGCCGAACCGGGGACCGGGGCGGGAATTTCGTTCAGGGAAAGGGACAGATCCGCCTTCCCGGCGGCATCCCGGCCCAGAAGCGGAAAGCGCAGGCTGATTTTTTCCTTGTCCTTGAGCCGGATTTTCCGGTCTCCCTCGAAAAGCTCCACCGCGCCTTCGGATATCACGGACACGGAAAAATCCCGGTCCGCGCCGCTCAGATTATGGAGATCCAGAGTGGCCTCGCTCCGGTCTCCCGGGGCCAGAAATCGCGGCATGGCCATCTGGGTTACCACGGGCGCGGCCACGGTGACCGCCGTCTGGGCCGCGCCAAACCGTTTGCCGGAAAAGGCCACGGCCATGAGGCGCAGTTCGCCGTTGAAATCCGGCAGGTGAAAAGACACCTCCGCCGTGCCGTCAGCGGCAAAGGGAACCGGTCCGGAAAACAGGCTCACGAGTTTCACTTCATTTTCGGGCCGCTCGCCGGCTTTGAGATCCGCGTCCCCGCCAAAGCGCAGGACGGCCCGGGCCGCGTCCTTTTGTTCGATGACGCGGTCATACATGTCACGGGCGGATACATTGAACCGGCGTCGTTCGAAAAACCAGGAAAAGGGATCCGGAGACACGAAATCCGTAATCCGCAGGATGCCCTCATCCACGGCCGCCACCGTCACAAATACCGGATTTTCATCGGAAACCGCCAGGGGCGAGGTATTTTGGTCCGCCGCTTCGCTCCCTTCCGGCGCCGGAGGGGCCAGGGCCAGGCGTACGCGCATCTGTTTTTCGGGCTGGGCCCGGGACGGGGCCGCGATGGAGAGAGGCAGGCGGCGGTTCTCCCGGTCCAGGCGCAGGTGCAGGAGGCCCACAGCCCGGTTCGGGACTGCGGTCTCGTCCGCGTCTGCCGGGCGGAAAACTACGGCGCTGATATACAGATCATGGCGGTTCCAGCTGCCCAGGATCGGGATTTTCAGTGTGTTTTCCCCGGTGGTCACGACCATGCTTCGCTCCCAGAGCAGGCGGTCAGCCTCCACCATGACAAGGGCTTTTCCCGCATGGGGCGGCACCAGGGTCAGCACCGCCGTATCACCCGCCTGGTACGCGGGCTTGTCCAGGGTCATGGCGATCTTGTCGGGACGGGCCGCCCGGTCATCGGCGCTCCACCACCAGTCGCCCACCCGGAAACGCACCGATGTCATCTGCCCGCTGGCCGGATCCGTGATGGCCAGCACATAGCCGCCCCGGGTCAGAGGGGTTTCCAGGGTGCCGGGTTTTCCTTCGGGCAGGGACATGCTGGTTTTTTCCCAGGAATAGATCTTTTCGGTATACCGGTGGCGCCATCCGCCGCCATCGGTATATTCCCAGTAATAATCCCGGTCCTCCCGGATGAATTCCACTTCCAGGCGCTCATTTTCGTACAGATTGCCCGAGACGTCGGTCTGGATCACCTCGAAGCGGACCAGGCCTTCATCCGCCACATGGCGCTCGAACATGGGACGGATGCCGATGATCCGGGGCGCGGGAAGGATATTCGCGGAGACACGCCGGGTCACCGGGCGTCCGCCGGATTCAAAGAGATCCACGGATATGGACACGGTCAGGGGGCTCTTGATTTCACTCCACTGGCTGTCCACCTGAATTTCAGCTTTTCCCTCGTCCGAGAGCGCATCATCGGGCAGATCCCAGGCATCGGAAAACGCCGCGTCGTCCACGCGCCCGAATTCGAACTGCTCGTGGGCATCCGGCAGCTCCCGCAGGGCCCGGACCCGGACCCGGGCCGCGATATCGTTTCCGGCGGCCGGGGCCCCGTACAGATACATGCCCCTGGCCGATACGGTGAGATCCGCGTCCGGTTTCGGATTTTCCGGGGAGACAGCCAGATCCAGCTTCATGCGCTCGGGCAGAAAATCTTCCACATGAAAGGCATATTCGGCGTCCGGCGTCTTGTCTTCGGGATCAATAAAGACCTGGAGCCGCCAGAGACCCGTGGTCGCGTCCTCAGGGATGGAGACAGCGTGCTGGTAATAATCCACCTGGTCCAGTTTTCCGGTTTCATCGGGATGCCACGTAAAGGTCCGGACCTCCTTGCCGTCGGGCCGCAGCAGGCGTGTGACCAGGGGGACGGTATCGGCCGGCAGGGCGTCCTGATCGCGCAGAATCAGGGAAAACACGGCGGTTTCGCCGGGCCGGTACAGATCGCGGGGGCTGTAAAGATAAAGGGACAGGGGCGTGGAGAGGCGGTCTCCGAGATCAAAACCGCTCATGTCCAGGGCCGGTCCGTGAAGGGGCAGGATGCCGTAATGGGTGCGGGCCGCCCCGCCATCCGTCCCGGGCACTTCCATGTGCGCGAGCATCAGCCGGGCGCCGCCGGGCAGGGGCATTTCCAGGTCGGCCCGGCCTTCGGCATTGGTGACGGCCTGGGTCATCAGCCGGTTTTTTCCCTGTTTGAGAACCTGCAGCGTCACCCCGGAAAGGGGCGCACCCGTGGCCAGGGAGCGGGCAAAGATCACGCTCCGGTCGGCGTAGGACCGGGCATGGAGCCCGATATCCGAGACCAGATAACAGGCGGTCTGGTAAGCATAATCGTACTGGCCGGGCCGGTGCAGCACGGCCAGATATATGCCCGGCTCCTCCAGGGCCTGGATATCCGTCACCGGGATATGCCGCGTGACCCGGCGGTTGGGCGGGGCGTCCAGGGTAAAGCGGCCTTCAAAGACCAGTTCGCCGAACCCGGAGAGGCGTTCCAGGGAATATGTTTCCCGCTCGGTAACGGGTTTGCGCCAGTTGATGTACTGGAGCAGGCCTTCTTCCGTGAGCCGGAAAAATTCCAGGCTCACTTCCTCCACGTTCACCGTGATCACGGGAAGGCCGCGGGTTTTACGGGCCGGCAATATGAATCCCTCGCCCGCGAATCCCACGGCCGGGGTGATGGGTCGGATTTTCACCTCCCGGGTGATCCGTTTTCCGGCGGACCAACCGTTTTGGGCCGTCAGTTCCGGCAGCACGGTCACGGTATAGGTGGTTTCCGGCGTCACATGGGGAAACCAGAGGGTGCGCCCGTCCGATGACAGAACCCAGGCGGAGCGCAACCGTTCCTCCGGGGTGCTGATCCGCAGGGAATCGTCATGGCGTACCGCCGGATCCAGCGGATCGGATACGACCACGGCCACAGCCGGCCCGTTATTATAGGTGCGTTCGCCGATATCCAGTATCCGCAGAACGCCGGTCGGGGAAGGGGCCGGGGTCTCGGGGATATCCGCCGCAGCCCGCGCCGTGTGCGCGGCCTGATCAGACGGTCCGGAATATCCCGGGGGATACGGGAGGGAGAGGAAGGGAAAAAAAAGAAAAGAAAAGGTCATCAGAAAAAGAATCGGGGCGGAACCGGACAGGGGACGGCGCATAGGAACCTCCTTGGGGGATAAAATATTCGTATACTGTTACCCGAATTCCGGCATAAACGCAATGACCGGACGCATGAAATCACGCCCCGTGATCTTGCTCCGGTATCAGCCTTCTGGTATTATGAAGAAATATCGGAATGATGATGGATATCCATCTGAAAATTCAGAAAATCAGGGAGAGGAGTTATCCATTTGGGTCTGATCGCCTGATTTTGTGTCACCCCGCAAACCAGGACAGGAATTTTCATGGTGGAACGAAAAATGCCCGGCGCTCAGAAGAATGCCGGGCATTTCGTATATGGCGGAGAGAGAGGGATTCGAACCCTCGATGGAGCTTTAACCCCATACTCGCTTAGCAGGCGAGCGCCTTCAGCCGGCTCGGCCATCTCTCCGGATCTGCGTATTGTCCGCGTCGCTGCGGAAGAAATTGGCGGAGGGAGTAGGATTCGAACCCACGGAGCTGTGACACTCAACGGTTTTCAAGACCGCCGCCTTCAACCACTCGGCCATCCCTCCCTGCAACCGCGGCGCGAAAAAATAGCACCCTTTTTTGGGGCGGTCAATGGTTTTTCCGCAGAGATTTCAGAAAATTTCCCCGGCCGCTCTGGCATGGTCCGCCGTGGCCCCGGCCGCCGCGTCCTGAAAGATATGGATGAATCTCTTGATTGCCGCGTTAAGAAATTGACACGGGGCGCGGATGCGATAAAATAAAAAATTTCAGAATCAATAATTATGAACTGCAACCTGTTATCCGTACCTGTTGCCGGAAACCGGCATATGAATAAAGGAACGGCCGTCCAGAAAACGGAAAGGATCGGGCCGTTTGCACTTTTATCGCGGCAAAACGTCACAGCCAAGGAGTACGCCAATGAAACACCTGTACAAGGTGCTGAAAGATGAAGAAAAAGGAAGTTTTATCCTGCGGGAGTTCGGTGAGATTGACAAAGACACCATGTCCCTGCTGTGCGAGCAGGCCTATGACGGCGAGGTCATGTCCGCCGCCGTGGAGCAGGGCGTCGCGGCCGTCATGACGGCCCTGCGCACACCGAATATTTACCCGCCGGGCCTGTACCTGGAAACCCTTGCCGAAACCGTGATCCGCCTGTACAGGGAAGGCGGCGATCTGGAAAGGGAAGTGATGTTCGACGATGCCGACTACCTGGCCAGGGAGCAGGAAGACCTGGAACTCCCCGAAGCCCCGGAAGAAGATTCGGATCTCGATAAACTGCTGTCAGACGACGAATCCGATGATATTGATGCCGATCTGGGAGAAAGCGACGTGCTGCCTTCCATCACCGGCGATGACTCCATCAAGATCGCGGACGACGAATCCCTGGATATTGAAGAGGAAGGCTGATTTTCTTTTCAGCGCCGCATCCGGTCACCGCCCTCAATGGCCTGCCGCAGCCCTGAATTCCGCTGCACGGGCCGTTTGACGGCGCGCCGGAGCATTTCCGCCTCCGTCCGGATTTCCAGGCGCCGGGCCGCGCGGGTGACGCCGGTATACAATAGCTCCCGTGTCAGAACCGGACTGTCCCGGTCGGGCAAAATCATCAGAACCCGGTCGAATTCCGATCCCTGGCTTTTGTGTATGGTCATGGCGAATACCGTTTCGCGGGCGGGCATGCGCGAAACTGGAATCATCCGGATGCCGCCGTTTCCGTCAGGGAAGCAGACCGCCAGCCGTCCATTTTCTCCGGGAATCTTTACCGTCAGTCCCGTATCTCCGTTGAACAGGCCGGAGGGATAATCATTCCGCAATACCAGGACCGGCCGGCCGGCATACCACCCATCCGCGTCCGGCGGAGGGATGGCCCCTTCCCGCACCAGTATTTTTTCCATCAGCCCGTTGACGGCGGTTACACCGAGGGGGCCTTCGCGCAGAGCACAGAGGATCCGGAACCGGTCCAGCCGGGCCAGCCGTTCGGCGGGGGTGTCCGTTTCCGGCATGGGGTTCATGGCCCCGGTCCCGCCGCGTGTCTCCCTGAGCGGGTGCAGTATTTCCGGGATAACGATGTTCCGGGCCGCCTGGACCAGATGTTCCGTCAGGCCGCCAGCCGGCAGGAGACGACAGTCGGGCGTTCCCGTCTCAAAAAGCAGGCGGACCGCGCCGTCTGCGTCCCCGCAGGTGACGCAGTGCGCCAGGCGGCCGATTCCGGAATCGCTTCCGAACCGGTAATTCCGGGTCAGCTCCACCACCCCCCTGGCCACCGCCGGCGTGCGGGTGTCGCAGATATCGGCCAGCACGGCGCCGGCCTCCACCGACGCGAGCTGATATCTGTCTCCCAGCAGGATCAGACGGGTTCCGGGCCGGATGGCTGCCGTCAGCCGGGCCATGAGGGACAGATCCACCATGGAGGCTTCGTCCACCACCACGAGATCCGCCGGCAGGGGATGATCCGCATGGTATCGGCATTGCGGGGAATCCGGCCGGGCTCCCAAAAGCCGGTGCAGGGTCACGGCCCCGGAGGGAATCCGGTCTGCCATGGGCGAATCCAGCCGTTTTGCCGCCGAACGGATGGATGCGGTGAGCCGGGCCGCCGCCTTTCCCGTGGGCGCGGCCAGGGCGATGCGCCCGGGCCGAAGATCTTCCAGTTCCATGAGCAGGGACAGGATGGCGGCCACGGCATGGGTTTTTCCGGCGCCCGGACCGCCGGAAATCACCAGGAAACGCCGCGCTGCCGCCGCGCGGGCGGCCATGGCCTGCCGGTCTTCTTCCGGATGTTCCCCCGTGACGCTGTATCCGGATACGGGCGGCGGCGGGAACAGCCGGCCCATGGCGCTGTCCAGATGATCCGGATCGACGGCCGCCGGCGGCGCGGAAGCGGCGGTCCGGATAAATGCGGCCAGCTCCCGCTCATACCGGTGATACCGCCAGAGATACAGATGATGATCCTCGTCCAGAATCAGGGGAAACGCTTCTCCGGGTTCTCCGGCGACGCCCGAGCGGCGCAGCTGTTCGGCCCAAACCGCCGGATTTGGCAGGGGGGAGAGCAGGTCTTCCAGGGCCGTCTCTGCGGCATTTTCACCGGGAATAAGGGTGGCGGGCAAAGGATTTTTCAGGTCCAGCCGGATATGTCCCAGCCGCCGGCTGCGGCACGCCAGCGCCGCAGCCAGTGCTGCGGCTTCATCGTCGGGATATTCCCTGGCCGGCGGGTCGTCCTCTCTGGCGGCCGGCGGCCGGTGCGCCAGAAAATGACGGGCCGCGCGGCGGATATAAGCGGCAAAATGGATATCCAGCGGCGTAAAAGCCCGGACAGCTTCGGGGGAACAGGAAAAGGGCGGCGGCATGGGATCGAATCGGGACATGAGGCATCTTTTTTCATCAGCGGAAACAAACACGGGGGCGTTTCCTGTCCGGCTTATTTTCGTTTTTTGGGGGCCGTATCCGCGAACTGCTTCGAGATGCGGATAAATTCCTCTTCCCGAGACAGAAAGGCGTCCACAATCCGGGGATCGAACTGCTGGCCCCGCTCGTGCACGATCAGCCGGCGGGTCTGTTCATGGGACCAGGCGGGCTTGTAGACGCGTTTGCTGCGCAGCGCGTCGTACACGTCGGCCAGCGCCATCAGGCGGCCGGCCAGGGGAATCCCCTCTCCCTTCAAACCTTCGGGATACCCGCCTCCGGCCCATCGCTCGTGGTGGGTATAGACTATTTCCTTCGCAATACGGAAATAGGGAGATGCCGGCCGGTATCCCAGGCGGTTCTCGGCCCGCTCCAGGGCGTCTTTTCCGTAGGCCGGGTGTTTTTTCATGATCTTGAATTCATCCCTGGTGAGGCGGCCCGGTTTCAGGAGAATCCGGTCCGGGATGCCGACCTTTCCGATATCATGGAGAGGCGCGGTTTTCACCAGGCAGTCCACTGCGTCTTTATCCGTGAGATCGGGGTGTTCAAAGGCCGCATGGACCAGTTCTTCCGCCAGGATGCGCACATATTCGCAGGTGCGCATCAGATGGTTTCCCGTCTCATTGTCCCGGGTTTCCGCCAGGGCGGCCAGTCCGTGAAGGGTCAGTTCCTGCGCCCGGAGAATCTCTTTTGCTTTGTCCCTGTTCCGGCGTTCTTTCCGCACAAACGTCACCAGGGTGATGAGGAGGAAACCGCTGATCAGGGCCATCAGGGGAAACTGGGGAGAAAAAAAAATGCCGGTCTCACACAGGAGAAACCGCGCCCCGAACCAGATGCCGGCGGCGGCGGCGGCCACCAGCGGAAAGGCCGTATGAGGCCGCATCCGCCGCAATGCCAGGATGACAAAAAGTCCGGCCAGAAAAGAGCCGCCGCATTCGCCCCAGACCGCCCACCAGGGAATCCGGATAAAATCATCCCACAGGATATTCTGGGCCAGGATGGCGTGCAGGTCAATACCGGGCACCAATGGATGCAGGGGAGTGGGATGGGCGTCGGCCAGCGCGGGCGCGGAGGAACCGATAAAGACCATGCGCCCCTTGAAAGACGGGAGGGGACGCTGTTCGGTGAGAATATCGGAAGCGGAAATTCTGCGGAAAAAATCCCGGGAGGAATAATACCGCAGCAGCAGATGCCCCTTTTTATCCAGCGGCATGCGGGTTCTCCGGCCGCGGGAAAAGAACACCAGATATTCCGGGATGGCGCCGGCCGCCTCGGCCACCACGGTCCGGGTCTTGGCGGACCGCAGATACGTCGCCAGCGCCAGCCCGGGATAAAACCGGTTTTCGTACCGGGTGATCACCCCGATCCTTCGGAGAACCCCGTCTTCGTCCGGTGTGGCGTTGATAAACCCGGAAGCGCCGGCCGCCCTCCCCAGCAGCTCAATATTGGGCGTGACATCATGGGCCAGGGGAAAGGCCAGGCTGTCGGCCTCGGCCCCGGTGGTGGAGCGCACCATGAGATGGACGGGGTGAAGGACCGGCGTGGCGGCGGAGGGAGTTTCCTTGGGCGCGTAAAAAAAAGGATAGCCCAGAACAAAGGGACCGCTATCCAGGATGCCGGCGAAGATGGCGTCATTATTCCGATAACTGTCCGGCACGCCGACGATATGCACACCGGGCCGGATCTCCCGGGCCAGGTTCTGCTCCATAATATGAACGGAAGTGCGGTCCGGCTCGGCAAATACGATATCCAGGCCCACGGCGTCGGCCTCCATCTCGTGAATCCGTTTCAGGAGGCGGGCCACGGTATAACGGGGCCAGGGCCATTGTCCGATTTCGGTCAGGCTTTTTTCGTCGATGTCCACGATGACGGGCCCCCCCGGGGAGGCTGGCATCGGCAGGCCCCGGTGCATGACATCGTACATTTTATAATTGATCAGATGGAAAAGACGGGGCGGTACCAGGCATAAGAACATCCAGACCAGGGTAGAAGAAAGGCCGACGATGATAATGGAGCTCCCGCTGTCAATCATCCGGCCGCATATCTGCTTCATGCACCGCCATCCGCGTATCCGGGCGCCGGTCGTCTCCCGGGTATCCTGATTCGGCATTTCTGTTATCGCAGCGTGACTTCGACTCTTCGGTTCCGGGGTTCTGCCACATTGTCCGCCGTGGGAATCAGGGGGTTTTCCTCGCCATGGGAGGTGGATTCAATATTGTCCAGCGGAACCCCTTCATCCGCCAGGATCTGACGCACGACCCTTGCCCGTTTCAGGGAAAGCGCCCAGTTGTCCGGCTCGTTTCCCGTGCGGTCGGAATGCCCGATAATGGAGATATCAATGATATCCCGTTTCCGGATAGCGGTCATGATTTCCGGAATCCGGTCCCGGCTTTCCGGGGTCAGGCTCGTGGTGCCGGATGCAAAAAAGAGAAGAAAGGTTTCCGGCGCAGGAGGCCGGGCCGTCACTGCGTCCTGGAATAATTCCTTTATTGTTTCTTCCGGCACGGGTTCGGGATCCGACGGGGCTGCGTCCGCGCCCGTCACGGTAACGCCCAGGCCCGCCTGGTTCAGGGTCTGGCTTCCCGATTCATTTTTCAGGGTGATTTCCCCCACCTTGCCGGATTCATCGGGCATGAGTACGATAAGATTCTGTCGCGACGCGCATCCCCAGAGCAGGAGCAGCAGCCAGACGATAATACATGACTGCGGAAAAAAGGCGGCAAGGCTCCCCGCCCTGGCGGCGTTTCCGGGCTTTTCCATTATTCGCCCTCGATTTTCGCGCAAAAATGAGTGCCCCGGATTCCGATGGTGCCCACCGGGGTTTTTATTTCCGCTGATTCGGGTGAGAGTTTTCCGATAAGACCGGACAGAAAGGAAAACGTGCCCTTCATCATGCTGACCGCAAGGGAATATTGTTTTTCACGGGGTTGAAAAACAAAATCTTCCAGAACCAGCTCACTGCCGGGCCCCATGGAAAAGCGGGTATTGTCCCGGAACGTAATTCCCGTTTTGCCGTTTTTACCGGTCCGGAGGATATCGCCGGGGTAAAAGCTGCCGCCCACTTTCACATCCACCCGTTTTTCGCCGCGCATGATCCAGACATCCCCGTCGACCACGCGGATATGTCCCGCCGCATTGCCGTGTTCCATCGCCAGGCAAACAGCTCCGGCGCTCCAGAGCATGACGAATGCCAAGGCGCCTCGTGTCCATTTGGCACAATTCATACTCTCTCCTTTCTGTTATAACGATTCATCACGATCACCATACCCGATCGGCAGCGCCGGGTATGGTGATGGCGCATTGGGAGCCGGATCACTGGTTCCGGCGGACCATTTTGACGCTTGGGACAGATCTATTTGCATATCATGAAATCCGGATCACGGTAAATGAAAAAGTAAAGAGGCGGATGCCCGGCGATCTCTTGAGATTCCCTGCGGCATTTGATAAGATAAAGACTGAAAAATCCGGCGCCTTCCGGCGGAAGGCATATTTTACCAATCCCGAATCGAAAAAAAAGGAGAGCTGGATGAGACTGTTGACCCGTTCGGATTTCGACGGCCTGGGGTGTGCCGCGCTGCTGAAGGACGCGGAGGTGATTGATGAGATCAGATTCGTTCATCCCAAAGACGTACAGGATGGCAAAATCGAGGTTACAGGGAACGATGTGCTGGCCAATATTCCCTTTGTGCCGGGATGCGGCCTGTGGTTCGACCATCATTCCAGCGAAGAAGAACGCAATAGCATCTCTGATTTCAAGGGGGTTAGCAAACCGGACGCCCCGAGCGCCGCGCGGGTGATCTACGAATATTATGGCGGAGACGCGAAATTCGTCAATGATCGCCTGAAGGATCTGGTCACGGCGGTGGACAAGGCCGATTCCGGAGATTTCACGGCTGACGAAATTCTGGATCCCAGGGGATGGGCCCTGCTGTCCTTTGTCATGGATCCGCGCACGGGCCTGGGCCGGTATAAGGACTACCGCATCAGCAATTACCAGCTCATGGAAGAATTGATTGATCATTGTCGCCAGAAATCCATTGATGATATTTTGGCCATCGCGGATGTGAAGGAGCGCGTGGACCGCTATAAAGAACAGAACGCCCTGTTTCGCCAGATGCTCATGGACAACGCCGCCGTCACCAGAAATCTGGTGGTGGTGGACCTGCGGGATGTCGAGGAAATTTATACGGGCAACCGGTTTCTGGTCTACAGCCTGTTTCCGGACCAGAATATTTCCCTGCAGGTCATGTGGGGATTTCAGCGGCAGAATATCGTCATCACCGCCGGTCACAGTATTTTGAACCGCACCTGCCGGACGGACGTGGGATCATTGATGCTGGAATACGGCGGGGGCGGCCACCGGCGTGCCGGCACCTGCCAGATCGCCGTGGAAAAAGCGGACGAGGTGCTGGCCGAGATGGTGGAAAGGATTACGAAATAGACATTTTGCTGCGGGACAGGCACGGCAGCCCGCCCCACAGTCCCTTTTCCCGCACACGGAAACGATCGGGCTGTCAGTCCGGTTCGTCGCGGAAACAGGATGACGGTTCTGTCCGGATTGAATCCCAATCATGGAGGAAAGAATGAAACGCATGACATTCGTATTGTTGACCCTGACTGTTCTCTTGCAGCCGGCCGCCTGGGCGGAAATGCCCAGGACCATCAAAATCGTCACGCCGGAATGGGAATTCATAACCCAGCAGGATGGCACCGGCCTGTTTTTTGAGATCGTAAAAGCGGTATACGAACCGGCCGGGATCAAGGTGGCCTATTCTTTCGCTCCCTGGAAGCGGGCCATGCAGATGGTCAACAAAAAAGAAGCGGATGCCTGGCTCTGCGTCTGGGCCGGGGATGTGGAAAAGCAGAAACAGCTTCGCCCTGAATGGCCCATATTCGTGGAATGCATCGGGGTGATTTTTCCCAGGGACCGCATTCCGGATTTCAAGGGACTGGAATCGCTTGCCGGTAAAAAGGGCCTCTGGCTGCGGGGGTATGATTTCATTTCCCAGGATCAGCTCTCCGGGCTGAACCTGCAATGGGCCGAGGTGGATGAGGCGGCCCAGGCCTGGAAAATGATCCGGTTCGGCCGGGCGGATTTCTTCATGGACGCCATCACGGATATCGATATCGCGGTCCGCAATAAAATAATTGGCGACGATGCCCACCGCGTGGAGGTTCTCTGGAAAGAAAAGGCCTACGTCGCCTTTGCGGATACCCCCGCCAGCAGGGAACTGACCAAGGTCTATGACGAGGAGATCCAGGAATTATTTCAGTCGGGAAAGCTCAAGGCGATGTACGAGAAGTGGAAGATCCGTTTTTCTCCGGAAGCGTGGTCGCCGCCCCGGTCCTGAAACTGCGCATGAGGTCCGCGAGCAGATCCGCCTCGGCCGAGGTCTCCTGCGTGGCCTGGTCAATGGCCTCGACCGCGTTGGAGATCTGTTCGATTCCCCTGGACACCTCGTTCAGGCTGGTGGTGATCTCCGTTTCTATGCGCTGCACATCCGCCGCGTTTTTCGATGCCTTATGGAAAGATGCCTCGGTGGTCCGGGCCAGGGCAGCGCCTTCATCAATCTTCCGGCGGGATGATTCCAGCAGTCCCGATGTGCGGCGGGCGTCGTTGGCCACCCGCGTGGCCAGAAACCGGATTTCCTTCGCGACCACGGCGAACCCGGCCCCGGCCTCCCCGGCCCGGGCCGCTTCCACCGCCGCGTTCAGGGCCAGCAGATTGGTCTGGAAGGCGATGCCGTCAATACTGCTTATGATCTCCGATGTTTTTTCCGCTTCCTCCGTAATATCGTTCATGGCGTTCACCAGTTCATCCATGGATTCGTTGGCGCTCCGAAGTTCCCGCTCCGCTTCCGAGGCCCGGTGTTCCAGCGATTTGGATCTCTCCGTGCTATTGCGCATCATGGCGGTCATTTCTTCCAGCGAGGAGGCGGTTTCTTCTGATGACGCAGCCTGGGACGCCACATTTTCCGCGAGATTGACGGCAATCTGCCGCGAACGGCCGATCAGTCCGGCCATTTTTTGGCAATAGGCATTCAGTTCCTCAGCCACATCCCCGATTTCATCCCTGGTCCGGATATCCAGCTCCCGGCAAAAATTACCGGCGGCCATGGTTTTGATCATGGCGATGACCCGGTGTAAGGGCTGCACCAGTATCCTGTCGATGATTCTCATTGTGAACAGAATCAGGGTCAGGTCCAGAACCAGCACGGCGAGTACCACTCCGGCCAGCAAATCCCGCAATTCCGCGTACATGTATTCCGGGGTCATGGCCACGCGGACGCGGCCGATTTTTTCCTTGTCCATGTATATCCCGCGGCTCACAATAATGAGATCGCCGGCGAGTTCATCTGCGGTGCGCACCGGCTTTCCCTCTATATCGCGGACAAGCTGGTCCGTGATTTTCTCGTTCATGTCCGTAACGCTGATGGCCTGTACATGTTTGTCCAGCATCTCTGCCATGAGGGTGTTGCGGATCTGTTTGTCGTTGAAGTGCCACATTGGTCCGGGCAGGCTGCCGGCCAGGCGCCGGCAGGCGATGTCTGCGGCCGCTTCCAGGCGGGTATGGTTCTGTGCGTGATCCGCGTACAAAATGATGCCGGCATATATGGACAGCACCGATGTCATAATCATGATCAGCATCAGATTGATCCGGAATCGCACGCTCCGGAACCGGCTTGCTCCGGGCGCGTGTATCCCGTGATGATTTTTCCTGATCCGTTTCAGCATAAAGGGCCTCATATTCCGTGGTTGAAAGAAGCGCCGGGGCGCGGCGGCTGTAATCTTATGAACGGGCCGGGCAGGTCAGAAGTGCGGGCCCGGGCCGGATTTATCGGGTTCTTGTTTTTTTCATCCGCCGGTCGTCCCTGAATTTTACATTGCGATTCGGGCCGATATTGGATAGCTTCCTGCGGTGGAAATGGGAATCCGGTCGAGGCGGCGGCCGGATGGTGAAACCGTATGATCCCGCCCGTCCAGAGATGGTCGGCAGAAGAGGAACCGCGCGGGGGAAGAAAACTTGAAAAAAGGACAGAAGAATGCCGGAAAATGAATCGGGAATGAAACTGAAGACGGGCGTGGCCCTGGTGGGCGGTGTACTGTTGATTTTCGGAGTTGTGCAGCTGCTGTATATGGGCATTGTCATCTACCAGGTGGTCCAGGATCCGGGTAATGTGGGGCTGGTGAAGTACATGATGAGCCATCTGAATCTGGATGATCCGGCGGTCCGGGGCGCTGTGAGCAATACACCGTTTGAGATGACCCTCGGCAGGCCCGTGCGGTTCATGCTGTATATCATCATCGGCATTCTTACCCTCTCCGTTCTGGCCAGCATCCTGCGGACCATCGTATCCGCCGGTGTCAAGATTCTGTCCCTTGCCCTGACAGATCCGGATTCTGCCGGCGGAAAACAGCAAAAAAACCGCTCGCGTTCCCAGGCGGCCGGATAGATCCGCCCTCTCCCCGCCCGCCGGAGGCAACCGGCGCGGCCGGGGCGCTTCCGGTCAACCGGCGGCTTTGTCCCGGACGGTGACGCCCATGGCGGCCAGTTCCTTGCGCAGACGGTCGGCGGTATCCCAGTCCCTGGCCCGGCGGGCCTCGTTCCGGCGGCGCAGCAGGTCTGCGGCTTCCGGCGGCAGCGGCGGCGTGGAAAAGTCAAGGACATGCAGCACCGTGTCAATGGAGCGGAATACGCACAACAGCGCGTTCGCATCGTCCGGTCCCAGGGCCTTGTCCCGGATCAGGCGGTTGATGAGCCGGGTATGACGGAATAGGGAGGCAATGGCCATTGAGATATTGAGGTCATCGTCCAGGGCCTGGATAAACCCCTGGCGCAGATCATAGCGAAGCTGGTCGATTTCCGGGTACGCCTGCCCGGACCTTATGCAGGACAGGGCCCGGATGCAGGCGTTGAGGCGGCTCAGGGACCGTTTCGCCGCGACCAGGCGTTCCGTGGAATACCGCACAGGCTTGCGGTAATGAGTGGACAAAAGCCAGAACCGGATATCCTTTCCGGAATACCCGGCTTCCATGAGTTCTTCCAGAAGACATGCAGGCTCGCTTTCATCGGGCTTGCGGCCGTCCTTGAGTACGCGGTCGCAGTGCATCCAGGTGCGGGCCAGGGGCTTTCCGGTCAGGGCCTGGGCAATGGCGATCTCGTTTTCATGGTGGGGAAACATGAGTTCCCGGCCGCTGGTATGAATATCGAAACTTTCCCCCAGATAGCGCATGGACATGGCCGCGCACTGGATATGCCAGCTCGGGCGGGAATTGCCCCAGTCCGTGGGAGTGTACATGCCCCGCTTCAGCTCGGACAGGCTGCACCGCTTGAACAGGGTGAAATCGCGGGGATTTTCCTTTTCATAAATATCCAGATCCACGGTATGACCCAGGCGGATTTTCTCGATATCCACGCCGGAAAGGCGGCCGTATTCCCGGAATTTGGCGATATCGAAATAAAGGGAACGCATTTTTTCGTAGGCCAGCCCTTTTCTGACCAGTTTTTCCGCCAGTGAAACCATATCGTCGATATGGTGACTGGCGCGGGGATATTTGTCCGCCGGGGCGATTCCCAGCACCGCCAGATCCCGGTGAAAGGCATTGACAAAGGGTTGGGTGAACTCCTCAATGCTTTGATTGGCCGCGCCCGATCCCTTGATGACCTTGTCATCGTAATCCGTGATATTGACCACATGGCGCACCTTCATGCCCCGAAACGAGAGATACCGGCATAGAAGATCGGCGAAAATGAACCGCCGCCAGTGAAAGGGACGCAGCCGGGTATGCATCGTGGGGCCGCAGGTATAAATTGATACCTTTCCCGGTACGCCCGGCAAAAAGGGTTCCTTGGAACGGGTCAGGGTATTGAAGAAGCGGGCAGCGAACTGATGGCGCACCGTGAACAGGGAAGTACTCAGATACCGTTCCCCGCCGTCGGGAAAAATGGTGACGATTGTCCCGCCGTCCATGCGCTCGGCTTCCCGGGCGGCCATGGCCATGGCTGCCCCGCTGCTCATTCCCACCAGCAGCCCTTCTTCACGCGCCAGGCGGCGGGCCATTTCAAAGCTTTCTTCGTCTTCCACATTGACCTTGATATCCAGCCGGTCCCGTTCGTACAGGCCCGGCTCATAGGCCTCCTTCATATTTTTGAGGCCCTGAAGCTTATGGCCCAGGTAAGGCTCCACCCCCATGATCCGAATGGCGGGATTCAGTTCCTTCAGCCTTCGGGACAACCCCATGAGCGTACCGGTGGTGCCCATGGTGGCCACCAGGGTATCAATCTGACCGCCGGTCTGCTCCCAGATTTCCATGGCCGTGCCCTCGTAATGGGCCATCCAGTTGGCGTCGGAATTATACTGGTCCGCCATGAAATATTCGTCCGGATATTCCCGGGCCAGGCGATAGACCTCCTCAATGGCGCCGTCCGTTCCCAAGTGACCGGGCGTCAGAAGGATTTCGGCGCCGCGGGCTTCCAGGATCTGGCGGCGTTCCTGGCTTACGGCATCGGACATGGTCAGCAGCAGTTTATATCCCTTTACGGCACAGACCATGGCCAGGCCGATGCCCGTATTGCCGCTGGTAGCCTCAATTACGGTTTTGCCGGGGGCAAGCTCCCCGCTTTTTTCCCCGGCTTCAATAATATAGGAAGCAGCCCGGTCCTTGATGGAGCCGCCGGGGTTCATATATTCCAGCTTGGCGAAGATGCGGACACGGGGGTTGGGGTTCAAGCGGCGGATTTCCACCAGCGGAGTATGGCCGATGGCATCCAGAATGGAATATGACATATGCGCGGCTTGTCTCCTTATCCATGCGGTTTCAGCACCAGGGCCTCCCATTCCGCCTGTTTGAATCCGACGAGAACGAAATCCGCCCCTGCCAGGATGGGGCGTTTGACCAGCATGCCGTCTTTCGCGATCAGGGTGAACACCTCTTTGTCGGACATGGCGTCGATCTTGTCCTTCAGGCCCAGTTCCTTGTATTTTTTGCCGTTGGTGTTCACGAATTTCTTTTTGTCCAGCCCGGAGAGTTCCTGCCAGGCCAGAAAATCATCCGCCTGCGGGGTCTCCCTGATAATATGACGGATCTTGAATGCCACCTGATTTTCCTCCAGCCAAGCCTTGGCTTTTCGGGAACCCGTTCAGGAAGGGTAATGCACGAGGATCAAAGACATGGGGCCTCCTTCAGCAGCGTTATCGTATTATGGTCTGGTGCGCACTGGATTTCCGGACCGGGATTTTATTTACCCCGCCTGTTCGTCATATGCAAGCGAACATGGTAATCCGGTGCCAAAGATTTGGGAAAAAATCGTTGCTGAAATGCTGCTGAAGGGCATGAAGAGGTAGGGAAGGGCGTGGTAGAATTCAGCGAATGCTGTCTGTCAGGACTCAAAATTGATCGTAATGCCCGCTAATTGCGAAACGCCATCCCGTAATCCCGGATATCTTCACGGTCTTTTCTTGTCACAGCGGGAAAATCAAACACCGTTCCGCTATGGATGGAGGGGCGCTGACAAATTGCCATGCCGTTCCGGCCGGGGCTGGTGAAGATACAGGGAAGATGCCAGGGGATCCTTTCGGTTTTCCGAAAGAAAGGCTTCTGCCCTGCATCCGCCGCCGCAAAGAGAAAAGGAGGCGCATCCCCTGCATGGTTCAGGGACAAAACCGCGCCAATGGCGCAATACTTCCGAATCAAGAATTGATTCGATCCGGTCTGACAGGATATTGCCCGCAATCAGCGGGGAATGATTGCAGGGCCGGACGTTTCCCCAGGGATCAATGGTGACAAAAGAGGCTCCGGCGCCGCATGGACCGGAAAAAGAGGAGGAAAAACAATGCGGCAGTGTCGCGCCGGTTCTCACGGGTATTTCATCCGTGTTCAGGGATTCGATCCTCCTCAGGGCGTCTGACACCTGATCCGAAGACGGGTTGATGCTGGTATGTTTTGTTCCCAGCAAGCGATTGAAACAGATGCCTTTTGCCCCGGCGCGCCCTGCAAGGGCGTGGACGTTGGCAATACGGTCGCAATTATACCGGTGTATCACGCTGGAGATATTGAGCGGTATCCCGGCGGATACGGCCCGGCGGATATTCTGAAGCGTTTTCAGGTATGATCCCGGTGTGCGGGTAAACGCCTCGTGTGTGGCGGCATCGTCTCCATGAACCGATACGAGCAGACCCGTCAGTTGTTTTCTGCCGCGCAGATTATCAATGACGGCATCCGGATCGTCCCACATGGCATTTGTGAAAATCGTAAATTTGACCGGACAGGATTCAAGGGCATCCAGTATCTCAAAAAAACCGGGATGCAGGGTGGGTTCGCCGCCTGTAATGACGATACGACGAACCGGCGGTGCCAGTTTGTGAAAAATCAGGGCCCATTCATCCGGTGAGAGAATGGCCGCGCATTCCGGCGGTTGTCTGCCTTCCGCTGGTTCAGCGAACACATTCCCGCAGGTGACGCAATGATTATTGCACGCTGGCGTGATTTCACAATATGCCTTGCCAAGAGACGGTTGAAGCCCGGATGTCTCGGTCAATGGATGGGGATACCGTCCGCAGTCGCATTGATACGCGATATCGTCAAATATAGTCCGCCAGGAAGACCTTGATAGATTCAATCCAATTTCCTTTCCCGTCACCATCCGTGTGGCCGGATAAATTTCCTGAATTTTTTTACTCAAATATCAATCGGTTGGTATGCTCCACAATAAATGCTTCAATGAGTTCGTGGAACTTCCTGCCTGTTTCTGTGTTCTGCCAGTGCCGCCTCAGGGCTGAACACCGGGATCGCTGCTCAGCCAACGGCAATTTCATGATTTTTTCTTCCAGCCGTTTCAATTCTTCTTCAATGGTGTACCTGCCATACCCGCCGTGTTCGGTGATAAGAGGAAATGCCTTTGCATATTCGTCAAATGCTTTATCATAATTTTTTTCCTCGTACGCCACATCACCGAGGATTCTGTACATCCGTCCGAAAAAAACCGGGAAGTTGTAGTTTTCTTCAAACTTTTCCTTCAATTCATTTGCATGATCGTGGATGGACTTAAACTTGTTTTCCTCAAAATCAAATTCCGCCTTTTTCACCAGAGAATTGACTGCGTAATAAATATCAGAAAACTGGCAGGCCAGTTTGTATGCTTCATCATTTGCTTCCCGCGCTTTTTCTTTTTCACCGAGATCCCAGTAAATCTGGCTCGCTTCATGCAATGCCCGCAATAATTCTCTATAAATCTCAAACTGCCGTGCAATTTCAATGCATTTCTCAAATGAAATTAGGGCTTTTTCCCGGAGGGTCTGATCCTTTATTGCATCCGCCCGATACCATTGGGCATATCCCAGATAAAAAAAGCCTTGTGCCCGATTTTTATGGTCAAGCTCTTCAAATTCAGCAATAGCCTTGGCAATGTCCTCGACGATATTCTCGTATTCACCCCTGCGGCGCAATATATCACATCGGATGATACGGGCCTGGGCTGCGAGTCTGGGAGCGGCCAGTCTCGTAAACAGATCAATGGCCTGATCAATATAATTCAGCCCGGTTTTCGTATCTTTAAACACGCCGTATGCATGACCCAGTTTCTCCAGAATGCCGGCAAGGTCTTTGCCTGCTTCCTGCTTTTCTTCTTCACTGGCTGTCGGTGGCAGATTGTTTAGCACTGCTTCATATGCCCGCTTGAAAGACTGAACCGCTTGCTCCCAATCCCCTTTTAATAAATAGACTTCCCCGATACATCGTTCTTCGATGAACAGACGTTTTTCGATCCTGTGGGCTTTGCTCAATGAAAGGCTTTTTTGATGGCATCTAAGCGCCTTATCATATTCTCCCATTCTTGAAGCAGTGGCACCGAGGGCATTATAAATATAGGGCGTTCTTTCGGCATCATTGGCATTGGCATCTAACAATTCTTCAAATCGTTCACGCGCCTGTTTAACGGCCCCCATATCCCGGAGCCATCGGCCTTCCTGAATCTTAAAATGGAAGAGATGCTGCTCCGGGAGATCGTCAAATAGAACGCTGAATCGAACAGAAGAAAGAAACAAGGATGAAAAACCATACCGAAAATTCTCGCGGGCGCCCTGAAATTTTTCCTGAAATATTTTCATCCCGTCATCGGGATTCAGACAAATTTCGTGGTAGAGTTTTGATGCTTCTGCCCGCTCTTTTCCCAATGGATCTGTTGTGGAAGATTCGCAGATTTGATCATAATACCGAATCATCTGCTCACTGATATTTTTTCGGAAATCTCCCCATGTCTCTTCTTGTTCTCCCTTGAATATATGCTTGTGAAACAGAGATCTCAGTTCATCCTGAAACCAGTACACCTCGGAACCATCCACCGACATGCCTTTAACAAAAGATGTCTCGGAAAGATTTTTCAGAACTTTTCGGGGCTCTTCTGGATCTAAATACAGATCCAAAAAATCCAGTATCTTTTCATCCAAAGGTTCAAAAAGGTGAGCCATAATCGGAAGAATCAACCTTTCTGGCGGTATTTCGTCAGACGTCCTCTCTCCCGCGAGAAGCGGAAGCCGTTCAACCAGTTTATGCTCAAACGCATCCTGATCCAAGCCTTCAACCAGATCTGCAAGCCGCATCACCGGGAAAAAATCGTGTTCCATCATCCAGTCTGTACTCAAGGCGAGCAACAAGGGCTTTTTCTGTGTCAAATCAAACAGACGATCTGCAATGCCTTCCTCCTGAACCGCTTCCCAGACCCTTCTTTCTTTTAAATATTCAACGGCCTCTGATTCCGAAAAATCTTCAACCAACGCATGTTCAACCTTGTCCGTGATATCTTCCGGGAATTTAATTTCAGACGGATCATTGCGCCCGGACAGCACCACCACCGCCGATTTCAATTCGGGCAGCCAGTCGTTCAGCAGACGATCTCCCACCAAAGAATAGCGAACCATTTCAAAGGTATCAAAGATCAGGACGCCCCTTTTCCCTGTTTTGGCGACCTTGTTCGCCCAGGCAGAAAGTCCGTTAATAAATGTTTTTTTGAATATTATTCCGCGCAGGGGGTCTTCTTTATGCTTTTCTCTGGCATCCCAGTATTCCTGAAAAGGGTCATGATGCTCCATTGAGCCTTTCACTTTTTTCGCGATTTTCATCTCCACAGCGCTGATTCGGGAACTCATTTCAACGTCATACAGATCAATGATACTGGTGTGGGGGATGCCACCTTCATCACATATCTTTACAAATTCCTGAAGTATTTTTGTTTTCCCAATACCGCCAGGGCCATGCAGATTCAGGATATAAGGAGAATCCTCCGGGGCTTCAAGCATCCTGTTGAAAATATTAGAGTATTGTTTCCGGCCTACAAAGGTTTTATCCGCCATGATTTCTCCTTAACGATCCATTACTGCAGATGGTCCTTAATAATTTCCAGAATCCCCGGATATTCCTCTCCCATAAGTTCTTCTATATCCTCATCTTTCTTATATTCCTCATAAAAATGATTTCTTTCCCGAAATTTGTATCCCTTGAAATTTTCAAGAATGATGGACCTGATATCCTCAATCCAGGTCTGGATCTCCCCTTTGGCCGCATGAAAAGAAGCGTGGTGAAAAATAAATTCCAGCAGGTATAAAATACTCTGGGGTGAACTCGGATCTTTTTCTATCGCGGCATTCATCGCCTTCTTATAGAAATTGGCCATGTACTCGTGTATGGCCAGATAGATATCTTTTTCCCGATACTTCATTGACAGGGCCAGCAGTCTTCTCACAGCAGCGTCCGTGGCGTATCCCGTTTTGGGGCTGTCCCACACCACCAGATGTGTAAGTGTCTTCATCGCCCAAAAATATTTGCTCGATTTTTCCGGATGAACCGCACTGTCCTCTTTGGCAATGACTTCTTTCAATAATTTTGACAAAATACCATCGTCAAACCGGCGCAAAGGGCTTGTATATTTGAGAAGTGCTTTCAGCAAGTTGCGGTTTTCTCGGGACGGGATATCAATCAGGATGAAGTTGTCCAGAATGGTATCGGTCAATGATAATACCAAATCTGTTTCCCTGTCTGTCAACTTCTGATGGAATTCGGGATCGGTCACGTTCAAATTTTCTCCCACCCATTCCAGAGCCTGCACACTGGCAAGCGGATACCCACGGGTGAGGCGATAAATCCTGTCGTTTAACTGGTCGTCCCTTGGTGCTATGAGAAAATTATCGAATTGTTCCTTGTCAAAATGGTCCAGTGATATCTGGAATGTCCGCCTTCGCAGCTCGAAACTTCGCCATGAAATATACGATCTGCCGGCCAGAACAACCAGGAGCCGGTTCGTTCCACAGACGCGCTCCATAATACCTTCAAAAATCGCTTTCTCTGTTTCATTCAGGCGGTGGCTGTCGTCAACCATCAGAATCAGGGGTTGCGCTTCCAGATATTTTTTGAGATGTTTTGCGTAAAGGTTCAGGAATCGCCTCCGCCCCTCTTGATCCATCCTCCGCTCTTCTTGACCCATCTTGTGGATCTCGTCAATCTGGCGGTTTGCTTCGGAAGCGTCGTTCTCCTCGAATAATTTAGCAATTTCTTTAAACAGGAAAAATTCTTCCCGCTTTCTGGATAAATTCTTCCCCAGTGAAACCTGTATCCATCTGAGTTTAAAAGATTCGGCGATTTCAGCGACTTTTTTTAGTAATGTCGTTTTGCCGATGCCTGGAATACCTGTTATTGTAGTGATGCACTGAAACAGGATGGCACCTTTGGCAAGTGCGCTGATTTTTCCCTTTTCAATAAATTCCAGTTCGTTATCCCTGCTGATAAAGGATTTCCTTTGAATTTTCTTCACCGCCGAAGTCAATGTTTTATCTCCCGTTTGGTATGAATATAAGTGGACATCCCCTCATTCACGATTCTGAAATGGGAGGTCACCAGGTTTACATCCTCCCACTGGCATACGATTTCCTGAGCTTCCTTTTTGGGGATGTTCAGATATTGAATCACATCCGTCAGGCTGAAATGGGGGGATTCATACTGTTCGTCACGCCGCCATTTGTCTATGCGAGCAGCGACGACGTCAGATTCCTTTTTAAACTCTTCCGCAAGAAGTGTTTCCAAGGTTTTTCTCTCATGAAATTTCAATTTGGCGAGATTTGCGATATGTTCATTATTGCAGGCCAGCCATTCAATCTTATCATTGCCATGAAGATAAGCGGCCAATCCTTTATCCGCAATTCTGTAATGGGAGGTAACTAATTTGCCGTCTTCCCATTGCCGTGCGATTTCCTGAGCCTTTTTTTTAGAGACATTAAGGAATATGATTATGTCTGTCAGGCTGAAGTGGGGGGATTCGTATTTTTTTTCATCCCGCCATCTGGTTATATAGTCGGAAATATCACCAGATTCCACGCCAAAGTCTTCTTGAAGCAATATTTCCAATGGCTTGCGATCCCAAAGTTTCAGCATGGCAAGTTTTTCGATACGGTCATTTTCGCGCGACAGCCATTCCATTTGATTGGAAGCGAAAATGCCAAGTGCCCTTTCATAGGTTTTTTTGCTGATCTTTTCGGGTATAGTAGCAGATTTGGAATGCTCGTCAAGGATGCATTTTGCCAGCCAGATCAATCTCCTTGGAGATTTATCGGCATATTGGATCATCTGATTCAATAAGGTGGTCTCATCAAAACCATCCTCCGCATCGAATAAACCCAAAAGATGTTGGCAACCATTTTTATTAACAGTTTCATTATCAAGATATCCTTCAAGACGTCTGTTCAGCATTTCTTTTAAACCCGAATCTTCCCATACAAAGCTGTCGTAGATATTCAGGCGGTCTGATCGCAGATTTTGAAGCAATTCGGAGCGGTGTTCCAAGGGCAGAAAAAATTTAAAGGCAAATCCATCCATCTCCAGAAGCGGAAGGGTTTCCACCAGCGGACGAATCATTCGTGCCGCTTTATGGATATCGTGAATTTCACAATATTCATCAATTCGGTCAATAAAAATATATATTGTTTTTATATCTATCTCTTTTGCAATCCCATAAAGACATTCCATTAATTCCAGAGGTGACCGTTCTTTTTTGGGAATATCCTCCATCTCAAAGGGAGTTCCGACGAGTGCTGACAATGCATCGCCGAGAAGAGCGGTGCCTGGGAAAAACTGATTCAAGGCATCCCCGGTCTTCTTCCATATCGTGGCAGCGAGCTTTTTTTTCTCTCTGTCGGACACGCTACCAGACATTCCCTTGGCTTTTTGTATCTGCTCTTGCACCGCTTTCGCATGGAGTCTGTCGGGGTAGCGAGCGAGGAACCAGATAAGGTCATATCGGGAATTTTCGGAGATATCTTGCAAGCGGTCATACTTCAAGGCCACTTCAAACAGGCGTGGCACGGCTTCCCGGAGAATGCCGTCCACATGGTCTTGCAAAGTGACATTTTCCTCTCGAATCAGCCGATGAAAATCAATATAGGTGACAGGAAGGCGTTTTTTAGGAGCGTCTTTTCCCAGCGTATCTTCACAATTTTTGGTAAGATAGAGGCGAATTGTGCTTTTCCCCGCCCCTCTGGGCAGGAAGAGGAAAGTGGTTGCAGATATTTGAATTTCATCAATATAATCGAAGTGTACCAGGCACTCTCCAATATCTGGAGCATTTTCAGCAGAGGCGCCCTTAAAATTTTCGGCGGCCAGGTTTTCAAAGGGATTCGCACCGTTTTTGAAGCCATGGTGCTGGAGCCATTCTTTCAGTGTACTAAAAAAATTTTCGCTCATAATCTTTGGAATCTTTCCTGGCTGCCTGAAAGTCGTTTCCATTCTCCAACGTAAAAAATCGTGCCGATGCACGAATTTCTCACTATCACTACTTCTGTTGTTTCAAAATATAACTAATTGATTTTATTGAAAAATTGAAACTCCAAAATATCAAGTATGCAATAAAATCAAAGGGTTATCTTTAATTTAAAAAATATTCATAGATAATATACCCGCTCACACACAAAAATGTCAACAGGGAAATGAACGGCGGCAAAATTTAGCCTCTGTCTGATTTGGCGGTTGCTTTGTTCGCTGTAAAGCAGGTCGTTGGCTTACCGGATTAACAGCACAATATCCGATCCAGGATGACGGCAAAAATAACTCCGCATCGACAGGAATAACACGGTCTCCGGCACATAAAGCTCCGAAAACGCCCACCTGGCAGTTCTCCACTTTCCCCAGGCGGCCGTTCCACTGTCGGCTCACACCTACCGATGCACTTCCTTTTTTAGAAATACCTGTCTCATCAATCAGGAGGCCCAGGATCATAATATCGATGCCAGTTGTAATGCAACCCGGTCTCCGCATCAAAATACTGCTCCGGAAACCGCAAATTGTTTTCAATGCCGGCCACCAATACCCTTGCTTCACCAAAAGGCAGATACCCGGCCTCCCAAACCACTGAACCGGAAGTATCCACCACCTTTTGAGGCGTCCCCAAATGATCGTTCAAAAAATAATACCAGCCAGCATCATCCCCATAAAGCTGCATAGCCACCGGTTCACCATTCAGGTAAACATAATCCCGGATCGCATTGCCGCTGCCATCCGTTTCACAGATAAGCTGACCGGCAAGATCATAATGATAATGGGTCATTTCACTCCCGACGGTTTTTTTCACCCGCCACCCAAACCCGTCATAAGCGTATTCGGAAATAACGGCAGCCCCTTCCTTAAGGGCGGCCGTATAAATGGCCGCTTCGGGAAGCCATCAACGCCATCCTTTATATTACAAGGGCTGGAAACGCATGGCGGATGCTTCCGCATGATTTTCCGCCGTGGCAAACGGTCTGTTACTGATTCCGCGCCTGGAAAAAGAATGGCACATGGGAACTCATTCACGACGCACTTCGCAAAAAGCTCCGCGTGCAGGAGGGCCGCGAAAAAGAACCCCGCGCCGGGATTATCGACAGCCAGTCCGTAAAAACGACAGACAGAGGCGGCGTTTGCCTGGTTGTATCGCTATCGGCGTTTGAGCAAAGACGATGAACTGCGAATCGATTCATCGCGGGCGTTCATCCAGATTGCAATGATCAATAATATGGTGCGCCGCCTGGACCCGGCTGCCTGATGCCGATTCTACTTTTCAAACACCTTCTTAGTGCTGCTTTGTCACTTTAAATCATAACTAACTGATTTTATTAGGGAAGCTGAAAAATGACGAAATTCAGAATATGTAATAAAATCAAATAGTTGCCTATTAAAGTGACAAAGCAGTATTAGTTGGCAGTCTGCGGCCAGACAAAGTGCAGCGACTTGGGTCTTGTCTTCAAGTTCGGTAAAAAGAACCAGGTCAAAGAAGGGAATGGTCAGCGGTCTATAGTTTTTTTCATTGACAGGATTCTCTGGGACGTTGTCATCCCGGATTCAAGCCCTTGCTTCCATCCACACCCAGGCGCAGCATACGGGACGCATTGTGGAACATTCTGACATGGCGCATAAGCCGGCAAAACCAGTGGTAGTTGCCCATTTGCCACATAATACTTTCGCAGGAGATGACCTTGAGCCCTGGATGCCATCTGGTAAGCTCCTGGGCATCATCAAGTCCCC
>PDWI01001296.1_pt1 | contig 39685 bp, 39 predicted proteins | sample 1430891 | NCBI WGS metagenome assembly PDWI01 (sample SAMN01162508, study PRJNA174530) | Oral metagenome, whole genome shotgun sequencing project. | biome: Marine environment; feature: Marine mammal; material: Swab sample of the gingival sulcus; isolation source: swab sample of gingival sulcus... | reverse complement strand
TATAAATAATTAAAGATGTAGTGCAGGTAATTTTTTTTAATAAGCTATAAAAGGCTTAGATAAAGGGTTTAGTTGAAATTGATGGCAAAGATGGGCTAAGATGGTAAAAGAGATGATACAAAATATTATAAAAGAACACTTAGGCTGGCTTGTAATTTGGGGTGCTTTCTTTGGTGGATTAATAGGATTCGTTTCTACCTTAATACTTTTTTGATTTCTTGATTTTTGAGTTATATTTATCGTGTAATATTATAGCTCTCTAATAAAGAAACCAAAAAATAAAAAGGTATTAGATAAAGTAGATCTAATAAATTATTTATTTTACTAAATGATTAGGAAAATCACTAGGCGTTGCACAACAACACTGATCTAGTACTTGTTGAAGTTGTCTTTTTAAGATAGTAATTGTATGATCACCACCTTGTTCACCTAAGGCTCCAACTCCATACATAAAAGCTCTACCCATAAAACAAAAATCAGCACCAGCTGCCATAGTTCTTGCTATATCAGGGCCAGTCCTTATACCACTATCCATCATAATTTTAATTTGGTCTTTAAACTGTTTAACAATCTCAATAGTAGGTTTTATGGAAGATTCCCCCGCATCAAGCTGTCTTCCCCCATGATTTGACACAATTACACCATCAACTCCTATATCGACAGCTTTTTGTGTATCTTCGACGCTTGCCACACCTTTTAGTACAAGATTACCTTTCCATTTGTCTCTAATAGCTTTAATTCTATCTTCACTCATTCGTCCATCAAAAGTTTTATCCATAAAGAGTGCTAAATGTTTTAAATTCATATTTCCAGTCATATACTTTTCTAAAGTTTTAAAAGCAGGTTGCCCATGAATAAGTGTTCTTATAGCCCATTCAGGAGATAGCATAATTTGCAAAATATTTTTTAATGTCATTCTTGGAGGAATAGCTAAACCATTTTTAATCTCTTTATTTCTATACCCAAAGGTTGGAACATCAGATAAGATAACAAAAGTTTTAATTCCAGCTTTTTTACATCTCTCCATCAAATCATCTCTTAGTGATTCTTCTGCTGGATGATAGAGTTGGAACCAAGCTTTTCCCTCAGTAATCTCAGCAATTTTTTCAATAGAAGCAGTTGAAACTGTACTTAAGGTATAAGGAATATTATGTTTAAATGCAGCTTTTGCTAATATCTCAGGAGCTCCAGGCCAAATAAGACCTTGCAATCCAACGGGTGAAATACCAAATGGTGTATCATAAGTCTCACCAAATAGTTCTGTTTTCATAGAAGTACCATCATATTTCCTTAAATAGTATGGTTTTAATTCTAACTCTCTAATCTCTTGTGTATTTTTATGAAGATTTATTTCTTCATTACACCCACCATCAACATACTCAAAGGCAAAACCAGGGATTTTGTATTTTGCTCTTTCTCTTAATGAATCTATTGAAGGATAATTAGGATTAAATTCCTGTGTCATAATCTACTCCTTAATATAATATAAAATCATTATACATAAAGAAACATAAATTTATATGATAGTTTACCATTTGTACTATTTATTTTATTGAGAGTTTTTTGAGGATGGTGCTATTTGAAAAACTTTATATCACTTTTTTATTTGCATAATTAAGTAATAAATTGATAAAATTGTTCACTATCTTAGTAAGTAAATAGTTATATGAGAATATATTAGAAAACGCTTGATTTTTACTACTAAAGAGGGTTTGTTTTATTTAGCTAGTCGTTCTTATTGTATATTTAATGCTTTATTAATGGGTCTTTAAATTCATAAATATAAACATATTAAGAAAAAATTTGTATAGGTTAATCAATGCTTATAGGTATGACTGTCTGATAAGTTATTTTAGCGGAAGTTATACATCCAATACTGAACTCAGTATTAATTTTATAAAGGATACGATATGAAAACGAAGTTTTTTTCACCAATATTGTTGCGATTTTTATTTATTGCTACTTTTACTAGCGCATTATTTAGTGCCCAAAATATTCATTGGTCTAAGCAGTTTCCTAAGCCTATGTCTAGTACGAAGATGTCTGGTATGACAGGTATGAGTGATGGAAATGCTGCTCCTAAGATAAGACATGCTATGTGGTATAAAGGTAAGCTTTATATGGCAGGGAACTGGAGAGTAGGGGTTAAACCCTTTGATACGACAAAAAGAGATGTCAATTATGTTTGGAATCTATGGACTTGGAATAAAAATGAGGGTTATAAACCTATTTCATGGTACCATACAGCTAAAGGCGGTGATGGACCCGAAGGTAAGATTAATAGTTTTTGTTTTTTACCTGATGGAAGACTTGTTGTCGCAGGTGAATTTGGTAAGCTAAATAACTATCATGGACATTCTTATCATAGAATCAAAAACTTAGCAGTATTAGATCCTAAAGAACCTACTGCTAATAGATGGCAACCCCTTGTAAAATCTGTTCAACATAATGCTCCTATAGGAAGTATAAAAAGTATTGCTTATGATCCTCAAGGAAATGATTTATGGATTGGTGGAAGTTTTTCTGGTTTTAGAATGGATCCAAATCAACAGGATAAGGCATCTTATGCTGTTCAAAGATATAATCTTAGTGATAAAAAATGGTATATTATTCCTCCTGGAGTAAGAAGAGGAACCATTATTCATAAAATCAAAGTGGATACTTCTACAAAACCAAGTACTATTTATATGGCGGGTAGATTTGCCAATACAGGAGGAAATGGAGTTGCTCCTATTAATGGAGGAACAGATAGATATACTGAAGGTTTTTGTGCGTGGAGGGAAGATAAAGGATTTATCACTTTTCCTCAAAATCTTACAGATGATAAAATTGGAAGAAAAGGGATTTTACAAAATGCTGGTGATTTTGCATATAGAGATAGTGTAAATATTCTTGATTTTCTAATTGATGGCAAAGATATCTGGATTGTAGGTGCTTTTAAAGAAGGAACTACAAATAATGGAAAGCCTATTCGTGGTGTTGCTAAATGGGATCATGAAAATCAAATGTGGATTGACCCAACAGGAAAAGGTGGTCTAGGAAGAGATGCTTATTCCATAGCAAAAACAGAAGATGGTAAAATATATATCAGTGGAGCTTTTGGGGGAGAAAAAAGCAAAGGGCAGTATTACGATGGTTTTAAAAATGGAGATAAGGCCTATATGGTAACTCGATATGACCCAGCGACTAATAAATGGGAAGAATTAGGAGCTGGACTTGGAGGCTATTCTATGCCAGAGTGTAGGCTAACAGTCTCTAAAAATGATGTATTTTTTATAGGAACTTTTAAACAAGTTGGAAGAGATGCTAAAAAAGATGGTTTTCCAAGCTATTATATTGCTCGTTGGAATGAGTATGTTGATTTTTCTAAGCAGACACCTCCTCTTCCAGATGAGGATAGCCCTTATACCATAACATTCCCTGCAAAAGATGTATCTATGATTGCTAGTGGTCTTGAGCATTGGTCAAGAAAGTTTGTAGCCCCTCCTAGACAATCAGGAGGAAAAACCAAACAAGGACCTAATACAGGAATGGATAAAGGAACAGGAACTCCTACTATCAAATATATGAAATGGCATGATGGAGTGCTTTATTTTGCTGGTTCATGGGAAGTTACTATGAATGAAAGATGGTTCGTTTGGACCTATGATTCTAAAAAAGGTTGGAATAGATTAGCCTATAAGCACAGAACAAAGAGTGCTGGTTTTGCATCACCACCAGAGGGTCTAAAATGGCATGATGGGAAAATGTATGTATATGGCTCTAATGAAAAATGGAAAGGTATTGCCATCTATGATCCCAAAACTAAAAAGTGGTCTGCTTTTGAGGGAACTTACAGAGGAAAACCTGTAAGAGGAAATGCTGCGAAAGGTAATCCAGCTATTAATGATATCGCTTGGGATTCTAAAACAGGAGATATCTATCTTGTGGGTGTTTGTGGAGAAGAGATACGATACGATCAAGGGGAGAGAGAAGACGGTAAAACAGTTCCTTCTCAAGTATTACGGGTAGATAAAAATATGGTATACCATCCAATGGGTCTTATGCTAAGTGCTCAAAAACCTGATAAGCCCGTACTTAGTGTTAATACAATTCTTCTTGATGAAACAAAAACACCAGTGGACATATATGTTGGAGGTAGTTTTGGTTTTTGGGGTATGACTTCTGATCATACGAATGCAGTTTATAATGTTGCTAAATGGGACTATGATAAAAAAGATTGGCAACCTATAGGAAAAGGTAATTTTTGGCGTATTGGAATGCATGATCGTAAAATTTTCCCTAAGGGGTATCCTGGACTTAAGGGACAGCCTATCTATGGTTTTCCAACTTTTATGACAGAATTATTTGGAAAAGTTAGATCTCTTGCTATAGATAAAAAAGGTAATCTTTATGCAGGAGGTTCTATAGGTATTCTTGACGATAATCCAGATATCAATAAAAGAGATGAACATTATGGGCTTGTTAAATATGATAAAGAACAAGACAAATGGGTTGGAGCTACAAAATCTAGAGGAGTATCAAGAGATGTAGTTCAAATGACTTGGCTTGATGATACAAAAATGCTTGTTACTGGTTCATTTCTTTATTCAGAAGATTTCAAATTATTAAATAATGTTGCTATATTTGATACTCAAAAAGGAACTCTTGAACCTTTAGGCGGTGGACTTTTAAAAGGAATTGATGCACATGTTTATGCTAGTGAAGTGGTTCATGATGTAAGGGAAGATGGATACTGGTTTGGAGGTTTTTTCAGCTATGCTGGTTCTGAACCTAAGTTCTTGTCAGATGCTCCTGTGGAGAGTTTTTCTATTGCCCACTATAATCCAAATAAAAATTTAGATCCAAATCAAGGACTAAAAGTAGAGCCTAATGAAGGGGTTAAAGGTGTTAAAGGGAGTTCACAATCAAGAAAAATAACTTTAAAAGCAACTTGTCCTGATGGTGGAAAGATTATTTGGTATAGTAAATCATCGACTGGAAAATTCCGTAAGGTTGGAACAGGAACTTCATATAAGGCTTCATTTAGAGTAAGAGAGGGAATGAAAAATTATACCTATTATGTCTCTGTGAAAAAAGCTGATGGCTTAGAGGGAGGAAAACTTCCTGTGCTAATAGAGGTGAAAGCACCGTAAGGATAATGATAAATCTGCTTTCTAAATGCTTTGAATAGCTTTAGAAAGCGGAATAAAAAAGAGTTTGGAAGTTTCTTATTCTATTGTCATCTATTTTATAGTATAATTTCCCATTAAAGGATAAAGATGAATATTCAAGAGATTAATAAAATAGATATAGCAAATAAAAAAGTTTTTATACGGTGTGATTTTAATGTACCTGTTGATGAGTACCAAAATATTACAGATGATAGACGAATAAAATCAGCTTTAAATACTATTAGATACTGTATTGATAATGATTGTTCGGTTATTATCGCTTCACATTTTGGTAGACCAAAAAATGGTTTTGAAAAAAAGTTTTCCCTACAGCCTATTGCGAAAAGGTTGCATACTCTTTTAAAGCAGGAGATTAAACTTGCCCCAAATGTAGTATGTGAAGAGACTATACAGATGGCAAATTCTCTAAAAAGTGGTGAAATTATGCTATTAGAGAATATGAGATTTGAAGTAGGAGAAACGAAAAATGATCCTGTATTAGCGAAAACTTTAGCAGATATGGCGGATGTATTTATAAATGATGCCTTTGGGGTATCTCATAGAGCACATGCCTCTGTTGAGGGGATTGCACGATATTTTGATAGCCAGAGTAAAGCAGCTGGATTTTTACTTGCTAAAGAGATAAAATTCTTTTACCATATTGTAGAAGAACCAAAAAGACCATTTGTGTCTATTGTTGGTGGTTCTAAAGTCTCTGGTAAACTTGAAGCCTTACATAATCTTGTACCTAAAGTTGATAAAATTATTATAGGTGGTGGAATGGCCTTTACCTTCTTAAAAGCATTAGGTTATGAGATAGGGAACTCTTTAGTTGAAGATGAATTAATACCTGAAGCATTAAGGATAATGGAAGAAGCCAAAGAGTTGGGGGTAAAGTTTTATTTGCCTGTGGATGTTATAGCAGCAGAAGAGTTTGATAGTGAAGCGTTTGCAAAAGCGGTTACAATTCAAGAGATACCTAAAAAATGGATGGGCTTAGATATAGGGCCTGCGTCATCAACTCTGTTTTCTCAAGCCTTAGAAGATGCACATACTATTTTATGGAATGGTCCTATGGGTGTTTATGAGATGGATAAGTTTGCAAAAGGGAGTACTAAACTTTCACATGCGGTTGCATCTTCGTATGCAACAACTGTAGTTGGAGGTGGTGATACGGCTGATTTAGTTAGACGCACAGGAGATGAAGATGAGATGACATTTATCTCAACAGGTGGTGGAGCTTCTCTTGAACTTATTGAGGGTAAAATTTTACCGGGTGTAAAAGCACTTATTATAGAAGAGTAGATATTAGTTTTTATGAGAGTTCTTTTAAATGGAGTAGGTAGAATTGGTAAAGCGATTTTACGGATTGCGCAGCTAAAGGATACCTTTAAGATTGTTGCAATCAATGAGTTAAATACAAATATCAAAAATATAGCTTATTCTATAAATTATGATTCTACCTATGGGAAAATAGAAGATAGATATAGTGTTGAAAATGAAGAGATTGTAAATAGAAAAAATAGAATTAAAATTTTTAACAGTAAAAATATTTTTGATATTGATTTAAAATCAAATAAGATTGACCTTATTATTGATGCGAGTGGTAGTATTATTGATTTAGAATATCTTAGAAAAAATATAGATATTCCAGTTTATTTAACACACCCAAATGAAGATGCGGATATAAATCTTATCCTTGGGGTCAATGAAGATAAAATTGACTATCAAAAAGATAAAATAATATCAACCAGTTCTTGTAATGCTACTGCGTTATTGCCTATTTTAAAACTTATTGATGATAATTATACAATAGAATATGGGGATATAGTGACAATTCATCCTTTGTTAAATCATCAAAAAACATTAGATGGTGCCTGTATTGGAAGTAAAAGTAGGGATATTGAGTGTAATTTTGAGTTTGGAAGAAGTTCTACTCAAAATATGATTCCTAGTAAAACCACAACCATAGATGCCTGTTCTTATGTTTTGCCTTTGATCAACCACACTATGATCTCTTCTAGTTCTATACGAGTTCCAACAGCAACAGTTGGGGTTATTAATGTAACACTTACAGTAAAAAAAGATTGTAATAAGGATATTTTAATAGAGTTGTTTAAAATATATGAAACGGAACAGAAATATAATATTCTTTTAAATAATACTTGCCCTTTAGTATCAAGTGATTTTCAGGGGGAAGAGTGTACGAGTATAATAGATCATAGATTTACAGATGTCAAAAGAGATAAGCAAATAAAATTAGTAATATGGTATGATAACGAATGGGGTTATGCCTCAAAAGTTGTGGATATAGTATCTCAACATAAATTAGAAACAAAATTTAAATAAAAAAAGGAAATAAAATGTTTGGAAAAGAATTAAAAGAGTATAACTTATCAAAAGAGGAGTTATCAAAGTTACAGTATGCGAAACTTACAACTTCTAAAGGTGTAATTTGGATTAAATTAACGCCAGAGAATACGCCAAATACAGTAGCAAATTTTGCACACCTAGCAAATGATAAGTTTTATGATGGGCTTAATTTTCATAGAGTGATTGATGGATTTATGGCACAAGGTGGTTGTCCTGATGGTTCTGGTATGGGTGGACCTGATTGGAATATAGCGTGTGAAACGAATGCAGATGGACAAGTGCATAAAAAAGGAAGCTTATCTATGGCACATGCAGGACCAAATACAGGAGGAAGTCAATTTTTTATCTGTTTTGTTTCTTGTCCACATTTAGATGGTGGTCATACAGTTTTTGGAGGGATTGAAGAATCTGATGTAGAGAGTTTTGAAGTCCTTGACAATATTAGACAACTAGATATTATAGAAAAAGTTGAGATTTTAGAAAAAAGAGACTAGAAAAAATAGTAAGGGAACTGTTCCTTTACTATTTTTACAATCTTTATTTAATAGAGTCTGCGAACTCTTTAAATATATACTTACTTTCATGAGGACCAGGACTAGCTTCTGGGTGATGTTGTACTGAGAATATAGGTTTATTCTTATATTTTACACCCTCTATAGTGTTATCAAATAGATTTATATGAGTTAATTCTGCTATGGCTTCTATTGAAGTGGGTACATTATAGTTATGATTTTGTGCTGTTATCTCTACTATATTTTTACTATTTTTTACAGGATGGTTACCACCATGTTGACCAAATTTTAGTTTATAGGTATCGTGACCATGGGCGATACTTAACATTTGATGCCCTAAACAAATAGCAAACATAGGGATATTTTTATCTATTAGTTTTTGTACTTCAATTTTTTCTTTTGATAATGTTAAAGGATCTCCTGGACCATTGCTTAAAAATACTCCCCCTATCTTGCCCTCTTCATATCTTTTGACTAAATCATCACCGTTAAAATCACTAGGGATCACTTCCACCTCTAAACCAGCTTCGACAAGCTCATTTAAGATATTTCTTTTTACACCAAAATCTACAACAACTACTTTTTTATCACTCATTACAGCTTTATTATAATCCATAGTTGCGATATTCCAGGCACCATTTTTATGAACATAACTTGTTTTTGTACTTACTTGTTCTATATAATTAATATCCTCAATTCTAGGACTTGCTTCCAATAAAAGTTTTAATTCATCGATATTATCAATCTCAGTAGATGCTATCATCATCATAGCACCATTGTCTCGTAACATTTTTGTTAAATATCTTGTGTCAATATCACATATCCCTAAAGTATTATTCTCTTTTAAAAGTTCTGAAAGAGTCTTTTCCCCTCTAAAATTAGAATAGTTTTCATTATACGCTCGTACTAAAACACCCTTACAGTGAGCTTTTGAGCTTTCATTATCTTTTTCATTTACTCCTACATTTCCAATCTCTGGCATAGTAAAAGTAACAAACTGCCCAGCGTAGCTTGGATCTGTAATAATCTCTTGGTATCCTGTCAATGAAGTGTTAAATACCAATTCTCCAACCATTGTTCCTTCAGCTCCAAATGATTTTGCAGTTAAATAAGTACCATTTTCCAAATATATGTAAATCTCTTTCATCATTGTCCCTTTTATATTAAACCTTTTTTTATCAACTCTTCTTCATATAATCTACTAAAGACTAAATCATAATCTTCAGTTCCTGGTATAAGTTTTCTTTTGTATGTTTTTATTTTCTCATAGGCTAATGTGTCTGCTTCATCATAACCCTTGATAAAATTATGAATAGATTCTGCAATAAGATTTTTTACTTGATTGTCACTTACTGTAAAATGGATAAAATCTTCTTCATATAAATAATCCATAATTAAATGAGCAATATTTGAAAATCTATCTTCAAAATTTAAATTAACACCAAAATCATTTGCCATTCTTTTTTTTGTCATCCAAAAGAGTTGTCGATAATCAGCTTTGTAAAACTCTATATCATCCTCTTGCTTTTCGAGTAACTCATCAACTGCTTCATCTAAGGCAATCTCTTTTTGGATATCTTCATTGATAATTCTTTCACACTCTGCTGTTATAAAAGATTTTTCTTTTCTTATCTCTATAAAAGGAGCATTTATTAAATCCTTTGTAATTTTTCTTGCGATATAAGAGCTGTGTTGTTTTTTTAGTTTCATAATTATTATTCCTTATGTTCTAATAATAGTATCTTCACGCTCAGGACTTGTTGAGATGATACCTACTTTAGTTTTTGTTAACTCTTCTATTCGTTCTATATATTGTTTTGCAGTTCTTGGTAATTTATTATAATCTCTACAACCAACTACACTATCCCACCCTGCAATATCCTCATAAATTGGAACTATATTGTCCATATCCGTAGGAACATAGTCAATTCTTTTTCCATTTACTTCATAAGAGACACAAATCTTAATAGTATCAAAACCATCTAAAACATCAAGTTTCATTAACGATAATTGATTACAACCATTTAATCTACTTGCATGTTTAACAGCAACTGCATCAAACCAGCCACATCTTCTTCTACGCCCTGTTGTTGTTCCTACCTCTTTTCCTACATCTGCCATTGTTTTACCAGCTTGTGTAAAATCTTCAGTTGGGAAAGGTCCATTTCCTACTCTTGTAGTATATGCTTTTACTATTCCTGTGACTACTCCAACATCACTTGGAGCAATTCCTAAACCAGTACACGCCCCAGCACTCACTGTAGCACTAGATGTTACATAAGGATATGTCCCATGATCAATATCTAGCATAGTCCCTTGCGCACCCTCTAATAAAATCTTTTTATTGGTATCTAAGGCATCCCACACCATATTCGTTGTATTGGTAATAAATTTACCGATTTTTTCATTATAATGCATTAACTCTTGTAAAAGTTCTTCCTCATTTGGTACGGTAACATTCATAGCATCAAAAATTACTCTATTTTGGCCAAAATAGTTCATAATATTTTGAGATAATTGTTCTGGATCTAGTAACTCCCCAGCTCTGTGACCAATTCTATTAATCTTATCAGCATAAGCAGGACCTATCCCTTTTCCTGTAGTACCAATAGCATCATCACCTTTTAATTTCTCTTTTGCTTGGTCGATTAAACTGTGATATGGTAAGTTTAAATGTGCTTTATCAGAGATAAAAATTCTTCCATTTAAGTTATCAAATTGTTCCATCTCTTTTATAATTGACTCTGGATTTAAAACCACTCCATTACCAATAATATTGATAGCTTTTGGATTGAGTATCCCTGAGGGGATTAAATGTAAAGCATATCGAACACCATCTACCCATATTGTATGACCAGCGTTGTGTCCCCCTTGACTTCTACAAACCATATCATACTCTTGGGCAAGTTTATCTACAATTTTTCCCTTACCTTCATCACCCCATTGAATCCCTACTATCACATCTGCTTTACTCATTATCTTATCCTTCCATCACTTTTAATAAATTGTCTGTATATATTGCAAATCCTAGTGAGTTGATACCATCACTTTTATATCCTCCACCTTTTGCAAGTGTGACATTGTTTTTAATAACTCTATAATAAATATCATCATAATATTTCATAGCACTATAATAAATAGGTGAAATATTTACATTTTTATACTCTATATTTTTTGCTATCTCTATAAGTTTTTTACACTCCATTTGTAAACATTCTGGTAATAAGATCAATAATGTCTCTAAATCTTCAGCTGTTTTTACACGAATAAGCTTTGTTAACCACTCAAGATTAAGGTCAAATAAAGCTCCAATTTCACCGTTTTTAAATAACTCTATACTGATATCATACTCTTTTGAGATTATCATGGGGATATTTATATTAGCAATTTGCACCAAGGAATCTATTTTAAGTGTATTAAGTAGTTTACAATTTAGATTGATCATATCACAAATATTATTATGCCCTATCCATTCAGCCCCAATTTGATATGTTTCATTTGCAGGATATGTAAAAACAGGTTGAATATAAAACCATTTTTTATGTAATGTTGCACGACCCAGTCTTTTTGATATAATTCTTACAACATCTAGCGTGCTATCTGCTCGGAGTGCTAAACTATTATTCTCTTCATCACTTAGAGTAATAAGTGATTTTTCATCATCTATACTTTGATGTCCTGAGTAGGAAAAATTTGGAGTAAGTATCTCTTCAAAGCCATTTTTTTCTAAAAAATCACCTGCTTGATTTTCTAATACTCTTTTTATTTTTGCCGTTTTTCCAAAATATAATCTACTACCTGTTGGTATTTCATGTTCATAAATCATAATTACTTGTTTATATCCATAAAAATTTTATTTGCTGTACCATCAAATGTTCTAATTCCCAAGTCATCGAGTGCTTTTTCTATTGCATTCACTGCCCAAGAAGCTTCAAAGTCAGCCACTAATCCCATATGATTTATTCTAAATATCTTTCCTTTAAGATGATCTTGACCACCAGCGATATTTAGATCATATTTTTCTTTTAATACTTTTCTAATTGCATTTGAATCCTCTGTAAAAATAGTGGTCATTGCATTTGCTGGACTTTTTGGATAAACTTCCAAACCAATAGCCTTTAAAGCCTCTCTAGTAGCTTTTGCTCTTAATGCTGTTTTTATATACAGAGTATGAAAACCATCTTCTTTTAGTTTTGATAAGATAGTTCTCAGTCCAATAATAAGTGTAGTAGCAGCTGTCCATGCTGTGGTATTTGTTTTTTGTTTTTTTATTTCAGTTGCTAAATTAAAATAGTATCCAGCTGATTTTTTATTAATCTTTTCAATTGCTTTATTGCTTAAGCCAATCATTGATAAACCAGGGGGTAACATAAGTGCTTTTTGACTTCCTGCAATTATAGCATCAATATTTGTAGTATCTATTTTTTCAACACCTATAGCAGTTATCCCATCTGCTACAATAGTGATATTTGGATTGAATGCTTTTACTGCTTTTGCAATCTCCTCTACAGGATGTCGTAATCCTCCTGCACTTTCACAAAGTTGTACAAAAATTGCATCTATTTCACTATCATTTTTAATTATACTGAGGATATCATCAATAGATATGGGAGTATCCCACTCATTTTTTATTTCAAAAAAAGGAATATTATGTGCTTCACATATTTTTCCAAATCGTTCACCAAATTTTCCACTATTGACTGTTAAAGCTTTTTTATGTGTTAAGTTTGTTACACAAGCTTCCATAGCACCAGTTCCACTTGAAGCTAACATAATAGCTTCAGGCATATCAAAAAGTTCTAGTAACAACTCTCTAGTTTCTTTAAAAATATTTTCAAATTCAGGTGTTCTGTGGTGTAAAGTTTCACCACTCATAGCAACTCTTACAAATTCAGGTACGGCTGTAGGACCAGGAGTCAAAAGCATAAATATCCTTTTAATAATTCATTATTTATAAGGTGATTATAGCTAAGTGTTTATAAAAATATACTAAATTTTAAAAATCATCTTTTGTTGCAATAAGTTTGGCAATAGCATCACTTGCAGCCTTCGCTTTTGTTTCTCTTTCTTCATTAAGTTCTTTTAACGAATTTAATGTTTCCATCTTTTCATGATCAATATTAGATTTTATCTGTATAGCTTTTCTATTATTTGAAGCACCAGCAATTGCTGACCATTTTTCCTTATTATTTATATAAACTTTGGTTGAAGCACTTGTTGCATTTTTACTAAAAACAATGACATCATCTTTTTGTAAATGAAGCAGATCTTTAATTTTCATCTCTGTTTCAGCTAACATAACATCAATTTTCATTTGAGAACCAGATATTAACGCGTTTATATCTTTTTTCTTACTTATTTTTCTATTTTTTGCTTCTGCAAATATTTTTTCTACAATCAAATCCAATAAAGATTCAATATATGAAATAGGATAACAAATAGATAAAAATCCAGATTCATCATCTATAGTAATTTCAAAAACTACTAATAAAACAATTTCATGATCTGAAATAATCTGAATTGCATTTGCGTTGGTATCCATACTTTCTGTTTTTAGATTAATAGTAGAGACATCATCCCATGCTTTTTTTAGATTTTTCATAATAAGCTGATAGAAGTGGTCAAATACTTCTAATTCTATCTCTGTTAACTCTTTTTCTGTTGAATCAGTTAATGAACTTTCCCCATTACCAAGTAGGTGAGCGATAATTTTATGACTAATTGCAGGATTACACTCCATTACAATTCTTCCTTCTAAAGGTTTAATAGAGATTGTATTAAGACTTGTAATTTGTGGTATAGAAAGGATAAATTCACCATAAGTCATTTGTTCTATACTATAAAGCTTTACATCAACAATTTTTCTTAACATAGCAGATAGTTCACTAATAGTGGTTCTTAGCATTTTATCATGTAAAGCGCTAAAAGCTTTCATCTGGTCAGCAGATATTCTATTTGGTTTTTTAAAATCATATATTGCATAACTTTTGTCTCTTGTTTGACTATGTACCTCAGTCGGTAAATCTTCTAGTCCACCATCTTCATCTGCTATATCTAATAATGCATCAATCTCATCTTGACTTAAAAATTCAGCCATATTATCTCACCATCTCTACATCTGCATTGATCGCACCTAAGTTATCAAGCATTTTTATAGTTTCTATTATTTCTAAAATATCAACTTTCATTGTTTTCATCGCTCTCATTAAATCAGATACCGTTGGTTGCCCTTTTGTATTTAACAAGGCATTGTCTATATCAACATCCACAGCACCCGGTATTTTTTTTACCTTTGTGTTATCACCAACATCGACACCCGTATTTTTTTTGGGATCTTGCCAAGCTTTATCGGATAAAGGACTTTTTTTAATCCTAATAGTAAAGTTTTTTCGTGAAATAGTTACAGGGTTAATGACAATATCAGCCCCAGCAATAATCATCTCTTTTTTAGGATCTATTATAATTTTATTTTTCATCATTGTATCAATCTTGATACCTTGAATTTCTGATATAAATCTAATGATTGAAATATCTTCTGGTTTAGCTACCTCTATTGTTCTTGTATCGTATGCAAATGCAATTTTCTTACCATATTTTTTATTTATTTTATCTTCTACTATAGATGCTGTTTTTGCATCATTTCTTAGTAAACTTAATGTAATAAACTTTTCATCTTTTAAGTTATAGTTGAGTTCATTTTCAACAATAGCACCTTCATAAATAACTCCACTTGTTTTAATTTTATCATTAGCCAAAATAGAACCTTGTGCTAAAGCATACACTTTGCCATCAACACCTTTTAACTGCGTAAGTAAAAGCTGACCCCCATCAATTGACTTTGCATCACCTATTGAAGAGATATTTAACTTGATTTTATCTCCCTGTCTTGCAAAAGGTGGTAAAACAGCAGTAACCATAACTGTAGCAATATTTTTTGATTTTATTGATGAAGCAGGTATCTTAATATAAGAATTTCTTAATAAGTTTTGCAAAGATTGCATAGTAAATTGACTTTTATCACCCGTACCTGCAAGTCCTACAACTAAACCATGTCCAATAAGCTGATTTTCCCTTATACCAACAACATTTGATATATCTTTAATCGTTTGCCCATAAAGAGTCATTCCTAGAAAAAGCGTCAATAAAATTTTTTTCAATATTTGTTATCCTATTATGCGTATTTGTTATCTAAACATTTTATCTAAACTTTAATAAAATAAAGATATAATAAAACTAAATAATTTAATATTGAGGTTTCTTGTGAATATATATATTTATGGTAGTGCAGCATTTAATAATGAAATACATAAAATTTTGGATCACGGAAATATAAGATTTAAAATAGAAGATGGTAAGATAACTGAAATAGCTAGGCTTCAAGATTTGAAAGAATTGATAAAAGAGGATCCTTATCAAATTTTTTTAATTGATGAAAATAAAATTATCGAAAATGATTTTATTTCTAAGTATTTAAAATTTTTAATTCCAAAAGATGGTATTCAAAAAAGTTTTTTAGACCAATATGGAATTGGAGATATTAGCCAAAGAAATTATTCTGATTTGCTTATTTATATCGAAAAAAGGCTAGAAACTGTTATGAAAAAACCTAAGGCTACTGAAATAAATTCAGTTGAGGATATTTTTGATGCTTTTGAATATTCTGAAGCTGAAGTCAATGAGAAGAAAGGTGAATAATGAATGAACTTTCACAATTAGATGAATTAAAAGAATCAGATATATTAGAAGCTTTAGGGGGAGAGGTTTCAGAAGATGTAGCGGAAGGACATTCTCCTTTAGAAGATGAAATAAAAATTGAAGATTTTAATGAAACAGAGGAAGAAAAAGAGGTTTTTATCGAAGAGACTCATGAAGCAAAAGAGAGTATAGAATCTTCTGAAAAGAATCAGACCATATCAGAAAAAAATTTAACAACAACGCTTAATACAAATGATTTAACTTCACTATTAAGTCAATTGTTAAATAATAAAACAATAGAGATTACAATAAAAATAAAAGATTAAAATGGATTTAATTGCAATATCTCAAAGTACTGTATCAATTATTCTTCTGTTAGGTTTGCCTTCACTAATTGTAAGTATGGTCATAGGTTTACTTATTAGTATTTTTCAAGCTGTTACGCAAATTAGTGATGCTTCGTTAGCTTTTGTTCCTAAAATGATTATTGTATCAGTCTTTATTCTTATCTCTTTACCTTGGATAGGAGATAATATAGAGGCTTATACCTTAGAACTTTGGAATATGATTATTACATTTGGTAAAATACAATGATAGAAAAAATTTATAAATTAAAACAGCAGCAAATTAATCAACAAGTGTTACTTAAGCAACAAGCATTATCCAAAATAGAAGATCTTGATAGAGAGATACAGAATACAAGCCGAGCTTACCATAGTGCAACTGTAGATATAATGGGAGCAATTTCTGATTTTCGAGTTCTTCAAATACATAAAGAAACAATGAAGAATCATATTATTAAATTAAATCAAAAAAAAGCCCAATTAAAAAAACAAATAGATTATTATGATACTATTATTTTATCATTAAAGAAAGAGAGTGAACAGTTTAACTATATTTTAGAAGAGAATAAAAAAGAAGAATTAAAAAAAATACAAAAACTTGAAGAATTAGTTGCCTCTGAGTATATGCAAACAAAATATATCAAAAATAAAAAGGAGTCAAATGTTTATTAAAATTATACTTTGTACATTTTTATTAACTGCTTTTACATATGCAAATACAAGTAATGGGGGAGCTTTATATAAAGAGAAGCAAGAGCTTTTGACTCTTAAAGATGAATTAAATGATTTTTATGAACAAAAAGAGTTAGAATATCAAAAAAATAAGGCGGATTTAGAGTTAATTGAAAAAAATATAATACAAGTAGAAAAAAGTATTAAAGCTACCAAAGAAGCAAACCAAAAAATTTTAGATGAGATCAATCGTGTTATTACATCAAAAGCGATGTTAATGTATGATAAAATGAAATTGGGAGTTGTTGTTAATATATTTAATGAGATGATAGAAAATGGTGAAATTGATGAAGTGTTTGATATAATGATAAGAATGAAAAACAAACGAGTAATGAAGATACTTAAAAAATTTGATACGAAGACTTCTACGTTATTGATGAAAAAAATGAGAATAGATAGAGAAGAAAAGAAAAAAGGAGAATAAAATGGCTGAAGAAAAAATAGAAGAAGAGAAAAAAAGTGGTAAAAATCCAATGATGGTGATATTGATTGTATTAGTGGTAATTTTATTATTAGCAATTGGAGGAATAGTCTATTTCTTAAATGAGAAGGGTATATTTAGTGATAAGCCTATAAATTCAACATCAGTACAAACTACTGAAAAAAAAGTGAATATTGAAAAAGAGGAAGTAGGTGAGACTTTTCAAGCAAAAATAGATAGTTTGGTTTTAAATATCACTGATGTCAAAGGTAGAGCTAAGCTTATGAAATTGTCATTTACAATGAAATCAAATGAACCTACAATAGAAGCTTTAGTTGAAGCAAATAAAGCAGAAATGGTTGATTCTGTTATTCGACAAGTAAGTGCTAGGACGAGTGAAGAGCTTCTTACTGTTGGTGGGAAAGCTATGCTTAAAGAAGAGATGATCGATGAGGCAAATAATATTTTAAATGATGCAACAGATGGAAATGAAGATATTAAAAAAAATATGATTTTGGATATATTTTTTACATCATTTGTTATCAAATAAGTAAAAGAGAAATAGTATGATAATAATTATAAAAACAGGGAATAAAAATCAGTTATTAATAAAAGTATTATCAATGCTTTCTCTTTTGTTACTATTTGGGCTTTATTATAATCATATGAGTAGCAAATTTCAAGATCAAAATAATGCACTTATCAATAAGTTAGATAATGTCATTGTTAAAAAGGAGATTGATAAGAGTTTAAATATAGAAAAAGCTATCTATAAAGAAGCCGTGGTAATTGTAAATCTGCTAGAACAAAAACATGTGCAATCAATTAAAATAGTTAAAAATAAACTTTATATAATTTGTGACTATACAACAGATATAGAGCCACTTTTAATTCGATATGGAGTTGCAGCCATGATTAAAAATACTAATAAAAATATACAAATAGCTATTGATCTAAAAACAATTGTGGAGAATAAATATGAAGCGTAATTTTTTTTTATCTGTCTTTTCTATACTTATAGTGCTTACAGGATGTAGTTCAAAACCAAAGATTGATATAGATACAACTCCTAAAATGCAAATACAAAAACAAGCTACTCCTATAATTAAACGAAAAGGGGCATTATACTCAAGAAGAGGAGCTTCACTCTTTGCTGATAAGAAAGATCTTCAAGTAGGTGATATTATTCAAATTTTAATCGAAGAAACTTTAACAAATGATTCAACAAATACAAGAGATCTTAAAAAAACTAATAGTTCTACTTTAGGTGGAGCATTATTTAGCGTACCCCAAACGGCTTCTTCTGGTTCTCAAAAAAGAGTTAATAACTTAAATAGTGCATTAGGGGTAGGAGTTTCAACAAATTCTAAAAATACTTTTAAGGGATCAGCGAAGACAAAAGCAGATGAAGAATTTACAACCACTATTTCGGCTATTATTGAACAAACATATCAAAATGGAAACTATTTTATTAAAGGTAGTAAGGAGATGCTAATCAACGGTGAGAAACAAAATATTCGTATTAGTGGTGTTATTAGACCTTATGATATAAGTCCTGAGAATACTGTTTTTTCATATCAATTAGCAAATCTTAAGATACTCTATGAAAAAGATGGTGAAGATGTAAACTCATTAGAAAAAAGTTGGGGAACAAAAATTTTAGAAACGATATGGCCATTTTAATCTAAATTTAAGAATTGTAATAGTATTATTTTGTAAGTATATAGGGGAATAGATATGTTAGATATATTAAATGTGGCACAGTCGGGATTAAAAGTATCACAAACTCAGGTTGAGAATGTGATGAATAATCTTGCGAATGAAAATACACCAGGATATAAAAAAAGAGTTGTTAACGTTGAGGAGATGGATCATATTGATTCACGAAAAACTGGGCGTGGGGTTGAAACTCAAAATGTGTCAAGGATAACTGATATATATATGTATCAAAACTTAATTACTGAAGAAAGTCAGCTTTCTAGTATGGATGAGTTAAATAGTATGCTTGGTGATATAGAAGCAATTTTTAAGGAAACTGATATTTCAGGTATGTCTGCAGATATTAATCGATATTTTAAATCAATTGAAAATTTAAGAACTAGTCCTCAAAATGAAATATATAAAAATGATCTTGCAAATAGTGCAAGAGTAATAGTGTCAAATTTAAAAGAGATGTATGCAGGCATAGAAGAGGTGGAGACGAGTACATTATTGGGAATTAAAGAAAATGTAACTGAGGTTAATAATATACTTAAAGAGATTGGTAATATAAGTGAGAAACTTGTCAAGACTACGAGTAATTCACCAAATGATTTACTTGACAAAAGAGATCACTTAGAAAAAGAATTAGCAAAATTTGTAGATGTTGAGATTTTTAGAGGTGAGCATTATCAATTAAAAATTGCAGGAGTTACTGCTGTAAGATTTGATACTAATGTGCATGAAATCAAATTGGTAGAGGATTATGTTCCTCAAAAAGATGTATATGCAAGAACACAGGTAAGTGGTAATGCTATTGTAACTGTTACAGATGCTGATGGGAATTTTGAAAGTCCAATCAAAGAAGCTTTTGGAGCTACTGGTTTGGATAATGTTGCTGTAGCAGAGGTTCAAGAGATAGAGGTTTCAGGTATAGCAACAAAAGATAGTATTAGTTTTTTAGGAACTACTATTACAACTGCTATAGGAGATGATGCTGCTACGGTTGTGGCTAATATTTCAGTTCAAAATGCTAATATTATTAGTGCATGGAATAGTGAACATCCAAACCAGGAGATAGATTCAATTACTTATGCTGGAACCCAAATAGAGATTACTTATAAAGAGTTTGAAGGAGATGTACCTGCAATTGATAATGTAGATATCAATGGTATTTCATTTACAGGAAGTGTAGAAACAACAAAAGGTGTGAGAGATAGTATTACTTATACGTTGAACAATGAACATAGTGTGACTGTAACTTTGGGTGAAGAGATTCTTGATGATTATGGAAATCCTGTTGATATAACAGGAGATGGTAGTGTAGCAAACAACACAGTTACAAAAGATAATATTTTACAAGCGCTTATCTATCAGATCAATAATGATAGAGATATTGGTGGAAAAATAAAAGCGTATAATGGAAACTATCAACTTACCAAAAATGGAAATAAAATTCTTTCAAATAATCTAGCACATAGTAATACGACTTTAGCAAATCAATATGCAGATAAGTACTTAGTGATTGAATCACAAGTTCCAGGCGAAGAGGGTAAATTTGTGGGGGAAGTTACGATTAGTGATTCTCTTGCAACAGCTGATCCTCTAAAACCAGAGATACATAAAGAACATATTTCTAATAATAAAAAAGTAAGTCAAGATGCTTTAGATGATGTGCATTTAGAAATATATGATAAGGAGATTACTCTTTCTTCTGGGGCATTAAAACCAATGATTGACAATGTTAAAACTGATTCTGGTGCAAATATATTTAATCAATACAAGGAAAAGTTAGATCAATTTTCAAAAACGCTTTCAGATTTGACGGATGCATATATAGAAAATCCAGACCAATCGTATATATATGGAACAGATGCGGTTGAATTAAGTTCTGAAGAAGATAGAAAGGTAAGTTTAAATTTATTCTCTGGTGCAAATGTTAAGTCCTTGCGATTTAATAAAGATTCTTTAGATAGGCTTACACAAGATAATTTAGATTATTTAGCAACTATCCAATGGAAAGAGGATATTAAATTTGACTCTAGCAGTGAGGATGAGCAATCATTTTCACAATTTTACCAAGCATTAAGGGTAGATGTAGCAGATAATAAGGAAAATGTAGTTTTTAAGCAAGGTGCACAAGCAGCTGTAAAGGAATCTATGGAAAACGCATATGCAAAACTCACAAAAGTTGATAATGATGAGGAGATGATTTTACTTATAAAATTTCAGTCTGCTTATTCAGCAAATGCAAAAATGATTACAGTGGTAGATGAGATGCTTCAGACGCTACTAGGTTTAAAAAGATAATTAATACAAATATAAGGAGTACGATATGGCAGACTATACACAACTAGGTTCATTTAACACGGGTGGAGCAGCTTCATTAAATGGTGAACTTATTCAAAAACTTTATGATGCGGATTCTAAATCTAAAATTACTCCAATAGAAAAGAGTCTTGAGTTAATAGATACAGAAAAAGAGAAAATTACAGAGATAAATACAAAAGTAAACGAGTTATTAGCAGCTATTAAACCATTTGATCTATTTTCTTCTGGAAATAATGCTTTTGAACAAATTTCAGCAAATATTACAGGTACAAGTGCCCTATTTGATTCTGCAGATGTTGGAGCATTAAAGACGGGTACATACCAAGTGGATATTGAACAAGTAGCACAAAAAGATGTATGGCAGTCAAATACCATCTCATCGCCTACAGATATTCTTTCAAATGGAAATATAACAATCGATTCAGGATCAACGGGTGTATCTACTTTTACAACAGATGGGAAAACTTATGAAGATTTAATACAAGATATAAATTCAAGTAATAAATTTGATGCTTCACTAGAGAAAGTTTCAGATACAGAATATAGAGTTATTATAAAAAGTAAGGAGCCGGGGGTTGAAAATACTTTAACAATAGGTGGTTCAGTAGATTTAGGATTTAATAGTCCAGGTAATCATGTACTAGAGGCAAAAAATTTAAAGGCAAAAGTTGATGGTGTTGCATATGATGTATCGTCAAATAGTATTCAAGTGGGTGGAAATCTTAAAATAACAGCTACAGAAGTAGGGGTATCAACATTAAATATCACAAAAGATGATAGTGCAATTATACCAGCTGTTCAAAATGTAGCGGCAAAATACAATGAGCTTTTACTTATGGTAACAGAAGAGATCTACTCAGCAGATTCTAGTGTACAAGATAAATCAACATTGAAGTCTGTAGTAAATAATATAAAAAATTTAATGTATCAACAATTTGGTACAGAGGATAGTAGTTTATTTAATGCAGGTTTTTCATTTGATAAGGTAGGGGTATTATCAGTTGATGAAAGCATTTTAGGGGAGGCATTACTTGAAGATCCAGAAAAAATAAAAGATCTTTTTATAGGTGTTGCTGAAGATAAAGGTTTTGGAACACTGCTAAAAGAGACTATAGATGGTTTTAATTCTTATAATGGTTTGTTTGATTCATATAAAACAAATATGCAATATAGGAAAGAAAAACTTGAAGCTGATAAAGAGAAAGCAGTAAATGCCTTAGATACAAAATATGACACTATGGCACGGCAATTTGCAGCGTATGCTTCTATTATATCACAAATGGAATCATCTTTTGGTGGTTTAAAACAGATGATTGCGATGGAAACTGCATCGAAATAATATATACTTAATATCATTTAAGTATATATATATTATAATCTTCAAATAATAACTATTGGAGTTCTTAATGAGTTTGGAAATATATAATGAGCAGTCAGCGACGACGGATGATCCCTATAAGCTAATATTAAAGTTGTATGAGGGTTTGTTAAAGTATCTATCATTTGTTGAAAATGCTATAGAGGCTGGAAATGTAGAGGAAAAATTTGAGTATATAAATAGATCAATTGCAATTTTTGACGAGTTAAGAAATGTATTGGATTTTGAAGGTGGTGATGTAGCTTATTATTTAGATGGTTTGTATCTCTATCAAATAGAAACTTTATTTAGTGCGGGTGTGGACAACAACTTAAATGCAATCGCACAAGTAAAAAAAGTAGTAACTGGGCTAATAGAAGCATGGAAAGAAGAGACAGGTCTTTAAAAGCTCTTTTGGAGTTACGTTATATAGATAGTCTTGATTCTGATATGAGAGCTTCATCTTTACAATCTTGGGTGGAGTCGTATTTACAAAATGGTAATAAAATAGAGGATTTTGATCTTGATATTCAAGATTTAAACTCCCTTTCAGAACTTTTTTATAAAAATATAATTTTCTTAAAAGAGCATAGAGAGAGTATGAAACAAACTCTTGATACACAAAAAAAGATAAGAGAATTTTTATATTAATTCTCTTGTCTTTTTAATAGTTCAGTCCCACAGCTGATTTAATAATCTCCAATTTTTTTTCGGCGACTTTTTTCGCTTTTTTTGCGCCTTGTTGTAAAATTTGTTTTACAATATCTGGGTTATTATTGTAATATTCTCTTTTTTTTGCGTATGGCTGAAAATATTCTTCAATTTTTTCTAATAATGTGAGTTTAAAATGTCCATATCCCTCTCCTGGAGTCTCATATCTTTTTTGTAAATCTTTTAATTCATCTTCGTTCATAAAAAGTTTACACAAAGTATAAATATTACAATTTTCCCACTCTTTTGCTTGATCTAATTGCGTTGAATCGGTTGTTATTTTCATAATTTGTTTTTTCAGAGTTTTTTTAGAACCAAACATATCAATAGTATTTCCATAACTTTTAGACATTTTAGCCCCATCTGTTCCAGGGACTGTTGCAACTTGCGTATCAATCTTTGCTTCAGGCATCACTAAAATATCCCCATACACATTATTAAATGTTTTTGCAATATCTCTTGCGATCTCTACATGTTGAATTTGATCTTTTCCAACAGGCACTATATTTGAATCAAACAGCAAAATATCCGCAGCCATTAAAACAGGATAAGAAAGAAGCCCATGATTTGAAGCTATTCCGCGTGCTGTTTTATCTTTATAACTGTGAGCTCGTTCTAAAAGTCCCATTGGGGTATGATTTGATAATATCCAATAGAGTTCTAAAACTTCAGGAACATCACTTTGTACCCAAAAAGTTGATTTTTCAGGGTCCATTCCTAATGATAAGAAATTGACTGCTACATCAAAAATATTTTTTTGTAAAAGCACTTTATCTTTGACTGTTGTTAAGGCATGATATGATGCAATAAATGCATATAATTCACCATCATTTTGTGATTCTATCATCTTTTTAATCATACCAAAATAATTACCTATATGTATAGTTCCACTTGGTTGTATTCCACTTAATATTCTCAAAAATTAATCCTTAGTATATTTTCGATATAATAGCAAAAATTTATGGAGTATTAGATGAAACAAACAATTAGATATATATTTCTAGGTACATTAGCACTTATACCGTTACTGGTAGTTATTCAATTAATTTTTTGGTTTAATTCAATAAGCATAGAACTTTTCGATTTTGTATCATCATATACAAACAGTCCTTTATACACTGCTGGTTTATTTATTGTTATTATTTTGGTTTTAGCTATTGTTGGATCATCAATTGAAAAAGCAGGTAAATCATATTTTATCTCCGCTATTGATAGGCTTTTAGAAAAAGTTCCTGCTATTGGAACGGTATATTCAATTATTAAAAAAATAACTGAACTTTTTAAACCAAATAGTAAAGATAATAAAAAAGAGGTGGTTTTAGTAGAATATCCAAAAGATGACTTATGGGTACCTGCTTATGTGCTTAGTAAATATTCTAATGTATTAGTATTATTTGTACCAACAAGTCCAAATCCTACAAGTGGATATACAGTCATAGTAGATAAAAGAAAAATTAAAGAGACAACATTAACTGTTGCAGAAGCAAGTCAATTTATAGTGAGTATGGGTTCTGATTTTGTGAAAAAAGAAGAGATAAGTGAAATAATAGAAAAAACAATTAAATAGGAAAATAGATGATAGATATAAAACTTTTACAAAAAAATTTTGAAGAAATAAGTGTTGCACTAGAAAAAAAAGGTGTTACAAATGAAACTTTAGAGAATTTAAAAATACAAATTGAAGAGGCAAAAGAGAAAAGAAAGGAGATGGAAGCATCTCAAGCAGAACAAAAAATATTATCAGTGCAATTTGGTTTATATAAAAAAGAGGGAAAAGATATAAGCCCTTTACAGGAAAAAATTGCACAACTCAAACAAAAAAAGCAAGAGTTGGAAGATGAAGTACGAGAGATAGAAACTGCTATGCAAAACATCGCTATGGGGATACCAAATATTCCAGATGATAGTGTACCTGTAGGGGCAGATGAAAATGAAAATGTTGTTGTAAGTACAATTGGAGAGAAACCAACTTTTTCTTTTACACCAAAAGAGCATTGGGAGATTGGTGAAGATAACGGAATGATTGATTTTGCAAGAGGAGTAAAGATAGCAAAAACTAGATTTTCAGCTTTAAAGGGGGTGGGTGCAAGACTTGAAAGAGCACTTATTAACTACTTTTTAGACTTTAACCGTCAAAGAGGATTTGAAGAGTGGTATGTGCCGTTTATTGCAAATACAAACACCCTAGAAGGAACAGGACAGCTTCCAAAGTTTGGTGATGATCTCTTTAAAATTGAGGGGGAGGATCTCTATCTTATCCCGACAGCCGAAGTCTCTCTTACAAATCTTTATAATGATGAGATTTTGGAAAAAGAGGAGTTGCCACTACTCCTTACTTCATATACCCCATGTTTTAGAAAAGAAGCAGGAAGTGCAGGAAGAGATACTAGAGGATTAATAAGACAGCACCAGTTTGATAAAGTAGAGATGGTTGCTATTACTACGCCAGAACAATCTCAAGAGATATTTGAAAAAATGGTTACTTGTGCAAGTGATTTACTTACATCTTTAGGCTTAGCTCATCAAAAAGTGCAGTTATGTACAGGTGATTTAGGGTTTAGTGCTTCTACAACTATTGATCTTGAAGTATGGTTACCTGGTCAAAATACCTATAGAGAGATATCTTCTATTTCAAATACAAGAGATTTTCAAGCAAGACGAGCTAAAATACGATATAAAGATGGAAAGAAAAATACTCTATGCCACACCTTAAATGGTTCAAGTTTAGCAGTTGGAAGAACTTTGGTAGCTATTATAGAAAATTACCAAAATGAGGATGGAACGATAACTATCCCAGATGTACTTAAGAAGTATATGTAAAAAGATTGAAATAAGATAAGAAAACTATAGTTTTTTTATCTTCTCTATCTCATCACGCAATCGTATAGCTTCTTCAAAGTTAAGATCTTTTGCTGCTTTTTTCATTTGAGCATTGAGTTCGACTAACATTTTTTTTCGTTCAGTAGCAGGCATTTTGTTTAACTTATCTAGTTTTAAAGCAATATGATCATACTCTTCGACTTTTAAATCTTCATCAAGGCGTCTTATTGTTGTCGTTGGAGTAATCCCATGCTCTTTATTGTAAGCCTCTTGTATAGCTCTTCTTGCTTTTGTCGTATCTATGGCAAACTGCATACTATCGGTGATACGCTTATGAAATAATATAACCTTACCATTACTATTTCTAGCAGCTCGTCCCATTGTTTGAATAAGACTTGTTTTACTTCTTAAAAACCCCTCTTTGTCGGCATCTAAAATAGCTACAAGTGAGGCTTCAGGGATATCTAAGCCCTCTCTTAATAAGTTAATACCTATAAGCACATCAAACTTTCCAAGGCGTAGTTGCCTAATAATTTGATTTCTCTCAATAGCATCTATTTCACTATGAAGATATTTTACTTTTATACCCAAATCACTATAGTAGTTTGATAACTCTTCTGCCATTTTTTTTGTAAGAACGGTTACTAATACTCTTTCATTTTTCGCTACAACTTTTTTTATCTCATCATGAAGTATCTCTACTTGATATTCACTATCTTTTAATTCTATTATAGGATCTAATAGTCCTGTAGGTCTAATAATTTGTTCTGCTACAACTGATGAGAGTTCTAATTCAAGGTCATTGGGAGTTGCACTTACAAAAAGAAAATTTGCTTTTTTATTGATATATTCATCAAATTTAAGTGGTCTATTATCTAAAGCTGATGGTAATCTAAATCCATAATCAACTAAAACCTCTTTTCTACTTTTATCAGCTGCGTACATACCTCTAAACTGTGATAAACTAACATGAGACTCATCAACAATAAGTAAATACGGTCTATTCATCGCCTCAAAATAATCTATAAGCGAATAGGGCGTCTCCCCTGGCTTTTTATCGGTTAAAAGTCGCGCATAGTTTTCTATCCCTTTACACATGCCTGTAGCTTCTATCATCTCTAAATCGAACTCTACTCTTTGTTTTAGTCTTTGATATTCGACATATTTTTCCTCTTTTTTAAAATATTCTAATCGTTGGGCTAGTTCCTCTTCTATGGATTCAACTGCCTTAGCTAGTCTTTCTTTAGATACCACAAATGGATTAACGCTATAGATGGTTACCTCTTTTATCTCTTCTCTTTTGATATTTGTCATATACTCTAGTTTTGAGATAGTTTCTATCTCATCGCCAAAAAACTCTAAACGAATAAACTCATCTTCGCTATATGCAGGAAATATATCTAAAACATCTCCATTTACTCTAAATTCTCCTCGATCAAAGAATTTATCATTTCTTTTATACCCCATCTCCACAAGCTTTAAAAGCATTGCCCTTTGTGAGTACTCTTGTCCTTGCTGTACTTTTTGTACATTTTTTTTATATTCATTTGGATTTCCTAGTCCATAATTAGCTGATACTGAAGCAACACAAATAATATCTTCAAAACTTAAAAGTGATGAGGTGGTACTTAAACGCATCCGTTCAAGTTCACTATTTATTGAACTATCTTTTTCTATAAATAGATCACTTCTAGGAATATACGCTTCTGGTTGATAATAATCATAATAAGAGATGAAATATTCTACATGATTATCAGGAAAGAATCCTCTAAATTCACTATATATCTGTGCTGCTAAAGTTTTATTATGGGTCATAATAAGGGTGGGCATTTGAACAGCTTCTATAACTTTTGCCATAGTGTAGGTCTTACCGCTACCTGTTACCCCTAAAAGAGTATTATATTTGTTTCCACTAATTATACTTGCCGTTAGTTTTTCTATTGCTTGGGGTTGGTCTCCTGCTGGAGAATAATCTGTATGTACTTTAAATGGTGTCATGGGGTAGATTATATCAGAATGTGTTTATTATCTTTATAAATTATATTTAATAATAAAAGTATTAGCACTATAAATTTAGTAATGTAAATAGCTTAAAAAACATCCTTGAGTAAATCAAATGAAAAATTATTTATAATATTTTAGAGATATAAAATGATTAAGAGAAAAATTCTCCTAATCAAAATATGAGGTTTAATAAAGTCCGAATTTAACTCCATCTTTCATTTTATATAAAACTCTAAAGTTATCGTCCATATCATAGAATACTTTAAATACACCACCGTCCTCTTTTAACTCATTTAAGGCATCTTCTATATCCATTGGTTTATAAGAATTAAGAGTCATTGGTACAATCTCATTATCAAGCCTTTCTAACTCTTGAGCAATGGTATCTTCTTCAACAGCAATAGCAACTTTTGTTAATTTGGTAGCATCGTGTGCTTTTATTTTATCTGCGTGTCTTCTTAAAATTTTACAAACTCTATCTGTTGCTATATCAATAGCAGCATGAAGATCTTTATCTTTTTGTTTTACTACTACAGTATCTATATTTGCAATGTTTAAGACATATTCAAAAGAGATAACATTTTTACCATGTTTTTGTTCTTGTGAAATAATAGCATTAACTGAAATAATATCTAAATTATATTTTTTAAAAGTTTCTATCGTACTTTCTATATGCGATTTTAACTCATCTTTTAATGTTACATGCCTTCCTACTATACTTGTATTCATTTTGTACTCCTAGTATTAAAGAGACTAATTAAAAAGTTTAAATTAATCATCTAAGCAAAGTTTATCATACTAAACATAAATATTTATTAATTTTTTGAAATTTTAATTATACTTAACAAAATGCAATACTATAATAAAAAAAAAGAGTTTTATACTATAATTCATAAAAATTACGATATAAATCTCAAGGAAGTAGAATGGCGAAAAAAAAATCATCAATATTTGAATGTCAACATTGTGGAGAACAAAGCTTACGATGGCTAGGAAAGTGTCCTAGTTGCGGAGGGTGGGATAGTTTTGTAGAGTTATCGAGTGAACAACAAGAAACAGTAAAAAAAATAGCAAAAGCTTCAACAGAACTCTCAAAAGCAACACCTATTACACAAGTAGAGCAAGATAATATCACAAGATTTTCTACTTATAATGAAGAGTTTGACTTAGTTCTAGGAGGAGGGATAGTTCCTGGTGGTTTAACGCTTATAGGTGGAAGTCCAGGGGTTGGAAAATCAACACTCTTATTAAAAATAGCAGGGAATTTAGCAAAAAGTGGTAAAAAAGTTTTGTATGTATCAGGAGAGGAGAGTGCTGGACAAATAAAAATGAGAGCTACAAGACTTGATGCAAATGAGGAAAATCTCTATTTACTCTCTGAAATATCACTAGAGGTTATCCAAGATGAGTTACTAAAAGAAGATTATGAAATAGTTATCATTGATTCTATTCAAACAATTTATAGTGATAAACTCACTTCAGCCCCAGGAAGTGTTTCTCAAGTACGAGAGATCACTTTTGAGCTTATGAGAAAAGCAAAAGAGTCTGATATAGCCATCTTTATTATTGGACATATTACAAAAGATGGAAGTATTGCGGGACCTAGAGTATTAGAACATATGGTTGATACTGTTTTATATTTTGAAGGGGAGAGTAGTAAAGAGATTAGAATGTTGCGTGGTTTTAAAAATAGATTTGGAAGTACAAGTGAAATTGGTATTTTTGAGATGACTCAAAATGGTTTAGAGAGTGCAAAAGATATAAATAGAAGATTTTTTGACTCTACTAAAGCACAAAGTGGAAGCTGTCTAACTGTTGCTATTGAGGGAAGTAGGGCTTTGATACTTGAAGTTCAAGCACTGGTAACAGAGTCAACCTACCCAAATCCTAAAAGAAGTGCCACAGGATTTGATACAAATCGCCTTAATATGCTTTTAGCACTTTTAGAAAAAAAATTAGATTTACCATTAAACTCTTATGATGTATTTATAAATATAAGTGGAGGAATAAAAGTAAAAGAGAGTTCTTGTGATTTGGCGGTTGTGGCTGCTATTATTAGTAGTTTTAGAAATCGTCCTATCTCAAAAGAATCAATATTTATAGGAGAGGTGAGTTTAACAGGTGAGATAAAAGATGTATATAGTATGGAAAATAGACTAAGAGAAGCTGGATCTCAAGGTATAACAAAAGCTATTATTTCCCAAAAACCATCAGTCAAAACAGATATAAAATGTTTTGAAGTAGATGAAGTTGTAAAGATGCTTGAATTATTTTAGTATTTATTTAAGCTACATTTAATTGACAAAAAATCAAAAATTCTATACAATTCTAGCACTCAAAATAAATGAGTGCTAAATATAATATTAAACTTGAGTTTTATAAACTCATAATGACAAAGGAACTTATAATGAATTTTCAACCTTTAGGAAATAGGGTACTAGTAAAAGTACAAGAAGTAGAAACAAAAACAGCAAGTGGTATTATCATACCTGATAATGCGTCGCAAGAGAAACCAACAACTGCCAAAGTGGTAGCAATTGGTAAAGATGTAAAAGATTTAAATGTAGGAGACCAGGTGATGTATGGACAATATGCAAGAACATCTACAGTGACTCTTGATGGAACTGACTATTTAGTTATGGAAACAGATGAAATTTTAGGTAAATTTGAGGAGACAAAATAATGGCAAAAGAGATATTTTTTAGTGATGATGCAAGAAATAAATTATATAGTGGTGTAAAACAACTAGCTGATGCAGTTAAAGTTACAATGGGACCTAGAGGAAGAAATGTATTATTACAAAAATCATTTGGATCTCCTGCTATTACAAAAGATGGTGTTTCAGTAGCACGTGAGATTGAACTAACAGATGCTTTAGAAAATATGGGAGCACAACTTGTAAAAGAGGTTGCTTCAAAAACAAATGATGAAGCTGGAGATGGTACTACAACAGCAACAATTTTAGCTGAATCTATTTTTAGAGAAGGATTGAGAAATGTAACAGCAGGCGCAAATCCTGTACAATTAAAACGAGGTATGGATAAAGCAAATGCTTCTATTTTAGAAGAGTTAAAAGCGATGTCAAAAGTTGTAGATACTAAAGATCAAATTGCACAGGTGGCTACTATTTCTGCAAATTCAGATACACAAATTGGTGATATGATAGCACAAGCTATGGAAAAAGTTGGTAAAGATGGTGTTATTACTGTTGAAGAAGCTAAGGGAATCGAAGATGAATTAGATGTAGTTGAGGGTATGCAGTTTGATAGAGGTTACCTCTCACCTTATTTTGTAACAAATGTGGAAAAAATGACAGCTGAGATGGATTCTCCATATATTTTACTATGTGATAAAAAAATCTCATCTTTAAAAGAGTTATTGCCAATTTTAGAAGCTGTAAATCAAACACAAAGACCACTATTAATAATTGCTGAAGATGTTGATGGTGAAGCTTTATCTACATTGGTTGTAAATAGACTAAGAGGAAGTTTAAATATCTCTGCAGTGAAAGCTCCAGGTTTTGGAGATAGAAGAAAAGCTATGCTTCAAGATATTGCAACGCTTACAGGTGCTACAGTGATCTCTGAAGAGATGGGGATGACTTTAGAAACTGCTACTATGGACTTTTTAGGGACTGCAGCAAAAGTTGTTATCGATAAAGACAATACAACTATAGTAGATGGTTCTGGAGATAAAGAAGCGGTTGATGCAAGAATTAGTCAAATAAGAAATGAGATTGAAAACACAACAAGTGAATACGATAAAGAAAAAGCACAAGAGAGACTTGCAAAACTTTCTGGTGGGGTTGCTGTTATAAAAGTAGGAGCTCCTACAGAAACAGAGATGAAAGAGAAAAAAGATAGAGTAGATGATGCACTATCTGCTACAAGAGCCGCTGTTGAAGAGGGTATTGTTATTGGTGGTGGAGCTGCACTTATCAAAGCTGCATTAAAAGTAAGCCATGATCTTATTGGTGATGAGCAAATTGGTGCTGATATTATTATAAGAGCAGTAACTGCACCTATGAAACAAATTGCTACAAATGCTGGTTTTGATGCTGGTGTTGTTGTAAATGAGATTACTAAAAATAGTGATAAAAATGTAGGTTTTGATGCAGCAAAAGGTGAATATATAGATATGTTTAAAGCTGGTATTGTAGATCCTACTAAAGTTGAGAGAGTTGCTATGCAAAATGCTGTTTCTGTAGCATCTTTATTATTAACAACTGAAGCTACAGTTTCTGATGTACCGTCTGATAGCGTATCTGCTGCTCCTATGCCAGATATGGGTGGAATGGGCGGAATGCCTGGGATGATGTAATCATTTAAAATAATCTTCATAAACCCCTTATTTAAGGGGTTTATAAAAAGGTACTCTTATTTAGATATAATCTGACTTTTATATGAAAAATTAAACTCATCTTTTACAAAATCTATTTTTACAGTTCCCCCATTTTTTAATTTTCCAAAAAGAATCTCATCTGTAAGGGGTATTTTAATTTTATCACTTATAACTCTTTGTAGTGGTCTAGCACCCATAAGTTTATCATACCCTAGTCTTGCTAACTCTTTTTTTGCTTTTAAAGATAGTGATATTTTGATATTTTTGTCAACTAAACTCTCCTCTAAATCCTTGATAAATTTTGAGACAATTTTGATTAAAATTTCTTGAGTTAGTGGAGCAAATTTAACAGTAGCATCAAGTCTATTTCTAAATTCAGGGGCAAAGAATTTTTTAACCGCTTTATCTTCATTTATACTATCATCTTTGGCAAATCCCATAACACTAGCTTGTGTAGCACCAAGATTTGATGTCATAATAAGTATAACATTTTGAAAATCTGCTTTTGTTCCATTGTTATCAGTCAGCGTTGCATTGTCCATAACTTGTAGAAGTAAACTCATAAGATCAGGATGTGCTTTTTCTATCTCATCAAGTAGTAAAACGGTATGTGGATGTTTTTTAATTGCTTCAGTAAGTAATCCCCCTTTTTCATACCCTACATATCCTGCAGGTGCCCCTATAAGCCTACTTACTGTATGTGCTTCACCATATTCACTCATATCAAATCGCTCAAAATGGATACCCATAACATGTGCTAACTCTTTGGCAACTTCTGTTTTCCCTACCCCAGTACTTCCTGTAAAAAGGAAACTTCCTACAGGTTTATTATCTACACCCATTCCAGCACGATTTATTTTGATAGCTTTTACTATAGTTTCTATTGCACTATCTTGACCAAATACCCTTTTTTGAAGATTTGTTTGCAGTTTTTTTAACAGTGATAGATCTGAAGAGGTTGCTGTTTTAGGTGGTATTTGAGCTATATTTGAGATGGTTTTTTCTACATCTTTTGCAGTTATTTTAATATTTTTTTTACCATTTTTTTCTAGCTTTACTGTTGCTGCAACTTCATCGATTACATCAATGGCACTATCAGGTAAAAATCTATCGTTTATAAATTTTTTACTTAATTGTGCAGCTAGTGTTATACTTTCATCTAAATATCTCACACCATGAAACTCTTCATATTTCCCTTTTAATCCTTGTAAAATAATAATACAGTCTTCAATGGACGGTTCAGCTATTTCAACTTTTGCAAATCTTCTACTAAATGCTTTATCTTTCCCAAAATCATTTCTGTACTCTTCATATGTTGTAGCTCCTATAACACGAAGTTTTCCACTACTTAGCATAGGTTTTAAGATATTAGAAGCATCCATAGTACTTCCACCAACGGCTCCTGCCCCTACTACTGTATGGATCTCATCGATAAATAAAATAGCATTTTTCTTTTTACTTACCTCTTTTAAAACAGCTTTTAATTTTTTTTCAAAATCTCCACGATATTTTGTTCCTGCAAGCATGGAACCCATATCTAAAGAGTATATTTTCGCCTCTTTTAAAAAATCAGGTACTTCATCGTTTGCAATAGCTAAGGCTAGTCCTTCAGCTATTGCAGTTTTTCCTACCCCTGTTTCCCCTAATAAAATAGGATTGTTTTTTTTCCTTCTTGCTAGAATTTCAATCACTCTATTAATCTCTTTTTCTCTATTGATGACTGGATCAATTTTACCCTCTAAAGCAACGGCTACTAACTCAACACTATTTTGTTCCAAAGGGGTTTGTTCTTGTTTTTTTTTCTTTTCTGAATCCAAAAATTGCTCTTCTTCAGACTCTTTTTCATCTGAAAGATCTCCATGGCTAATCTCTTCTAAAATATCTACCCTTTCTAAACCTTGTTGATGTAATAGATATGTACAATATGCAGATTCATCTTTTAAAATATATACAAACATATCTTCAACAGTTGATTCTGACTTACCAGATAAAGAAGCATGTGTTACCATCTGTTCAATAGTATGTGTTAATGTTACCGTTTCCAAGGGGTCCTCATCTATAAACTCTTCTGGATACTGTGGGGTGTTTTTTAAAATATACTCTCTTAACTGAGAATCTAATAGATGAACATCTATTTGCATTTGAGTCAGTAAATTAGTAATCGATTTAGATTGTAACAAATAGAGAAAAATATGTTCAGTAGTTATATATTCATGCTTGTTTGCGCGTGCATAATTCACGGCATCTGTAAAAACTTTTTGTAAATTTAAACTAATCATATTTTATTCCTCTTGTGCAATTGCTTTTAATGGATATTTTGCTTTTTTTGCCATAGTTTTTACTTGTGCAACTTTTGTAAGCGCTATCTCTTTTGTATAAACACCACAAATTGCTTTTCCATTATTATGAACATCAAGCATTATTTTTCCAGCTTCCTCTAGTGATTTTCTAAATATTTTAGTAAGTACCTCTATTACAAAATCCATTGTTGAAAAATCATCATTAAGTAATAGTACTTTATATTTTTTTGGTTCTTGCAGTTCTAAATCATTTTCAAGATCATACTTATAACTTGCCATTTAATAGTTCCTCTTTTTTTAGTTTACATTTTGTAGCTTTTTCTATAAGACGTCTAGCTACTAGTTCATATTCATGCACAAAAGCATCAATTTTTAGATCTGAAAAATCATTAAATTGTGATTCATGAGATATTTTTACAGTTACAGGGATATTTTTATCAATATTTTTAATTGTTTGAGTTATCAGTCTTATTTTCTCATCATTATCAATAGCAATAATAACACCAATAGCATCTTTTATAAATAAAGAATTGAGCATTGTTTTAGATGCTGCATTTCCAAAAAATACTATATCACCTTTTTCTTGCCCTAGTTTTACATGTTGTCTTTCATGTTCAATAGCAACATAATTTATACCAACCTCTTTTAGTTTCTTTACAATTTTTTGTCCCAAAAGAGAGTATCCACATACAATAATATGATCTTTAATTCCTGCATTTTCCATAAGAGGTTCTTCAATAATATCGTGTGTTTCTTTGTGAAAAAACTTTACAAAACTTCGTACATGTCGGATAACTAATGATGTAAATAATAAAGATAAAATTACTACTGAGATCATTATTTGATTGAGTTGTTCATCTAAAAGGGTATTCGCACTAGCTAGAGCTAACACTGCAAATGAAAATTCACCAACTTGAGCTAAGGCTAAAGCCGTTTTAATAGCTCTGCTTTTTTTATTAAAAAATTGTAAAATACCAAATATGATGATAACTTTCATAGCTAAAATTATGATAGTTAAACCTACAATAGTGAAAAAATTATCTATAACAGTTATAAAATTTACTTGCATACCAACAGATATAAAAAATACACCAAGTAATATATCTCTAAATGGAACAAGATCAGCTTCTATTTGATATTTATATTTTGTTTCAGCAATAAGCATACCTGCTAAAAAAGCTCCTAAAGAGTATGAAAAACCAAAGGAGTGTGCTAAAAGTGCAGAACTTAAAACAATAAGAATAATCGATAATATAAAAAGTTCTTCAATTTTTGTATCTACAACATACGCTAAAAACAGTTCGATGATATATTTTCCTATAACAAATAAAATAATACCAACAATAATAGCTGAATAAAAAGTATTTAAAAGCATCTCTTCTAGTGAAACTGATGAGTCAGCTAAAATAGTTATCATAAGTAAAATAGGAATAACGGCTAAATCTTGAAAAATTAAAATTCCTACACTATTTCTACCATAAGGTCTATGGATATCGCCATTTTCATTTAGTGTTTTTAATACAATCGCTGTTGAAGATAAAGTAAGAGCCGATCCTATGATCAAAGATGTTTTCATATCATAATGAAATAAAATATGTGCAATATAGGTAAATATAATAGTTGTTAATATTACTTGCAATGATCCAAAAACAAAGACCTCTTTTTTCATTTGGCGTAGATGGGGAAGAGAAAATTCAAGACCAATAGTAAACATTAGAAATACAATTCCAAACTCTGCAATATGTGATATATGACCCTTATCTAAATGTGCTATATCAACAAAAAAAGCAACAATCATTCCTGTAAATAAATAACTTACGATAGGAGATATATTGATTTTTTTTAAGATTAAACTTAATATAAGTGATACAAATAATGTTGCGACAATTATTGTCAAAATATCCATTAAAAACCTCTTTCCTTTTAATTAAGTGAATTTAACATAATTTTTTGTATAATGAACTTAAAATTATCTATTCAAGGGAAATATTGTATGAAATATGGTGAAAAAGAGATTAAAGAATTTGATATAAACGATGAAAAAAATTATTGGCCAAATCAACATAAGAAAAATTATACGATAAATATTGATTTACCTGAGTTTATGTGTCTCTGTCCAAGAAGTGGATACCCCGATTTTGCTACTATTACAATCCAATATGTTCCAAGTGACAAAGTTATAGAGTTAAAAGCGATTAAATTGTATATAAATTCTTTTATGAATAGGTATATTTCACATGAAAATAGTGCAAATGAGATCTACGATACCCTTTTTTCAAAACTACAGCCTAAAAAGATGAAATTAAAAGCAGATTTTAATCCAAGAGGAAATGTTCATACTGTTATAACAATAGATAGCCAAGAGAATAAGTAGGATAAAAAGTATTGAAAAAGTTAGTTTCAAGTAGTGATGCAGCTAAAATTTTAGGTTTGTCCCTTCAAGGGGTGCATTATCGTATAAAAAAAGGGCAACTTGAATCTATAAAAAAAGATGGTAAAATTTTTGTTTATGTGCAAAGTGATGAGGTAAAAATAGAGAAACTTCATAACTCTTCTCCATCTCAAAAAGTAAATGATTATAGACAGCTTGAAGATAAAATTTTTCAGTCAAAAGATGAACAGATACGTATTTTAAAAAAGACTATTAAATTTATGAAAACACAATATACAAGCGAAATAGAGCGTATTGACAAAAATCAAAAGCAAGTATTGCAAGTTTTTCAAAGTGAAGTTGATCTTTTAAAAAGTGCATTTAATGAAATGAGAAATATTTATAAGATTGATCATCAAAAAAGTAAGCCAACTAGACTATCTCAGTCAGTTGAGAATGAACAGGTAAAATTTATAAAGTTAAAGGATTTTTTTACTTTTATGAGAGAGCATCGTAAAAGTGACTCAGAGATAAAAAAAATCATTTTAGAAAAAGTGAAAAGTGGTGATAAAAGATTTATTTATAATAAAAAATCAAAAGAGCTTCTTATTTGTAAAAGTGATTTTTTAGATATTATTTAGCTTGAAACACTTACAACACAATTTTTTAAAATATCTGGTTTAGTCATTTTAATTTTTAGTTTTTTAATTTTAAATTTTTTTAATAATGCTTGTTTTAAATAAATAAGAGCATCTTCAATAAGTAAAAATTTCTCTTTTTTTATAATCTTCTTAGCCATATTAGCAACGCAACTATAATCTATAAATTCTTTTTGACCTTTAGTAAATTTATAATTAAAAGATATATCAAGAATAACTTTTTGTTTTATCTCCCTTTCAAAAGGTAATATACCTACAATAGCTTTGAATCTTAGATTATTAATAGATACTTTCATAGTAGTTGTTTTTTTAGGCAACTCTACCCTCTTCACCTCTTATAAGTCTTACTATATTTGGAATATGTTTATAAAAAATTATAAAAGTGATGATATATAAAGGTGCATTTGATTGTATATCTAAACCATTGTTTAGTAAAACAGCTGAAATAACAACCCCAATAAGTCCTAAAAGAGAAGAGATAGAAGAGATTTTTAATACTTTTGCACAAAAACCCCAAACAAATGCTCCAATAATTGTAGGTATAGGAATAAGTACCAATAATACGCCCAATCCCGTAGCGACCCCTTTACCACCTTCAAAATTTAAATAGATACTATAACAATGCCCAAGTACACTAATAACAGCAATTGCCCATAATGTTTCGAGACTCATCTCAAATGCTATAGCAATACCAATAACAAAAGCACCTTTAATTGCATCTAAAAGCACCGTTGCTATTCCTAATTTTTTTGCTAAGGAGGGATCTGTTTCTTTTACCACGCGTAAAACATTTGTAGCTCCGATACTTTTACTTCCAGATTCTTGTACATTGATCCCCGCATATCTTTTTGCTAATAATAAGCCAAAGGGGATAGATCCTACAAGATATGCTAAGAGATAAAATATAATATTAGGATTTGTAAAAAAGTCCATAAATTTCCTTTTTTGATAATTGCAATATTTTATCTAAAAATTGTTTTATTCATAATTAACATTTTAAAAAACTATCGTACCCAACCACTCCCATTCACATAGGGGTCAGACCCTATTTAGGGAATATTACTTAATTTTTTCTTTATATTTATGGCTTAAATTTATATTTTAAAAAATAATAAAAAGAAAGTTTATTGCTTGTTTTATTTATCTTTGCTACTAAACCACACATTAAAATTTGTAGCTTTAAGTAAAACCATGATACGATTTGTTAGATAAACGAAAAAATAAAGGATAACAGATGTTTACTAAAAAATCTCTTGCAGGGGGGGGGTACTTTTAAAAACTCCCTAAGTTTGTTTATGGTTTCCATACTCTTTTTTAGCTTCTTACTCAGTGGTTGTGGTGGAAGTGGTGGAGGTACCGAAGAGGATACTGAAACTAAAAATACAAAACCAATAGCCTCTTCTCAAACAGTTGTGGTAAATGAAAATAAAGCAAAAGCTATCAACCTAGATGGAAGTGATGCAGATGATGATCCTTTAACATATACTATAGTAGCTAATCCAACACATGGAACACTAAATGGAACAGCTCCAAATCTAACTTATACTCCAAATACAGACTATATAGGTTCAGATTCTTTTACATTTAAAGTAAATGATGGAAAATTAGATTCAAATATAGCAACAGTGACTATTACTGTAAATGAAGATGGTGTAGTTGTAGTAAATACTAAACCAGTAGCAAATAATCAAACAGTATCCGTAGATGAAAATACCCCTAAAGCTATAATCTTAAGTGGAAGTGATGCAGATGGGGATAGTTTAACATACTCTATAGTAACAAATCCAACACATGGAACACTAAGTGGAACAGCTCCAAATCTAATCTATACTCCAAATACAAACTATAGTGGCAATGATACTT